>Ga0318557_10000272_pt1 | contig 12299 bp, 16 predicted proteins | sample GRESIP065b5f19_FD_203497 | JGI IMG/M metagenome (GOLD analysis project Ga0318557, IMG submission 203497) | Tropical soil microbial communities from Luquillo Experimental Forest, Puerto Rico - GRE.SIPMG.065b5f19 | ecosystem: Environmental > Terrestrial > Soil > Tropical forest > Bulk soil... | reverse complement strand
CGGCAGACCGGTGTCTTCGGGCATGGGCAGCGCGTCCATGTCGGCGCGCAACAGCACGGTGCGCCCCCGTCCGCCGCCACGCAGGCGGGCGACGAGGCCGCTGGTCGCGCGGCTGCGCGCGATCTCGAGCTCGAGGCCGTCGAGCGACTCGAGCACGGCCGCGGTGGTCTCGGGCAGGTCGAGGCCGAGCTCGGGGCGCTCGTGGATGCGTCGGCGCAGCGCGACCGCGCGCGGGAGCTCCGCGCGGGCGTCGTCGAGAAACGCTCGGCCTGGGCCGCTCACGGCCGGGGCTTCCCGTCGAAGCTGATCACCTCGAACCGTCCGCTCGGTCCGATCCAGGCCGAGGCCGCCCACGACACCACGCTGATCACGATCGAGCCGAGCAGGGCCGCGCCGAAGCCGGCGATGTGCATGTTGGGAAGGAGCACCGCCACCAGCCCCAGCATCGCCGCGTTCACCACGAACAGGAACAGCCCGAGCGTCAGGATCGTCAGCGGGAAGGTCAGGATCACCAGCACCGGCCGGACCACGGCGTTCACGAGTCCCAGCAAGAGCGCGGCCAGGAGCAGGGTGCCGATGCCGTCGATCTGGATGCCCGACACGAGCTGCTGCGCCACCCACAGCGCGAACGCCGAGATCGCGAGCCGGACCAGGAACCCGCTCATGCAGAGATCTTACGCCAGATCGAACAAGAGCAGCTGCGAAGGTTCCAGCGCCTGCAGGTCGAGCGCCCGTTCACTGGAAACCGCCGCTCCATCGCCGGCATGGAGCGTTTCGCCCTGGAGGCGCAGCTGCCCGCGGGCGAGCTGGAGCCAGGCGAAGCGGCCTTCGCCGAGCGGATGGCGGATGCTCGTTCCGAGAGCCAGCCGCCCCAGGTAGACCGCCGTGTCCTGGTGCACGGTGAGCGAGCCGTCGCGTCCGTCCGGCGAGGCGACCAGGCGCAACCGCTCGCGCATCTCGCCCGAGCCGAAGTCGCGCTGCTCGTAGCCGGGGCGGAGGCCGGGCTTCTCGGGCAGGATCCAGATCTGCAGGAAGTGCACGGCCGCGTCGCGCGAGGCGTTGTACTCGCTGTGAGTCACTCCCGTGCCGGCGCTCATGCGCTGCAGCTCGCCGGGACGAATCACCGAGCTGGTGCCCAGGCTGTCCTTGTGCTCGAGCGCGCCCTCGAGCACGCAGGTCAGGATCTCCATGTCTCGGTGCGAATGCGGTGGGAAGCCCTTCCCCGGCTGCACGCGGTCCTCGTTCAAGACGCGCAGCGCCCGGAAGCCCATGTGCTTCGGGTCGTGGTAGTCGGCGAACGAGAAGGTGTGCCGACTGTCGAGCCAGCCGTGCTGCGCCTGCCCGCGCTCACTGCTCCGGCGGAGCTGGATCATCGTCGGAGAGCATAGTCGAGTTTCAGGAACGCGGCTCGCGGCCGATCCGGCGCAGCAGCGCGAGCAGCTGGGCGCGCTCGTCGCGGGTGAGTCCGGCGAGGAATTCGTCTTCGGCGGCGATCAGCGCGTCGATCACTGCCAGCCGCCGCTGGCCCGACCAGGTCACTGGCTCGACGATCGACGAGCGCCGGTCGGTGGGGGAGGGCACGCGGCGCAGCAGGCCCGCGTCCTCCATGCGGTCGAGCGCGCCGGTGAAGGCCGAGCTCGAGTACGCCATGCGCTGCTGCAGCTCGCCGATCGGCATCGGGCCGAGCGCCCACAGCGTGATCAACACGTTGCCCTGGACCGCGGAGAGGCCGTGTTCGCGCGTGGCCGCCGACACGAACCGGTTCAGGCTGCGGAATGCGCGGCCGAGCTCGTAGCCCACCGACTGCTCGAGCGGCCGCCGCGCCTGCCGGTCGGGAGCCCGCTCTCTCCTGCGCGCCTCGGACATCGAGCGGGACGGTAGCGCGGTTCCTCTCGCTTGCGAATATCTCGTATGTGAGATAAATTGCCCGGCATGAGCCTGACACCCGCCGAGACCGCCCGCTACCGCGAACACGGCTACGTCGTCCTGCAAGGGGTGCTCGAGCCCGCGCAGGTCCAGCGCTACCTCGTCCGGCTGCGCGAGGTCGCGCTCGGCGACCACCCGCCCGGCGCGGCGAGCCGGGTGATGCGCGACATCCACTTCGCCAAGAAGCTCCTGCCGCCGCCCGCGGACCCCGAGCACGCGCTGTGGAAGGTGATGAACCCGGACCGCTTCGACGCGTGTCTCGCCGAGTGCCTGCGCATCCCGCGCGTGGTCGATGCCGTGGCCTCGATCGTGGGCGAGGACGTGCTCGCGTTCCTGCTGCAGTTCATCTACAAGCCGCCGCGCGTGCCCGAATCGGTGCATCCCTTCCACCAGGACGGCGTGTTCTTCGCCTTCGAGCCGCAGGAGCGGGTCGTGGGCGCCTGGATCCCGCTCGACCCGGTGTCCGCCGACAACGGCAGCCTGTGCGTCGTGCCCGGCACGCACCGCCTCCCGGTCGTCGGACACGAGCAGGTCGAGGGCGTGAACAAGAACTCGATCGCGGCGCGCGGCGCCGAAGGCGACCCCGAGATGCTCGCGCGCGCGGTCACCTTCGAGCTCGCGCCCGGCGACTGCGTGCTGTTCCATCCGCACCTCTACCACCGCACCGGCGGAAACCGCACCGACGGCCACCGGCGCGTGATCACGGTCCACTTCGCGAGCGCCGAGTGCCGCGCGAGCTCGGACTACGTGCTGCGCGAGTTCGGCTTCACCTCGGTGCGCGGCCGGACCTTCCCCGGCTGCCTGCAGCCTGTCGCCGACCCCGACCTCGGCTTCCGCGTGTAGAATGGCGGCCCCACAGCGATGGGGGCCCCCATGAAGAAGCTCGCCGGAAAGGTCGCGCTGGTCACCGGCGCGAGCCGCGGCATCGGCAAGGAGATCGCGCGCCTGTTCGCGTCGGAAGGCGCGCGGGTCGCGTGCACGGCGCGGACGCTCGACGAGGGCACGCACCCGCTCGAGGGGTCGCTCTCGACCACGATCGCCGAGATCGCTGCCGCGGGCGGCGAGGCCGTACCGATCGCCGGCGACGTCTCGACCTTCGAGGAGTGCGAGCGCATCGTGCGCGAGGCGCGCGGCGCGCTCGGGCCGATCGACGTGCTGGTGAACAACGCGGCGCTCACCTACTTCATCCCGGTCGCGGAGTTCCCGCCGGCGAAGTGGCTGAAGTCCTTCGCGGTGAACGTGCACGGGCCGTTCTTCATGACCCGGCTCGTGCTCGACGAGATGCGCGCGCGCAAGTCCGGCGCGATCGTGAACATCTCGAGCGGGGCGGCGATCGGCCCCGGCCGCGGGCCGTACAAGACCGCGCCGCTGCGCGGCGGAACGCTCTACGGCGCCGAGAAGGCCGCGCTCGAGCGCTTCACCCAGGGTCTCGCCGCCGAGGTCCAGGCGGACGGCATCTCGGTCACCTGCGTGTCGCCTTCGCAGGTCGTGGGCACGCCGGGCGTGCTGTTCCACAAGCTCATTCCGCGCGCCGACGTGCCCCAGGCGGAGCCCGTCGAGCTGATGGCGAAGGCGGCGCTCCTGCTCGCGACGGAGCCGCTCGAGCGAGTCACCGGCCGCGTCACCTACAGCCAGCAGATCCTGCAGGAGTTCGGCTGGATCGAGAAGGGCCGCGGGCTCGGCGTCGACGTGCCTGGCTCGGGCTACGCCCAGATCTGAAGCGCGACGAACGCGGCGATCCCCACGAAGCAAACCAGGTGGCTGCGGCAGATGCCGCGCGCCAGGGCGCTCTGCACCTCGACCGGGTCGCTGCGCCCGCCGAGCCGCACGGCGTCGGGCACGATGCGCACTGCCGCCAGCGCGACGAGCGAGAACAGCACTGCGAAGGCGGCGAGCCGCAGCGGCAGCGGCGCCTCGCCGCGGAACAGCTGCACGCCGCAGGCGAGCACGCCGACGCCCATCACCGCCGCGATCAGCCGGCTCATCGGCGCCGAGTCGGTGGTCGCGCGCCGGTAGTAGGCGGCGATCGACGCCAGCACCGGCTCGGGCAGCGGCTCCGACACGTTGCGGTGTCGCAGCACCTGCACGTCGAAGATCAGGTCCATCCACAGCACGGCGAGCAGGAAGCCCCCGCAGGCCGCGAGCAGCGCGTTCACGGCTGGGGCGGCAGGGGAGGAGCCGTGCGCGCCTTCCACTCCTCGCGCGTGTTGGTGTGCGGGTAGGGGTCGCTCGGCACCGGCACACCGAGCGCCTTGCACAGCGGCTCCCAGCCGTCGCCCGGCTGGTACTCGACCAGGCGATGCTTCGGCACCCGGGCGCGCACCTCGGCGTTGTGGCGCTCGTAGGCGGCGATCGACGCCGCGCGGTCGTGCACGTCCGGCGTGAAGCGCGCGCTGAACATCGCTTGCACCATGTCCCGGAACACGCCGGGCGGCGCCTTGTCGATCGTCCCGAAGATCGTCTCGTGGGCGCTGTTCCACCATGTCTCCGACGAGTCGCGGGTGGAGAGCAGCACGATCGCGTCCGGGAAGGCCGCAGCGATCTCGGGCCAGAACGCCGAGGCGGGCCAGTCGACCGCAGCAGCGTAGCCCGCGAACAGCTGCTTCCAGTCGGGCAGCTGCCCCCGCGCAGCCGCGAGCCAGACCGGTGCGTGGTCCGGGTGCGTGAACACCTCCATCATGTGGTAGCAGGGCTTGCCGAGCAGCTTCTCGAGGGCGCCCTTGAGCGACAGCGTCCCCGTGCGTCCGAGACCGGCGCCGACCACGCGCAGCATGCGAGTCCTCCCGGGCCCGCACCTTATCAGAGCTTGAGGCCGCTCGGCTTCTCGAACGAGGGCAGGTCGAAGTAGTCGCGGAAGGCGACGATCTTCCCGCCGCGCAGCTCGAACACGCCGTTCACCGGCAGGTCGAAGCGCTTCCCGTTCATCTCGAAGCGGTCGACGCGCTCGGTGAAGACCACGTTGCCCTTCGCGGCCGCGTTCACCACCACGAGCTCGATCGAGAACGCGCCGAGGAAGCCCTCGAAGACCTGGCGGATCGCCGGCTTGCCGCGGATCGGCGCGACCGGGACGTTGTGGTACACCGCGTCGTCGGCGAAGTAGTCGATGATCTCGTCGATCTTCTTGCGCGGCCACGCCGCCAGGAAGTCGCGCACGATCTGCTCGGGAGTCCGGGTCTCGGCCATCTCGTCTCCTGTTCTGCTCGCTAGAGCTTCGTCAGCGCGCGCAGCGCAACCCGGGGGTGGAAGAGCGCGCTCGGCGGCCGCACCAGGTGCATGACCTCGAGGAAGCGCTGTGCCGCGAAGCGGTCGCGCCAGGTGAGCTCGTGGACGCGCGCGGTGTACCAGTCGAGCAGCGGCATGTACGCGGGCCGCACGCCCTCGGCCCTGGGGCTGCGGAAGTCCTCGGCGATCGCGAGCAGCCACGGCGCGTCGGTGGCGCGCGCGAGCCGCGCCTGGAAGCGGCGCGAGAAGCCGGTCGTGTCGTGCGACTCGGCGAGACAGGCGTCGAGCTCGGCTGCGCCGAGCGCCGCCGAGGCCATTCCCTGCGCGTACACCGGGTTGAAGCTGCAGGCCGCGTCGCCCAGCACCGCCACGCCGTCGGGGAGCTTCGCCAGGCGCTCGTAGTGGCGGCGGCGGTTCGAGGGGAAGCGGTGGAGCGCGATCTCGCCCAGCGGCGCGGCGTCGGCGACGGCCTCGGCGAGGTCGGGCACCGCCAGGCTGCGCGTCCAGTCCAGGAACTCGGGATCGCGGCCCGGCGGGTGGTCGCCGAACCAGCCCACCAGGGTGAGCAGCCAGCGGTCGTCCTCGATCGGCAAGAGCACGCCGCAGCGCGTGTCGGGAAAGCGCGGGTGGCAGAGCAGCGCCGTCCAGTCGCGCCGGGCGCGCGTGCGCCGGTAGGGGCGCGTGGCGTAGCCGACGTCGACCTTCACCTCTGACTCGGGCGGCGCGCCGCAGCCGAGCGCCTCGAGCCAGTGCGGCATGCGCGAGCCGCGCCCGCTCGCATCGACCACCAGCTCGGCGGCGAGCGTCTCCGAGGCGGTGCCCGCGCCGCGTCTCAGCTGCACGCCGCCGACACGCCCCGGTGTCGGCGCGTGCAGGGCGTGCACGTCGCCGGTCACGAGCTCCACGTTCGCGAGCTGCAGCACGCGGCGGCGCAGCGACCACTCGAGCAGCGGCCGGCTCTGGCTCACCATCTCCACGCCGCTCTCGAAGCGCGCCTTCCAGCCGCCGAAGAAGTACCAGCGCGCGTCGCCGCCGGTGTCGACGCGCTGTCCGCCGCGCGCGACGAGCTCGTCGAACAGGCCGGGGAAGAAGCGCTCGACCGCGCGCTCGTCGCGCTGCAGCAGCACGTGCACGTGGCGCGCCTGCGGCGTGCCTTTGCGCGCCGCCGGCTCGTCGGGATACGCATCCCGCTCCACGAGCGTCACCCGCTCGAAGTGGCGCGTGAGCACGCCGGCCGCGACCAGGCCCGCGATGCTGCCGCCCACCACGACCGCGTGTCGACCGCGCCCCATCGGTCCTAACTTACCGCCGCGGCGGAGCGCGCTTCAATCGGGAGACTTGGCGGCGCTCCTCCGCAGCGCCGCGAGGTTGCGCCGCAGCGACTCGGTGTAGGGGCCCATGTCGTGGTGCGCGAGCAGGTCCTCGACGATCTCCGCCACCACCGGCTTCGGCTGCTTGCCCGCGCGCGCCGACACCAGCGCGTGGAACGCGCGCAGCGGCGCGTGCCCGGGGAAGCGGCGGCTCCCCGCGGCGAGGACCTCCACCGCCTCGCCGTGACGCCCGATCTTGGCGAGCGAGCTGCCGAGCCCGAGGTACGCGCGCGCGAGCAGCTCGCCGGTCAGACGCAGCCGGATCGCCTCGGCGTAGGCGGGGACCGCCTCGGTCTCGCGGTCGAGTGCGTCGAGCGCCGTCGCCAGCGCGAAGTGCGCACGCGGCTCGCGCGGGTGGCGCTCGAGCAGCGCGCGGAAGTGCGCCAGCGCCTGCTCCTCGAGGCGCGCATCGACCAGCATGTGCCCGGCCGCGATCTCGGTCTCGAGCGGGTCTTCCTGTGCCAAGGCTTCTCACCCATTCGGTCAGTCGCCGGGTGGGCCGTTGTGGCGCGAATCACGGAGCGGCGAGCGTGCGCCGCATGTGCACGATCGGCAGCGACTTTCCGCCCGGGAGAGGGGTGCTGGTGCGCTCCAGCGTCTCGAAGCCGAAGCCGCGGTAGAGCGGCTCGCCGGGCAAGGTGGCGCCGAGCTCGAGCGCGCGGAAGCCGGCGCCGCGTGCTGCCGCCATGCATGCCTCCATCAGCCGCGAGGCCAGCCCGCGGCGCGCCCACTCCGGCGCGACGAAGAAGGCGCGGATGCGCGCCGCTTCGCGCGCGGGGTCGAGCAGCGGGTCCTCCGCGCCCTTCATCTGGTCGCCGCCGAAGAGCGTGCGCCTGCGGCTCCAGCCGCCGCAGGCGACGATCTCGCGAACCGCGGTCACCACGAAGTAGGTGCCGTCGGCGATCAGCTGTGTGTCCGGTCCGAACACGTGTGCGATCGCGCCCTCGATCTGTGCATCGCTGTAGTAGCCGCGTGAGAGCGCGCGCACCGAGCGCGGAATGAGCTCGCGCAGCGCCGGGACGTCGGCGATCGTCGCCAGGCGCAGCTCGGGCTCGGGGGTGCTCACCCAGCAAGAATAGTGGAGCCGCAGGGCGAGCTCCTGCCGTCGATCGGCTACATCGAGCGTCGAGATCGAGTTCAGTTCTCGCCCTGCGGTTCTGGGGCGCAGAGTGCCCGCCCCGCGTCACGCCCCGCTTGCGAAATCGGCACGTTGCGCGGGCGATTGCGTGAGACGGCGGCGAATGAGAGAGCAAGCCTCGGATAGAATCGGCAGCGTGCGGCGGCGATCCTCGCGACGTCCAATCGAGGAGAAGGATGCGATGATCGACGAAGAGAAGTGCTGGCAGGCCGTCGTCGCGCGCGATGCGAGCGCCGACGGCGAGTTCTGGTACGCGGTGAAGACCACCGGCGTGTACTGCCGCCCGGGCTGCGCTTCGCGGCAGCCGCGGCGCGAGAACGTGTCGTTCCACGCGAGCTGCGCCCGGGCGGAGGCCGCGGGGTTCCGTCCCTGCAAGCGTTGCCGGCCCGACGAGCGCACTCCCGTCGAGGCGCAGCTTGCCACGGTCGCGAAGGCCTGCGCGATCCTCGCCGAACGTCAGCCGACGCTGGCGCAGCTCGCGCGCGAGGTCGGCGTCTCGCCGTTCCACTTCCACCGGCTGTTCAAGCAGGTGGTGGGCGCGACGCCGGCCGAGTACGCGCGCGCGCAGCGGCGGGCGCGCTTCGGCGCCGCGCTCGACGCGGGTGAACACGTGGCCCAGGCAGCGTTCGGCGCAGGCTTCGGCTCGAGCTCTCGGGCGTACGACGCCTCCGCGAGCGGGCTCGGCATGACGCCGGGCGCGCGCCGGGAGGGAGGCCGCGGCGAGACGATCCGCTTCGCCGCGGTGCACACGGACCTCGGCTGGGTGCTCGTCGCGGCGACCGGGAAGGGTGTCTGTGCCGTGGAGCTCGGCGACTCGCGCGAGGCTCTGGTCGCGTCGTTCGTCGCGCGCTTCTCGGGCGCGCGCGTGCGCGAGGACCGGCGCGCGCTGCGCGACTGGCTGGAGCGGATCGCGGTGTTCGTGGCGCGTCCCGACCACGCGCTCGAGCTCCCGCTCGACGTGCGCGGCACCGCGTTCCAGGCGCAGGTCTGGCGCGCGCTGCGGCAGATCCCGCCGGGCAGCACGACGACCTACGCCGAGCTCGCCGCCGCACTGGGCCGGCCCCGGGCGGTGCGCGCGGTCGGGCAGGCCTGCGCGCGCAATCCCGTCTCGCTGGTCGTGCCGTGCCACCGCGCGGTCGCGAGCTCGGGCGCGCTCACCGGCTACCGCTGGGGCGTCGAGCGCAAGCGCGCGCTGCTCGAACGCGAGAGCAAGCTGACCTTACCCGGCCGAGCCGCGGGATGAGCGCGCTCTCCGACTCGCTCGACGAGCGCGGGTACGCGACGCTGCCCGCGCTCGTCGACCCCGCGACCTGCCGCGCGCTCGCAGCGCGCTGGGACGAAGACGGCGTGTTCCGCAAGCGCGTGGTGATGGAGAAGCACGCGTACGGGCAGGGCGAGTACCGCTACTTCGCCTATCCGCTGCCGTCGGCCGTGCAGTCGCTGCGCACGTCGCTCTACCGCGAGCTCGCGCCACTGGCGAACCGCTGGCGCGAGGCGCTGCGGCTCCCCGGCGGCTTCCCGGCCGAGCTCGAGGCCTACCTCGAGAAGTGTCACGCCGCGGGACAGACGAAGCCGACGCCGCTGGTGCTGCGCTACGAGGCGGGCGGCTACAACTGCCTGCACCAGGACCTGTACGGCGCCGAAGTCTTCCCGCTGCAGGCGACGGTGCTCCTGTCCGACCCGGCGCGCGACTTCGCAGGGGGCGAGTTCCTGCTGGTCGAGCAGCGCCCGCGCGCGCAGTCGCGCGGCGAGGTCGTCCCGCTCGCGCAGGGCGACGCGGTGGTGTTCGCTACGCGCGAGCGCCCGCGCCGCGGGCCGCGCGGCTTCCACCGCGTGCAGCTGCGGCACGGCGTGTCGCGCGTGCGCGAGGGCCTGCGCTTCACGCTTGGCCTGATCTTCCACGACGCCGCTTAGGCGGCTAGGCGTGTAGCTTCTGGATCAGGTCTTGTGCGCTGGTCTTCGAGCCCGGCGCGAAGCCGAGCGTGGTGCGGTCGACCACGTCGCCGAAGCGCGCCTTGAACTTCGGGATCACCTCGTCCGGTGTGGCGACCACGGCGAACTGCTCGAGGATCTTGTCGTCGACGAGCTCGCCCATCTTGTCCCACTGGCCCTGCTTCGACAGCGCGTTCAGCTCGGTCTGCAGCCCACCCCAGCCGTGCATCTCGAGCACCGGCCGGTACGCCGGGGTCGAGCCGTAGAACGCGATCTGCTTGCACACGCCGCGACGCGAATCGCTCCACGCCTTCTCGGTCTCGCCCGTGACCACGAAGCCCGGGAACGAGACCTGGAAGTCCTTGCGCGAGCGCTTCGACTTGGCGAGCCCGCGCTCGATCGCGGGGAGCGTCACCTCGCGCATGTACTTCTCGGTGGTGAAGGCGTGGCAGATCACGCCGTCGGCGACCTCGCCCGCGACCTCGGTCATCAGCGGACCGACCGCCGCGAGGAACACCTTGGGCGGCCCGTAGCTGGTGTCGATGGGCGTGAACATCGGCGTCATCAGCGTGTGAGTGTAGAACTCGCCGCGGAACTCGAGCTTCTTGCGCGCGTACCAGCAGTCCCAGATCGCGCGCATGGCCAGGATCAGCTCGCGCATGCGCGCCGCCGGGTGCGACCACGGCATGCTGAAGCGCTTGGTGATGTGCGGCTGGATCTGCGAGCCCAGCCCGAGCACGAAGCGGCCCTTCGAGTAGGCGTTCAGGTCGTGGCCGATGTTCGCCAGCGTCATCGGCGTGCGCGCGAACGCGACCGCGATCGACGTCACCAGCTGGATCGAGCGCGAGTGCTCGGCCGCGAGCAGGAGCGGGAAGAACGGGTCGTGTGCCGTCTCCGCCGTGATCGCGCCGTCGTAGCCCGCCGCCTCGAGCTCGCGGATGCGCTCCGGCACCTCGGCGAGCCCGCCCATCAGCCCTGCATCGACCTTCATTCGGAGGGTCCTCCCGGCGTCATGGTATCAGCACGGCGGTATAGAGTGTCCGAGGCCAATGATCGGCTTCCGAGCTCGACTGTGGGTGATCGCGTCTGCGGCGACCCTCGCCTGCGGCGCACCCGGCGGGGCGGTGCGAGTCACCGATTCGAGCGTGCGCTACGACTTCCCGCAGCAGGGCATCTCGGTCCTCCCGCCCGTCGGCGCGCGCTGGTGGGCCGTCCCCGGAAAGACCTTCGGCCCCGACCACGTGATCGTCTTCGGGAAGCCGATCGGCGATCACGTTCCCCAACAGGCGGTCGAGGTGCGCTCGATCGTCGCGGGAGTCCTCGCGTATCCGTGCTCGGAGTTCGAGCTGTCCGACGACGTCGCAAGCGCCGACGACATGAAGCGACACCTCGACGAGCGGCTCACGGACGCAGCGCTGCGCGCGTGGGCAGCTGATCATGCCCGTCGTCTCGTCGCCACGCAGGAAGTGGTCGATCGGTCGCCGGGCGCCGAGTGCGTTCGCTACGACGAGACGATCGAGGACACGCGGGTGCCCCGGTTCGAAGGCTCGACGTTCGTCGAGAGGCAGCGCGGCTTTCGCTGCCTGCACCCGTTCCAGAGGGGCGTGGTCGTCGAGTTCGGCTGGAGCGAGCGCCATCTCGCGGGAGAGCCGTCCGCGGGCCTCGACGCCGAGGTCCAGCCATTCATGGACAGCATTCGCTTCGCACCGCCGCGGCATTGACCGCAGCTGCAAGAGACGATCGCTCAGTGCCCCGCACGCTCGAAGCGAGGGTCCGGCACGAACCAGAGCAGCGCGACGGCCGCGTAGATCGCCTGCGAGACCCGCGGTGCGACGAACGCGAGTGCGATCGCGACGGCGTATGCGCCCACCGACAGGAACTCCTTGCCGCTGCGGCCGAGCGCCTGGGCGAGCGCCGAGTCGCGGCCGTGGTGCGCAACGAGCGCGAGCTCGAGCAGCTGATAGGCAGCGCCGGCCATGAGCAGCACCACTCCGTAGAGCGCGATCGGCAGCGGGGCGCCGTTCGATGCTCCCATCCACGCGGTCGCGAACGGAAAGAGCGACAGCCAGAACAAGAGGTGCAAGTTCGACCAGAGCACCAGACCCGTGACCTCGCGCGCCGCGTGCAGCAGGTGGTGGTGGTTGTTCCAGTAGATGCCGACGTAGACGAACGAGAGCACGTAGGAGAGCAGCGCCGGGACGAGCGGCCGCAGCGAGGCGAGGTCGGTGCCCGACGGCGTGTGCAGCTCGAGCACCATGATCGTGATGATGATGGCGATGACGCCGTCGCTGAACGCCTCGAGCCGGGCCTTCCTCATCCCTCGCGCGCGCCGATCGGGGCGTCGCCGATGATGCCGGCCGCGCTGAGCTCGGCGAGCTCGCGCTCTGCGTGGCCGAGCAGGCCGCACAGGATCTCGCGGTTGTGCTCGCCGAACAGCGGCGCGTGCCGGCGCGGCAGCGACTTCGCCTCGACCAGCCGCCAGGCCGAGGCGGGCTGCTTCCAGGTCTTCGTCTTCGGATGCGGCAGCTCGACCCAGGAGCCGCGCGCGGCGAGCTGCGGGTCCTCGTGGATGGCGTTGCAGTCCAAGACTGGTGCCGCCGCGACGCCCGCGCGCTGCAGCGTCTCGGCCGCCTCGCGCGGCCCGCGCGCCAGGGTCCACGCCTCGATCCGTCGGTCGAGCTCGTCGTGGCGCGCGCCGCGCTCGCTGAGGT
>Ga0318557_10000256_pt1 | contig 12553 bp, 10 predicted proteins | sample GRESIP065b5f19_FD_203497 | JGI IMG/M metagenome (GOLD analysis project Ga0318557, IMG submission 203497) | Tropical soil microbial communities from Luquillo Experimental Forest, Puerto Rico - GRE.SIPMG.065b5f19 | ecosystem: Environmental > Terrestrial > Soil > Tropical forest > Bulk soil... | reverse complement strand
ACATGCTGCTCCTTATTCGACCTATTCGAACGACAACCGGACGACACCGAGCCCCTCGAAGTCGGCGACGAACTCGTCGCCGGCCCGCACGTCGATCGCCCTCGTGCACGATCCCGGCAACACGATGTCACCTTTACGCAGCCGTACCCCAAAGCTTTCCACCTTGCGGGCCAACCACGCCACCGCGGTGACCGGGTTACCCAACACCGCGTCGCTGCGGCCCTCGGCGACCAGGTCACCGTTGCGGGTCAGCACGGCGTCGATCGCCGTGACGTCAACGTCGGCGGGTGACACACGGGTCTCCCCCAGCACGAATCCCGCCGATGAGGCGTTGTCGGCAATCGTGTCGCACAACGCGATCTTCCAGTCCTTGATCCTTGTGTCGATCAGCTCGATCGACGGAACCAGGGCCTCGGTGGCCGCCAACACGTCGTCCTCGGTGCACCCGGCGCCCGGCAGGTCCTCGGCAAGGATGAAACCGACTTCGACCTCGACCCGCGGATACAGGTAGCGGCCGGCCTTCACCGGGGTATGTTCGAACACCTGCATCTCGTCGAGCAGATGCCCGTAGTCCGGCTCGTCGACCCCCATCATCTGCTGCATCGCCAACGAGGACAGGCCCACCTTGTGTCCTAGTACGCGGGCTCCTTCGGCCACTCGCTGGCGGATATTGATCAGCTGGATCTCATAGGCGTCGACGACGTCGATTTCCGGGTAGGCGGAGGTCAGCGGAGCGATCGGCTCGCGGCTGCGCTCGGCTTGCGCCAGGTCTGCGGCGAGCTCGTCCCGGATCTCAACAGTGAGCATTTACCGAAGTCCCCTCGTTCGTTTGACCGGGCCGGTAGCGCCCAACCCGAGCAATTCTATAACGTGTTCTACATGACAGCGCAGGAGTACGACGTCGTCGTGGTCGGGAGCGGCGGAGCCGGCATGGTAGCCGCCCTCGCCGCGGCACACCGCGGCCTATCGACAGTAGTCATCGAGAAGGCACCGCACTTCGGCGGCTCCACCGCACGGTCAGGGGGCGGCGTCTGGATTCCGAACAACGAGGTGCTCAAGCGCGACCGGGTGAAGGACACGGCCGAGGCTGCCCGCACCTACCTGCACGGGATCGTCGGCGACTCGTCGGTAAGCAAGGTCGAGCCGGAGCGCATCGACGCCTACCTGCAGCGCGGTCCCGAGATGCTGTCGTTCGTGCTGAAGCACACGCCCCTCAAGATGTGCTGGGTGCCGCGTTACTCCGACTACTACCCCGAGGCGCCGGGTGGCCGTGCGGGCGGCCGGTCGATCGAGCCCAAGCCGTTCGACGCCCGCCAGCTCGGTGATGACGAAGCCGGACTCGAACCTGCATATGGCAAGGTGCCGCTCAATGTCGTTGTGATGCAACAAGATTACGTGCGGCTCAACCAGCTGAAGCGCCACCCGCGGGGTGTGCTGCGCAGCCTGAAGGTCGGCGCCCGCACCATGTGGGCGAAGGCCACCGGCAAGAACCTGGTCGGCATGGGGCGGGCGCTGATCGGTCCGTTGCGGATCGGGTTGCAGCGGGCCGGCGTTCCGGTATTGCTCAACACCGCGCTCACCGACCTCTACGTCGAGGATGGCGTAGTCCGCGGGGTCTATGTCACGGGCAGCGAAGCGCCCGGACCAGACCAAGCATCGGCCGAGCCGCGGCTGATCCGGGCCCGGCGCGGGGTGATCCTGGCCTGCGGTGGGTTCGAGCACAACGAGCAGATGCGGGTGAAGTACCAGCGTGCGCCTATCACGACGGAGTGGACCGTTGGCGCGAAGGCCAACACGGGCGACGGCATCGTTGCCGGTGAAAAGCTGGGCGCCGCATTGGATTTGATGGAGGACGCCTGGTGGGGCCCGACGGTGCCACTGGTGGGTGCGCCGTGGTTCGCATTGTCGGAGCGCAACTCCCCGGGGTCGATCATCGTCAACATGTCGGGCAAGCGATTCATGAACGAATCGATGCCCTACGTCGAGGCTTGTCATCACATGTACGGCGGTGAATACGGCCAGGGGCCCGGGCCGGGCGAGAACATTCCCGCGTGGCTGGTGTTCGACCAGCGGTACCGGGACCGCTACATCTTCGCGGGACTCAATCCCGGGCAACGCATTCCGCGCAAGTGGTCGGAGTCCGGCGTGATCGTCCAGGCGGACACGCTCGAGGAGCTGGCCGGAAAGGCCGGTCTTCCGGTCGACGAATTCACCGCAACCGTAGCGCGTTTCAACGACTTCGCGCGCTCGGGCGTCGACACCGACTACCGGCGGGGGGAAAGCGCCTACGACCGCTATTACGGCGACCCGACCAACAAGCCGAACCCGAACCTCGGCGAGATCAGCCAGGCGCCGTACTACGCGGCCAAGATGGTGCCGGGGGACCTCGGGACCAAGGGCGGCATCCGCACCGATGTGCACGGCCGTGCGCGGCGCGACGACGGCACGATCATCGAAGGCCTTTACGCCGCCGGCAATGTCAGTGCCCCGGTGATGGGACACACCTACCCCGGCCCGGGCGGCACCATCGGGCCGGCGATGACGTTCGGGTATCTGGCCGCGCTGCACATCGCGGGGGAACGCTGAGATGCCCATTGACGTAGAAGTCGCGCTCAATGCCGAGCTGGACCCCATCGAATTCTCCTGGGCCAGCAGCGATGTGCAGCTCTACCACCTCGGGCTGGGTGCCGGCACCGACCCGATGGATCCGCGGGAGCTGCGCTACCTGGTGGACGACACCCCGCAGGTGCTGCCGACGTTTGCCACCGTCGCCGCGACCTTCCACGCCACCAAACCGCCGACCGTGCAGTTTCCCGGCATCGACATCGAGCTGAGCAAGGTGCTGCACGCCAGCGAGCGGGTCGAGGTGCCCGCGCCGCTGCCCCCGTCGGGCTCCGCACGGGCCGTCACGCGGTTCACCGACATCTGGGACAAGGGCAAGGCCGCGGTGATCCTCAGCGAGACAAAGGTGAGCACACCGGACGGCACACCGCTGTGGACGCAGAAGCGATCCATCTTCGCCCGCGGCGAGGGCGGGTTCGGCGGCGAGCGCGGTCCGTCAGGGGCCGGGGGGTCAGATGCGGCGCCGGACCGGGCGCCCGATATTGAGGTCGACATGCCGATCCTGCCGCAGCAGGCGCTGTTGTACCGGTTGTGCGGCGACCGCAACCCGCTGCACTCCGATCCCGAATTCGCCTCTGCCGCAGGCTTTCCCCAGCCGATTCTGCACGGCCTGTGCACCTACGGCATGACGTGCAAGGCGATCGTCGACACGCTGCTGGACGGCGACGCGGGGGCGGTGGCCGCGTACGGTGCGCGTTTCGCCGGTGTGGCCCTCCCAGGGGAAACGCTCAAGGTCGGCATCTGGAAGGACTCGCCGGCTTCCGGAGGCCGATTCCTGGCAAGCGTTGTCGCGCCCTCGCGCGACAACGCCGTGGTGCTGTCGGGCGTCGAACTCCTGCCCGCGTAGCGCCTTTGCGCCGAGCGGACTACCGGTAAGCTCCGCGATATGCTCTCCGTCCTTGAGCTGGAGCGACGCGTCGGCCCGATTCGCGATTTCCGCAGCGACATCTGCGGATGAACCGACTCTGCGCGGGAGCAAATAGCCTGACGCTGATCGCGTTGCATGGGGGCTGAGCCGCAGTCACCCGAACCGCGTGCGGCCGATAAGCGAACCGCACTGCGGAGTGTTCCGATATTTGCCGAGATCGACGACGAACAACTCGATCAACTCACGAGCGTCGTAGATCGCCAGCACATCCCCGCCAACGAGTGGCTTTTTCACATGGGGGATCCGCCGGACGCCATGTATGTAATTGCCTCGGGGCGATTCGCGGCTGTTGGTCTTGATGGACAGGTGCTTCGTGAGATGGCATCCGGTGACTCAATCGGAGACCTGGGCGTGATCACCGGCGCTGCTCGCTCGGCCGGAATACGAGCTCTTCGGGACGGCGTCGTCTGGAGAATCGCCGCTGACACGTTCACCGAGGTGCTCGCAAAGGCTCCGCAACTGCGATCGGCGATGTTCCGGGCGATGGCGGGGATGCTCCGCGAGTCACGATCCGCCAACATCTCTCGGCGTCCACGGGTCGTCGGTGTGCTGTCGACTGGCGATGCCGTCGCGGTCCCGATTGTTGACGCGATCACCACTCGCCTGGGCTCGCACGGTCAGATTGCAGTGGTCGCGCCGCCCGTCGACACAACGGCTGCGGCCACTCATTACGGCGAGCTCGTCGAAGCGTTCAGCGAGACCCTCGATCGGGCGGAGCGCAGCAACGATTGGGTATTGGTGGTGGCCGATCGAGGCTCGGGCGACTTCTGGCGACGATATGTCGCCGCGCAAAGCGACCGAGTCGTGGTGCTTGCGGATCAAGCCCATCCGCCGGAAGCGCTCGAGCCACCTGTTACGCAAGGGCCGGTCCACCTCGTCACGTGCGACGTGGTACCGGATCCGAGCTGGTGGGATCTGCTACAGCCGGTCTCGCACCACTCCGCCGACGACGAAGGTATAGGTGCTCTGGCCCGCAGAATCGCCGGCCGATCTCTGGGTCTCGTCCTGGGTGGTGGGGGCGCTCGAGGGCTCGCGCATTATGGCGTCTACGAAGAGCTCACGCGGGCCGGCCTCGTCATCGACCGTTTTGGCGGAACTAGTTCCGGTGCCCTCGCTGCCGCCACCTTCGCGCTGGGGTTGGACGCGCGGGACTGCACCGCGGCCGCACGGAAGTACGTTGCAGAGACCAGGCCGGTGAGCGACTATACGATCCCTGCGATAGCCCTCACGCGAGGTCGCCGTGTCGACGGTCTGATAGAAGGATTCTTCGGCAGCAGCACCTTGATCGAGCATCTGCCGAGGGAGTTCTTCTCCGTCTCTACAGACATGATCACAGGCGATCAGATCATCCATCGGCGTGGGCTTCTGTGGGTCGCCGTGCGCGCATCGATCTCGATCCCCGGTCTCGTGCCGCCGGTGCCACATGGCGAGCGGCTCCTCGTCGACGGTGGACTGCGGAATATCCTCCCGGCCGACGTGATGTGCGCCGACCCGGATGGCGAAGTCATCTGCGTCGATCTACGCCGAACGTACGTGCCATCGAAGGGCTTCGGTCCGCTGCCGGCAATGCTTCAGCCTCCCGCGTTCGTCCGGCGGCTCTTGACCGGCACGGATTTAGCCCTACCACCGCTGCAAGAGACGTTGCTTCGCAGCGTTGAACTCTCGGCCCCCAAGGGGAACCTGCGCGAGCTCCCTCGGGTTGTGGCGATCATCGAGCCGGACGTCTCAGCGATCGGTCCATTGGACTTCAAAAACATCGATGCCGCCCTGGAGGCCGGGCGGATCGCGACCCGGGCAGTTCTCGACGCACAGCCGACGCTCGGTCGCTGAGCTTCGAACGTCGTTTGTGATCGCCCATCCGGTCGAGCTTGTACTATTACCTCTGCAACAAGCAGCTCAGCATCTTCAGATGACAGACGCGTCGTGGGTGCACAAGGTCGTCAGGTCGGGCGGGGCAGACAACCAGGGGTCTCGCTCGCGACACCCCCTGCGGTGGTGTCGGCCGTATCGAAGCGGGAATCTATGAACCGAAAGTTTGCCCGCACGCGGCCGTTCGAGTGCGGCTAGGTTGTTGAGCCATGCGCGCCGACTGGTTGGACCATCCGCAGGCCCATTTGGTCGTGCACGTGAAGGGCGGCGAGAAAAGCGTGCCGATTTTCGATCAACTATTCGTCGGTCGCCAGTGCGCGGGGATCGACGAGCAGCGCCGACTGGTTATCCCCGATCCGAACATCTCCCGCAACCACCTCGAGATCCGGTTGGACGTCTCCACCGACCGGGCTTACCTCATTGACACCAGCACCAACGGGACGTTGCTTAACGGCATGCCGCTGGAGCGCGCCGTGCAGGTCCCCATCAAGCCCGACGACCAGATCTCGATGGGCGACATCGTGCTTATCTTCCGATCGGACCGGTTCAACGCTGCCGCAATGACCAACACAAGCCCGACCCTGACTCGGATCGTCGAGGAGACCATGGTGATGGTGGTCGGCGATATCACCAACTACTCGACGATCTCTGAAGTCACCGACAACACGGTGATAGCCCGGAGCCTGAACTACCTTTGGCACGAGCTCAGCCGCGTCCTGCGCGACCATCGCGGCACCCTCAACCACTACGCGGGCGATGCGCTGTATGCGGTCTGGGAACTGCGGACGATTCCAACGGCCAATGAGCTCGCGATCGACTTCGCGCTCGCTGCGAACCACCGGGTCGAGGAACTCGCGCCCACGCTCCCGCTGCGTGCGCCGGACGGCTCGCCGATCCGCATGGGCTGGGGTGTGGTGCAGGGCCGGGCCGCGATCGCCGCAATGACAAGAACAGTCAATGCCGTGATTGGCGACGCGACCAACGTGGCGTTCCGGTTGGCCGGCATTGCCGGCCGGGCCGGGCGCCCGGACGTGATGGTCAGCGCCGGCGTGCATGCTGTCGTCGAGGCGCAATACGTCTGGGGCCGCTCCGAGCAGGTAGAGATCAAGGGCCGGCGCGGAATGGAGACCATTTATCCGGTGGTCGCACGTTCGTAGGCATGGCGCCCACGGCCAACGGCGAACCCTAGCCGAGGATCAATCCAGATGTGGGCACACCCGTCCCCGCCGTGACGAGGACGTGCTCGACATCAGGCACCGGGTTCACCGAGGTGCCGCGCAATTGCCGCACACCCTCCGCGATGCCGTTCATGCCGTGGATGTAGGCCTCACCGAGTTGGCCGCCGTGTGTGTTGATCGGAAGCCTGCCGCCCACCTCGATGGCACCGCCGGCGATGAAGTCCTTGGCCTCGCCCTTGCCGCAGAATCCCAACTCCTCCAACTGAATCAGGGTGAACGGCGTGAAGTGGTCGTACAAGATCGCGGTCTGGATGTCGGTTGGCGTCAGGCCCGACTGCTGCCACAACTGCTGACCCACGACACCCATCTCGGGCAGGCCCAGTTCGGGCCGGTAGTAACTGACCATCGTGTACTGGTCGGGGCTGGAGCCCTGCGCCGCGGCCTCGATGATCGCCGGCCGCTGCTTGAGTTCCCGCGCGCGCTCGGGCGACGTCACCACGATAGCGACCGCGCCGTCGGTCTCCTGGCAGCAGTCCAGCAGCCGCAACGGCTCGGCGATCCACCGCGAATTCTGGTGGTCCTCAATGGTTATCGGCTTCTCGTAGAAGTAGGCCTTCGGGTTCTTGGCGGCGTGCTTGCGGTCGGCCACCGAGATCGCGCCGAAGTCGCGGCTGGTCGCGCCCGACATGTGCATGTAGCGCTGGGCGATCATGGCGACCTGTGCGGCCGGTGTCGAAAGTCCGTGCGGATACGAGAATGCATTGTCGGCGGTCGTCGAATCGGCTTGGGCGCCACCGTCTCCCACCAACCGGGTCTGGACCTGGCCGAAACGCATGCCGGAGCGCTCGTTGAACGCCCGGTAGGCCACCACGACATCGGCCACCCCGGTCGCGACGGCCATCGCCGCCTGCTGGACGGTCGCGCAAGCGGCGCCGCCGCCGTAGTGGATCTTGGAGAAGAACTTCAGCTCACCGATACCCGCAGCACGCGCGACCGCGACCTCGGTGTTGCTGTCCATCGTGAACGTGGTCAGCCCGTCGACATCCGCCGGACTCAGGCCGGCATCGTCCAGCGCGTCCAACACCGCCTCGGCCGCCAGGCGCAGCTCGCTTCGCCCGGAGTCCTTCGAGAAGTCGGTCGCCCCGATACCGACGATGGCGGCCTTACCGGACAACATCAGGCATCCCCCATCGTCAGCGTTGCCGTCGCGATGACGTGATCGCCAAGGCTGTTGCGGCCCAACACCTTTACGGTGATCAGGCCGTCTTCCACAGCGGTCACCTCACCGGAGAACGTGACCGTGTCGTAGGCGTACCACGGCACCCCGAGGCGCAGCCCGATCGACTTGATCAGCGCCGACGGCCCGGCCCAGTCGGTGACGTAGCGCTGCACCAACCCGGTGTCGGTCAGGATGTTGACGAAGATGTCCTTAGACCCCTTGGCCTGCGCGAGGTCCCGGTCGTGGTGCACGTCCTGAAAGTCCCGGGTGGCCAGGGCCGTCGAGATGATGAACGTGGGGTCCCCGTACAGCTTCAGCTCGGGCAGCGTGGTGCCCACTTCGGCAACCGGTGCGCTCATGCGTCAGGCTCCCAGGCATAGAGGGTCCACTCCGGCCCGGCATCACCGGCCGGGAAGTCGATATACGTTGCGCGCACTGGCATTCCGATCTTCACCGTGGCCGGATCAACCCCACGCAGCTCACCCAGCATGCGCACGCCCTCATCAAGCTCCACCAAGGCGATAACGAAAGGCAGTGTGCGGCCGGGCACCTTCGGCGCATGGTGCACCACGAAGCTGAACACCGTGCCCCTGCCACTGGCCACCACGTAGTCGATCGGTTTGGTCTTGTCCTGCCACACCGCCGGCAGCGGCGGGTGCTGCAGGCTCCCGTCCGGCCGGCGCTGAATCCGCAATTCGTGCGCTTTGACACCCTCCCAGAAGAACGCGGTGTCCCGCGACGACGACGGTCGCATCATGGCGTCGGGGTCAAGGTCGTCCGGGACCGCCGATCCGGCCGCTGCGGGCTTGAATTTGAGGATGCGCCAATTCATCTCGGCGACGTCCTCGTCACCGACCCGCCAGATGATGTGCTGATTGACGAAGAAGCCCTCGCCGAGCGCGGTCTGCTTGGGCCCTACCACGTCACCCATCTCGGACGCGATGCTGACGTGCTCGCCGGGCTGCAGGTAGCGGTGGTAGGTCTGCTCGCAGTTGGTGGCGACCACACCGACGTAGCCGGCGTCGTCGAACAGCTTCATGATGGGACCCATCGGATCGTCCGCCGGGCGTTCGCCACCCAGCCCGAACATCGTCCACACCTGAATCATGGCCGGTGGCGCGACAATGCCGGGATGCCCGAGGGCGCGGGCCGCGGCCTCATCCACGTAGATCGGGTTACGGTCGCCGATGGCCTCTACCCAGTTGTTGATCATCGGCTGGTTCACCGCATCCCGGCCGGCGCGCGGCTTGGGATCGCCGGCCGCCTTGATTTCCGCGATTGCTTCCTGAATGTCCGCGCTTCCGGTCATCGGGGCACCCTCGGCACTTTGAGGCCGGAGGCCGCGATCATCTCGCGCATGACTTCGTTCACGCCGCCACCGAAGGTGATCACCAGGTTGCGCTTGGTTTGGGAGTCCAGCCAGTTGAGCAGCTCGGCGGTGTCCGATTCGGCGGGGTTGCCGTACTTGCCGACGATCTCCTCGGCGAGCCGCCCGACGTACTGAACGCGCTCGGTGCCAAACACTTTCGTCGACGCGGCGTCGGCCACGTTGATGTCCTCACCCGCGGCGGCCACCTGCCAGTTGAGCAACTCGTTGATCCGCCACATGGCATGAATCTCACCGAGCGCCCGCTTGACGTCGTCGTGATCGATCGGCGTGACACCGTCACCGCCAGGTTTGGACGCCCAGGCGTGCAACCGGTCGTAGATGGCGGCGAACCGGCCCGCCGGGCCGAGCATCACCCGCTCGTTGTTGAGCTGGGTGGTGATCAGCCGCCATCCGCCGTTCTCCTCGCCGACCAGCATGTCTGCGGGCACCCGCACGTCGTTGTAGTACGTGGCGTTCGTGTGGTGCGCGCCGTCGGATAGGATGATCGGCGTCCACGAGTAGCCGGGATCCTTCGTGTCGACGATCAGGATCGAAATCCCCTTGTGCTTAACGGCTTCCGGGTCGGTGCGGCAGGCCAGCCAGATGTAGTCCGCGTCGTGCGCGCCGGTGGTGAAGATCTTCTGGCCGTTGACGATGTACTCGTCGCCCTGGCGCACGGCGGTGGTCCGCAACGACGCCAGGTCGGTGCCCGCCTCGGGCTCGGTGTAGCCGATCGCGAAGTGCACCTCACCGGCGAGTATCGCCGGCAGGAACTTCTTCTTCTGCATCTCGTTGCCGAAGACCTGTAGGGTGGGTCCCACGGTCTGCAGCGTCACGGCCGGCAACGGCACGTCGGCCCGATGGGCCTCGTTGACGAAGATCTGCTGTTCGATCGGGCCAAAGCCCAGGCCGCCGAACTCCTTTGGCCACCCCACACCGAGCTTGCCGTCCCGGCCCATCCGTCGGATCACCGCGCGGTACGCGGCATTGTGGCGGTCCTCCCCCATCGCCTTCATCTCGTCAGCCGAGATGAGGTTCGAAAAGTATTGGCGCAGTTCGGCTTGCAGCTGGCGCTGCTCCGGAGTCAGTTCGATGAACATTGTGCTCCCACCAGGTCGAGACGATGAGACGGCCCGCCCAGCAGCCGGGTCAGGTCTTTGATCGTGGAGTAGTACCGGTGCATGGGATACGTGATGTCCATTCCCATGCCGCCGTGCAGATGATGGCATGTCTGCATCACCGGCGCCGCCTGAGACGCGATCCAGTAACCGAGCACGTCGAGGTCGTCATCGGCGTCTCGGCCTTCGGACAGCCGCCAGACCACCGACTTCGCGGCCAGATCGATAGTGCGCGAAGCGATGTAGACCTCGGCCAGCTGCGCCGCCACGGTCTGGAAGGTCGACAGCGGTTTGCCGAACTGCTTCCGATTGGCCACATAGTCGGCGGTCAACCGCAGCGCCCCCGCTACCAGCCCATCGGCATACGCGCCCACCGCCGCCAGCGCGAGCTGGTTGACCCGGTGCGCCGCCCCGCCGGCCAGAACGTCGGAGTCGGCAACCGCCACGTCATTGAACGTGACCGTGTACTCGTCGGAGCCGTTCGACGTCGGCGTACGCACCATCCGCACACCGTCGGCCCTGGGCGAGACCACCGCGACCGCGCTGTCCGCGGTCACGATCATCCAATCCGCTTGTTCGGCATAGGCGACACCGATTTTGGTGCCCGACAACCGGCCGTTCACAAACGTGGTCGCCGGCCGGTCGGGCAGCGCCGCGCCGGGTTCGTTGAGCGCCGCGGTCAGCACCCCGCCCTTGGCCCCTTTCACAAGGCCGGCCAAAAACCGGTCCTGTTGTTCCTCGGATGCCAGATCGACCAGCGCGACCACGCCAAGGCCGAGCGTGGCCAGCGCCGGCGTGACGGCACCGTGGCGACCCGCTTCGGTCAGCACGGTCGCCACCTCGGGAAGACCCACGCCGTCACCGCCAAGACGTTCGGGCACCGGCAGCGCCGTCACTCCCCCGTCGACCAACGCCTGCCACGTCAAGTCCCGGTCCAGCACCGACGTGACCACATCGGCGACAGCCTGTTGCGTCGCGGTGAGGTCGAAGTCCATCAGTGAGCCACCGGGCACTTTCCGGTGTAGTCCACCTGCCAGTGCTTGATGCCGTTGAGCCAACCGGACCGCAACCGCTCCGGCTTCGACAGCGGCTTCAGGTCGGGCATGTTGTCGGCGACGGCGTTGAAGATCAGGTTGATGGTCATCCGGGCCAGGTTGGCGCCGATGCAGTAATGCGCACCCGTCCCGCCAAAACCGACGTGCGGGTTGGGATTTCGCATGATGTTGAACTGGAACGGATCCTCGAAGGCCTCTTCGTCGAAGTTGGCCGACCGGTAGAACATGATCACCCGCTGGCCGTTCTTGATCTGCACGCCGGACAGCTCGTAGTCCTCCAGCGCGGTCCGCTGGAAACAGGTGACCGGGGTGGCCCACCGCACGATCTCGTCGGCGGCGGTGTCCGGGCGCTCCTTCTTGTACAGCTCCCACTGGTCGGGGAACTCGGCGAACGCCATCATGCCCTGCGTAATGGAGTTACGGGTGGTCTCGTTGCCGGCCACGGCCAGCATCACCACGAAGAAGCCGAACTCGTCGTCGGAGAGCTTTTCACCCTCGATGTCGGCTTCGATCAGCTGCGTCACGATGTCGTCGCCGGGGTTTTTGGCCCGTTCCTCGGCCATCTTCATCGCGTACATGATCAACTCCGCCGACGACAATTTCGGGTCGATGTGGGCGTACTCCGGGTCGTCGTTGCCTGTCATCTCGTTCGACCACTCGAACAGCTTGCCGCGGTCCTCCTGCGGCACGCCGAGCAAGCCCGCGATCGCCTGCAGGGGCAGCTCGCAGGACACCTGCTCGACGAAGTCACCGGAACCCGCGGCCGCCGCCTCCCGGGCGATCTTCTGGGCCCGTTCCCTGAGCTCGTCCTCCAGGCGGCCGACGGCACGCGGTGTGAAACCGCGGGAGATGATCTTGCGCAGCCTGGTGTGGTGCGGCGCGTCCATATTGAGCATGACGAAGCGCTGGACCTCGATGTTCTCGCGCTCGATGTCGTTGTTGAACCGCGGGATGACCCCGTTCTCATAGCTGGAGAAGACGTCGCTGCGCCGTGACACCTCCTTGACGTCGTTGAGCTTGGTGATCGCCCAGAAGCCGCCGTCGTGGAACCCGCCGCCGTTGCCCGAAGCCTGCTCGTTCCACCAGATCGGAGCGGTCGCGCGCAGCTCGGCAAACTCTTCGACCGGAATCCGCTCGGTGTAGATGTCGGGGTCGGTGAAATCGAACCCCAACGGTAGATTCGGGCTGGGCACGC
>Ga0318557_10000232_pt1 | contig 12854 bp, 12 predicted proteins | sample GRESIP065b5f19_FD_203497 | JGI IMG/M metagenome (GOLD analysis project Ga0318557, IMG submission 203497) | Tropical soil microbial communities from Luquillo Experimental Forest, Puerto Rico - GRE.SIPMG.065b5f19 | ecosystem: Environmental > Terrestrial > Soil > Tropical forest > Bulk soil... | reverse complement strand
GCACTACCCCAGCGACAACCCCATCATCACGATCGTCGACTCGGGTGCCACGGGTAACTTCACCCAGACCCGGACGCTGGCCGGCATGAAGGGTCTGGTGACCAACCCGAAGGGTGAGTTCATCCCGCGTCCGGTCAAGTCGTCGTTCCGCGAGGGCCTGACCGTGCTGGAGTACTTCATCAACACCCACGGTGCTCGAAAGGGCCTGGCGGACACGGCTTTGCGTACCGCCGACTCCGGGTACCTGACCCGTCGTCTGGTGGACGTGTCGCAGGACGTCATCGTTCGCGAGCACGACTGCCAGACCGAACGCGGCATCGTCGTCGAGCTGGCCGAGCGCCAGCCCGACGGCTCGCTGATCCGCGACCCGTACATCGAAACATCGGCGTACGCGCGGACTTTGGGCACCGACGCGGTCGACGAGGCGGGCAACGTCGTCGTCGCGCGCGGGGAGGACCTGGGCGACCCGGAGATCGACGCCTTGTTGGCGGCCGGCATCACGCAGGTCAAGGTGCGCTCGGTGCTGACGTGCACCACCGGTACCGGTGTCTGCGCGACCTGCTATGGGCGGTCCATGGCGACCGGCAAGCTGGTCGACATCGGCGAGGCCGTCGGCATCGTCGCGGCCCAGTCCATCGGTGAGCCCGGCACGCAGCTGACCATGCGGACCTTCCACCAGGGTGGTGTCGGTGAGGACATCACCGGCGGTCTGCCTCGTGTGCAGGAGCTGTTCGAGGCGCGGGTGCCCCGGGGCAAGGCGCCGATCGCCGACGTCACCGGGCGGGTCCAGCTCGAGGACGGCGAGCGCTTCTACAAGATCACCATCGTTCCCGACGACGGGGGCGAGGAGGTCGTGTACGACAAGCTCTCCAAGCGGCAACGGCTGCGGGTGTTCAAGCACGAGGACGGCTCCGAGCGGGTGCTGTCCAATGGTGACCACGTCGAGGTGGGCCAGCAGCTGATGGAGGGCTCGGCCGACCCGCACGAGGTGCTCCGGGTGCAGGGGCCCCGCGAGGTGCAGATCCACCTGGTCCGCGAGGTCCAGGAGGTCTACCGCGCCCAGGGTGTGTCGATCCACGACAAGCACATCGAGGTGATCGTTCGCCAGATGCTGCGCCGCGTCACCATCATCGACTCGGGCTCGACGGAGTTCCTGCCCGGCTCGCTGATCGACCGCGCGGAATTCGAGGCGGAGAACCGCCGGGTGGTGGCCGAGGGCGGCGAGCCCGCCGCCGGCCGCCCGGTGCTGATGGGTATCACGAAGGCGTCGCTGGCCACCGACTCGTGGCTGAGCGCGGCGTCGTTCCAGGAGACCACGCGAGTCCTGACCGATGCGGCGATCAACTGCCGCAGCGACAAGCTCAACGGTCTGAAGGAGAACGTGATCATCGGGAAGCTGATCCCGGCCGGTACCGGCATCAACCGCTACCGCAACATCCAGGTGCAGCCCACCGAGGAGGCCCGCGCCGCGGCGTACACGATCCCGTCCTACGAGGATCACTACTACAGCCCGGACTTCGGCCAAGCCACCGGGGCTGCGGTGCCGCTGGACGACTACGGCTACAGCGACTACCGGTAGTTAGTCACGAAAAGCCCCGGGTTGGCCCGGGGCTTTTTCGTGCGCGGCGAGCGTGCTCCTGTGCGCCGAGTGTGCGACCAGCCGCACGTTCGGCGCCGAGTGTGCGGCCAGCCGCACACTCGCCGGCCGTCACGACCCCTCACTAGACTGGCGACCGTGCTCATTGGTTCGCATGTCCACAACGACGATCCCCTGGCCGCGGCCCAGGCAGACGGCGCCGACGTGGTGCAGTTCTTCCTCGGCAACCCGCAGAGCTGGAAGAAGCCCAAGCCGCGCGACGACGCCGAACAGCTGAAGGCCTCGACCGTGCCGCTGTATGTCCACGCGCCGTACCTCATCAACGTGGCATCGGCCAACAACCGAATCCGGATTCCGTCGCGCAAGATCCTGCAGGACACCTGCGATGCGGCCGCGGAAATCAACGCGACGGCGGTGATCGTGCACGGCGGCCACGCCGACGACAACGACATGGAGGCCGGCTTCGAGCGCTGGGTCAAGGCGCTGGACTACCTCGAAACAGATGTGCCGGTGTATCTGGAGAACACCGCGGGCGGCGACCATGCGATGGCCCGCTACTTCGACACGATCGGCAGGCTCTGGGATCACATCGGCGACAAGGGCATTGGCTTCTGCCTGGACACGTGCCACGCGTGGGCCGCGGGTGAGGAGTTGATCGACGCGGTCGACCGAATAAGGGCCCTGACGGGCCGCATCGACCTGGTGCACTGCAACGACTCGCGGGACGCGGCGGGCTCGGGCGCCGACCGGCACGCCAACCTGGGCACCGGCCAGATCGACACCGAGTTGCTGGTTGCCGCGGTCAAGGCCGCCGATGCGCCGGTGATCTGCGAAACCGCCGACGAGGGCCGCAAGGACGACATCGCGTTCCTGCGGGAAAAGACCGGCAGCTGATCTGCCGGGCCATGCTCGGTCGGCTCGCGACGCTTTTCGGAGCAGTTCTCCTGGTCGCCGCTTGCTCGGCATGGCCTGAGCCGCCGTCGGGCTTCGTCACCGGCACCAGCGTTCACCACATCAATGTCGGTGGACGCGATCGCAACTATCGGCTCTACAAGCCCGCGGGAGCGCCCGCGTCGGCTCCGCTGGTGGTCGTGCTGCACGGCTATTCTGGCAGCGCCGCGCAAGTCGAAAGAGATTACGGCTGGGACGGTTTGGCCGATTCGGGCAAGTTCGTCGTCGCCTATCCGGATGGCCTTGCCCGGGCGTGGAACGTCGACGGGGAGACTTGCTGCGGGCGGCCAGCACGAGAAGGCGTCGATGACGTCGGCTTCGTCAGGGCGGCCGTCGCCGACATCGCCAAGAACGTCGGCGTTGATAACGCCAAGTTCTACGCGACCGGCATGAGCAACGGCGGCATCATGTCCTACACGCTGGCCTGCACCACGGACATTTTCGCGGCGATCGGCGCGGTTGCCGGCACTCAGCTGAACCCGTGCAGGACCCCGCACCCGACGTTGGTCATGCACATCCATGGCACCGCCGATCGACTCATCCCCTACGGCGGCGGGCAGGGTTTCAGCGTCATCAATGGTCCGCCGGTACCAGGAGTCAATGCTTTCTGGCGCAACGTCGATCGGTGCGGCGCCCCGACCGCCACCAGCAGTGGCCCGGTTGCCACGTCGACGGCCGGGTGCGCCGACGACCTCGGCGTCGTACTGATCACCGTCGACGGAGGCGGTCACGAGTGGCCCCCCTTCGCGACCCAGACGCTGTGGGCGTTCTTCGCCGCGCACCCCCGGTAACAGGCCGTTACACCTCTTGTGCAGTTGTTGAAAAAATGTAACATGGTGGCATGCCAGATACCCATGTCGTCACCAACCAGGTCCCGTCCCTGGAGAATCACAACCCCGCGACGTCCGCGGTGCTTGTCGAGGCCCTGATCCGCGAGGGCGGGCAGTGGGGCCTGGAAGAGGTGAATGAGGTTGGGGCCCTTTCGGCGAGCCGCGAAGCGCAGCGGTGGGGTGAGCTCGCCGACCGCAACCGGCCCATCCTGCGTACCCACGACAAGTTCGGTCATCGTGTGGACGAGGTGGAGTACGACCCGGCCTATCACCAGCTGATGCGCGCGGCCATTGCCAGCGGCATACACGCCGTACCGTGGGCCGACGAGCGGCCGGGCGCGCATGTGGTGCGGGCCGCCAAGATGTCGGTCTGGAATGTCGAGCCCGGCCACACCTGCCCGGTCTCGATGACCTACGCCGTCGTCCCGGCGCTGCGCTACAACCCCGAACTGGCGGCGGTTTACGAGCCGTTGCTGACCAGTCGCGAGTACGACCCGGAGCTGAAGCCGGCCACCACGAAGCCCGGCATCACCGCGGGCATGTCGATGACCGAGAAGCAGGGCGGCTCCGACGTGCGCGCCGGAACCACCCAGGCGACCCCGAACGCCGACGGCACGTACAGCCTGACCGGTCACAAGTGGTTCACCTCGGCGCCGATGTGCGACATCTTCCTGGTGCTCGCGCAGGCCCCGGGCGGTCTGTCGTGCTTCCTGCTGCCGCGGGTGCTTCCCGACGGCACTCGCAACCGGATGTTCCTGCAGCGGCTAAAGGACAAGCTCGGCAACCACGCCAACGCCTCCAGCGAGGTCGAATACGACGGCGCCATCGCATGGTTGGTTGGCGAGGAGGGCCGCGGCGTCCCGACCATCATCGAGATGGTCAACCTCACCCGGCTGGACTGCACGCTCGGCAGTGCCACCAGCATGCGTACCGGTCTGACCCGCGCCATCCACCATGCCCAGCACCGAAAGGCATTCGGCGCCTACCTGATTGACCAGCCGTTGATGCGAAACGTGCTGGCCGACCTGGCCGTGGAGGCCGAGGCCGCCACCATCGTTGCGATGCGGATGGCCGGCGCCACCGACAAGGCGTTGCGCGGGGACGAGACCGAGGCGCTGCTGCGCCGCATTGGCTTGGCGGCCGCCAAGTACTGGGTGTGCAAGCGCGCGACCCCACACGCCGCCGAAGCGCTGGAATGCCTGGGTGGCAACGGCTATGTCGAGGACTCGGGCATGCCGCGCTTGTTCCGCGAGGCGCCGCTGATGGGCATCTGGGAGGGCTCGGGCAACGTCAGCGCACTGGACACGCTGCGCGCCATGGCAACTCGCCCCGAATGCGTCGAGGTGCTGTTCGCCGAACTGGACGAGAACGCGGGTCAGGATCCGCGGCTGGGCAGTCATGTCGAGCGGCTGCGGCAAGACCTGGCCGACCTGGACACCATCCAGTACCGGGCCCGCAAGGTCGCCGAGGACATCTCCCTGGCGCTGCAGGGTTCATTGTTGGTGCGCCACGGGCACCCCGCCGTCGCCGAGGCCTTCCTGACCACCCGGCTCGACGGCCGATGGGGCGGCGCGTTCGGCACGATGCCGGCCGGCCTGGACCTTGCCCCCATCTTGGAGCGTGCCTTGGTAAAAGGCTGAGCAAAGGGCTGAGTACAAAATGACTCACGCGATCAAGCCGGTCGACTTCGACAACCTGAAAACGATGACCTACGAGGTCACCGATCGGGTTGCCCGGATCACCTTCAACCGGCCGGAAAAGGGCAATGCGATCGTCGCCGACACCCCGCTGGAATTGTCGGCGTTGGTGGAGCGTGCCGATCTGGACCCGAACGTCCACGTCATCCTGGTCTCCGGCCGCGGCGAGGGTTTCTGCGCTGGCTTCGACCTGAGCGCCTACGCCGACGGCACCGGCCCGGCGGGCGGTGGGAGCGCATACAAGGGCACCGTGCTGGATGGCAAGACCCAGGCCATCAACCACTTCGCGAACCAGCCGTGGGACCCGATGATCGACTACCAAATGATGAGCCGGTTCGTGCGCGGGTTCTCCAGCCTGATGCACGCCGACAAGCCGACGGTGGTCAAGATTCACGGCTACTGTGTGGCCGGCGGCACCGACATCGCGCTGCACGCCGACCAGGTGATCGCCGCCGCCGACGCCAAGATCGGTTACCCGCCCACCCGGGTGTGGGGCGTCCCGGCGGCGGGCCTGTGGGCGCACCGGCTCGGTGACCAGCGCGCCAAACGCCTGCTGCTGACCGGCGATTGCATCACCGGCGCGCAAGCCGCCGAGTGGGGGTTGGCGGTCGAGGCGCCGGACCCGAAGGACCTCGACGAGCGCACCGAGCGCCTGGTACAGCGGATCGCCGCAATGCCGGTCAACCAGCTGATCATGGTCAAGCTGGCGCTGAATTCCGCTCTGCTGCAGCAGGGCGTGGCCACCAGCAGGATGGTCAGCACGGTGTTCGACGGCGCGGCCCGGCACACGCCCGAGGGGCACGCCTTCGTCGCCGACGCGGTAGAGCACGGTTTCCGCGACGCGGTACGGCATCGCGATGAGCCGTTCGGCGATTACGGCCGGCGGGCATCTCAGGTCTAGCCATGCCGAATATGACGGCCCGGTCCGTGGTGCTGAGCGTATTGCTCGGTGCCCACCCCGCCTGGGCGACGGCGAGCGAATTGATCAGGCTGACAGCGGATTTCGAGATCAAGGAGACGACGCTACGGGTCGCTTTGACTCGCATGGTCGGTGCCGGTGACCTGATCCGGTCAGCCGACGGCTATCGGCTCTCGGATCGACTGCTGGCCCGCCAGCGCCGCCAGGACGAGGCCATGCGGCCGCGGTCCCGGGCGTGGCGCGGTGACTGGCATGTCGTGGTCGTCACCAGTGTGGGCACAGATGCCCGCACCCGGGCCGCGCAGCGGGCCAGCATGTACCGCAAGCGTTTTGGTGAACTGCGCGAAGGCGTGTGGATGCGGCCGGACAACCTCGACCTCGATTTGGAGGCCGACGTTGCTGACCGAGTACGCGTGCTCACAGCGCGCGACGACGCACCCGAGCAGCTGGCCGCCCAGCTGTGGGACCTGCCCGCGTGGGCGGAAGCCGGCCATCGTTTGGTTGACGAAATGGCCGAGGCCACAGACATTCCTGGCCGGTTTGTGGTGGCCGCGGCGATAGTCCGGCACCTGCTCACTGACCCGATGTTGCCCGCCGAACTGCTGCCCGACGAATGGCCGGGCGCCCAGCTGCGCAGCGTCTACCACGACTTCGCGACCGAGCTGCTCGAGCGGCGCGACACAACTCAACTCCTGGAGGCGACATGAGTGATCCGGTGCGTGTGGAGCGCAATGGCCCGGTGACCACGGTGATCCTGAACCGGCCCGCGGCCCGCAACGCCGTCAACGGCCCGACGGCCGCCGCGTTGTACGCGGCGTTCGAGGAATTCGATCGGGATGACACCGCGTCGGTGGCGGTGCTGTGGGGCGACGGCGGAACCTTTTGCGCCGGAGCCGATTTGAAATCCTTCGGCACACCCGACGCCAACGCCGTGCACCGGACGGGCCCCGGACCGATGGGGCCGTCGCGGATGGTGCTGTCCAAACCCGTGATCGCCGCGGTCAGCGGCTACGCCGTTGCCGGGGGCCTGGAGTTGGCCATCTGGTGCGACCTGCGGGTCGCCGAGGAGGACGCCGTGTTCGGGGTGTTCTGCCGGCGATGGGGGGTGCCGCTCATCGACGGCGGGACCGTGCGGCTGCCCCGGCTGATCGGGCACAGCCGCGCGATGGACATGATTCTGACCGGCCGTGGCGTGCGTGCCGACGAGGCGCTGGCCATGGGGTTGGCCAACCGCGTCGTGCCAAAGGGGCAGGCCCGACGGGCGGCCGAGGAGCTGGCGGCTGAGCTCGCGACGCTGCCGCAGCGGTGCCTGCGATCGGATCGAATGTCGGCGCTACGCCAATGGGGGATGGCGGAATCGGAGGCGATCGACTTCGAGTTCGGCAGCATTTCCCGGGTTGCCGCCGAGGCCGCGGACGGGGCCGGCCGCTTCGCCGCGGGCGCCGGCCGCCACGGTGCGCCCGCGAATTAGCCTGCGCGCCAGGATATCAGCGGTCAGCCGCCCTTATTGATGGTATTGCCGGAGCCGTGGTTGGAGATCTTCGGATCGCCGTCTTTGTAGGTGACGGTGTTGTTCATTCCCAGCACCGTGAGTTTGGTGTTGATCTTGTCGATCGTGACCTTGTTATTGGTGCCGCCGATGTCCACCTTCTCGCAGGTGCCGGTCACGGTCAGCGTGTTGTTGGAACCGAGCACATTGAGGGATTTGCCGCTCGCACAGTCGAGCGTGGCTGTAGTTCCCATCGACCCGTAGTTCAGCGTGTTCCCGATCTGGATGGAAGCGGTGGTGCTCTCGCCGCTCGTGCTCGTCGGCGCGGCGCCGCCGCTGGTCGTCGCGGTCGTGCTGCTCCTTGTTGCCGGGGTCGTGCCGCCGGGCGGATTGGCCGTGGAACTACAGGCCGCCAGCACCAACGCCGCTGCGGCCGGCGCCACGGCGAGCGCGGCCAGCCTGGACGAGTGGTCAGTGATGTGGCCGCGCATGGGTCCTCGATTCCCTCGGTGGGTATTCGTTAGTCCGCGCGGCTCAGCCGGGTACCTGCTGGAGCCGGTTGGTCATGCCCAGTTCGCGGCCGCGGTCCCAGATGATCGGCGCGCCGCTGTGATAGAACACCGTCTGATCCCAGCCGTAGACGGTGATGTCGTGCGTGACCGAGTCGGCGACCACGGTGTTGGACGAGCCCATCACCGTCACAGCCCAGCAGTTTCCCAGCGCGGTGACGACGTTCCGCGTGCCGTTGACGAGCAGGGTCGCGTTGTTGCAGTCCAGCGTCTGCTCGAGGCCCTCCCCGATGACGTGGGTGTCGCCGTTCTTGGCGTGGGCGGCCGGCGGTGGGGCTGCGGGCGCTGCGGCGATGACCATGGCACAGGCGGCCAGCGGCCCGGCGACGGTTCTCCAGTTCACTGCACGCCCCCTTTAAGACGGGTGAAGCTGCTCGAATGAGCCTACGAGTTTCACGGCCCCCGTCAACTAGAGTCATTAGTATACTTGCGGTATGGCACAAAAGCGCAGGTCAGCGCCATGCACAACGTTTGCGGTGTCACGTAGTGAAACTACGCCCGCCCGGTGCGTTAGCTGAAAAGGATCAACCCATGCCCGCAACCGCGAGACGCCTACACAGTGTCGAGTCGATCGACTTAGATGCGCTGCTCAAGTCGTGGCTCCGCCAACTTGGGGTCCAGAACAAGAGCCCTCGTACGCTGCGCAACTACGAGAAAGCAGTGCGCATGTATCTCGCGTTCTGCGACGACAACGACATCCCGCGCGAGCTGAACAAGTCGACGCTGATCGCTTTCATGGCTGCGCAGACAGGGGCGGCTACATACAAAGCGCTCACGCTGCACGAGCTGAAGATATTCGCGCGTTTCGTCGCTGAAGAGGAAGGGCAGACGCTAGCGGTGTGCCCAGCGTGAAGCCACCGAAAGCCGATCAGCCTGTCGTAGCCGACATTTCGACAGACGACATCAAGCGCATGATGAAAGCGCGCGACGGGTCGAGCCTGCGGGATCGACGCGACAAAGCGCTGATTGCGTTGTTCGCCGATACGGGTATGCGTCGCGCTGAAATGACTGCGCTACAGGTCGCAAATATTGACCTTGATGAGTGCTTCGTGATCATTCGCAAGGGCAAAGGCGGTAAGGGGCGCCGCGCGCACTTCTCGCCAGCGACAGCGATGCACGTCGATCGCTACATGCGTTCACGTAAGCGAGCGGGCTGTGACCCTCGTTCTGGTGCGCTGTGGATTGGTGTGCAGGGTAATCCACTGGGGTATAACGGGATTGATCAAGCGCTAAAGCAGCGAGCGCGAGCCGCCGGCGTAGAGGGTTTCCACCTGCACCGCCTGCGTCATTCAAAGGCCGTCAACTGGATGTCTCGCGGGGGATCTCAGATCACGCTGATGGCCCAAGCGGGCTGGTCGTCGCCAACGATGGCCGGGCGCTACGTCAAAGCCGCGAACGAGCGTCTCGCGGGCGAAGAGTTCAAGCGCCTCGGGTTGTCGACAGTCGAATAACGACGCTGACGGGAAGCACGCAATCCTCAGGGGTTGCGCGCCTTCGTCGGTCTGATCGCCGTGTGCCACCATAGGTCCGGCGATCACCTAGAAGGATGGGAGAGCACACGAATGGCGGAAGAGTCGAGCGAAGATTTCGCTGAGCGCATCAAGAACCTCATGGAGCACAGCGAGGCGCAACTGAGTGCCATACAGGAGCAGTTCGCCGAACGGATCGAGCAGCACTGGAAAGCTCAGCAGCAGGCCGTCGCTGACCTGATCGAGCAGCAGCGGCAGCGCAGCGCCAAGTTCGCAGACGACTGGGAGGCGCGTCGCCAGCAGATCACAGATCGCATCGATGAGCAGTGGAACGCTCGACGCAAGTGGGCCACGGACTTAATCGATCGGCAGTCGAACGCCGCTAAGCAGGCCTACGAAGATGCGTACAACAGACTCATGGAAAGGTTCAAAAGGCAAGCCTGAAATACCTTCTCCCTTCGGCGCTGGAGCGCAAGTCCACCACCGAGGTAGCTTAGGACCTCTTACTTGGGTGGCCTTGCCGCGCGAGATCACAACAGTAGCGATGCGGTTTGATGCCCTAGCGCTTCCGGGGTTTGCGCGGCGTCTGTCTGCGCGTGCAAAGGAGTGACCCTTCTCCGAGTTCAGGCGAAAAGGGGAACGAGATCCCAAAATCGCGGGTTAGTCGGATCTGCGAGCCAGCGCAAAAACGACGACGCCAACCTGATCACCCACAAGTCGATGTCGGTGAAATCCCTAACGGGTTGTCATTCTGAAAAAAGATCCACTCGGCCTGCTGAATAACAGGGCGCACAACTTCAGCGTCGGGGATGTCACCAAAGCTCGTGCGCGCCGGTAGTTTTAGACGGTCCCATTGCGCGACGAAGCAGCGCGCCTCGACAGCGAAGGAATCCTTGACAGTCTCAGTCACGGCAATCCAGCTAAATCTTGACCCTATGTTTGCTGTGCTCGCCCTACGGCAGAATCCCCGCGACGCGACATTGAGCCTGAACCGCTTCAGCGTGGGCGTCATGTTGCGCGTAGACGGCGCGACACAAGTCACGCGCGGCCGTACCACATGCGTGCTCGAGTGCGCCGCCCGTCGAACTCGCGAACGCGACATTCACGCAGCCATCACCCGATCGGTCGTAGGGGTCCGGCGAGTGGTCGGTTATTACCCATGCCGTCGAGCCGGCAGTAATAACACCGACGAAAACGCCGATCGCTATCCGCATGACACGGCGTTCGCCAGGTGTGAGCGGGTCGGTCGGTGGGGTCTTGCCTCGGTTGACCGTCGGCGGCTCCTTCGTGCAGCGAACTCGACCGGTCTACAGTAACGGATTCCCTGGGCTCGCCATAGGTTTCCTTTCGCCTAAACAGTGCGGTGAGCAGGTCGATCTGCTCGCGCTGAAGTGCTCGCGCATTCGGGCAGCGACCACCGTTGGAAATCCTTGAGCGGATTCGTGCGCTGCACCGAGAGAAATTCAGCCTGCGTGATGAGCAAGCGCACCTTCGCCTTGTCGGGCAAATCAGCGAACGACGAGCGCGAGTCGCGCTTCAGCATGTTGCGAAACAACGTCGCACCCTCGCGGCGGGTAGGGACGCCTACAAGGGGCTCCGGCCCTCCAGGAGGGTTGCTCCGGGTTGTTAGGGTGCTCGTAGTGTTCGTAGCGCTGACGCTATGAGCACTTTTAAGGATCTCGTAGCGCGGAATCTGTCAACCTGAATGAGGCACTGTTGAGCGGTATTTACTGAGTGGCCTCCTCGGTGTCGTCTGGTTTGTTGATCCATGAGCCGCTGGGCAGTTTCGGCGGCGCGGGCGGCTTTTGCACGAACCGTTCTGGGTGTGCGGCGTAGGCGGCGTCGAGCACGCCGGCGCGCTTGTCGCGAATGATCGCGGCGGTGCCGTAGTGCACGTCGGCAGGAACGTGTAAACCCAGCCCGGTATGGCGATGGTCGTCGTTGTACCAGCCGAAGAAGATCTGGCAGTGCCGGCGGGCGGCCTCGATCGAGTCGAACCGGTCGGGGAAGTCGGGCCGATATTTCAACGTCTTGAATTGCGCCTCGCTGAACGGGTTGTCGTCGGAGACGTGTGGGCGTGAGTGCGACTGGGTGACGCCGAGGTCGGCGAGCAGGAACGCCACCGGCTTGGAGGTCATCGAGGAGCCGCGGTCGGCGTGGATGGTCAACCGGTCGCGCCCGATGTTCTGCTTGGCGCAGGTCTGACGGATCAATACCTCAGCGAGCGCGGCACTTTCGCGACTGGCGACCATCCATCCGACCACGTAGCGGGAGAAGATGTCCAAGATCACGTAGAGGTAGTACCAGCTCCACTTCGCCGGGCCGCGCAGCTTGGTGATATCCCAACTCCACACCTGGTTCGGTTCGAACGCGACCAGCTCGGGTTTTACCGTTGCTGGGTGGGTGGTCTGCCGGCGGCGCTCCCGGCTCTCGCCGGCTTGGCGCAGCAGCCGGTAGAAGGTCGAGATCGAGCCGAGGTAGCGGCCTTCGTCGAGCAGTGTGGCCCACACTTCGGTCGGCGAGGTGTCGACGAACCGCTCGCTGTGCAACTCATTGAGGATTGCGGCCCGCTCGGCGGCGGACAATGCACGCGGCTGCACCCGGTCGGTGTGCGGGATCGGCGCCGGCCGCTGCGGTGGCGGGCTTTGCCGGTGCCGGCGGTAGTAGCTGGCCTGGGCGACACCGACGACATCGCAGGCGTTGCGTACACCGATCTTGTCGGCCAGCTCGGCGATCGCTGCGTCGCTCACTTCATCGACCCGTTCTCGGGCTCCGCGCTCTCGGAGAGCGTCTCCAAGAGCGCGTGCAGTTTTGCCTGCACATCCACCACGAAGCGGGTCTTGGCCAGCTCCTGCTCCAGTTGGTGTTTTTCGGCCTCCAGCCGGGCGATCCGCTCGGCCTGTGGGTCACGCCGCTTACGACCGCGCGGAACGGCCAAGCCAGCCAGCGCGCCGGCGTCGCGGGCCCGCCGCCACGCCACAATGTGGCTGGAATACAAGCCCTCACGGCGCAACAGCGCACCCTTCTCGCCTTCGGGAGCAGCGTCGTAAGCGGCCAGGATCTCCAGCTTGTACTTCGCGGTGAACGTCCGGCGCCGGGCACGCTCGGGCACCTCAGGGTCGGGACGTTCCATCCCAGCGTCATTCATCCGACCAGGATCTTCGATCCCGGTCGCTCGGACCAACGTGGTCACCTTGCTTGTCATCTCGGGGAAGCTCTCCATCCCCGCCCTCGGGTCACTAATTGTCAGGGGGCAGGTGCCTCAACCCAGGTTGGCAGAGAGGGACACCGCCGAATCTCGCTGTTCCCGATTAGGTGACAGCCCTATACAGC
>Ga0318557_10000230_pt1 | contig 12915 bp, 10 predicted proteins | sample GRESIP065b5f19_FD_203497 | JGI IMG/M metagenome (GOLD analysis project Ga0318557, IMG submission 203497) | Tropical soil microbial communities from Luquillo Experimental Forest, Puerto Rico - GRE.SIPMG.065b5f19 | ecosystem: Environmental > Terrestrial > Soil > Tropical forest > Bulk soil... | reverse complement strand
TAGCGCGTCAGGCCCGTCAAAAATATGAGCGCAATGCATTTGTCGGCGTTAAACCAAGTTTTTCGCCAACCCCGTGATATTTCCGCAACACACATGCTCCGCAATCGCCGGTCCCACAACTCTCTTACCGGTCAAAGTCTCGTTTAATTGAGTGGGAGTAATGCCGTGGTGCCTAGCAAAGGCGGATTAGTCACGGCTGAGAGCAGAACCGCCAGCGATTCGCGTAGAATCCGGCAAAAATCGTTATTTCTGAGAAAGGAGTCGTCCAAGGTCGTCACGTACGCCCTTGGGTCCGCTTCCAGACGGAAATTCCGGGCTCGGATTGATTTCATGAGTTTCCTGGCGAGCCGGCAATACCTTTCGACTGTTTCGATCTGAATATTTCGCCGTTACAGTTCGTCACGGATTCGTGTCGGCAGAATGGAGGGCGCGGCCAATCGCTTGCTGCGCGCTTTGGCACAATAATTCTGTTGGCAGACACAGTTTTGCCGTTGTTGCAATCGCAGGTGTCGTGGGGATGGGGCACTGGAGAAGTGCCCATGTTTGCTCGAATTGACGCCACCCAAATTCTGTTCCTTGCAGCCGCTACTATTTTGGTCGTCAGCATCGCATACTTGTTCTGACCGGACCGGGCCGTTCCTAACCATTATGGCTTCCGCAATAGTTCCGGCAGCTTGGCGATATTCGCCGCAATCCTTCGTGTCTCATCTTTGCTAATTAACTTTGGCTGCCAAGCAACGACCAAGGGCACTTGAGCTAGAGACAGCCAGTTATCCTCCCAGAAGCTCAATGCGTTGACTGTTGGCGTCACGAAAGCAATTCGGGGTTCGGCGCGCCGTTCTCCCTTTTTCAGCCATTTGGGCAGGCTGCCGGTGACGTCGCTTGGTTCACCGTTCGGCTGTGTGTCGGTCCGCACGTAGTCTCGCAATAAGCGCTCCAGAAAGCATGCTGCGCTGAAAGCAACACCGACGACCAAGACGACGAGGGACAGACGCGTTCTGGTGGCTTCGATCTTAATTACTGCGCTCATTCCAAGAAATGTGATGAGGCTCAGAACAAGCCAATAGAGGGCTGTTGGCGTGGCCGTTCGCGCAACAGTTCGCAATGCTCCCGCCACAGCAGGTGCTCCGCAATCTTTACGGCTTTTTCAAAAACTCTGGAAACTTCGCAATGTTTACTGCGATTCGCCACGCCTCGTCACGCGTGAGCAACTTGGCTGCGGAGCGCGTGCGCCACACAATAGAAGCGGCCGAGAAATACTCTCAGTTTTGCCCATTTGAAAGGGGACAATCATTACGGGTCTCGGGGGACTGTGAGGGTCTCCATGTTAGTGCGTTACGTTCACTGCGATCTGAGCTCGTTGCGCCCGTGCGGTCCGAGTATTGGAGCAACAAGCACGCTTGTCACATTTGGCATTGCCCGAAATGCTGCGCCTGTTTTTCGTCCTTGGTCTCCCTTTCTGACGATACCGACACTGAGCCGCTGCGCCGCTATAATTTTAGGCTTTGCCCAACAGCTCCGGCAGCTTGGCGATATTCGCCGCGATCCGCCGCGCCTCGTCTTTCGTGAGCAGCAACTTGGATCGCCGCCCTTAGACGAAGATGGTGGAGTACTGCTCGACCGCGGTAGCCTTCTGGCAACGCACCAAGCGCTGCGCGCAATCGCAATCTTTGCAGTTGGTCGGAGCGATCATCACAGTGTATCCGGGGTACTTGAGATCGGCCCTGTAGTTCTTGGGGAGCGACGACATGATTCCCTCCTAATTGAGAGGAACCTCGCTCCTGATTGTATACTCCCTGACAGCAATAGTGTCTGTGATCAGCATCACAGGCTTGTTGTTCCTCGACAGACCAGGGCGGCGAGAAGCGGTAAAATGCAATTAAATTCACTTGGCCAGGTTGGGCCGGCAATCACGTCGGCTTCTATCCGTTTCCAACCGACATCGCCGACGAAGTACGCGAGCAACATCATGACGAGGGAAAATCATGAATGACGCGCGTCGAAAGGAAATTCAGCGAGCCCAGATGCTGATCGGGGAAGCTAAAGGCATCCTTGAAGTGGCGACGACCCAAGAACAGGACGACTTGGACAGCATGTCCGAGGATCTCCAAGGCGACGAAGGGGGGCTAAGCGCGGAGGACATAGTTGACGCATTGGACCGTGCCGCGATGTGCTGCGGCGATGCGATCACCGCCTGCGAAGTGGCAATACAGAATTAGCACTTCCCATAAAAGAAGGCCGCCGATTAGGTGGCCTTGTGAGGTGAGGTGTGATGAGAAAACTTCGGGAAATGACTCCGATCGGCTGATTTCGGCAAGCTGATCGCCGACGAAACCGACAAGTGGGGCAAGGTGATCAGGTTCGCGGGGATCAAACCGGAGTAAGGCGGGTAGCGGCTTGCTCCTTCTCCTCGCACGCGGGGAGAAGTGAGAGGGAAATCGCGCCGGCTTTCGCCCGTCCTGCAATCCCAACCAACGAACGTAAAATCTCGCGGCGCCCTTGAGTCGCGCCTTCGACACATAGGTGAAAATGTGATCGCGCGTTCTGGGCCGAATCAGCGCATCATTGTGCCACAGGCGATTCGCTATCGCCGAATGCGATTGGCTGGTCGCCCGCAACAGAACCAGGAAAGGTTTGATCATGTGCGACTTCAGCCTTCAGCACGCCAAATCGCGTCCCGCAGTTGTCGCCGACAAATTGGTAAGCCACAATTTTGGACGAGGCACGATCGGATTCAAACAAGTTGACGATCCGATCGGCGATGCAACGGCGGTATGTATCCTGCCCGGCACCGAGCTTGCCTTCGACCAGCAAATCAAGCTGCGCTGGCCCGCCGACGACGGCTCGAGCCAGGCGCAGTTTACGACCGCGATCTTCCGGCAAAGGGACAAGGACAAGCCAAGCGTCCATCACGATGTCCTGGAACTGCCGGACGGCCAGCAAGTCCTTCTGACCCAGCTTGAGGAAGGCCAGACTGCAACAGTGTTGCAGCTTCCGGCGGCTCCTAGGACAGAAGCCGAAGCCGAAGAGCAGAAGCGGGCCGAATACGCCGGCTGAAATCAGATTGCTCCCTCCTTCTCCCGCTTGCGGGGAGAAGGAGGGATGAGGGGGGACCTCTCCCCGCACGCGGGGAGAGGTAAATATTTCGCTTGATTTTTCGTCATTGCCAGCGAAACGAAGCAATCCAGTCTGATGGGCCATTCTGGATTGCTCCGTCGCGTTCGCTCCTCGAAATGACGATATTCACGCTGCTTTGACGCGCTCGTATGAGTGGATAAGTCGTAGCGATGTCACTTAGCGTGACGCCGCAACCGCCATTGCGCCCAAAATCCTATAGCAACCAGAACGACGGCGATCGCAATCCAGAATCTGGAATAGAGCTCGATCTCGGCCCGATCGGAAAGTCGGCTGCCGAAAATGGCTTCCCACTGGTCCCAGTGGAAGAAAATCCGAAGAGCATTCAGGCCTTGCAGCAAACAGAAAGTGGCCGCCAGGAAAAGCAGCAACACCAGTATCCAGCCCAGAACGCGGGTTTTTTTGGCCGATTCCGGAAGCTCGCGGGCGTGAAACGGGCTCGACGGATCGCGCACCACGGTCGCGGGCAGCAGGCCTATGCGTGCGCGCTCCGTGACGACTGCAACCACGACAAAAGCCGTTGCGCCAATAAGAGCTACAATAAAACTTGCGGTCAGCGCATCCATAGCACCACCCCCCAATGCGTCGGAGCTTATGATCGGCGTGACTGGATCAAATTGCGCGAACAATGAAGGTATTTCCAAGGCGGCGATGGCAATGTCATGGCGCTTGCGCACCCCTTCTCCCCGCGTGCGGGGGAGAAGTGAAGAACCATGTCTCACGCCGCCTTCGCCCGCTCCGCGATCGACACCAGCGAGCGTAAAATCTCAGTCGCGCCTTTGAGGCGTTCGGCCGGCGTGTCCCATTCGTCGAAGAACACGATCTTCATGTCCGGGCGCACGCGGGCGCCGGCCGGATGCTTGGCGATGCGGGCGATCAGTCCTTCGGGATTGCTGAAGATATTGTCGCGAAAGGCGAGTACGGCGCCTTTCGGCCCAACCTCGATGCGCTCGACATTGGCGCGCCGGCATAAGCCTTTGATCGCCACCACCTGCAAGAGATAGTCGACCTCGTTCGGCAGCGGGCCGAACCGGTCGACAAGCTCGGCGGCAAAGCCTTCGATGGCGCGATCGTCCTCGATCTCGGCGAGCCGGCGATAGAGCGCAAGCCGCACCGGCAGATCGGTGACGTAATCTTTCGGAATGAGGACCGGCGTGCCGATGGTGATTTGCGGCGACCAGCGGTCCGGCGCCGCCGCGGTGATGCCGGCCTTCATCGACTCGACCGCCTCTTCGAGCATTTCCTGATAAAGCTCGTAGCCGACCTCCTTGATGTGGCCGGACTGCTCGTCGCCGAGAAGATTGCCGGCGCCGCGAATGTCGAGATCGTGCGAGGCGAGCTGGAAGCCTGCGCCGAGCGTGTCGAGCGATTGAAGAACCTTGAGCCGCCGCTCGGCCTGCGGTGTGATCTTGCGCGCGGCGGGCAGCGTAAGGAGCGCATAGGCGCGGAGCTTCGAGCGCCCGACCCGGCCGCGGAGCTGATAGACCTGGGCGAGGCCGAACATGTCGGCGCGATGCACGATGAGCGTGTTCGCGGTCGGAATGTCGAGGCCGGATTCGACGATCGAGGTGGAGAGAAGCACGTCGAACTTGCCGTCGTAGAACGCGGACATCACGTCTTCGAGGACGCGCGCCGGCATCTGGCCGTGCGCCACCGCAACCCGCACTTCCGGAACGTGGCGATCGAGGAAAGATTTGGCCTCGCCCAAATCCTCGATGCGCGGGCAGATATAGAAGGCCTGCCCGCCGCGATAGCGCTCGCGCAGGAGCGCCTCGCGCACTGTGACCGGATCGAATGGCGAGACGAAAGTGCGCACCGCGAGCCGATCGACCGGCGGCGTGGCGATGATCGACATTTCACGGACGCCTGAGAGCGCAAGCTGCAATGTGCGCGGAATCGGCGTCGCGGTGAGCGTGAGCACATGCACTTCGGCGCGCAATTGCTTGAGGCGCTCCTTATGCGCAACGCCGAAATGCTGCTCCTCGTCGACGACGATCAGTCCGAGATCCTTGAATTTTATGTTTTGCCCAAGAAGCGCATGGGTGCCGATGACGATGTCGATCGTGCCTTCGGCAATCCCCTTTTTCACTTTAGCGAGCTCGCTTGCGGCGACGAGCCGCGACGCTTGCGCAAGATGCACCGGATAGCCGCGCAGCCGGTCGCCGAAGGTCTTGAAATGCTGGCGTGCCAAGAGCGTGGTCGGCACCACAACGGCGACCTGCTTGCCGTTCATCGCGGCGATGAAGGCGGCGCGCAGCGCGACTTCGGTCTTGCCAAAGCCGACATCGCCGCAAATGAGCCGATCCATCGGGCGGCCCGAAGCAAGATCGGCCAGCACGGCGGCAATCGCCGCGTCCTGATCCTCGGTCTCCTCGTAAGGAAAGCCGGCGGAGAACTCGTCATAAACGCCGGCGCCGACCGCAAGCTGCGGCGCCTCGCGCAATTGTCGCTCGGCGGCGACCTTGATGAGTTCGCCGGCGATCTCGCGGATGCGGTTTTTCATCCGCGCCTTGCGCGACTGCCAGGCGGTGCCGCCGAGCCGGTCGAGCTCGGCGCCGGCTTGTTCGGAGCCGTAGCGCGAGAGGAGTTCGATGTTCTCGACGGGCAGGAAGAGCTTGTCGCCGCCGGCATAATGGATTTCGAGACAATCGTGCGGCGCGCCGGCGGCTTCGATGGCGCGCAGGCCGGAAAAGCGGCCGATGCCGTGATCGACATGGACGACGAGATCGCCAGTGGCGAGGCTTGTCACCTCGGCGATGAAATTCTCCGCCCGCTTTGACGCCCGGCGCGCGCGGATCAGTCGCTCGCCGAGAATGTCCTGCTCGGTGATGAGAGCTGTGTCGGCGGTCGCGAAACCGGATTCCAGCCCAAGCACCGCAAGCGCGACCTGCGGCCGCGGCAGCGCGAGCGCCGCCGGCCACGAAGCGACTGAAACGAGATTATGCAGCCCGTGCTCGGCAAGCACATGGCCCATGCGTTCGCGCGAACCTTCGCTCCACAATGCGATGAGCACGCGCTTGCCGGCCGACTGCAGCGTGCCGACATGCTTGACCACGGCTTCGAAGACATTGGCGCCGGGCGCCGAGCGTTCAGTGGCGAAGTTATGGCCCGCCTGGGCGCCGATCGTGATGACGTTCTCGGCCGAGGCGCCCGTTTGCTCGGGCGCCGCGAATGGCGTCAGCCGCGCCAGCGGCGTTTTATCGAGGTGCGCGCGCCATTCGGCTTCGGCAAGATAAAGCCGATCCGGCGGCAATGGCTTATAGGGCACGCCACCGGCGGATTGGGCGAGCGCATCCTTGCGCGCCTGGAAGTAATCGGCGATCTGCGCGAGCCGCTCATGCGCTGCTTCCTCGGCGAGCGGTTCGAGGGCAAGCGGCGTTGCCGGCACATAATCGGATAGCGTTTCCATGTGGCGGTGAAACAGCGGCAGCCAATGTTCCATGCCGGCATGGCGGCGGCCTTCGCTGACCGCCTCGTAGAGCGCGTCGTCCGGTCCAGCGGCGCCGAATTCGGCGACATAGCCGGTGCGGAATTGGCGGATGGTGTCACTGGTGAGCTGGAATTCGGAGACCGGCACGAGATCGAGCGCGCGCAGCTGACTGGTTGTGCGCTGCGTCTCGGGATTGAAGCTGCGGATTGCTTCGAGGGTGTCGCCGAAAAAATCGAGGCGGACGGGCTCATCCATGCCGGGCGCGAACAGATCGACGATGCCGCCGCGCACGGCATAATCGCCGGATTCGCGCACGGTCGCGGCGCGGCTGAAGCCGTTGAGCTCGAGCCATTGGATGATCCCGGCCATCGGCGCGAGATTGCCGGGCGCGATCGAAAGCGACTGCTTGGCAAGAAGCGCGCGCTCTGGCACGCGCTGCAGAATCGCGTTCACCGTGGTCAGGAGCACGGCGGGATGATCGCGGCCGGCGACACGGGCAAGCCGGGCGAGCGTCATCACTCGCTGCGCCACGACGGCCGGATGCGGCGAGACCCGGTCGTAAGGCAGACAATCCCAGGCCGGAAATTCCAGCAGCTCGATGTCGGGCGCGAAGAAGGACAATGCGCGCGACAGCGTGGCCATGCGCGGCCCGTCGCGGCAGACGACCGCGAGCGAAATCGCCGGCGGATTTTTTCCGGCCGCGACCGCACGGGTGAGATCGGCAATGGCCAGTCCCTCGGCGCCGTCGGGCACGCCGGCAAGCGTGAGCGGGCGCGCGGGCACAAGCCGCTCGGCAGGAGATTTGGCGAGCAACGCGGGGACCGTCATCGCGCTCCCCCGCCGCGGTGATGAAAGGCGATGAGGTCGCGCAGCACGGAGGTGTCCTGTTCTGCCGGGACGCTCGCGTTGCCGACGATCCAGGCATAAAGCTGGGCATTCGGCACTTCGATCAGGCGCTCGAACTCCTCGAGCGCCGGCGTTTCAAACTTGTCGATATAGGCGTCGGCGAAGCGGCCGACGATCAAATCCATTTCGCGCACGCCTCGGCGCCAGGCGCGAAACAACAGCCGCCGCCGCCGCTCATCCAGTCCGTGGCTCGACCGCTCGGTCATGGCTTTGCAATTCACCGTCGTAGAAGGGCATATTTTTCTTGAGCATGATCTTTTCGGAAAACCGGTGCCCACTTTTCCGGATCATGCTGAACGCCAAAAGCCCGGACGAGGCCGGGCGAGCGGTATATAGGGGGCAAGAGAGCGAATGGCGAGTATCGAATGGCCTTCCCTATTCGCTGTTCGCCACTCACTATTCGCCCAACATGCGTCCACCCGTTCTCAACCCGTTGTTCGCAGCGCTCTCGTCCCTGCCGGGGATCGGGCCGAAGCTCGAAAAACTTTACGCGCGCCTTTTTGGCCGCGACGGCGACGACGCGCCGCGCATCATCGATCTGTTGTTCCATCTGCCGAGCGGTTTCGTCGACCGCCGCCAGCAGCCGAAGCTCAGCGAAATCACGCCGGACAGTGTTGTAACCGTCGCCCTGACGGTCGACCGGCATCGCCCGCCGCCGCCGCATCGCCCGCGCGCGCCGTACAATATCGAGGCGAGCGACGACACCAACACGCTGACCATCACCTATTTCAACGCCCGCAAGGACTACCTGCAAAAGCTCTTTCCGGTCGGCGAGGTCCGCTACGTCTCAGGCGCCGCCACGCTCTACGACGGCCATTTGCAGATGGTGCATCCCGATCGCGTGGTCGACGCGGCAGGGTTTAAAAACCTGCCGCTCATCGATCCGGTTTATCCAATGACCGAAGGGCTTCATCCCAATCAGCTGAGCAAGGCGATCGATCTGGCTTTGGAGCGATTGCCGTCCGGCTTGGCCGAATGGCAGGACCACGCCTGGCTCGAACGCAAGAGCTATCCAAGCTTTGCCGCGGCGCTGCGCAGCGTGCACCGGCCGAGCTCGCCCGAAGACTTGATGCCGGAAAGCGCCGCCTGGTCGCGGCTCGCCTATGACGAACTCCTGGCCGGACAGCTCGCGCTCGCGCTCTTGCGCGCGCATATGCGCACGCGAAGCGGCCGCGGCAGCGCGGCCGAAGGCCGTACGCGGGGTCGGATCATCGCGGCGCTGCCTTACGCGCTCACGCCGTCGCAACAGCGCGCCGTCACCGACATTACGGCCGATCTGGCGCAGCCGCAGCGGATGCTGCGCCTCCTGCATGGCGATGTCGGCTCCGGCAAGACCGTCGTGGCGCTCCTGGCCGCCGCCACCGTTATCGAGGCCGGCCGTCAGGCCGCGTTCATGGCGCCGACGGAAATTCTCGCGCGGCAGCATTTCGCCACCATCACGCCGCTGGCGCGCGCAGCCGACATCAGGCTCGCTATCCTGACCGGCCGCGAGCGCGGGCAGGAGCGCGAGGAGATTCTGTCAGCGCTTGCGGTCGGCGACATCGATCTCATTGTCGGCACCCATGCGCTGTTTCAAGAACATGTGGTCTTCCGGGATCTCGCACTGGCGATCGTCGACGAGCAGCATCGCTTCGGCGTGCATCAGCGCCTGGCGCTGGCGCGCAAGGGCGACGCGGTCGACCTCTTAGTGCTCACCGCAACGCCGATTCCGCGCACGCTGGTGCTGACCTATTTCGGCGACATGGATGTCTCCGAACTGCGTGAGAAGCCGGCCGGGCGGCAGAAGGTCGATACGCGTGCGGTGCCGCTCGAACGGCTGGACGAAGTGACCGACGCAGTCGCGCGCGCTCTTGAAGCCGGGCGGCAGGTTTATTGGGTCTGCCCGCTGGTTGAGGAATCCGAAAGCCTCGATGTCGCCGCAGCCGAGGACCGCTGCAAAATGCTGCGGCAGCGCTCCGGGACTAAAGTCGACCTCGTTCATGGCCGCATGCGCGGGCCGGACAAGGACCGCGCCATGGAGCGCTTCGCCAAGGGCGAGACGCGCCTCCTCGTCGCCACGACCGTGATCGAAGTCGGCGTCGACGTGCCGACGGCGAGCGTGATGGTGATCGAGCATGCCGAACGGTTCGGCCTCGCCCAACTGCATCAGCTGCGCGGGCGCATCGGGCGCGGCACTCAGAGCTCGACCTGCATTCTCGTCTACAAACCGCCGCTCGGCCCGACAGCCAAGGCGCGGCTGGCGATATTGCGCGAGACCGATGACGGCTTTCGCATTGCCGAGGAGGATCTGCGGCTGCGCGGTCAAGGCGACGTGCTCGGCGTGCGCCAGAGCGGCATGCCCGGCTTTGCCATCGCGCGGATCGAAGTGCATGCACCGCTGTTGCCGGCGGCGCGCGACGATGCCGCGCTCGTCTTGTCGCGCGATCCGAAATTGCAATCGCCGCGCGGCGCCGCCTTGCGGCAACTCCTTTACCTCTTCGCGCGCGACGAGGCGATCCGCATGGTGGGCGCGGGGTAACCGCGTGTGATCTGTTATTTTGCCGTCGTCGGCTCGACTTTGCGCGCCGCCTGCGCGGCGCGCGCGGTTTCGGCGAGAGCCGCGAGCTTGGACTGGCTTTGCGGCTCGGCGCCAGGCTGCACGATGCCGGCCGACATCAACAGCGTCATCGCTTGCTCCACCGTGATATCGAGATCGACGACGTCGCGCCGCGGCACGTAAAAGAAAAATCCGGTGGTCGGATTGGGCGTGCAGGGCATGAAGGCCGAAACGTGCTCCATCGCCGGCAAGTGGTTCGAAATATCCTCGGTGGGCGGTTGGGTGAGAAAGACAAGCGACCACATGCCGGGCGAAGGAAACTCGACAAGCCCGACCCGGCGAAAGCTCGACTCCGATTTCGAGAATAGCGTCTGAAAAATCTGCTTGGCGGTGCGATAGATGGGCCGCACCACCGGCATGCGGTTGAGCAAGCCTTCCCCCAAATCAACCAGCTTGCGGCCGACAAGGTTCGCGGTGAAGAAGCCGAGCAGCGTGAGCGCGAGAAATGCGATGATCAGGCCTAGGCCGGGGATTTCGACCGGCAGATAGGTTTCCGGTCGATAAGCGCGCGGCATAAACGGCCGCACCAGGCCGTCCACCCAGGTCACAAACCACCATATCAGCCACAGCGTCACCGCGACGGGACCGACGACGACGAGGCCGGTCAGAAAATAGGTGCGGATTCGACTCATGAAGCCGGGCGTGGACCTGGCGGTACCCGCGCTCTGCGTCGTTGATTGAGTATTGTCGGTCATCGTTCGCCGCACCGTTTCTGTGGCGCGGAATATATAGGCCGCAGACTTGATTTGCACGAGACCGCCGCCGGGACCCCGAGCGCGATTATTCTACTGTCACCGATTTTGCAAGGTTGCGCGGTTGATCGACGTCCGTGCCCATCACAACCGCTGTGTGATAGGCGAGTAGTTGGACCGGAACTGCATAGACAATCGGCGCCACTGCCGGATGCACGGCCGGCAGAGTGAGTGTCGTTGCGACGCCAGCGCAAGCGCGCGCGCCTTCGGCGTCGGTCATCAGGATGAGTCGGCCGCCGCGGGCAGCGACCTCCTGCATGTTCGAGAATGTCTTTTCGAACACTTTGTCATGTGGCGCGATGACGATCACCGGCATGTTCTCATCGACGAGCGCAATCGGCCCGTGCTTGAGTTCGCCCGCCGCATAGCCCTCCGCATGAAGATAGGAAATCTCCTTCAGCTTGAGCGCGCCTTCGAGCGCGATCGGAAAGCTCGTGCCGCGGCCGAGATAAAGCACGTCGTGCGATTTGGCGAGCTCGCGCGCCAATTGCTCGAGTTGCGGTTCGAGCGCCAAGGCTTCGTTCATGCGGCGCGGCACCTCGATCAGCGCTTGCGCCAGCGTCTTCTCGTCCTTCTCGCTCAACACGCCGCGGGCGCGTCCCGCTGCAATGGCGAGACAGGCGAGAGCCGCCAATTGGCAGGTAAAAGCTTTGGTCGAGGCCACGCCGATTTCCGGCCCGGCAAGCGTCGGCATCACCACCTCGCTCTCGCGCGCGATGCTCGACGTCGGCACGTTGACGACCGAGAGCACGTGCTGTTTGTGGGCGCGTGCGTAGCGCAGCGAAGCGAGCGTGTCGGCGGTCTCGCCCGATTGCGACACGCAGATGGCGAGATTGCCGGGTGCGAGCGGCACATCGCGGTAGCGGAATTCGGAGGCGATATCGACCTCGACCGGCAGATGCGCGTACTGCTCGAACCAGTAACGTGCGACCATGCCGGCGTAATAGGCAGTGCCGCAGGCTGAGATCGATACGCGGTTAAGCGCGCGGAAATCGAACGGCAAGGACATGCGCAAGTCGATACGCGCGCTCGCCATATCGAGATAATTGGCCAGCGTGTGACCGACGACCTCCGGCTGCTCATGGATTTCCTTCGCCATGAAGTGGCGATGGTTGCCCTTGTCGATCAATAGCGTCGAGGCCTGGGATTTGATCTCGGCGCGTTGCGCGAGTTTGCCGTCGCTGTCGTGAATCTCGGCATTCGAGCGGGTGACGATCACCCAGTCGCCGTCTTCGAGGTAGCTTACGCGGTCGGTAAACGGCGCAAGCGCAATCGCGTCGGAGCCGACATACATGGCGCCGTCACCGAAGCCGACCGCGAGCGGCGAGCCTTTGCGCGCGCCGACCAGAAGATTGTCTTCGCCGGCGAACAAAAAGGCCAAGGCGAAAGCGCCGCGTAGCCGGGGCAGCGCGGCCTGCACTGCCGCCACAGGCGAGGCGCCGTGTTTCATCTCCTCCGTGACAAGGTGGGCAATGACCTCGGTATCGGTATCGGTCGAAAATTTCACACCCTCTTGTTCGAGCTCGCGGCGCAATTCGGCGAAATTCTCGATGATGCCGTTGTGCACGACCGCGACTTTTTCGGTGGCGTGGGGATGAGCGTTGTTCTCGGTTGGGCGGCCATGCGTCGCCCAGCGTGTGTGGCCGATGCCGATCGTGCCCTGAAGCGGCTCGCGCGCAAGCCTGCTCTCGAGATTCTTCAGTTTGCCCTCGGCGCGGCGCCGCGCGAGCTTACCGCCTTCGAGCGTGGCTACGCCCGCTGAATCGTAGCCGCGATATTCGAGGCGCTTGAGCGCCTCGACGAGCTGCGGTGCCGCCGCCTCGCGGCCGATGATGCCAATAATTCCGCACATGCCAGCTGTCAGGTATCAGGGTATCAGGAAAAGAAAATGGCAAATTGAGTATTACCTCGTTCTGATCCCTGATTTCCTGATCCTAATCCCTAATCCCAGTTAACCTTTCTTCTTTCCGAGCGCTTTGAGACCGCGCAAGCGCGTCGCCCAGCCTTGCTTAACCACTTGCCGGCTGCGGCCGAGCGCCAAGGCGTCGTCCGGCACGTCCTGGGTAAGAGCACAACACGGGCGCGGCACGTAACGA
>Ga0318557_10000217_pt1 | contig 13077 bp, 13 predicted proteins | sample GRESIP065b5f19_FD_203497 | JGI IMG/M metagenome (GOLD analysis project Ga0318557, IMG submission 203497) | Tropical soil microbial communities from Luquillo Experimental Forest, Puerto Rico - GRE.SIPMG.065b5f19 | ecosystem: Environmental > Terrestrial > Soil > Tropical forest > Bulk soil... | reverse complement strand
CAAGACGGCCGTCTTCATGGCCAGCATCAAGTATGTCCCGCCTTCGGCATATTGCGCCAGCGTCGCAACGCGCTGGCGCGTGCCATCCGTCCAGGGCTCGCTGAAGCGCTTCGCGGCGTCGACGCGGGCACGGGGCTTTTGATGAAACTGCGTCGCGACATGGAAGCCGAGGATTTCAAACGGAACGGCCGCGATCTTGAGCGCGTCGCCTATGTGCAGGGAGAGACACGCGGCGGCTTCCATGCGGGATGGCCCGCGCGCGCCACTCGTCTGGTCGCGCGGCCTTTCATTCATCGACGAAGAGCCATCCACGAGAAGCGAGACGGCGATTTCGCGCCCCTCTTCTTCCGTCCTGCGTCGATAAACAGACGCGTTCCCCGCGATGGCTTCCACGAAGAGCCGCGCGTCGAAGCGCCCGGTCCCTTGGCGCCTGTCCACCCCGACGCGTTCGGGCGCCTTCACGGCGTTGATCACGTGGCGCCGCAGGCGGGCGGGCGTCTCGATCACGGCGCCAATGGTCGAAGGCACAATTCCGAAGACGGGCGAGAGATCACGCTCGACGGAAGGCGTCGCCGCGAAGAACGCGGCTGCGTTGCGGTTCTCGTGCTCGACTTCCGGAAGCGTCTTCGCTTCGCGCTTGGCGATTTCGCGCGCCAGATCGTCAAGCGCTGCCTCTTCGTAATCCTGCGTCCTGTCGGAAACATCAAGCGGGCGGTTTGCGTCCGGTCCGGACGCGGGCGAAGTTCCGGCGCCCTTGCCTGCGTCCTTGCCTTGGCCTTCGCCTTCGTCGCCTGCGTCCTTGCCTTGGCCTTCGCCTTCGTCGCCTTCGTCCTGGCCTTCGCCTTCGTCCTGGCCTTCGTCCTGGCCTTCGTCCTGGCCTTTGCCTTCGTCCTGGCCTTCGTCCTGGCCTTCGCCTTCGTCCTGGCCTTCGTCCTGGCCTTTGCCTGCGTCGCCTTCGTCCTGGCCTTCGCCTGCGTCGCCTTCGTCCTGGCCTTCGCCTGCGTCGCCTTCATCCTCTTTGGCTTCGTCCTGGCCTTTGGAAGGTGCAGGAGCGGCTTTTGGCTTGTTGCCTGCGTCCTTGTCGCCTTCCTGCGGCTTTGCCTGTCCTTGGCCTTCCTGTGGCTTCCCTGCTTCGTCCTGCGTGAACAAATCTTCGGACTGGCTTGCGCCTTGGCCTTGGCCTTGGCCTTGGCCTTGGCCTTGGTCTTGTCCTGGCTGCGGTGGCTGCGGCTGTGCAGGTGGGATATGGATGGAACGCGACGCGGCTTGAATGTCGAGCGCGAGTTTCAGCGTGTCCTCGGTATTCCTACATTTCGGCAGGCGCGCCAAGGCCAGCTCGAAAAGCGGAAGCATCGGTCCGACAAGGCTGCGCCAATTGGCAGGGAAAGACGGCAAGGCATAGCCGCAGATTTCGTGCATCAAGGCGCAATTCAAGGTGAACGAAAACGACTTGGGATTTCCCCAGTCAATGCCGCTCTTGATGGCGCGGTCGACGATGTGCTGCGTGAGCGCATCGAGAAGGCGCTTCGCTTCGGGCACGCGCTGCAAGGACCGTTGCGCCTTCCTCTCGATGCGCACGTCTTCAAGCGAGTTCAAGAGGCGCATGACGCCAAGCATGTTGGCGCGCTTCGTCACCTCGAAATCGGTCCAGAGCGCATGCAGCAATTCGTGAACCGTATAGGCCGCGATCAACGTTGCGTGCCAACGCGGAAGGCGAGCATCGACGGGATAAGCTGGCATATGCAGGCGCCAATGCGGAGTTTCGGTGCGCTTCCTGCCGCGATATTCCACGATCGTCTCGACCGTGATCGCTGCGGTTCCCGGGAATGGTTCAATGGTCCAGAGCGCTTCGCGGTTGCCGCTATTGGCGACATACAGGCGCAAGCACGTTTCGCGGGCGGCTTCGTAAAGTTCGGCTGCAGTCGTGAGGCGTGACGAAGACATTTTAAAGGTTTCCTTTCGGGTTCAAGATGACAGGCGCGGCGCAAGATTGCGCCGCGCCATAGGCCTTCAGGCGTTCTCTTCGGGCGCGGGCGGAAACATCTCGCCAAGGCCTGAAGGCATAGGCGCGGGAACGGGCGGCACAAGACCGCGCGCGATGGCGTCAATGACTGCGTGCTCGGACTTGAGCCCGGTTTCCGCCAGGACACGCAAGCATTCCAGGTCTTCGGGCGAAGAGCCGTTGATCACGCACATGTCGAAAGCCCGTGAGGACTGAAGACCGGCGACGACGGCGCGCGCCCAAGCGAGAAGGCGACGCGGGGTCAAGCCCAGCGTGAGCTTGCCGGAGCGGGCGTTCTCACGCGTCAAGGACGCGTAAGCGATCATGGGCGTGACGGCGTCAAGCGCGAGCCCCGTGCGGCGCGAGATCATCACGGCTTCGTCCGCAGGGTCTAAGAACTTGATCTCTTCGCGATAGGCGAAGCGGTCTAGGAAGGCCGCGTTGACGGGCGCCACGTCGACATAACGGCCGCTGTCGTCGCCAACGCCGAGCGAGTTGTCGCAAACAACGAACATGACGCCTTCGGCGCACTCCACGTCCTCGCCTGTCGGAAGGTGCAGCACGCGCGTGTCGAGCGCGGTTTGCACGAAGGCGAGTGTCCCGCTTCGCAAAAGGCAAGGTTCGTCCAGCAAGACCACTGCGAAGGGCGTGCGGAAGGCGCGCGTGAAGGCGCGGTCCTTCCAGATGGATTTCCCCTCGACGAGGCCAGTCTCGCCCAACAGGTCCATCGGCTCTGCCGTGCGATTGAACGGCACGCGAAAGAACGGCCGCTTCGTCAAGGCCGCATACTGGCGAACGCCTTCGGTCTTGCCCACACCGGCATCGCCCGCGAACCAAGCGTTCTGGCCTGTCGCATCCGCGATCCCAAGCGTTGCGGCGAAATTGACAGGCCACACATAGTCGCGGTCGAAGGCGGGCGCGTCGAAATAGTCGCACACCGCGACGCGGCAATTGTCGAGGGCGTGGGCATAGGCCTTGCCACCTTCCCTCGACTTGAAGCCGAAGAGCGCTCGAAGCGTCTCGCGCTTCGTCACGTTCACAACGGTTTCATTGGCGCCTGCGTCAGCGTTGAAGGCGGGCGCGCGCACTGTCTTCGTCACGGTCCTCGGCCCGCGCGTCGCGGCCTCGGCAAGAGGCGCGAGCGCGGTGCGCAGATGTTCTGCGAGATAGGGGGTGATATGCGTGCCATAGGGCGCCAGGGCTTCGTCGATCACGGCCTTGGCGTCCTGGCCTTCGAAGGCGGATTTCGCGCCATCGCCCGCGTCCTCGCTCAACGCCATGACGGCCTCAACCCGCATGTCTTCAGCCATGTTCAAAACGCCCTTTGCTTGTGTTTCCGCCTCGATGTCGCGCGCGTCGCCTTCGGCTTCGTCGCCTTCGCCCGCCACGATGGCTTGCGCCTGCATGCTTTCTGCGGAGACTGCGTCCGCGCTAAGAGCGGCCTTGTAAGCTGTCCACAAGGCGCGCTTGTCCACGCCGAGATCGATGGCGGCTTGGTTGATCTCGTCACGCGTTAGCGCGTTCGTTTTCCCCTTCCAGCCCTTGGCGAGATAGTAGGCCTCCCATCCCGGCGCCTGCCGCACATGGGCGAGGACGAAATGCTTGAACTTGCGGCCCAAGGCGGCTTTGTCGTTGGCGTTCATGGTGATGCTTCCTTCGGAGTTGAGTGACAGCCAATGGTCTTTTCCGCTTGGCGTTCATCGACAAGCGCAACGGCGCTTTTAACGTGTATTTGCGCACATGTCAAGACATAACCCTACAAACGAGAACAAAACCCGAAATAGCGCCAGGAGCCATTTAGAGCCCCGCAGGCGGCTTTCGTGCCTGCGGCGCTACCCTGCATTGGAAAAAACAATGTTGGCCATTTGTTCACGTTTTTGGACAGTTTGGCACAGGCTTTGCATGGTCAATTTGCGTGCCAACGCGCTCGGGCTTAGCCTTCAAGGCCTTCGGCAATGATCGAAAGGGAAGGTTTCAAAATGAGCGAAGAGCAATTCACGCGGGAAACGTGGCGACGCGGCGCCAGACGCGCCACGTATGAGCGGGTCAAGCCGTGGGGCGGAGCCAAGCACGCCAACGCGGGCTTGCTCGCCAGCATCCCCTTGCATGCGATCGGGGCGCCGCTCGACATGCGCCAGCGCTGCGCGGGCCAACGCCGCGACGGCGGCGCCTGCGGCTGTCTCGCCATGCGAGGCTCGGCCTTCTGCCTGCGGCATGGCGGCGCCCAAGGCGCGAGGCTCGTGCGGGCGTATGTGCCAGGACGCGCCAGGAAGGCGCCGCATGGCGCAAGCGAGGCTTGAGATGGCAAGGAACGGTTCAGACAGGCGAGAGGGCGTGGATAAGCGGCCTGGCCGTCAGGCTCTCTCGCAGGCGCCTTTCTCGGCGCCAGAGGACGAAGCCCTCGCACTGGCGACATTGCGGGCCGTTATGCGCTCTAAAAACGCCCCTAGCAGCGCACGTGCGCAAGCCGCAAGATCGGTCCTCGAAGCCTGCGGAAGGTTGGGAAAAAACGCGGCACCAAGCGTGACGCGAGACGCGCCAGCGGCGGAGATTTCGTTGGCTAATTTGGAGGCTCGCATCCTGGCGCTGGAAACACCTAGCACTGTCACCGAATCCCTGGCGCGGCAGGCGCCAGGCGCGGCGCCTGCGGTGCCTGCACCAACGGCGCCAGGCGTGGCGCCTGCGGCGCCAGGTGGGGCGCGTGACGCGTGACGCAGGACGCGTCGCGCGTGCGCACGCGTAGGGGACGCAGGCGCGCGACGTGCGCGTGGGTGGCGTGAGCACGCGCAGGCGCGCGTCAGGCGCAGGCGCGCGCAGGCGCGTCGCGCGCGCGGGCGCGCAAAGGCGCCCACCCGGGTGCCCGCGCGCAACGCGAGCACTAGCGCCAGCGTATGGAGCAAATTTCTCGTGTCTGGCGTTGAGGCGCATTCGCTGGGCGTCAGGTGTTTGGCGGGTGTTCCGGGGACACGCAGGGACACGGTCCATCTGCGGATTTCGGCGACAGTCCATCTGTAGATTCCGGGGACATGCCAGCAACAGTCCATCTGCGGATTTCAGGGACATGCCATTTGCGGATTCTGGGGACATGCCATTTGCGGATTCCGGGGACATGCCATTTGCGGATTTCGGGGACATATAACCGGAGGCATAGGGAAGACGCCTGCGATGCCTGCGCGAGGGCACCAGGGGTGTGGAAGAGGGTCGCGAGGGAGGCTGTCGCCTCGGCGATGGTCCTTCGCGCGCGGGTCCGTGTGTCCTCAGCAGCATCAGTGGTCCCGCTCGGCAACGCCTACACGCGCGGGGGTCCATGTGTCCTACCCCCCAATGATGGTCCAGCTCGGCAACGCCTACACATGGCAGAGGGTTCAGGCTTGCCCGAACGCCCCTGCGTGTGCGGCTTTGGATGTCTCGCTGTGTAGTTATACCTATAAGGACCGCGACCCGCAGAAAGTTGACGACAAGTGGATTACAAGCCGTCGCCGTGCTAGCTTCCGCAACGCGGGGGTGAGGTGAGTCTTAAGGGCATCACCATGACCTTTCCGACGCCTCCACAACAAGTTGCGAGCTTCTTCGACGCGACGCCCCCGACGCAAGGCGAGATCGGGGCGCAATTCGATGAATTCTCACGCGCGATCAAGGAGATATTAGGCTTCCTTCGCACTTTCGTGAGGAGTGACGGGGCTCTCCTGAACGCCAGCATCGGAAAAGAGCAGATTTCGCCCGAAATAGGAGCCGAAATCGCGAAAACCGCAGTCACGATGGTGGAAAACGCGCTTCTGAGCCTGAAAACCGACGTTTCGAGCGCTAAAAGTGCAAGTTTGGACGCCCATGCGGTCCTGGCCCAGGTCCAGGCCCTCAAGAACGAGGCGCAACAAGCTCTGAACGCTGCTCAGGAAGCTAAAACGGAGCTTTTGCGGCGTTGGGAGTTCCTGCAAGCGCATGTCTTCCCGTTTTTAACGCAAAAAGGGCCTGCTTTAAGAGCGTTGCCACCCCAAAGCCCGAATTTGCCCATGCTGACCGGGGAATTCGCCCCTGGCATCGGACCTTCGCCCACCTTCGAAACCCAGTATTCGGGACCGCCCGAAAGCGTGCCCATGACGGTCGAGGACACGGGCGGGGACGCTTCTTATACGGGCGTCCTCTATCCGCAGGCGGGAGGGTTCTACGGGGCCGGTCAGAACGCGGGCGCGGTGGCGGTCGCCGCAGACTACGCGCAAGTCTCGATCGAATGGGCCGAGCACATGCCGGATACCATTCCGGGGAACGTCTTGGCGGCGACAGGGGTCACGGGCCAGCACTGGTCGAGCCGTTGGTGGGCGACGCAGGCGGCGGCGGCGTTCGGGGGCCAGATGGCCTACCTTTACCTCGGGCCGCAGCCATTCCCGCCGACCACGACGCCTGCGGGTGGCACCATTCCGGTGGGCGCCATCTATTACGATACCACTCTGAACGGGACTTATGTCTGGAACGGCACCGCCTGGGAGCCCTTCAATACGCCCCAGAAGGCGGCGACGAGCGTTCTGTTCTATGCCGCGACCGCTGGCGAGACGAATTTCGTGCTCACGACCCCGGACATGTTCGGTAATGCCGCGCAGGCACTCCTGGCAGACGGAAGTCAAGGCATAGAAGTCTGGCTGAATGGCGCAAGATTAACGCCGACACAGGGAACCGTCGTCAACGACTTTTCCGTGAACGTGGCGACCTCGACCGTCACGCTCGCGGAAGCCACGCAGGCGGGCGCCGTCCTCGCGGTGGATGTCTTGACACCCGCCTCGGCCTTCGCCCCGTCCAACGTGGCGCTGGTCAAGATCAAGATCGTGCCTGACGGGACGACCACGACCTTCCCCTTGATCGACTATTCCAACAACCCTTACCATTCGGTGAACGCGGCGCAGTTCCTGGTCGCGGTGGACGGCGTCCCGCAGAACCCGGGCCTCGACTACACGATGTCAGGAGACGGGAACTCCATCGTGTTCTCGACGGCGCCTGCCGCAGACTCGACGGCTTTCGCGGTGATCGCCTACTAATAAGGAGAGGGGATCATGACCAGTCGCCCCCGTGCCTTGGGTGGTTTCATACCTCCGATGCCGGTGCCCGCGGTCGGTTCGAGCGTGCGGGTTTTGACGACCTCGCCCTTCACCACCGAGTGGTATCAGGCCAACCCGCCGATGGTGAACTCCGTCAACGGCAAGACCGGCGCCGTCACGCTCGTGCATTCGGATATCTCCGATTGGACATCGACGCTCGCGCCTTACGCGATCATCAATTCGCCTGCCTTCACGGGCGTGCCTCTGGCTCCGACACCGACGACAGGGGATAACTCGACGAAGCTTGCCACCACGGCTTTCGTCCAGGCGACGCTGACCGCGTCAGTGAGCGGCGTGGCGAGCTTCAACACCCGCACGGGCGCAGTCACGCTCACCTTCGGCGACGTGACTGCGGTTCTGCCGCCAGCGACGGCCCTCCCGCTCGTGGACGGGGTCGCGTCGGTCGGTGTCAGCGCCAAATGGGCGCGTGAGGATCACGTCCACCCTACTGATTACGTGGACTGCGGCACATACTAGGAAGGAACCCGGCAACGGGGCGAATATTCGTCTCAGGAAAGGCTAGATAGCCATGACCATCACCAGAGCACAGGCTCTCCGCTCGTCCACCCCAGGCGTGAGGCCCCCTGTCGGAACCCGGCAGCCCGGTGAACTCTATACGAATTGGCCCGACAAGGCGCTCGGCGTCATCGATTCGACCCAGACGCCCGTGGACCTCCTGGCGGTCCGGGTCTTCTCGTCGCTCGCCTCCTACAATGCAGGCGACTTCGTGCAGACGGGCGGCCAGATGTATTCCGCCAAGGCTGCCATTACGCCGGGTGCCTTCAACGCCACGCAATGGACCAAGGTGACGCTGGCGGGCGATCCGGTCACCTCGATGAACGGCGGCCAGCTCGCGGGCCTGCGCAACAAGATCATCAACGGCGCTTTTCAGATCGATCAGCGCTATGCGCATGCGGTAATAGTGTTCGCGGCAGTTGGTTATGTGCCAGATCGTTGGCTCGTAGCAGTGAGCCAAGCTGGAAAGCTTGCTGGGGGTGCTGTGACCAATGCTTCGCTACCCAGCTTTGCGCAATTGATGAATCTCTATCCTGTGGCGACAACGGGATACGCGCCGCTCGCCACTGATTATTTTAACCTTCAACACAGAGTTGAAGGCCAAGATATGGCCGATCTGCAATGGGGGACTGCCAACGCGCAGCCGGTGACCTTGTCGTTCAACGTTATCGCCACGGCGCCCGGCACTTATTCAGGTGCGATCAGCAACGGCGCAGGAAACCGTTCTTATCCGTTTACTTTTGCGGCAGGGGCGACATCTTCTTACGTATCGATCACGATCCCAGGCGACACTGCCGGGACGTGGGCGACCGATAACACAATCGGCTTGACCGTTTATTTCGATCTCGGCAACGGCGCCAATTATCGGACAGCGATGGGCGCTTGGACGGCGGGGAATTTCGCGGGCGTGACCGGCACCACGCAACTCGTCGCTCAGAATGGACAACCCACCTTGAACTTCTCAGGTGTGCAACTCGAACGTGGGTCGATCGCTACGCCCTATGAACGGCGCCACATCGCTCTCGAAACCACGCTATGCGAGCGCTATTATTGGCGTTATACACCGGCAGGCACGGCGGGTGTTCGCTTTAGCGCTTATCAAAACGCGAGCCAAAATGTTATTCAGAATTTTACCTTCCCGCTTATGCGCGCAGCCCCGACGGGTTCGGTCATTGGAACATGGAATCTTAACAATTGCACTGGGCCATTCTTCTCGGTAACGAGTCCCAATAGTGCCGTGATCTATGTAGTGGCGTCCTCAACTGGCAGTCTCGATGCTTATTCTTCCGCCAATAGCGGCTTCGATCTCAGTGCGGAGTTGTGACATGCGCCTCACCTTCACCAATCCCGAGAAGACTTCGATCGTCGTCACCCTCGACGAGGGCGAGGCCTTGGGCCTGATGGCCGGTCCTGGCACTTGGTTCGTGCCGACCGATCCGACCAACACAGATTATGCCGCCATCATGGACAAAGGCATAAACGTCGAGGATTATGTAAATGCCTAGCTTCTCGAAACGCTCGCTCGACAACCTCGCCACCTGCCACAAGGATTTGCAGAGAGTGGCGCACGAGGCGATCAAGCACTGTGATTTCACCGTGATCTGCGGGCACAGGGGCAAGGCCGAGCAGAACAAGGCGTTCAAGGAGAGGAAGTCTAAGCTTAAGTGGCCGGATTCCAAGCATAACAAGGTGCCTGCGCTGGCGATGGACTGCACCCCGGTGCCTCTCGACTGGAAAGACATCAACAGTTTTCACGAAATGGCCAAGCATATGAAAGCCGCCGCCAGGAAACTCGGAGTGACAATACGCTGGGGCGGCGACTTTCGGGACTTCTTCGATGGACCCCATTGGGAGCTATGAGCGATCAGCAGACTGGGAACAATGGCGGCATCGCGGGGATCGGTCTCGCGGCTGTGCGCTCGCTTGGGCAACAGCCGGTGCTGTTCGCTTTTCTCTTAGTCAACGTCGCCTTGCTCGCTATCGTTTTCGCCAGCGTCAAGGAGCAGCGCAGCCAGACCCATGAGATCGTGCGCTTCATGCTGGAACACTGCGTCAGCAAGACTTGAGCCGTGCCTGCATGTGCCTGCGCTGTGGATAACTCTGGGGATAGGAGTATAAAGCGCCATGCCGCACCATCCGCCCGCATCGCCCGCTTCGCCCGCCGGACCGACAGCGATCTCAGTCAAGAAGGATTGGGCGCTGAACACGGGCAAGCCGCTGCACAATTCGCCGCCGTCGATCACCGCCGCCGCAGGCGCTCTCGTCGGTCAGACCCTGACCGCGAACCCCGGCTCCTGGACCGGCAAAACCCCCATCACCTTCACATACCAATGGACCCGCGATGGCACGAATATCTCGGGGGCAACCGCCCAAACCTACACGTTGGTTGCAGCGGATAAAACGCACGTCGTCTCCTGCCAAGTCACCGCAACCAACTCAACCGGAGCCGCCACAGCCGCCAGCAAGAACAGCCATCTCCCCGCCAACTAAGAAGAGGGAGAAGCCGAAGGCAGCCGTTTCCCACAAAACCAAGGAGAAGCGTTCCATGTCTCAGCCTCCCAAACCCGCTCAGCCAATGGCCCCGGCCCATCCGGCAACCTCAGGACCGGGAGCGCCATCAAATTCGGTAGTTGGCGATCCAGCGGCACCGGCTCACCCGGAAGGGTCTGCGCCCGTGGACTTGCAGGCACAGCGCGACAAGGAAGCCGTCGAGGCGTCTCTGCACCCCAAGGACTTCAAGCTCGCCCAGCCGGGGTCCAAGGATTACGTCGCCGGTCAGCCGGTGGACGAGAAGGAACTCGGCGAGGTCACGGCCGCAGCCGAGAAGCGCATGGAGGCGGGTCACAGCAAGACTTCAGGCGGCACGGCCCAGGAGAAGACCGTGCAGCAATACGGTCCCGAAGGCGCGGGAGAGAAGTGTTAACATCTTCCTCGCCCTGAAGGACGAGGATTTTCGGGAGGCGCAAACCTCCTTCCAGTTCGCAGTTCAACCGGAGGCCAGATGCCCTATCCGTCCCTGCGCTTCAACGGTGTGTTCCACCGCCGTTTAGTCAACTTCCGCGAAGCTTGGTTATCGCTCCGCATCGACGCCACTAGCACTCCTCGTCCTAAAGGACAAGGTTTCTGGAGGGCAATTTGATGGCCATCGGCGATCTCCCGGTTAACGCTCCAGGCCCTGGCGCCAGCCTCGGCGGCGGCAGCATCGGCGAGACGCTGGGGAAGCTCGCCACGGGAAACCCGGGCTTGCACGTCATGCTGCACGCCCACATGCCTCCCGGAGGCTTGCCTCCGGGCGTGAACCCGGGCGTCGCGCCCGTTGGCCTCGGCGCTCCCGGCCCCTTGCTCCCCGGCGCCGTGCCTATGCGGCCCCCGGGTTCTCCAGGCCAGGGCTTCGCGGAGAAGCCGCCAGCACCGGCAATGGCTCCGCGTGGACCGGCCGGGGGCGCCTTTCGGCCGCCCCCGGCGACGGTCGCCAAGCCGCCACGCAACAAGAAGGCAGAGGCACGCGCACCAGGACCGTTGCGCGGTGAGAAGATGTGAAGAAGCCTCAAGAGGCGGCCGAACTCCGCAAGCTCCTAGAGCGAAGAAAGAAAATCCTGCTCGCGAAGGATGACCTCATCCATTTCGCGGAATACATGATGCCCATACCGGACAAACCGGACGACATGCGCTGTTCGCTCTACAGGCCGAGCAAGCATCACCGTGTCCTCGGGGCAGCTCTCGAAAAAGTCGAAGAGGGCGCATATCTGCGGCTTCAGGTCACGATGCCGCCCCGCCACGGGAAAACAAAACTCGCATCCCACCTGTTCGCCGCCTGGTATATCGGCAGGCACCCTGAAAACTCGATGATCGTGGCGACGTATTCCGAGAAGTTCGCCTGGGATCACGGCCGCGCGGTGCGCAACATCATCCGCTCGTCTCTCTACAAGCAGGTTTTCCCACATATTAAGCTGAAGCCGGGTTCCCAGTCGGTGGACCGGCTGGAGATCGTCGGCGGGGGAATCCTGTTTTTCCTGGGGCGGGGTTCCGGCATCACCGGACGCGGCGCGGACGTGATCCTCCTGGACGACCCGCTGAAGGACCGCAGGGAAGCCGACAGCCCCACCATCCGCGAGCAGCTCTGGGCCTGGTATACCCAGGTGCTCCAGACACGCCTGATGACCAAGAATGGTGCCATAGTGATCATTCAGACACGCTGGCACGAGGACGACCTCATCGGGCGCCTCACCGACCCGCTCAACCCCTCCTATGTCGAGGCTGAAGCCGAGAAGTGGCGCGTCATCGAGATGCCAGCGCTCGCCCTCAAGGGTGACGTTCTCGGGCGCATGGTGAACGAGCCGCTCTGGCCGGAGAGATTCGACCGTGACTATCTCTCCACGATCCGCCAGACCGATGTCAGGGGCTTCCAGGCGCTCTATCAGGGACGGCCTACGCCGGAAGAAGGCGCATTCTTTCAGTCGAAGCATTTCCGCCCTTACAAGCACCTGAAGTCGATGCCCGATAAGGAGCGGATGCGGTTCTATTGTGCCTCTGATCATGCCGTCTCCCTGAAGCAGGGCCGCGACAAGACGTGCCTTATGGCGGTCGGCGTGGACGAGCACGACCAGATTTGGATTATGCCCGATCTCTTCTGGCGGCAAGCCGATACAGCGACCGTCATCGAGGTGATGATTCTGATGATGGAGAAATATCATCCCGTCTTCTGGTTCTCGGAGAAGCACCACATTTCCCAGTCAATCGGGCCGTTCCTGAGGAAGCGGATGCTCGAAAAGCGGGTGTTCTGCTCGCTCTACGAGTTGGTGCCTGCGACCGACAAGGAGCAAAGAGCCCAGAGCATCTCGGGGCGCATATCCCAGCAAGGCGTGCTGTTCCCGGTCTTTGCCGCGTGGTGGGCCGAGGCGCACGACCAGATGATCAAGTTCCCTTCAGGGGTTCACGACGACTTCGTGGACACGCTGGCGCTGATCGGCCTGGGCCTCTATCATACCCGCAAGCCGAAGCGCCTCACGCCTCCAGCCGAGGCTCCGAAGCAGGGCACGCTGGGCTGGGTCATCGAGGACAGCAAGCGCGAGAAGAAAGAGAAAAAGACCTCTTTGACCACAGGCGGGTGGTGACATGCTCTTGCAGGACCAGAACGGCCCGCCGACCTCGCAGATGCAGTCCATGCTGGAGCAGCTGTTAGGGGTCGAGCCCTCGATCCCCGAGAGCGTGCTGGAAGAAGCCGCCAAGCAGGACATCATCGACCGGGACAAGCCCGATCCGCACGACGCGCGGGAGAAGCTCGTCAAGAAGTGGAACGAGAAGCTCAAGCGCGCCTGCAAATACTGGGCGCCGATTTTCGAGCGGATGCGCGACGACCAGGACTTCGCGCATGGCTATCAGTGGACCCAGAACGAGCGGGACAACCGCTATGTTGCGAATCTGTGCCTGCGGGTGATCTCGCAGCGGGTCGCCTTCTTTTACGCAAAAAAC
>Ga0318557_10000216_pt1 | contig 13077 bp, 9 predicted proteins | sample GRESIP065b5f19_FD_203497 | JGI IMG/M metagenome (GOLD analysis project Ga0318557, IMG submission 203497) | Tropical soil microbial communities from Luquillo Experimental Forest, Puerto Rico - GRE.SIPMG.065b5f19 | ecosystem: Environmental > Terrestrial > Soil > Tropical forest > Bulk soil... | reverse complement strand
GTGCGGTCCACCGAGGAGATGCTCAGGTTGGTGCCCGACGATCTTCGGGAAGCCAGCTACGCGCTGGGCATTCCCAAATGGAAGACCATCGTGAATATCGTCTTCCCGATCGCGATGCCGGGCATTATCTCCGGTGTCTTGCTGGCCGTCGCGCGCATTATCGGCGAAACCGCGCCGGTGCTAGTCCTGGTCGGATACAGCCGTTCCATCAACTACGACATTTTCCACGGCAACATGGCCTCGCTGCCGCTGCTGATCTACAGTGAACTCACGAACCCGGAGCACGCCGGTTTCCTGCGGATCTGGGGTGCGGCGCTGAGCCTGATCATCATTGTCGCCTTGATCAACCTCATCGCCGCCGCGTTCCGATTCCTGACAAACCGACCGCGCGGCATACGTTTCGTCAGGGCGTGAACCGCCGACGCATGCGGTCAGGACTTTGACGCCCTTTTCGCGGGTGCCTTCTTGGCCGGTGCCTTTTTCGCGGGTGCCTTCGTCGCCGGTGCCTTGCCGTCACCCGAGCGCGCCTTCACGCTGGCCTCCAGCTTGGCCAGCAGGTCGGACACGTCTTCCGTCTCGTCCAGCTCTTTGGGCCGCTCCTCAGCGGTAAACGCTTCCCCGCCTTCGAGTTTCGCGTCGATCAGCTCCTGGAGCTGCGCCTGGTAAGTGTCCTGGTAGCGGTCGGGGTTGAAGTCTTCGGCCATCGAGTCCACCACCTGCCCGGCCATCTTGAGCTCGGCGGGCTTGATGTCGACCTTCTTGTCCAGCACCGGAAAATCCGGGTCGCGGATCTCGTCGGGCCACAACAAGGTGTGCACCACCATCACGTCGCGCTTGCCGAAGTCCTTGACACGCAACGCAGCCAGTCGCGTCTTGTTACGCAGCGTGAAATGAACGATCGCCATGCGATCCGCCTCGGCGAGCGTCTTGGCCAGCAGCACATAGGATTTGGATGACTTCGAATCCGGTTCCAAGAAGTAACTGCGGTCGAACAGCATCGGGTCGACCTCGCTGGCCGGAACGAACTCGAGTACTTCGATCTCGCGGCTGCGTTCTTCGGGCAGGGTGGCGATGTCGTCGTCGGTGATGACCACCAACTGGCCGTCGTCGGATTCGTAGGCACGGGCGATGTCGCGGTATTCGACGACTTCGCCATCCTTTTCACAGATGCGTTGGTATCGGATGCGGCCGTTGTCCTTGGCGTGCACCTGATGGAACTTGATGTCGTGGTCTTCGGTGGCGCTGTACACCTTGACCGGAACGTTCACCAGCCCGAACGCTATCGAGCCCTTCCAGATGGACCGCATGTAAGTCAGTATGCCCATGCCGCCCGTAGCAAAACAGCGCGGCACCGCGCACGGCCCTTTTTCCCGTTTGAGCCGCCCCGCAATCCGCGTCCAGCTAAGACCGCCGGCCTAAGTGAAACGACCCGGAGGAGTGGAAGTTTCAGCCTGCAGGGTGGTCCGGTCGGGTAGGTCGGCACCGGTGCGTCCGATCGTCAGCGCCGACGACAGGCTGGCCGCCTCGAGCGCCGCCGTCAGCGCGTCGAGCCCGATTTGGCCCAGGGTGCCGCGCCTTCCGGCGCCCAACAATTCGAGTCCCCAGAGCGCGTCGAGGAGGCCGACCATGAACGCGTCGCCGGCACCGACGGTGTCCACGACCTGAACCGGCCTGGCGGCCACCCGGGCCTCGCCGCCCGAGCAGAGCGCCAGCGCACCCCGCTCGCCCATCGTCAAAACGACGATCCGGGGTCCCGACGCCAACCAGGCTCGGGCCGTCCACTCCGGTTCGTGCTCGGGATCGATCCAGCTCAAGTCCTCGGCACTCGCCTTGACGACGTCGCTGCGCTCGACGAGGTGAGCGATCCGTTCGCGGGCCAGATCACGGTCGCCGATCAGCGAGGGACGCACGTTGGGATCGAAGGTGACGGTCGCCGACACCCGATAGGCGTCGAGCAGCGCCGCGACGGCCAGGCACCCCGGCTCCCGGACGGCCGCGATCGATCCGGTGTGTATCAAGAGCGGGGGGGCGACCTCGGGCGTGCCGGAGAGCTGCCATTCCAGGTCGAACGTATAGGCCGCCGACCCGTCGTCAGCGATCTTCGCGACCGCAGTCGGCGTCCGGCCCGCAGACGTGCTCCCCGGAACAAGTTGTGCGCCAGAGGATTTGACGTAATCCGCGATGCGGTGCCCGGGTTCGTCGTCGCCGATATGGGTCAGGAAGTCGACGTCGCGGCCCAGCCTGGCGAGTCCGACGGCGACGTTGAGCGGGCTGCCCCCGACATGCTGGGTCGCGCCCCGATGCTCGACGACGTCGATCAACGCTTCGCCGATGACCAGCGCGCGAGTCATGGACTCGCCCCCTTCGCGTGTAGCAATGTGTCCAGCGTTGCCCGCGCCCCGCGGAAATGCAATGAATCCAGCGCCCAGCCGTACGCCTCGACGAAGCGGGGTACCTGTGCCAGATCCCCGAACAGCGCGGTGTTCTCGATGAACGCGGTCGGGTGTCGCCGTTGCGCCCGTGCAACGGGCACCAACGAATCCGCCAAATTGTCGACGACCTCGATCGGTTCACCGCGCTCGTCGACCGCCTCGGCGTAGCGGGCCCAGCTCGCGACCGTCGCCGATGCCAACCGGATCGGCCCGCCGGTGAGGAGGTTGTCACGGATCACCGGAAGCAGCCATTTGGGAATGCGGTCCGACGAGTAGGCGCACAGCCGCGCCACGGTATCGCGCACTCCCGGGTTGGCGAAGCGCTCGATAAGCTCGCGGGTATAAGCGCGCAGGTCGATGCCGGGGACCGGCCGCAGCGTCGGCACCGCTTCGGAATCGAAATAGGCCAGCAGGAATTCGACCAACAGCGGGTCGCGCGCCGCGTCGTGCACCATTTCATACCCACACAGCGCAGCGAAGTAGCACAGACACTGGTGACTCGCGTTGAGCAGCCGCAGTTTCATCGATTCGTACGGGTCCACGTCGTCGACCAACAGAACACCCGCCTCTTCCAGCGGCGGCCTGCCGTCGGCGAAATCGTTTTCGAGCACCCACGACTCGAACGCCTCGGCCACCACGGGCCACTCGTCGGCGATCCCGAAGTCGCGCTCCACCCCGGCCACGATGTCGGCGGTGGTCACCGGGGTGATGCGGTCCACCATCGAACACGGGAACCGCACCTGCTCGGCGACCCAATCGGCCAGACCGGGATGCAGCAGTTCGGTATGCGCGATGACGGCCTGGCGGGCGACGTCGCCATTGTGCTCGATGTTGTCGCACGACACGATCGTCGGCGGGGCGACGCCGCGGTCACGACGACGGGCGAGGGCCTCGACGATCAGGCCGAAGACGGACGCAGGGTCCCTGATCTGGTAGCCGCCCTCGGTGATGGTCATCGAGATGATGCGGGTCGTCGGTGCGGCCAGCAGCTCGATCGTCCCCGCCGGGTCGTCGGGCACGTAGCGGTAGTCGACGATCGAGCCGATCACCCGCGCTTCCCGGTTGCCGTCGGGGTGTTCCAAGATCAGCGTGTACAAGCCATCTTGGGCTCGCAAGACGTCTCGCATCCGGCGGTCCGCCGGCATCACCCCGATCCCGCAGATGCCCCATTCCCGCGCCGCACCGCGCTCGAGCAGCCTGTCGATGTACATCGCCTGATGCGCCCGGTGAAACCCGCCGACCCCGAAATGCGCGATGCCGACCCCGACGCCGGCACGGTCATAGCTCGGCGTCGCGACCGGAAGCCGACTCAGGGTGGCGCTGTTCAGCCGAACCACGGTGACACCGTACTTCCTGGTACCGGCGCGCGCGCACGACGTACGTTTGCACCATGGGTTCGACGGCACAGGCGCAGGTCAAGCTGACCAACGCCGACAAGGTGCTGTACCCCGCGACGGGAACGACGAAGGCCGACGTCTTCGACTACTACACCCGCATCGCCGAGGTGATGCTGCCGCACATCGCCGGGCGCCCGGCGACCCGCAAGCGCTGGCCCAACGGTGTGGAGCAGGAGTCGTTCTTCGAGAAGCAGCTGGCGTCGTCGGCGCCCGACTGGCTGCCGCGGGCCAGCGTGACGCACCGTTCCGGAACGACGACGTATCCGATCATCGACAGTCCCGCGGCGCTGGCGTGGATCGCGCAGCAGGCGGCGCTCGAGGTGCACGTGCCGCAGTGGCGATTCGTCGCGGAGTGGACCCGAAGCCGGGCCGAGGTGCTCAAGCCCGGTCCCGCAACGCGATTGGTGTTCGATCTGGATCCGGGCGAAGGCGTGACGATGGCCCAGCTCGCCGAGGTTGCGCACGCCGTGCGGGAGCTGATCGCCGACATCGGGCTGACCACTTTTCCGCTCACCAGCGGCAGTAAGGGGTTGCATCTCTACACGCCGCTGGAGGAGCCGGTGAGCAGCAGGGGCACCACGGTGTTGGCCAAACGTGTTGCCCAGCAACTGGAAAAGTCGATGCCCAAGTTGGTCACGGCGACCATGACCAAGAGCTTGCGGGCGGGCAAGGTGTTCCTGGACTGGAGCCAGAACAGCGGCTCGAAAACCACCATTGCTCCGTATTCGCTGCGCGGACGCGAACATCCGACGGTCGCGGCGCCGCGGAGCTGGGACGAACTGGGCGACCCGGCGCTTCGCCAGTTGCGCTACGACGAGGTGCTTGAGCGGGTCGCCCATGACGGCGATCTGCTCGCGCCGCTGGACGCCCCGGATGTTCGAGCGCCGGTCAGCGACCGGCTGACCAAGTACCGCAGCATGCGCGACGCGTCGAAAACTCCCGAGCCGGTGCCTTATAGGGGGCCAGCGGAACCCGTTATCGGCCAGGGCAATACGTTTGTCATCCAGGAGCACCACGCTCGCCGGCTGCACTACGATTTCCGGCTGGAGCGAGACGGTGTCCTGGTTTCCTGGGCGGTGCCGAAAAACCTGCCAGAGACCACGTCCGTGAACCACTTGGCGGTGCATACCGAGGACCATCCGCTGGAGTACGGCTCGTTCGAGGGCAACATCCCGAAGGGCGAATACGGCGCCGGCAAGGTGGTCATCTGGGATTCGGGCACCTACGAGGCCGAGAAGTTCCGCGACGACGAGGTCATCGTGAATCTGCACGGCAGCCGGATCTCCGGCCGCTACGCGCTGATTCAGACCGATGGCGATCAGTGGCTGGCGCACCGGATGAAAGACCAGAAGGTCTTCGACTTCGACGAGATCACCCCGATGCTCGCGACGGAGGGTACGGTGGCGGCCCTCAAGGCGGGTCAGTGGGCGTTCGAAGGCAAGTGGGATGGTTACCGTCTTCTCGTCGAGGCCGGCCACGGCGCCTTACGGGTACGGTCCCGACGGGGACGCGAAGTCACCAAGGAGTATCCCGAATTACGTTCGTTGGCAGTCGATCTGGCTGACCATCATGTGGTGCTCGACGGCGAGGCCGTCGTTCTCGACAAGTCCGGTGTGCCCAGGTTCAACGAAATGCAGAACCGCGGACGCGGCACCCGCGTCGAGTACCGGGCGTTCGACCTGCTTTACCTGGACGGCCGCTCGCTGCTGCGGGCGCGCTACCAGGACCGGCGAAAATTGCTGGAAACCCTTGCCGCCGCGGGCAATCTCATCGTTCCCGAACTGCTGCCCGGTGACGGCGTCCAGGCGCTCGAGCGTTCACTCAAGTACGGCTGGGAAGGCGTGATCGCCAAGAAACGTGACTCCACCTATCAACCCGGGCGGCGGTCGGCGTCGTGGATCAAGGACAAGCATTGGACCACGCAGGAAGTCGTCATCGGCGGCTGGAAAGTCGGGGAAGGCGGGCGCACCAGTGGCATCGGCTCGCTGCTGATGGGGATACCCAGCGCCGGTGGGCTGCATTTCGCCGGACGGGTTGGTACCGGATTCACCGAGCGCGAGTTGGCCAAGCTCAAGAAAACACTGGCGCCACTGCATACCGACCAATCTCCTTTCGACGCCTCGCTTTCCGCACGCGAGGTCAAGGGTGTGACGTTCGTCGAGCCGGTTCTGGTGGGGGAGGTGCGCTACAGCGAATGGACCCCGGATAACCGTTTGCGGCAATCGAGTTGGCGCGGGCTGCGGCCGGACAAGAAACCAAGTGAGGTGGTACGCGAATGAAATGGGTTACCTATCAGAGCGTTAACGGCGAACGCACCGGTGTGCTTTCCGGCGATGAGATCTACGCGATGCCACCCGACGTGACGCTGCTGGACCTCGTCGGTAGAGGCGCGGACGGCTTACGGCAGGCCGGCGACGACGCGCTGCGTTCGCCATGGGCGGTCGCGCGGCTCGAGGAGGTGACGTTGATGGCGCCGATTCCCCGGCCGCCCTCGATCAGGGACTCCCTCTGCTTTTTGGATCACATGCGCAATTGCCAAGACGCTTTTGGTGCGGGCCGGGTACTCGCCGACACCTGGTATCGCATCCCCGCCTTTTACTTCGCCTGTCCGGCCACCGTTTTGGGTCCCTACGACGACGCCCCAACGGCACCCGGAAGTGCTTGGCAGGACTTCGAATTGGAGATCGCCGCGGTCATCGGAACTACCAGCGGGGACCTCAAGGACCTCACGGTCGAGCAAGCCGAACGGGCCATCATCGGCTACACCATCTTCAACGACTGGTCCGCACGGGACCTGCAGCAGATGGAGGGCCAGCTCGCGATCGGGCAGGGCAAGGGCAAAGACAGCGGCGTCACGCTGGGCCCGTACCTAGTAACACCCGACGAGCTCGAGCCCTACCGCCACCTCTCACATCCTGGCAAGCTCGACCTGCAGGTGACCGCCCTGGTCAACGACGCCGTGATCGGTTCGGGGTCGACGGCCCAAATGGACTGGACCTTCGGCGAGGTCATCTCCTACGTCTCGCGCGGCGTGACGCTTCGGCCCGGGGACGTCATCGGCTCCGGAACCGTCCCGACCTGCACGCTTGTCGAGCACCTCAGCCTGACCAACCTGGAGAAGTTCCCGGGCTGGCTGCACGACGGCGACGTCGTCACTCTCCAGGTGCAGGGATTGGGGGAGACCCGTCAAACGGTGCGTGCAAGCGCCGCACCACACCCGTTGTCCGCTCGGCCGAACCCCGACGCGGCACCCGCCCTCGGCCGGGTCAACCGGGCGCCCGCGCGGGTGCCGTACACCCGCGGGCTGCACGAGGTCGCCGACCGGGTGTGGGCATGGACGCTGCCGGACGGCGGATACGGGTGGAGTAACGCCGGGCTGGTCGCCGGCGACGGTGCCTCGCTGCTGGTCGACACCCTGTTCGATCTGGCGCTGACCCGCGAAATGCTCACCGCGATGAAGCCCATCACCGACGGCGCGCCCATCACCGAGGCGTTGATCACCCACTCCAATGGGGACCACACTCACGGCAACCAACTGCTGGACGCGTCGGTCCGAATCATCGCCGCCGAGGGCACGGCCGAGGAGATCGCGCACGGCATGCCAGCCGAGATGCTGGCGATGACGCAGACCGGCAACCTCGGTCCGGTTGCGACGCCGTACGCGCGAGACCGCTTCGGGCACTTCGACTTCAGCGGCATCAAGGTGCGCAACGCGGACCTCACGTTTGATCACGACCTGACCGTCGACGTCGGCGGCCGGCGGGTCAACCTGCTGAACCTGGGTCCGGCCCATACCGCCGCGGACTCGGTCGTGCATGTGCCCGATGCCGGCGTGTTGTTCGGCGGGGACCTGCTCTTCATCGGCTGCACCCCGATTGTCTGGGCCGGGCCCATCGCCAACTGGGTTGCGGCGTGCGACGCGATGATCGCGCTGGACGCGCCGACGGTGGTACCCGGCCATGGTCCGGTGACCGATCCGGATGGGATCCGTGCCGTCCGTGGCTATCTCGTGCATGTCGCCGAACAGGCCGAGGCCGCCTACCGCAAGGGGCTGTCGTGGTCCGAGGCCGCCGACACCATCGACCTTGGCGAGTACGCGACCTGGCTGGACGCCGAGCGGGTCGTCGTCAACGTCTATCAGCGGTACCGCGAACTCGATTCAGAGACGCCGCAATTGGAGATTATGGCCCTGCTGGTGATGCAGGCCGAGTGGCTGGCCAAACGCTCCGCCTGAGTCCCGCGCGTCACAGGAAGTTTCGGGGTCTGTCATTGCCCGCCTCGCAGCGACAACCGCTGTTCGGGTGGCCAACTGATGCGCTGAGGTGGACAAAAAGACACACCCGACCCTGCGGTTACTGGAGTGACACGTGTGTCGGCCCAAGTCCGGCGGCCTGGCTCTGTTGCTCGGCGTCCGCCTGCCGTCGCCGGTGGACATGCAAGTCGCCTACGGTTTGGGTATGCCTGCAGTGGAATTCGAAACTCTCGAGGACAACATAGCCCGCGTTACGCTGAACCGGCCCGAGCGCCTGAACGCGATCGACGGCTCGCTGATCGACGGGGTCGACGACGCACTGAATGTGCTCAGCGGTGGCGAGTTTCGGGTCGCGATCCTGACCGGTGCCGGACGCGGCTTCTGCGCCGGCGCGGATTTGAGTGGCACGGGGGAGGCCTGGACCAAGGCCAAACCGACCACGCCGGCGTTCAAGATCAACTACGACTCCCAGGTTCGCCTGGCCGACCTGTTCACCCGGATCTACGAGCTGCCCATCCCGGTCATCGCCGCGGTCAACGGCGTCGCGGTCGGGGGTGGGCTCGCTTTCACACTGGTCAGCGATATCCGCGTCGCGTCCGAAAATGCCCGGTTCGGCTCGGTGTTCATCAAGGCCGGTTTCTCGTCGATGGACATGGGCACCAGTTACCTGCTGCCGAAAATCGTCGGCGTGGGGGTCGCGCGAGAACTCATGCTTACCGGTCGCATCATCGACGCGGCGGAGGCCTATCGCATCGGGCTGGTGCACGAGGTGGTGGCCCCGGATGACCTGATGCCCGCGGCCCTGAGGCTGGCCCGCTCCATCGCGGAGAACAATGCTTATGGCGTGTGGCAGACCAAGATTGGGCTCAACGCGGCGCTGGATGCGCCCAGTTTGCGGCATGCCATAGAGCTCGAGAACCGCACCCAGATCCTCAGCGGTTTCACCAACAATCCCCTCGAGGCGGCCAAGGCGCACCAAGAGAAGCGGGCTCCCAGGTGGGATCCCTTGTGACGGTCAGACTTTCGCAGTGACTGGCGGCGAGTCCACAGTCATTTCCAGGTCGGCGCGCAAAACGTGTTTGAGGACCTTCCCGGAAGGGTTTCGCGGGATGTCGCGGACAACAAGTTCGCGGGGCAGTTTGTAGGCGCTGAGTCGTTCGGCGCCGAATTCGCGCAGCGCGTCGAGAGTTATCGTCTGGCCGGGGCGAGGGTTGACGACGGCGACGACCGTTTCGCCGTAATCGGGATGCTTGCGCGAAACGATGGCGATCTCGGCGACTGCGGGATGCGCCGCGAGTGCGTTTTCCACTTCGACCGAGTAGATGTTGCGCCCGCCGGCAATGATCATGTCCTTCATGCGGTCCACGAGAGTGATGTAACCGTCGGCGTCGATCGTCGCGATGTCACCGGTGTGCAGCCAGCCATCGCGGATGGTGTCGGCGGTGGCCTCGGGGTTTCGCCAGTACCCCTTCATGACTGTCTCGCCTCGGATGATGAGCTCGCCGGTGCCCCCGGCTACGACGTTATTGCCGTCGTGGTCGACGACTCGTGCCTCGGTGTTGAAAATGGCGCTGCGGCCGCTTGCCTCGGGGCGCGCGCGGACCTCTTCGGCGGTGGCGTAGATGCCGCCGGGCCCGCCCTCGGTCTGACCGCAGGCTTGGATCAGTTCAAGGTTCGGGAGCGCTTCCAATGCTGCCTGCACCGCTGAGGCCGGCATGGGTGCCGCGCCGAAGATCCCAACCCGCCACGCGGCCAGGTCGCGGGCGGCGAGTCTGGGATGGCGGAGCAACAGCTGATACATCGTTGGCACGCCGAAGAACACAGCGATCTTGTGCTGCTCGAGCGCATCGAGCACGGCATCCGGCGTGAATGCCGGCAAGATTACGTGCGTGGCGCCGATCTGGGTGCCCCCGACAACCAGCATCGCCAGGTCGGCGCCGTGATACATCGGCGCGACGTGGAGGACCCGATCGCCGTCGCGCATGCCGAAACCGAGCGCACAGTTAATGCCCACCCACAGGACGCGGTGATGGTCGAACAGTGCGCCTTTCGGACGGCCGGTGGTGCCCGACGTGTACAGGATTGCGGCGTCATCGGTTTCGGCTACGTCGACTGGCGGCGCAGTGTCCGGATGCGCCCTGGCCAGGACAGCCAGCTCCGGGTAGCCCTCGACCCGGCCGAGCGCGATCGGCGGCGATACCCACCACGGCTGGGGCGCCTTTGCGCATTTGCCGACGGCGTCGACCGCAGCCGTTCCGAACACCACCAGTGCAGCTTGCGAGTCGTCGAGCAGATATTGCAGCTCCGCAGCCGGAGCTGCGGGGTTCACGGGAACCACGACGGCGCCCAGTCGCCATGCGGCATACAGGGCGACATAGAACGCGTCGCTGTTGGGCGACATCAACACCATCCGGTCGCCCTTGCCTAAACCGGCCGCGGCGAGTGCGTGCGCGGTCCGGTTCACAGCCGCGTCGACGTCGCGATAGCTGTAGCGGCGGTCGGAGTACACAAGCGCGGCACGATCCGGGCATCGCCCCGCATTCGTTGCCAGTACCCCTGCGAGCGTTGCCATGAATCCTCCGGGAGGCTCGAGCCGAGATCGATGACTAACCGACTATAAAGGAAACTATCCATTTGGTCAATTTCCGGTAGAGTGAAGCCATGGTGATGGGTGGTACCGCTCAAGCGGGGGTTGCGGACCCGGCAGATCTCACGGCCAAGGCCCGGATACGCAACGCCGCGCTGGACTTGTTCGCCGCCAAGGGTGCGGCCAGCACAACCATTCGCGAGGTCGCCTCAGCCGCGGGTATCACACATGGCCTCGTGGTTCATCACTTCACCAATAAGGAGGGCCTGCGCCGTGCGGTTCGGCGGCACGTCATGGAATTGCTCCGTCTTGCCTTGGAATCGGTACCCGGCGAGGGCAGCGCCGCCGAGATCCGCCATGCGCGCGACACCAGCGTGGACCGCATGCTGATGGCGAAGCCCGCGGTAATGACCTACCTACGCCGGGCGATGCTCGATCCGGCCGAAACCGACACTGAGCTCATCGCAATGCTGGCCGATTTTACCCTCAGCGAGGTCCGTAGCCTTCGCGAACGCGGGCTCGCCGCCACTGGCGCCCCTGATTACATCCAGGCAATGGCCGTCATGACTCGCGAACTAGGGCCGCGTCTGCTCGCCCCGGTTGCACAGCTCTTCTGGGATCATCTCACCGACGCAACGGCGGGTCCGCCACCCAAACTGGAAGTCACCATCAAACCACCACCAGCCCGCTGAATGCTTCAGTGGGATCCCCTGTGACGGTTAGACTTTCGCCATCACCTTTTCGGCGTACCTTTCCAGGTGACGGATCTTCTTTTCCAGGGGTTCGGGGTCGGGTCCCTTGATGTAGGGATACCGGAAGCCGACGATGGCGTCGGTGACGCCCTTGTCCTCGAGGCGCTTGATGCCGTCCACGGTGTAGGCGTCCATCGAGATCACATGAACCTCGAACGGGCCGGTCTTGCCCTCCTCCTCGCGATATTTCTTGACCTTCGCGATGAGCCGGTCGAGTTCCTCGGGGTCGGTGCCGCCGCCGTGCATCCAGCCGTCGAGGCGCGCCGCGCGCCGTAGCGCGGCATCGTGGTGGCCGCCGACCAGAATCGGGATCGGCTGGGTGGGGGCCGGGGTCATCTTCGTCTTGGGAATGTCGTAGAACTCGCCGTGGAACTCGAAGTATTCGCCGGTGGTGAGGCCTTGCACGATCTCGATGCATTCGTCAATTCGCTTGCCGCGCTTGGCGAATGGGATGCCCACCAGCTCGTAGTCCTCCGGCCACGGGCTGGTGCCCACGCCGAGTCCCAACCGGTTGCCGGTCAGCGCGGCCAGTGATCCCGCCTGCTTGGCCGTCAGCGCCGGATGCCGGACGGGCAGCTTGAGGACGAAGAAGTTGAACCGCAGCCGTGAAGTCACTGCGCCTAATGCCGCCGTCAGGACGAAGGCCTCGATGATCTCCTTGCCGTCCAGGAACTCGCGGCTGCCGTCGGGCGTGTACGGGTACTTGGAGTCGGACTCGAAGGGGTAGGCGAGGCTGTCGGCGATCGTCATGCTGTGGTAGCCGGCCTCGTCGGCCGCCTTGGCCAGCGGGATGTAAAACGAAGGGTCGGTGAGTGACTCCGCAAAGCTGAACCGCACGTCATCCGCCTTTCGTCAACGGGCAGTAACACGATATTAGAACGTGTTCTAATTCAGCCTGCGCCGGGGTCTAGATGTCAGAGCTGATTCTCCGGGCCGATGACCGCCCAAACCGTCTTGCCGGATGACGTGGGCGTGCTGCCCCACGCTCGGGACAGCGCGTCGACGATCGCCAGGCCGGACACGTCGATGCCCTTCTCAGGTGACGGCAGCCGCAGGGCGGGGGTGCTGCTCCTGTCGGACACGGCGATCGTCGCGGTCGCGCCATCGGTCTCGAGCCGCATCATCGGGACGCTCCCCGTGTGCTCCAGCACGTTTTCCACGAACACGTTGACAATCACCAACGCGACCGGGATGAGCGGGGATTGCGACCAAGCGTTCAGCCACTCGCGTACCAGCCGGCGCGACTCGCGAAGGCTGGTCAGGTTCGCGGGCAGCTCGGCATCGGCATGCCGAACGTCGTGACGCGTGAGCCGAGCGAGCGCCTTCATCGCTGCCTTCTCGGTCGAGTAGACCGGCATGAAGCGGGCGACCTCCCGGCGGGTGATTTCGTCGCGGGTCGCGCGGTCGGCGCAGACCAGCACGATCGGAACGTCGGGCTTGGTGCGAGCCTGCCAGCGCGCGCCGATGAGGGTTGACCATGCCGATTCCTCGGCCACGCGCAGCGCATTGACATTGACCATGACCGCTGAGGGCCCGTCCAATGTGGCCTGCATGATGACGTCGCGCAGGGCCGACGAGTTGCTGTTATCGAGCGTGCCTTCGACCGTCAGGAAGACCACCGACTGATCGGTGCGCGTCGCAACGGCCAGCGAGCTCG
>Ga0318557_10000209_pt1 | contig 13170 bp, 8 predicted proteins | sample GRESIP065b5f19_FD_203497 | JGI IMG/M metagenome (GOLD analysis project Ga0318557, IMG submission 203497) | Tropical soil microbial communities from Luquillo Experimental Forest, Puerto Rico - GRE.SIPMG.065b5f19 | ecosystem: Environmental > Terrestrial > Soil > Tropical forest > Bulk soil... | reverse complement strand
GGGCAACAGCAGGCCGTAATCACGGCAGGTCAACTCCCTATTGAGCCACATTCAGCACCACCCGGCGACCCCACGGATCTGATTTGGGAGCAGGAGGCCGCCGGTTCGAATCCGGCCATCCCGACCACGGCCATCCCGACCATCCCGACCAGTCTAGAACTGACGGACATCCCGACCAGGTCAGAGCACATGTCGATCTTGACCAAGGTCCGCCTGGGAGCCAGCTCGCCAGGCATGCTCGCTAAGACTCACCACCGCCCGTAACCAGAGATCGTGTCAGGTCACGATGCCACGCTCGCTGCCCGCCAGGCATAACCGGCAAGCGAAATATGGGTTATGTCATCAAATGGTTCTGGGCCGTACGCCTGGCTATGGCTTTTGCGTAGAGCCGCTAAGCCTACTGGGGATCTCCTTCTTCCACGCGTGCCGCTGATGCGACGGTTGCGGCGAGTTCCTGGGCGGTGGCCGTGACAGATCCTGGAGCTTTGAGTGGGTACCGGCCAAGCGCGGCGTCAGGGATGGGTGTATCGCTGACCCGGGCCCGATACTGGGCATCCAGCCCGGCGCCGAACTTTTGAATGAACGCCTGTTGCATAGGGACTGAACAGCCGAAGTTCTTTGCCTCAGCGAGCGCATCGTCGGTGTTCCAGCCCATAACCGCCATGCGATAGCAGGCGGTCATGACCCCCGTTCGACCTTTGCCCGCCTCGCAGTGCACATAGGTCCGCGGAGACCCGGGCTCGGCCAGGTGCCCCAAGAACTCAATAACCTGCGCCGTCGTCGGCCGTTCCATGTCCACGATCGGGATATGAAAGGTGTGCAGCTTCCCAGTGAGGTCGGCTTCAGTGATGATGGGATCGTCCCCGGCGGCCATCTCATCGCATAGGTTAATCGTGGCCTTGTAGCGCATGCGGTAGAACAGGTCCTTCAGCTTCGGCGGGCTCGGCCGCTCGCCGCGCGACAGGGTAGCCGAAATCTGGTAACTGTACGACGTGACTGGATAATGCGACAGGAAGTGGAGTAGAGGCGCTCGCTCGAGGTTCCCGAAGGCGTCGAGAGCCGCGTTCTCCATCTCGTCAACGATCCGCTTGCGGAGCGGGGTGTTCTCAGGGGTGCTGGCTATCTCGTCCAGCTGGTCCCGCGCATCCTCGGGCAGATCCTCAAGCGCATGAGCGATGTGGTGTAGATCCACGTGGTGTAGATCCACATGGTGTTTGTAGGTGACAACTTTCCCCCGGAGGAGGTCTTCATGGGCTCCCACTGCCTTGCCACCACCTTTGGGTTCTACCACGGCCGGATGTGACGGTCCCTGTCCTGATGAGGCGTGATACTGCGGGATCTACGGCATGCCACCGCTCAGTCTGAGCGCCCACTCTGCCCGGGTCAAGGTCCTTTCGGACCGGCGCCTGGGAGGCCGGGACGAGCCAGCGCCCGGCCAGTAGCGCGGTACCGGTCAGCGGCTCGGCGGGTACTCGGTTGGCAAGCTCGGCCCTCCCCGTGGGGCCCGGGCACACCCGCATAAGTGTTCGCAACGGCCGTTCAGCGAATGCACGGGCCTGCCGCTGACCGCGCATCGTTGCGGCTGCGGATCATGGGTGTGCGTCCTGGCCGCCGCTGTGCGGAGCGCTATGGTCGCGCGCGGTTACCGGACAGGTCCGGCTGGTGGATCTTCGGGTGCGTTATCCGCTCTACACGGTGGCCGGTCCGCTGTCAGCTGGAGGTCACCGACCGCCTTGATCCGCACCCGGACCGCGTTGCCGGGGAGGTAGGCAATCGGCACCTCGTCCACCTCCACGATCTGGACGCTGTCCGGCCGCGCGCCCGCGGCGATCGCCTTGCTGGCGGCTTCGCCCTTGGCCGCCGCCAGGACCTCCTCCCTGGTCGCGGCGCCGAGCGCGAAGATCCTGTCGACCTCGCCGCCGACCTGCGCGATGGCGGCGCCGATCGCGTTGGCGACGGCGTAGTGGCCGGGACGGTTCACCTCGCCGGAACCCGGCAGCTTGTTCGGGATCAGGATGCTGCCGCCGCCCACGGCGACGACGGGCAGCGGTTCGGGTGAGGTGCGCATCCTGTCCACCGCCGCGGCCACGGTCACCGCGATCGCGTCCAGCCCGCCCCTGACCAGCTCACGGTCCACGCGGCCAGCGCGCCGGGCATCCCCAATGTCCGCGAGCCCGGCGGCCACGGCGAGATCGGTGGCGGTTAGCATGGTCCCGCCGAAGACCAGGGCCTTGGTGCCCAGTTCATAGCCGACGCTGTCTGGCCCTACGGAGATCTCTGCCCCCGCATGCACGAGGCTGCCGCCACCGATGCCGACGGACAGCACATCCGGCATGCGGAAATTGCTCCGCACGCCGCCGATGTCGACCTCGGTGGCGGCCTCCCGCGGGAATCCGCGGGTAAGGATGCCGACGTCGGTGGTGGTCCCGCCGATGTCCACCACCGCGCAATCGGCCAGGCCGGAAAGGAACGCCGCCCCGCGCATCGAGTTCGTGGGGCCGGAGGCGAAGGTCGCCACGGGGTAGCGGCGTGCGTACTCGACGTCCATGAGCGTGCCGTCATTTTGTGACAGGTAGAGGGGCGCGCTGATCCCGGCGGTCAGCAGGGCCGAACCGATCGCGTCCACGATCTGGTCCGCGAGGTCGCGCAGGCAGGCGTTGACGATCGTGGCGTTTTCTCGCTCCAGCAGTCCGACGCGCCCGATCTCGTGAGACAGGCTGACGTGCACGCCGGGCAGGACCGAGGTGACGATATCCGCCGCCCGCTGCTCGAACTCGGCGTTGACCGGGGAAAACACCGAGGAGATGGCGACCGAGCGGACGCCATGCGCCGCCATGTCACTCGCGGCCCGGCGGATCTCATCCTCGTCCAGGGGGGAGATCTGACGGCCATCGAACTCGTGCCCGCCGTGGCACAGGTAGGCGTGTCCGCCGATAGCCTGCCGCAGCCGGTCCGGCCAGTCGACCATGGGCGGCAGCCCTTCCGTCGCCGGCAGCGCGAGCCGCAGCGCAGCGGTCCGCGCGAGCCTCCTGCCCTCGACGAGAGCATTGGTGAAATGCGTCGTGCCGATCATGACGGCCTGGATCTGCGCCGGGGAGAAATCGCGTGCACCCACCAGCCCTCGCAAGGCCCCGACGATGCCGGCGGTCACGTCCCGCGTCGTGACCGTCTTCACCTCAGCGAGCACATCCGTGCCATCCATGAGGACGGCGTCGGTGTTCGTCCCGCCGACATCGATCCCTATCCGCATCGCGTTCTCCTCCATCGCCGCCGGGCCGGCTCCTCCCGCACGTGGCCAGGGCACCCGCGCTATCCAGGGCTTGCCACCAATCCGCCGTCTGCGGCCGTCAGCCGTTCGGCCCCGTAGATGCCTTCGCCGCGCCGGTACTCGGTGCCGCCATAGCCGAAGGCAGCCGGCCCCACGGTACGAAGCGCCTCAGGCGTCGTCAGCAGCCCCGGCGCAGGCACCCGCAGCACCGCGACGCGCAGCCCGTACCGGACGATCTCGGTGGTCACGGGCTGCCCGGTCGTCAGATCGACCAGACAAATCAGGTCAGGCACCACGGCGGCCACCTCACCGTCTCGCCGCGCGATCAAGTACTCGTTCTGCAGGTCGATCTCTAGCGATGCGCCGAGGCCGGGGTCGAGCGTGTCCAGCTTCAGCCGCCCCCGCGCGAAGCCCGCGACCATACGGCGGTCAACGTCGACGACCTTGCCGCGGAACACCACCTCGCCACCCGTGTGCCCCAGTATCGCCAGGACAGGATCGTTGTGGTCGCGCCGGGCTTCTGACACCGCCCGCCCGACCCGGCAGGCGAGCGTGATCGTCCGTTTGACGGCGAAGTCCTTCACCTGCTTGCCGCTCATCAGCGGGTAGGCATATCCCGAGCTGCCGCCCATCTGTACCGTCACCGCCCGCGCATAGCGTTCAAGTGTCACCGTGTCGGCGAGGTTGTCGAACAAGGCGACGTTGTGCTTGACATCCGCGATGGCGGCGGGTGTGCAGCGCACCCCGTAGATGGAGAACGTAATCTGCTGGAGCTCCGGGAAGGCGCGGCCCATCCCGTCGCCGTCAATGACAGCCAGGCCGGTCTGCGCCGCGACGGCCAGCGGCCACAAGGCGTTCGACCCGCCGATCTCACCAGAGATGAGGTACCCGGCCTTCCGGCCGGCGTGCGCTTCCAGCGCGCGCAGGGCCACCAAGGGCTCATCACCACGGTGGACCTTCTCGATGCCGATGGTCGGCGCCCCCATGCCGCCCACCGAGACGCAAAGCGCGTCGTCGGGCAGCTCGTCAGCGTCGACTACGCGCACCTCCACGCCGCCGCGCAACAACCGCAGCACATGAAGCTGGCCGTAATACGGGTTCCCGCCTCCGCCGGTGCCCAGGATGCCCGCACCGGCGGCGATCCACGGCACCATGTCCGCGCCGACGTTCCACACCGGCTAGCCCTCCTATCGCCTCGGCGGCCGCGCTGGCGGCTCCGGTCATCATCGCCACGTTTACCCCGCTGGTGCCCGCTGGCAGCCCCACCGAATACACTGCGGGGCGCCTTCCGGGCGGCGTGCGGGCGGCTGTCGATCACCCAGTCGGTGGGCCGGCCCGGGTCGGCCCTGGATAACGCGGTGATCGAATCCTGGCATTCGACCCTGGAATGGGAACTGCGGCGCGTCGAGCACTTCGCCACCGAGGCCACCGCCCGGGCCAAGGTCGCGGCCTGGATCGAGGACTACAACACCACGCGCAGGCACTCATCCCGGGGCATGCTCAGCCCCATCGCCACGAGCGGGCGCTGGCAGCAAGAAAGGCGGCTTAACCATGTGTCCCGCTTCTCCCGCCTCCAAGGATGCGCGGGCGCTCCCGGTACGGAAGACGGGTGGACGATCACTCATGAGAGGAGTCGCCACGCTGCCGATGGCAGATGAGTGGCAGACGAGGCGATGCGCAGGGCATTCTTGTCACCGCCCCTCGAGATGAGCGACGAAGGCTTCTTCGCAGACCGAGAAGTAGTGTGCCGTGATGATGCCGTCCGCTGGCTGGGTGGCGTATTCGCCGTTCTGAACCACGTCCGGTGGCCGAAGCAGGTCGTGGCTGAGTCCTGGGACGTGCCCCAGGGTAAGCCAGGCAGCGATCTCGTCAATGATCCACAGGCTGCCGGATGGGTAGGGCAGGGCAAGTCGTCGTTCGCCTTCACTGGAATGCGCGCGGACGAGTTCCATCAAGGCGGAATCATCGACCAGTTCGGGTCGCCATAGGCAGGCGCCAAGCAGGAGTCGCCACGTGTACCAGATGTAGTCGTCAAGCAGGGTCGTTAGCGTCCGTGCCAATTCGTAGGTAAGCAGTGCAAGGCCGGTGTTGTAGGCCGGAATGGGAATGAGACCTTCGGCGTCTGCGATCTTGAAGAGCGCCTGCTCGTCGATATACCCCCGGTCGGGACCGCCACGGCTTCGCATACTAAGCGGTTCTTCGCGTGCGTAAAAGTCGCAGCGACCGTAGCGGGCGGTGAGGTCGACAATGTCGCCGAAGCAGTACGTGTCGCAGTCGAGGTAGATCAGCCTGGTGAGCTCATGAGCGCTGGTGAAGGCACGGAGCGCCAGCAACTTGATCAGTGAGGGATTTCTCGACAGCGCGTAGCGCCAATGCTTGGGGATGTCGCCGAGTGCGTCGGCGAATTCACCCATTGGCTGCACCTGTACACCGGCGCTGCGTGCGGTTTCCACGGTCTCGGGGTGTGGCCTGCCGTAAAGACACAAAACCACGCTGACGTCGCTGTTGTGACGGCGAAGACTCTGTACGCTACGGATCCACCGCCGCTCCTGGGCGCCATCGGGGTCGGGGGCCAGTACGTAGAACACTGCGATCACCGGATTAGGCCTCCATGACGCCGTCTCCGCTGGGCTGTGACCGCGGTGATGGCCGAGATCGCGCTCTGCGTAACGGTCGCGGCCGATCCGACGATGGCAGTCAGCTCCGCGCTGGCGCAGCTACCTGGTGGTGGCGGGCACGTGCCTGGCGGCGCAGACGGGACCGTCGGCGCGAGCAGGACGGCTGGGGAGTCGGCTATCGGCGCCGTGGAAACTGCGGGCGCTATCGGCGCGGGAGCCGCTGGCGCGAGCGGTGAGGATGGGGCGGGAGGGAAAGAGGATGGAGCCACCGGAGAGCCGACAGGCTGGATCGGAACCGCAGGCTCCACCGGCACAGCGGTGCCGGGCCCAATCGCCGTAGCGGTGTGCGTCGCCGTCCCAGTCGCGGTGTGCGTCCCGGTATGAGTCCCCGTGCCGGTGTGAGTCCCCGTCACTGTCCCCGTCCCTGAGAACGTGGCGGTGTGGGTTGCCGTGTGCGTCGCAGTTCCTGTGCTCGGCGGCGCGAACTCGCCGCCGACCGCGGTGATAGTCGCGGCGTGCATGAACATAAAGTCCCGGATCAGGCTGTGAACCTGCCCCACCGTCGTCGGTTTGTCGACGTAGTCCACCCAGCGCGGCTGGGGCACGTGAAAACTGACCAGATCATTCGACGGGATCTGGTCGTATTGGATGACGCGGCAGCCCGCCGTCGTGCGCAAGTTCTGCGAGAGCGGCTGGAACGACGACAGGTTACCATCGAGGTCCCACACCTCGCTGAGCACGGAACTGATGCCAGGCGCATGCCTGCGGAAGGAGTCGGAGTAGATAATGCCCGCGCTGAAGCTCGACACGACGAGCGTTTGCGCGGTCACCGTCGTACCGTCATCTCCTATCAGCGCGTTGCGCACGCCGGTGAGGATGTCGGGGATGATCTGCTGCCAGTTGGCCGGGAGGATTCCACCGTCGGTGCGCGCCTCGGTCATGAACGGCATGATCAGAACCTGATCGCGCTCCGCGCCGTCGATCTGGTAGCCAAGCCGCTCCATGTAATAGAACAGATCTGACCACTTGCCGGCCTTGCTCTGGTACTCGCTGTCGTGGTAGCCGGCCTGTGCGGGCGTCGGGTGGAAGAAGATGTTGACGCTGGTAAAGTCCGTGATTCCTGGCGGCACGGCGACGCCGAACCAGTTCGGAACGACCGGGTTTGGGATCTCGAACAGCATCGTCGTGACGTGCACCGTCTTGCCAAAGAACGCGAGGTTCCCAGGAGGCGGCACGGATGCCGGGCCGACGAGCCAGTTGTTGCTCTGAAACGTGCCGGTCCCGCTGTGCACGTCCGGAACCGGCGGGAGCGTGATCGGGGTCACGGTGAAGTCGCTCACTGTGCACCATCTCGGTGTTGGCAGTTGTGAGGCGCCGCCGGGTAGGGGCCCATCTGTGCGATCCCTGCGCCCGCCCGCCGCGCCGCTTGCGGCGTTTCGGTCCCCGCCGCGCCATCAAGGACCAGGATCACCTCGATCTCCGTGTTGTGCCGGCGCAGGCTCTCGAGGCTCCTTATCCACGGGGGTTCGCGCACGCCGCCAGGATCAGGAAGCAGCGAGCAGAAGACGCCGCTCACGTCGGCGCATCCACGAAGTGGAACAGGATCGAGGACGACGTGTAGCCCTCGGGCAGCCGCTCCCGCCAATGCGTCAGCTCGCGGCCGCGGAAGAGCAACCCGTCGCCGACGCCCTGCGTCAGCGCGACCGGCCCGTCGGCGGTCATCAGCTGCAACGGCCAGGCGCCATACGTGTGCGGGTCGGGTGTCGCGTCGATGCAGACGCTCAGCGTGTACTCGCAGGCGTCGCGATCGGTGTGCGGATCGAGCACCGCGCCGCCCTGATAGAAGGCGAGGTAACTGTAGGACGGCACCACGACGCGCCGGACCATGTCACTGACGGTCCGCGCCAGCTGCCGATGAAAGTAGCGGGTGACGGGCTCGTCGTAAGCCACAAACCGGCGCGAGGTCTGCTCGTCGCCAAGCGCAAAACTGCCGATTCGGGTGTGATACCGGTAGTAGCGGCGCAGCGCACCGACGTGAAACGGCGGGAACAGGGCCTCCATTGGGATGTGGCCGCGGGCCATCATGGGAGCTCCGGTCTCGACTGTGCTCGCCCAGGCGTGCCGACGCCAAGCCATCGCGTCGGGGGTCACGAGAATGTCGGCAATCCGGAGATTCATCTCCATCTCAGGCGGAAGCCCGCCCGCATACGGTTGTCCAGTGACGAGCCCTTCCAGCATCCGGGCGTAATCCGGCCCGAGCCAGTACGGCCAGAGCGCGCCACGCTCAACGTCGTCGACCCAGATCATCCACGGGAAGGTATAGAGCCCTTCCTCGATCTCCGCTCCATTCGCGAAGCTCGTCGGCAACGGGCCGTGCCACCCCATCCAGCAGCGCGGGTTAACGACAAGCGGCGCGCTGCCATTGAGGCTCGCGTACGGCGCGAGCGCGTGCGGGTCGGCGAGGAGGTCGGGCTGCTCGTCCAGGACGCAGTAGTAGCGGTCGCGGGGAAAGAACTCGGGGATCATCGGTGAAGCCATCCGTTGTACGTGAGCCGACTGTCCTCGAACCGGCGCGATGGGCAGGACACGTATGCCACCTCGTGCAAGTAATTGGTCGGAAAGAATACGATCATGTTCTGCGTCGGCGTGATGTTGTAGGCGTCACCCTCATCGTCGCCGTCGGCTGAGGGTCCGAACATCCGCAGCACGCCACCAGCGAACGGCCGCGGCTCTCGGTGGCAGTAGTAGACGAATGTCACCTGCCGCGTGCCGACCTCGCCGTCGCCGCTGTCACGGTGTGGCTTGAACCACTCGCCGTCGTTGGTGGCGGTGGCCTGGAGTTCGACATGACGTACCGTGAACGGCGCTACCCCGAGGCGCTGGAACACCAGCGGCAGATGTTCGAACACGCGCTGTGAGAGCAGTTCGTGGACGCCGGGAAGCTCGTATAGCACGCGTGAGCGCCGGAACTCATCATCGCGGCGACCGCCGTCGGTGCCGCTGATCACCTCGCTGGCGACGAACATCGGCTCGCGCTCCATCGCGAAGCGCCACAGCAGCTCCGCTTCCGATGCAGCAAGGAATTCCTCGCATACGAGGACGCCGTTCACGGTGCCACCTCCTCGAGCGGACGGTCGATTGGGATGATTGCTGCGAACACGAGCCGCTCCCCGATCTCTGGCGTGTCGTTCAGCGCGGTGTCCGGGGGGTCGACCTCGAGAACTTCGAACTCGCGGACGACGAGCCGGTATTCACCCGGCCCCGGTGGCTTGGCGAAAGTGATGGTCGCGGCCAGCAGGACCGAGTCGGGCTGCGCGGGCGGTGGCGCGTCGATCGTCACCTTCGCCTGACTCGGCGCCGCCCGCGCCCAGCCGAGGTCGGTGAGGACGTCGGTGCGGCGCTTCTCGACGATCGCGGTGAAGAACGACTGCGTGGGCCCGTTCGGCGCCAGCCCGGCGACGAGCAGCCTCGCACGCGCGGGGTCGGCGGGGTCCATCGTCAGCGCGGCCGAGCGATCGGGCGACAGCTGGGCGAAGTCCGCCAGCGTCACCTTCGACAGCTCGACGCCCGGGATCGAGCGCGGCTGATAGCGGACCAGCGCGAGCCTGATGAATGGCGCGTACGCGGTCGGGTTGTCGAGTTCGATGTCGCAGTACCACAGCCGCCGCGCCGGATCAAAGGCGACCGTGTGGCCGGCGACGTCGACCGTCTGGTCGGTCTTCTCCAGCGTCAACGACGTTCCCGAGTGCACCGCGAGCGGGAAGTGTCCGATCGCGGGAACCGGCGCGAGCGGACCGGACTGCCACGTGGGATCGAGCCCCCACTGGGTGATCAGCGCCTTGGCCCCTTCGCGCTGGTCATCTGTGGGCTGACCCTGGCCGGTCTCGCTCTGCGGCCAGAGCGCGGTCCCCAGAAGCTCGCCAACACCGGACGAGTACCACGGCCGTCGGAGGTAGACGCGCAGGGCGTTACCGCGCCGGACCTCGGTCTTGGTGTCGGTGCTCACCTGGCTCTCCCAGCCGAACAGCGGGACGACGTAGGCAATGTCGGGAGGAAGCGGCCGCGCGGAGCTCGGCACGTTCACGGCGAGCGCCGGCCCGGTGCGCGAGGTGATCGCCCCGGGCTCGGTGAAATACTCCTGGAAACGCGAGCTCGCCGTCGCGCGGTAGCGCACGATCCGGTGCTTGGTGTCCCCGAGCTGGTGAATCGGCGCAGCCAGCACCGGCGGGCTGTCGACGCCGTCGATGTCGACGCCGTCGAGCTTGTCGAACGTGGCGGCGAACCAAAGGGCGTCGATCCGCGGAATGTAGACCGCCACCTGGCGGATGTCCGTCCCGTCGGCTGCCAAGAGGCCGCCGGCGAGCGACGTGAGCGTGATTCGCTCGACGTGGCCGCCCGCAGGGTGGCTGGCCGGCGCCGGCTGCGCCGGATCGTCGGTCCATTCGGTCCACGATGCCTCAAGGTCGATCGCGGCGGTGCTGGCACCGTTGATCTGTAGGGCGCCGAGCAGGACGGCGTGGTGCGATCCGAGCGACCGCCAGGCGGTGACCGGCGAGAACGAGTTGGCCAGGGAGACGGCGACGACGGGATCGGGCGAGGCGTGGTCGATTGGCAGCCTGGTGAAAGCCGGTCGGCCCAGTGGCTGCAGTACGGCGTGGGTGAACGTCAGCGGGTGCGACGGGGTCAGCTGCTCGTTGTTGCCGGCGATCGTCAGCGCGGTCAGCTTTGTGCGCAGCTCAGCCAGCTCGACCACGTCGGCTCCCGCGCCCGAGCTCTCGACGGCGAGCGCGTCGAGCGCCTCGAATAGCTCTCGGAGCCAGTCCCACACCCCCATCAGGTCGAGATCCCGCGGGTCCATATAGCAGCTCAGCTGGGTTGTCATGGTCTGCGCCTTGGCCAGTGAGACGGTCAGCACGCGATCGGCGTCATCCCACAGCGGCGGCCCGCCGCCCTCGACTAGCCGCACGCGGAACGCCTCCCGGTCCGGCCACCCGGGTCCGAACGAGATCTGCGTGACAGCGGTCGGTCGTGGGTCGGCGCCCGGGGCGGGCGCAAACGCGAGCGTGCCCCCGCTGACCACCCCATCGGTGGCGGGCACGGTCTGCGGCAGGCCGGTCAGCGCGGCCCCGCGCGCCAGAGGATCAGCCAGGTAACTCACCGGCAGCTGGGGCGAGGGGTCGATCGCTGTGTGACCGGAGGACGCTATTTCGGCCCGGTCCCGGGCCACCAGCAGTTCGTACGTCCCGAGGTCCGCGCGCAGGTGGCCGCCTGCATCGTCGAGCATCCCGTGATGCTCGACCAGCTGCTGGCCCGCGCGCGGCGGCGCGATGTGCCGCTCGTCGCTTTCCCCGGTAGCCGCCGTGTCCAGCCCGGGGTCGGTGTTGTACGTGCGGATCACGAGCTCGGCCAGCGATCCTCCCGGCCCCGGTTCCGCGCGCAATACGAGTACCGGCGGCGCGACCGGCTCATAGCGGTAGTACGGCAGCAGCCCGTCCGCGGGCGCCGCGCCGTCGTCGGGAACGTGCGCATCGAGCGCGGCACTGCTTCCGGCGAGGTCCACGGCGCGGGCGCGGATCCGGTAGCGCTCGCCGAAGCGCAACGAAGGCAGCGACCGCGGGTGGGCGACGAAGGACGAGGCCAGCTTGAAGGTGGTGACCGGCTGGCCGGCGGTCGGGTCAGGATCGGTGGCATGGGCCGGGTTGGCGCTGCGGTTGATCGGAGTCGCGGGCCGGGGAGCCGACAGGCTCCAGCCGTTCCAGCGGGCGATCCGCTCGCTCAGGTACAGGTCGGTCGACGGCTGCGGAATCCCGGCGGCCTTTGCGACCTTGTCCTCCTTGCGGTGCGGGTCGTCCGCCGGCTGGGTCATCCCGAGCTGGGTGAAGCCCTCCTCATCGACCGTATGAACCGTCAGCGTCCCGTCGCCAAGCCGGTACGTACCGTCGCGGCGGTGCAGCGAGTGCCAGCTTCCCGTCCGGTCGCTGTAGATGTCGAGGCGGTAGCCGCGGGTGAGGTCCCGCGCGTTCAGCGGCCGTTTCACCCCCGTCTCGAATGCGTTGTTGTCGCGGATCGCGCGCAGCACCTCCTGGGCACGGCCGTCCGCGATCAGCGCCAGCCCTCCGGAGCGGAGCGCGGGCAGACGCGCATCATCGAGTTCCGACGGCGGCACCGCGCTGCCGTTGGCGAGCGCTAGCAGCTTCAGCATCGCGCCGTCGACGTCCACCTCGACCAGGTGGAAGTCAGACGGCGTGAGCACGAGGAAGCCGTCTACCACGTCGGATGCCTCGGCCGGGCCGTGCGACGCGAGCGTCGCTGGCGGTGTCGCGGGCGCGGCAGTGAACCGGCCGGGACTGGCCGCATAGGCGGTCTCGGGCGTTGTCAGGGTCGGCGGATGCGACCAGCTCCAACCCGGATGCAGCGCGGTCACGGACAGCGTCTGATACGTGCTCCCGCCCGCTGGCGAGTCGGTGCACAAACCGGTCGGCAGCTCGAGCGGGAACACGAGCCCCACCGCCGGCAGAAGTGCGGGGTAGCCAGCCAGCGCCGTCAGCGCCTTGTGGAAGTCGATCAGGGCCTCGAGCTCGTGCGGCTTGCTCGGCAGCGGTCGGCGGCGTGGCGCGGGCAGATGCCGGTGGAACAGGGCGAGCCGCTCGGCCATCGGCCGCGCTCCGGCAGGGATCGTCAGCGGATCGGCTGAGGTGACCTGCGCCGCATCGCTGCCAGTGCCCGTCCCAGCCGTCCCGGTTTCGCCGGTGCCGTCGTCAGATCCCTGCTGGGCGCGGTACATCTGTACCCGCAACTCGCTCAAGGTATCGTCGAGCGTCGAGTGCCCTTTGCCGTCCCGGAAAAGGAGCGGCTCGAGGATCTGCTCGAGCGTCCGCGAGCCCTCCTCGCCGTCGGTGGGCGGCCGCAGCGCCCACAGCTGGTGTGCCCAGCGCACGAACGCCTCTGCCGTCCGGGTCGGGTAGGAGACCAGGAGCCGTGTGTCGAAGTGCTCGGCTGGATAGGGGTCGACGATCGCGCCGTGGCCGAAGATCGCGTGCCAGACATCCGGGCGCACGCGCGCCTGGTCCACGTTGATCGTGGCGCTGCGCGCGCCACACGCGATGTCGAAGCGCAGGCCGTGGTCGTGGACGAGGCTTGCCCACTGGAGCCAGTCGGGAAAGTCAGACAGCAGATGTGCGCCCGACAGGCGCGGCGCGAGGTAGACATTGGCGCGCAGCGTTCCCGCCGGGCCGGTGCCCGCGGGCAGCACGACAGCGGTGATCGACTGCCCGATCATGCGAA
>Ga0318557_10000194_pt1 | contig 13429 bp, 10 predicted proteins | sample GRESIP065b5f19_FD_203497 | JGI IMG/M metagenome (GOLD analysis project Ga0318557, IMG submission 203497) | Tropical soil microbial communities from Luquillo Experimental Forest, Puerto Rico - GRE.SIPMG.065b5f19 | ecosystem: Environmental > Terrestrial > Soil > Tropical forest > Bulk soil... | reverse complement strand
AGACTGGCAAGCGCTCGTCCGCCATCCGAAGATCGACATCGTGGTCGAGTGCACGGGCAATCCGATCGCCGCGGTCGAACATTGCCTCGAAGCATTTCGCAACGGCAAGCACGTCGTCAACGTCACGGTCGAAGCGGATGCTTTCTGCGGTGCTCTCCTCGCGCGCAAGGCGGCCGAAGCCGGCGTCGTCTACAGCCTCGCCTACGGCGATCAGCCGGCATTGATCTGCGATCTCGTCGATTGGGCGCGCGCCGCGGGATTTGAAGTCGTGTCGGCAGGCCGAGGTCACAAATGGATGCCGCATTTCGCGCAGTCGACACCAGAGACGGTCTGGGGACACTACGGGCTTACGCCCGAGCAGGCGAAGATCGGCGGGCTCAATTCGAAGATGTTCAACTCGTTTCTCGACGGCTCGAAACCGGCGATCGAATGCACCGCGGTGTGCAACGCTACAGGGCTCGCCGCTCCACCGGACGGGCTTTCCTATCCTCCGGCGTCGATCGATGAGATTCCTTCAGTGTGCCGTCCACGCGCGGAAGGCGGAGTGCTGCATCAGAAAGGACAGGTCGAGGTGATCTCGTCGCTCGCGCGCGACGGGACGCCGATCGGTTACGACATCCGCTTCGGCGTTTTCGTCGTGTTCGAAGGGGACACCCAGTACATCCGCAACTGCTTCCAGGAGTACATGGTTCGCACTGATCCCTCCGGACGTTACGCGTGCATGTACAAGCGCTGGCACCTGATAGGATTGGAAGTCGGGATCTCCGTCGCGTCAGTGGGATTACGCGGCGAGCCGACCGGCAGCGCGATTGGATTCAACGCCGACGTCGTCGCGACGGCGAAGCGCGATCTCCATCCCGGCGAAACGCTCGACGGCGAGGGCGGCTACACGGTGTGGGGCAAGATCTTCCCGGCGCAGAAATCGCTCGCGCTCGGCGGGTTGCCCCTCGGGCTTGCGCACGGCGTCAAGCTCGTGCGCGCCGTCGCGCAGGGACAATCGCTCACATGGGCTGATGTGGCGATCGACGAGACGCTTGCTGCGTATCGGATACGCCGCGAGATGGAGCGGCTGTTCGCGCCCCAGACGCCGACTCGCCGGGTAGCCTGACTAAACGCGCCAGATCTCTGCTGCGTACTCGCGAATCGCGCGATCGGAGGAGAACCATCCGACCCGCGCGGTGTTGAGGATCGCGCTCCGCCACCATGCCGCGCGATCGCGCCACAAAGCGTCGGCCGCTCGCTGGGCCGCGGCGTAAGCTTCGAAGTCCGCGCAGACCATGAAATAGTCGCGCTCGCGCAGGTCCGCGACGAGGCTGGCGTACCGGCCGCGATCGTCCGGCGAGAACTCGCCCGATTCGATGGCCTTGATCGCAGTCGAAAGCGCGGGCGATGCCGCGATGACATCGGCCGCTGCGAGTCCCTTGGCACGCCGCTTCGCGACCTCATCTGCGGTCAATCCGAAAATGAACAGATTCTCGACGCCGACGCGCTCGCGAATCTCGATGTTGGCGCCGTCGAGCGTGCCGATCGTTATCGCGCCGTTCAAGGCGAGCTTCATGTTGCCTGTGCCCGAGGCTTCCATCCCCGCGGTCGAGATCTGCTCCGAGAGATCCGCGGCCGGAATCACCGCTTCGGCAAGGCTCACGTTGTAGTTCGGAATGAAGACGACCTTGAGCAGCCTGCTCACCGCCGGATCGGCGTTGACCACGCGCGCGACGTCGTTGGTTAGTTTCACGATCAGCTTCGCGCGCAGGTATGCCGCCGCCGCCTTGCCGGCGAAGATCTTCACTCGCGGCACCCAGTCCCGGTTCGGCTGCGCGCGCATCGCGTGATACAGCGCAACCGTCTCCAGCAGATTGAGCAGCTGCCGCTTGTATTCGTGGATGCGCTTGATTTGCACGTCGAAGAGCGCGTCGGGATCCACGCTGACGCCGGTTCGCTCGGCGATGAGCCGCGCGAGCGCGAGGCGGTTCATTCGGCGCATCGCGGCGAAACGGTCGACTACTTCGGAGTCCTCGGCACGCGAGGCGAGCGCCTCGATCGCGTCGATGTCGTCGAGCACGCGCGGCCCGACCGTGTCAATGAGCAGTCCCGTGAGCTTCGGATTGGTCTGGAACAACCAGCGCCGGAAGGTGATGCCGTTGGTCTTGTTGACGATGCGATCGGGATAGAGCGCGTGCAGGTCGCGGAACACGGTGCTCTTCATCAGTTCGGTGTGCAGCGCCGAGACGCCGTTCACGCGCCGCGACCCGATGAAGGCGAGATGCCCCATGCGCACCCGTCGGTCACCGTTCTCCTCGACCAGCGAAACGGGCGCGAGCTTGCCGTTGCCGCGCTTGGCCTGCGCTTCAAGATGCTGGGCATTGATGTGATAGATGATCTGCATGTGCCGCGGCAGCAGCCGCTCGAGCAATTCCACGCTCCAGCTCTCCAGTGCTTCCGGCAGCAGCGTGTGATTGGTGTAGTTGAACATCGAGGTCGCGATGTTCCATGCCAGATCCCAGGGCATTCCGTGCTCGTCGGTCAGCAGTCGCATCAGCTCCGGAATCGCGATCGCAGGATGCGTATCGTTCAGCTGGATCGCCGCGTGGTCCGCGAGCGAGGAAAGCTCGCCGTGCTGCTGCTTGTGCCGGCGCAGCAGGTCCTGCAGCGAGGCCGAGGCGAAGAAGAATTCCTGGCGCAGCCTCAGCTCCTGACCGGCCGGCGTGTCCGCGCTCGGGTAGAGGACACGCGAGATCGCTTCCAACCGCACGCGGTCGGAGAGCGCTCCGACGTGCTCGCCGCGGTTGAACTCGTCGAGGTCGAGCGGATCGGCGGCGCGCGCCGACCACAGCCGCAGCGCGTTGACGTGCGTGGCATGCCAGCCGACGATCGGCGTGTCGAAGGCGACTGCAGTGACCATTTCCTCGGCGCGCCAGACTGAACGCTTCGCGCCGTCGAAGCCTCCAGTCTCCTCGACTTTGCCGCCGAAACCGACCGTGTACGTGACTTCGGGCCGCTCGAACTCCCACGGATTGCCGAAAGTCAGCCAATCCTCCGGCCACTCGTGCTGCCAGCCATCCTGCATGACCTGGCGGAAGCTGCCGTGATCGTAGCGGATGCCGTAACCGTGCGCCGCGATGCCCAGCGTCGCCATGCTCTCCATAAAGCACGCCGCCAGTCGTCCGAGTCCGCCGTTCCCGAGCGCCGCGTCGGGCTCGAGCCGGCGCAGCCGGTCTAGATCCACGCCGAGGTCGTTAAGCGCCTCGCGCGCGATCGCCGTGAGTCCCAGATTGCACAGGGCGTCGAAGAGCATGCGCCCGATCAGGAACTCGAGCGAGAAGTAGTAGACGCGCTTGCGGCCGTCGCGATAGGTCCTGCGGGTGGCATCCCGCCAGCGATCGATGATGCGGTCGCGCACCGCGAAGGCGGTGGCCATGAACCAGTCGTGCTCGCGCGCGTAGCTCGCGTCCTTGCCGACGACGTAGGTGAGCTTGTCGACGATCGAGTTGCGGAATGCAGCTACCGTGTCGCGATCCGGTGCGCGATTGGCCGCGTCGCTTCCGCTCAGGCGAGGTTCCAGCATCGGGCTTACCACACGGAGTTGACAGCAGGAGGGCTTTGCAGTTCGAACGACGAAGGGGCGAAAACGGTTTAGTGTACCGCGCTGCCGCGCTACTTAAGAAGTCCCGGAACGATCCTGCGGGTATACTTTCCCGGCGTCCGTTGCGGCGCTGCGCCTTGAAACGCAGCCGCGGACGGACCGAGGGGGAGCGGGATGAGGGTGTTGTTGGCTTTGGCGGCTGCACTATCGCTCTTCTGCGCGAGCGCTGCCCTCGCGCAGGCAGCGCTCATCCCTGGCGTAACACCGCCCAAGGCCGAGGCGCCTGCCAAGGCGGATGCCGCCGAGAGCAACGAGCAGAGGCGAGCTCGCATTGTGAAGCTCCTCGACGAGGCGCGCGCCGAGAGCGAGCACGCGACGGAGCCGCCTCCGGGCATCGATCCGCGCGAAGCCTCCGATTTCCGCGATGCGGAATTTCGCCTCGTCACCGCGTACGACATTCAGCTCCGCGCGTTGAACGAGATCGAGCGTGCGCGCACGGAACGCAAGGACGCCGAAGCGCGCGAGCGCGACTGGCACGGGTTCGATTCGGCGCCGCCGTATTCGATCCTGATGGTGGATGATCTGCGCGATCAGGAAGCGGCTACCCGTGACCGCATCGCCGTGCTCGAAGGGGAGCTCGGGCAGCTCAAAGTCGATGGACAGCGCGCCCAGGAAGAGCTGAAGCAGTCGGAACAGGCGCTGCGGCGCGCCGACGAGGCATTCGCTTCCGCCGCTGCACCGGAAGACAAGGCACGCGAAGCCTGGCGCCGGAGCCTCGCGCGAATGAAAGGACGAGCCGCGGCCGCCGCCGTGGCAGCGGTAGACTTGCATACGCGATTCCGCAACGACGATCTGGCGTCGCGACGCGCCGAGCTGGCTCTGCTCGGGCGGCAGGTGAGCATCGCGACTTCGGGAGCTACCTTCACCGAGGCCGATCTTGCCAAGGCGCGGCAACGCATCGACGACCAGCTCGGCGAGGTCCGCCGCGACCTGATCGCCATCGAGACTCAGCGCGACGCGCGCTTGCGCGAGCGCGACCTCGCCAAGCAGGCGGGCGAGCGTCTGCGCGCAAATAAAAAGGCAAGCGAGAACGAGCTGGCACTCGCCGAAGCGCGTCTCCTTGCCGCGGAAGCCCGAGTGGCGTCGGATCGCGATCGCATCGCTGCGCGGGCGGCAGCTCGTCGGGGAGGCGACATCCGCACTGTGGGGCGAGCGTTACACAGCATCCGCCGGAGACGCGGAGGAGAGGTTGGTCGCGCTGGTCAAGTTGCGCGAGGCCAAGCAGCGCGCACAGCGCTACAAGGATTATATCGAGAGTCTAGTGCGGCAAGCGCGAGCCCGGCTTTCCGAGGTCGAGACGCGGCTCTCCGCTCCCGACATCACGCCCGCCGTATTGCGCTACGACCAGGACGCGCTGGCCGCGCGCCGCGAAGCGCTGCTTTCGGTCGAGCGCTTGCAGGAAACGGTCGGCGGGGTGGTTGCGCACGTCGACCGCTGGCTTGGGGACGTGGACAAGACAGCAGCGCAGCGCGACCTTGGCACCAGGTTGATCGATACCTGGCTCGTCGTGCGCGCTACGCTGCAGCGCGTTTGGAACTTCGAGCTGTTCGACGTCGAGGATACGTCAGTCATCGACGGCCAGCCGGTCACGATCCAGCGCGGCGTGACCGTCGGCAAGAGCGTGGGCGCGATCGGATTGTTTTTGCTGAGCTACCTTGCGATCGCGGCGATCGCCCGCCGTGTCGAGAAGCGTGTGGTCAAGCGAGGCTTCGACGCGCCGCGCGTGCGTACGACGAAACGCTGGGTGCTCGCATTGTCCGGCGTGATTCTCGCGCTGCTCACGCTCAACCTCGCCCACATTCCGTTCACCGTGTTCGCCTTCCTCGGCGGTGCGCTCGCGATCGGTGTCGGCTTCGGCACGCAGACCATCATCAAGAACTTCATCAGCGGGATGCTGGTCCTCATGGAGCGTCAGGTGCAGGTCGGCGACATCGTCGACGTGGACAACATCACGGGCACGGTGACCGAAGTGAACCTCCGTTCGTCGACCGTGCGGGGCTTCGACGGCGTGGAGACGATCGTCCCCAATTCAGCGCTGGTCGAGAACAAGGTTACCAACTGGACTCACAGCGACCGCAAGGTGCGGCGCGTGCTCAAGGTCGGCGTCGCCTACGGGTCGCCGGTGCGCGAGGTCGCGGACATCCTGCGCGACTGCGCCAAGCGACATGGACTGGTGCTCGGCGATCCGGAGCCGTACGTGATTTTTTCCGACTTCGGCGACAACGCGCTCGTCTTCTCGCTTTACCTCTGGGTGGATTTGGCGCCCAACGTCAACTCTCTTCAGGTTCTGAGCGATCTGCGTTTCATGATCGAGAAGCGATTCGCCGAGGTCGGCATCGAGATAGCCTTCCCACAGCGTGACGTTCGTCTCGACCTTGCCAAGCCGCTGCGTGTCGAGGTCGTGCCATCTGCGACTGCGCCGGCGGCGGCCCCGCCGGCCGCTGCCGTGCCAAAGGCGGCGGAATAACGAGCAGCGCTTGACTGCGTCGCCGACTCAGGGGTAAAAGCGACTCCGCCCTGCGGCCTGCCTCATGATGCGCAGCGGGTGTCGACGCAAAGCTTTAACGGGGAGATTAACCCTAAGATGGAAACGATCGCCTGCCGCGATTGTGATCTGCTGCAAGACATCCCGCCGCTTCCGCCAGGTGGGAAAGCACGCTGCGCGCGCTGCGGCGAAACACTCGCGCAACGACACGCCGATCCGCTCCACCTACCGCTCGTCTTCACGATCGCCGCGACCATCGCTTTCATCGTTGCCAACACGATGCCGCTGATGGGACTCTCGGCCGTCGGCCGCGAGGCGAGCACGACCATCTTCGGCGGGGCGCTCGAGATGTGGGAGCAGGGGAGCCAGATCACCGCGGTCGCTGTCGCGTTTTGCGCGGTGATCGCGCCTGCAGGTCATCTTCTCTTCCTGCTCACCGTTTTGCTCTCGGTGCGTCGACCGCCGGCGCCGCGCTGGGTCGGCGAGATGCTGCGCACAGCGCACTTCTTCGAGCCATGGTCGATGACCGAAGTGATGATGCTCGGCATCCTTGTAGCGCTGTTCAAGATCGCACAGCTCGCGACCGTGATTCCCGGCATCGGCATGTATGCGGCAGGCGCGTTCATATTTCTGCTCGCCGCTGTCCAAGTGACGTTTAACCCGCGCGAGGTGTGGAAGCGGGTCGAATGGGCGGACGGCACACCGCCGCTGGCGATTAGCGAGACTGAGGAGGCGGCGTAATGAACGCTGTCGCTCTAAGCGCTGCCGAAGCGGGACTCCTCTCCTGCAGGACCTGTCAACTCCTGTCGCGTCCTGCTGACGCCGCCAACCCGGGACATTGCCCGCGCTGCGGCACCGCGCTCGCTTGGCGCCGGCATCACTCGATCCAATACACCTGGGCGCTGGTCATCGCCGCGGCGATCTTTTACATACCAGCGAATGCGCTTCCGGTGCTCACCACCACCGCGCTCGGATCGACCGAGTCGGACACGATCATGGGTGGCGTGATCTTCCTCTACGCGTCTGGCTCGTGGCCGCTTGCGCTGATCGTGCTCGTCGCCAGCGTGATGATCCCACTCGGCAAGCTCCTCGTGCTCGCCTACCTGCTGATCCAAGTGCAACGCGGCTCCGTAAAGAATGGACATGACAGCACGCGCATGTATCGCATGGTGGAATTCATTGGCCGGTGGTCAATGCTCGACGTCTTCGTCGACGCGTTCGTCGTCGCGCTGGTTCAATTGCAGCCCCTGATGTCGGTGGAGCCCGGGCCCGGCGTGATCTTCTTCATGGCGGTCGTCGTGCTAACGATGCTCGCGGCGCAGACTTTCGATCCACGGCTCCTCTGGGATACGCCACGCGAAAGGCAGGCTTTCGATGGCTGAACCACACAGTGGCGATCAGCTCCCGCAAGCGACGGCGGTACCGCCCAAGCGCTCGCGCATCTCGGTCATCTGGATCATCCCGATACTCGCCGCGGTGGTGGCGATCGGGATCGCCGTGCAACAAATTCTGAGCAAGGGCCCGGGCGTCATCATCGTCTTTACCGCCGCCGAAGGCATCGAGGCGGGCAAGACCTTCATCAAGTACAAGGACGTCAACATCGGGCAGGTGAAGGCCGTCCGGCTCACCAACGACTATCAGAAGGTGGAAGTCACCGCCCAGATCGAGAAGCACGCCGCCGACCTCATGGTGCAGGACGCCAAGTTCTGGATCGTCCGTCCTCAGATTTCATTGAGCGGAGTCTCTGGCCTTTCCACCTTGCTTTCCGGCAACTACATCGGCTTCGAGCCCGGCAAGTCCGAGCAGAGCGCGAGAATCTTCATCGGACTCGACGTGGCACCCGTGGTTTCCGGGGTGCCCGGCAAGGAGTTCATCCTGAATACGACCGAGCTCGGATCGCTGTCGATCGGATCGCCCGTGTACTATCGGAAGTTACCGGTCGGCCAGGTCACGGGATACGAGCTGCAGCCAGACGGCAAGTCGGTGCAGATCAAGATTTTCGTCAAGGCCCCGTACGACCGCTTCGTCGTTTCGTCGACGCGCTTCTGGGATGCAAGCGGCGTCGATGTCTCCTTGACTGCAGACGGCGTGAGCGTGCGCACCGAATCGCTGCTCGCGCTGCTCGTTGGAGGTATCGCTTTCGACTCACCATCGTTCATGGCCGAGGGCGCGGCTGCGGAGCAGGACACTGCGTTCACGCTCTACAGCGATCGCGCGATCGCGATGAAGGCGCCGGACCCGCTCGCCAAGCACTACGTGCTCCACTTCAACGAATCACTGCGCGGCCTTTCGGTCGGTGCGCCGGTGACTTTCTTGGGATTGGCCGCCGGCGAGGTCACCAGCGTCGGCCTGGCTTTCAACCCGAAGACGAGCGACGTTCGCACCGAAGTGATCGTCGTGCTCTATCCCGAGCGCGTGATGGCGCATGCGAGCACGGAGGCCGAGGCGCGGGACGCCGCGGTAGTGCTACGCGACGCACAGAAGCGGCGCGCGCTGGTAAAACATCTCGTGGAAGACCGCGGTATGCGCGCACAGCTGAAGAGTGGCAGCCTGATCACCGGGCAGCTCTACATCTCCCTCGACTATCACCCGGGCGCGCCCAAGGTGAAGATCGATCTGAGCCAGGAGACGCCGGAGATGCCGGTGGTGCCGAGCGCGCTCGCCGACCTTCAGGACAAGCTCGCGAGCATCGTCGCCAAGATCGACAAGATACCGCTGGAGGAGATCGGCAATAACATCAAGAAGGATCTCGAGAACCTCGACCAGACGCTGACCAGCGCCAGGAAGCTCATCACCAACGCTGACGACAAGCTTGTGCCCGGGTTGAAAACGGCGGTCGAGGACCTGCATCACACATTGACCGCGGTAGAGCAGGCGATGAACAATGCCAACACATCGTACTTCGAATCGAACGCCGCGGCGCAGGAAGAGCTGCGGCAAACGCTGCAGGAATTCACGCGCGCGGCGCGGAGCCTGCGCATGCTGATGGATGAGCTGGAACGCCAACCCAGCTCGGTGATCCGGGGCAAGACGGAACAGACCAGCGGAGTAAGATGATGCGTTCCCTCGCCACATTCGCGCTCGCGTTCACACTCGCGTTGTTCGCCGAGGGTTGCTCGTCTCCTCCCGCGAAGTTCTACACCCTGAGCGCGGTCGCGCCTGCCGCGTCGACGCCCTCGAAAATTTCGGTCGTGGTCGGTTCAGTCGCGGTGCCCTCGGTGATCGATCGCCCGCAGATCGTCGTCACCAGCAGCGCCAACCAGGTGACGGTCGACGAGTTCAGCCGCTGGGCTTCGCCCGTGCAGGACAATCTTGCGCGCGTCATGGCCGACGACCTCGCGGCATTGCTGGGCACGCCGCGTGTCACGCTATCTCAGAGCTCGCTCGGTGCGGAGGCCGGCTATCGCGTTCAGATCGAGGTGCGCAACTTCGAGTCCGCGCCCGGCAAGTACGCCTCGCTCGATGCCGTCTGGTCGGTCCGGCGGCTGAAGGACGGCAAGACGGAGACCGGGCGCACCAGCGTGCGCGAGAATGTCGACGGAGACGGTTTCGAGGCGCTCGCCGCCGCGCACAGCCGCGGCATCGCTCGGCTGAGCCAGGACATCGCCGAGGCGATTCGCGCCTTCGAGCGCGCCGCATCCTAGCGGGCGCAAGCCCCGTTTAGTGTTGATGCGCCCGCCGCTCGGCGTCGAGCGGCGAGTCGAATCGAGCCTCTGCGTCGACCGGGATTTCCTGCCGCGTGCCGTTCGCCGCCTCAATCACGAGTGTCAAATGCACCCGCTCGCCGCGCTTGATCGTTCGCGAGAGCTTGTCGAGCACGAGGCGGTAACCGTGCGGCGCGAGGCGGATCATCCTGCCTGCGGGGAGCGCGAGCTTGGGTAAGCTCTGTGTGGAGTGCGTCCCGCCGCCAACCCTCACTTCCCGAGCGGCATCGCTCCTCGCCGCCACGAGCGTGGCCTCCTCGCTGCTCGTGAGGTCCATATACGCTTCCGTCGATCGCCCCTTGGATGCGGGAACCACCCACGGCTGATTGACGATGAACATCGCGCTCGCCTCAGCACCAAAAACCGCGAGCTCGAGGACGAGGCAGAACGTTGCGCAGCGCGGGAAGAAGGGCATAGCTGTAATTTATACCAATCCGCGACGAGTCTCGCTGCCGCGGATCCCATGCTACGATCGATGCAGCTGGCGAGCTGCTTTGAATAATGCGCTAGAGCTTCGGTCGACGTGGAGCTCTACGCTCGCTCAGGCAGGGAGACCCGATACATGAATGAACTCGATTTTCACGGACGCACCGCGGTCATTAGCGGCGGAGCGATGGGCATCGGGCTCGCGATCGCGCAGCGGCTCGTCGCGAGTGGCGGCCGAGTGAGCCTCTGGGACCGCGACAACGACGCGCTCGAAAAGGCGAAGGCGCTGCTCGGCCCGCGCATCGACACGCGCATGGTCGACGTGACCAATGCGGATGCGGTCGACATCACCGCCAAGGCCGTCGTTGCGGCTCTCGAGCGCATCGACGCGCTCGTATGCTCGGCCGGGATCACCGGACCGAACACCGCGACTTGGGAATATCCGGTCGACGCTTGGCGGCAGGTGATGGAGGTCAATGTCAACGGCGTCTTCTACTGCAACCGTGCGATCGTGCCCACCATGCTGCGCTTCGACTATGGGCGCATCGTCAACATCGCCTCGGTCGCCGGCAAGGAAGGCAACCCCAATGCTCCCGCGTACAGCGCTTCCAAGGCCGCGGTAATCGGGCTCACCAAATCGCTCGGCAAGGAACTTGCGAAGAGCGGGATTCGCGTGAACTGCGTCACGCCGGCAGCGGTGAAGACCGCGATCTTCGATCAGATGACCCAGCAGCACATCGACTTCATGCTCTCCAAGATTCCACTGGGACGCTTCGGCACCGTGGACGAGATCGCCGCGCTCGTGGCGTGGCTGTGCACCGAGGAGTGCTCGTTTTCCACCGGCGCGGTGTTTGATCTTTCCGGCGGCCGGGCCACCTACTGAGCGCGCACCTGCAGCATGATCTTGCCGATATGCGCGCCGGATTCCATGAGCGCGTGCGCGGCGGCCGCTTCGGCCAGCGGGAACACGCGGTGGACGACCTGCTTGAGCCTGCCGGCCTCGAACAGCGGCCAGACTCTTTCGCGCAATGAGATCGCGATCTCCGCCTTGCGTTTCGTCGTGCTTGCGCGCAGCGTCGAGCCGGTGATGGTGAGCCGGTGCAGCATGACATGTCGGACGTCGACGTTGACACGGCTCGACTGCAGGAAAGCGATGAGAAGCAACCGGCCCTCCAACGCCAGACAGCGCAGATTCTTTTCGAAGTAGTCGCCGCCGACGATGTCGAGCACGACGTCGACGCCGCGCTTCCCGGTGATCGCCGCGACCTCGGTTACGAAATCCTGCTCGCGATAATTGACGACGTGGTCGGCGCCGATGCCGCGACAGAAGGCTGCCTTCTCGGCGCTTCCCACAGTCGCGATGACTTTGGCACGGACGGCTTTCGAGAGCTGAATCGCGGTGAGCCCGATGCCGCCCGAGCCGCCGTGGATGAGGATCGTCTCGCCGGCCACGAGATGCGCACGGTCGAAGACGTTGTTCCATACCGTGAAGTAATTCTCCGGGAGGCCGGCGGCTTCGAGCGCCGACAAGCCGCGCGGAAACGGAAGGCAGAACGAGGCGGGCGTCGTGCAGTATTCCGCGTAGCCGCCTCCTGGCGTGAGCGCGCACACGACGTCGCCGACACGCGAGTCCTGTACGTCTTTTCCGACAGCGGCAATCCTACCTGCGACTTCCAGCCCGATGATCGGCGATGCATCGGGCGGCGGTGGATACGCGCCTGCGCGCTGCAACAGGTCGGGGCGATTCACTCCTGCGTAGGCCACCTCAATCAATACTTCTTCTGCACCCGGCGTCGGCACGCTCGTCTGCGCGAGCGTCAAGACTTCAGGCGGACCGGGCTCGCGCGCGGCGACGTAGTTCATCGTGTCTGGGATCGGCATTCTTCTGCGTCAAGAACAATTTCAGAGAGCGCTCATTGTAGCGTGTGCTCCGAATCCGATCAGCGCGTTCAACCGCGCCGCGGCCGCCACTCATCTGCCTTGCTTGAGAGACTACGCGATTCGTCGCGGCGTCTCACCGCCGGGTTCTGCCTCGCAGCGACAGCGACAGCAGCGTTGCGATCAAGCAAGCCGCTGCCGCCGCGGCAAACGCCGCCCATGCTCCCGCGGTTTCGACGAGCTGGCCGGCGGCGGCCATTCCTGCACCGATCCCGATCACCACGCAGGTGGAAAGCCAGGTGAATGCTTCCGTTGCGTAGCGCTCCGGCGCGCGCCGCGTGACGAGCAGTGTGAGCGCCGTGAGCGAGGGTGCGATCAGGAGCCCGCAACAGAACGCGAGCAGCACGAACAGCCACGCCGACGAAACCCATGCTTGCAGAGCGAGCGGAGGCACCATCGCCAGCAGAAAACGAGATAGCTGCCTTTCGACCGGCGCCGAGAAGTGCATGCCCCCGTATGCGAAGCCGCCGACCGCGCTGCCTATCGAGCAGAACGCAAGCAGCGCTCCACCAAGCGCGGGCGCTCCGAGACCGGTCGCGAAGCCCGGATAGCCGACCTCGATCATGCCGAACATGAAGGTGAGCGCGGCCGTGGTCGCATAGACGAGCAGCAGCCTTGGCTCGGTGAGCGGCCCGAGCAGATGCCGCTCGACGTCGCGCGTCACTCGAAAGTAGCGCGGCGCCGGCGAGAGCAGGAAGAGCGGCACCGCGCAGGTCGCGAAGATCCAGGTAGCTGCGAGAGCCGCTTGCGGCGTACCGAACAGCAGAATCAGCGCGATCAGCGCCGGCCCTATCGTGAAATTGAACTCGATCATCACTGTGTCGATCGCGAACGCCGTGCGGCGATCCTCGTCATCGTCGAAGCGATGCCGCCACAGCGTGCGCGTGACAGTACTGATCGGCGGCGCAAACGCACCGGTCAGCGCAGCGACCGGCGCGATTGCGGAGAGCGGCAGTTGCAGCGGTCCGGCGAAGAGGATCAGGCCGAGCAGAACCGGCTGCGCGATCCCGAGGACGATCAGGACTCCGCGTGGTCCGCGCCGGTCGACGATACGCCCGATGACGGGCGCGGCGCAGGCCATGGCCACCATGTAGGCCCCGACCACGCCACCGGCAAAGGCGAACGAGCCGGACAGCGCGCGCAGATGCATCAGCAACGCCAGCGACATCATGCCGATCGGCATGCGCGCCACCAGCACGACCGCCAGCAGCCGCACGACGTCCGGCAGCCGGA
>Ga0318557_10000185_pt1 | contig 13503 bp, 10 predicted proteins | sample GRESIP065b5f19_FD_203497 | JGI IMG/M metagenome (GOLD analysis project Ga0318557, IMG submission 203497) | Tropical soil microbial communities from Luquillo Experimental Forest, Puerto Rico - GRE.SIPMG.065b5f19 | ecosystem: Environmental > Terrestrial > Soil > Tropical forest > Bulk soil... | reverse complement strand
GATGATGGCGGACGGCAGCTCCGAGCCGAGCTCGAGCTCGAGCGAGAGGCCCTTGGCGCGCGCGCGCTCGCGCAGCAGCGCGGCGACGTGCTGCGCCACCGAAATCGGCGAGGTCTCGGAGAGCCGTACCTCGAGCCCGCCGGCCTCGATCTTCGACAGGTCCAGCATGTCGTTGATCAGCGCCAGCAGGTGGTGGCCGTTGCGGCGCAGCGTCTCGATCGCGTCGCTGCGCTCGCCCTCGGACAGACCCTCCTCGGCCAGCACGTCGGTGTAGCCCAGGATCGCGGTCATCGGCGTGCGGATCTCGTGGCTGACGTTCGCGACGAACAGGCTCTTGGCGCGGCTGGCGGCGTTGGCGGCGTCGCGCGCGCTGACCAGCGCGAGCTGCGCCTCCTCCTCGAAGATGCCGTGCATCTGCACGATGCCGGCGCAGAGCAAGATCGAAGCGCTGAGCGAGACCAGGCGCTCGATCTCGAGCTGCGCGCCCGTGGGCCCTTCGGGGAGCGGCACCCCCGCCAGGTCGAGCCCGGCGCACAGGATCACGAACCCGAGCGAGAAGGCGGCGCTGGCGGGCACCCAGCGGCTGCCCACGCAGGCGCGCGCCAGCACCGGGATGACCACGAACCAGGCGAGCCCGGGCGAGCGGATCCCGCCCTTCGCCAGCGTGAACGTGACCGCTACGGCGATCACGGCCCACATCCCCGCGCGCGCGGCGCGCTCGGTGTCGCCGCGCCGCCACAGCCAGGCGGTGAGCCCCACGCCCGCCGCGGCGCCGAAGAGCAGCGGCAGCACGTTGCGCCAGGCGAGCTCGAGCGGCTCGATCGACAGCTCGAGCGCACTGCGCACGACCGCGTACGACGCGAGCACGGCGACGTTGAACACGATCACGCGCGCGCGCCGGCGCACCACCGGGTCGCCGCGGTGCAGTGCCGCGGGCACGAGTCCGTCCACGAACTCGACCCAGCCGCGTCCTCTGCGCGCCACCCCCGCCATTCGCCTCGCCGACGCCACGCGGGCGCCGCGTGCAGAATCGGTCGGGCCGGAGAAGGCCTTGATCTGGCGGGCCTTTCCGGTATCCACCGCACCTGCGATGGACTCCCGGGACAAGCTGGTTCGGAGCGAGGTCGAGCGGCGGCGGACGTTCGCGATCATCTCGCATCCCGACGCGGGCAAGACGACGCTCACCGAGAAGCTCCTGCTCTACGGCGGCGCCGTGCGCGAGGCGGGCGCGGTGCGCGCGCAGCGGGCTGCGCGGCACGCGACCAGCGACTGGCTCGAGCTGGAGAAGCAACGCGGCATCTCGGTCTCGAGCTCCGCAATGCACTTCGATTGGAGCCCGCCCGTGGAGCGCACGGGCACCCTACCCATGCGCTTCCGCGTGAACATCCTCGACACGCCCGGCCACCGCGACTTCAGCGAGGACACCTACCGCACGCTGCTCGCCGCGGACTCGGCGGTGATGCTGATCGACGCCGCGAAGGGCGTGGAGGCGCAGACGCGCAAGCTGTTCGAGGTCTGCCGCCTGCGCCACATCCCGATCTTCACCTTCGTGAACAAGCTGGACCGCCACGGGCGCGAGCCGCTCGAGCTGATGACCGAGATCGAGGAGGTGCTGGGCATCGACGCGGTGCCGCTCTCGTGGCCGATCGGCGCGGGCAGCGAGTTCCGCGGCGTGTACGACCGGCTCGGCCAGCGCTCGCTCTACTTCTCGGGCGGGAAGCACGGCGCGCTCGCGGTCGACGAGCGACGCGTCGCCGGTCCCCCCGAGTCCGCCGAGATCCGCGATGCGCTCGAGCTGCTCGAGGGCGCCGGCGCGAAGTTCTCGCCGATCGAGGTCGGCGCCGGCCGGCAGACGCCGATGTTCTTCGGCAGCGCACTCACCAACTACGGCGTGCTGCCGTTCCTCCAGCGCTTCCTCGAGCTGGCGCCCCGCCCCCAGGCGCGCGAGAGCGCGAGCGGCCCGATCGACCCCGTGCGCAGCGAGTTCTCGGGCTTCGTGTTCAAGATCCAGGCGAACATGGACCCCGACCACCGCGACCGCGTCGCCTTCCTGCGTGTCTGCTCCGGCCGCTTCGTGCGCGGCGAGGATGCGATGGTGGCGCGCACGCAGAAGCCGGTGCGGCTCGCGCACTCGACGCTCTTGATGGGTCAGGGGCGAGAAGAGGTCGACGAGGCGTTCCCCGGCGACGTGGTCGGGCTGTTCGACCCGGGCGTGTTCCGCATCGGCGACACGCTCTCGCAGAGCGGCCGCATTGCCTACGCCGGCGTCCCGACGTTCTCGCCCGAGCACTTCCGCCGCGTCGAGGTCGCGAAGGTCGAGCGGCGCAAGGCGCTCGCCAAGGGCCTCGACCAGCTCGCGCAGGAAGGCGCCGTGCAGATCTTCGGCGACCCCGGCAGCGGCACCGCGGCGCAGATCCTCGGCGTGGTCGGCCCGCTGCAGTTCGACGTGCTGGTGCACCGCATGCAGTCGGAGTACGGCGTCGAGCTCCGCCTCACGCCCCTGCCCTACAAGATCGCGCGCTGGGTGCACGGCGAGTACGACCCCGACGTGCTGCGCTACTCGGAGACCATGCGCCTGGTCGAGGACCGCGACCACCACGCGGTGCTCCTGGCCGAGAGCCCCTGGCACCTCGAGCGCGCGCTCGCGCGCCATCCCGAGATCCGCTTGTCGGAGACCTCCGACCCACAGCTGCGCTAGGGGTCAGTGAGCCCCAAAGCCGTTGTGTCCGCCGCTCTCGTTCGAAATTTCGACGGCCTTTGCCGCGACCGCGCGCGCGGCGTCGGAGATCGTCGCCCAGTGCTCGCCCTCGAGCACCCGCTTCGCAGCCTGGAACGCCTCGAGCTTGAAGCCGGCGTGCGTGCCGAGCTGAGCGATGTGGCCGAGGTTCACGTCCGCAGCGGTGATCGCCCCCGCGGGCGGGGCCGGCTGTGCGGGGACCGTCGCCGGCTTCGCCGCGATCGCGCGCATCGGCGCGGGCGCCGCAGTCGGCTTGGTCGGCGGCGTCTTGGACTTGGGCTTCGCCTTGGCCTTCGCGGCCTTCTTCTTTGGCGCAGCCGCCCGTTTCGCGGGCTTCTTCGCGGCGACCTTCTTTTTCGCCGCAGACTTCTTCGCCGGAGCCTTCTTCTTCGCGACCTTTGCCTTCTTGCGTGCCGCCATTTGGCGGATCGTATCGGCGACGCGCGCGCGCGACTAGAGCGGCGCGCGAACGCGGCGAAACTGCCACAACAAGAGCAGGTCGTAGGCGATCTTCAAGACGCCCGCGCAGACCAGCGGCCAGCCGAAGCTCGAGCGCTGTAGTAGCGCGCCGGCGAGCAGCGGCGCTGCGCCCGAGGCCAGGCTGCGCGGGACGTTGGTCACGCTCGCTGCGGCCGCGCGCTCCTCGGGCGGGACGACGCTCATCACGTAGGACTGGCGCGCGGGCACGTCCATCTGCGAGAGCGCGCCGCGCACCAGCAGGCAGCCCAGCGCCAGCGGAGCGCTGGGCATGAAGGCGGCGGCGACCAGGAACGCGTTCGCGGGCAGGTGCGTGAACACCATCGTCTCGATCATGCCGAAGCGCGCGGCCAGGCGGGCCGACAGGAACTGCGAGAACGCGGAGAGCGTCGAGGCCGCGAAGAAGAAGGTGCCGAGCTCGGCGAGCGAGAGCGCAAAGCGCTGGTGCAGCCACAGCGCGAGCAGCGACTGCACCGCGAAGCCGCCGCCGAACGAGTCGAGCGAGAACAGCGCCGTGAGCTTCAGCACCACGCTGCGCGAGCGCGCGAGCGGCGCACGGCCAGCCGACGCATGAGAAACGTGCGCGGTGGGGCCGAGCCCGCCGTACAGGAGCAAGAGCGGAACCGCCATCGCCCCGTAGCTCAGGAAGACGACGCGGAGAGCGGCCGAGGACTCGACACCGAAATGCGTCACCGCGAGCTGTGGAAGGCCGGCGGCGAGCGAGCCGATCGCGCCGAAGAGCGCGCCGCCCACGTTGTAGCGCGCGAAGGTGGCGATGCGCGCGCGCACGTCCTCGCCCTCGGCCAGGAGCGCCTGCTCGGTGGGCAGGAAGACCGAGACGTCGCCGGCGGTCGGGTTCAGCGTGCCGACGAACGCGACCACGAGCAGCGCCGCGAACCCCGCGAGCCCGGCGAAGCCGAGTCCGGTGCCCGCCATCAGCGCGCAGGCCAGCAGCAGCACGCGCCGCGGCGCGAAGCGCGCGCCGAGCAGGCCGACGACGAGCGTGAGGAGCGCGCTGCCCACGAGCGTCGAGGTCGCGACCGCGCCGACCTGGAATGCGTCGAGCCCGAGTGCCAGCAGATAGGCGGGGAGCACCACGCTCACCGCGCCGTCCACGAAGCCGCGCAGCGCGCGAGCGAGGATCAGCCGCGAGGCGTCGCGCAAAGTCTCAGGCTTGGGTCGCGGCGCGCGCGGGCTTCGGAAGCGCGGCTGTGCCGGACTCCCCGTTGCCGTGCGCGAGGTGCGCCAGGATCGTCTCGTCGGCGACCTCGCCTCGGCGCAGGCGGAGCGCCGGGCCGATCCGCGAGAGGTGGAACACGAACACCGTGAGCGCGAAGCCCGCGATCACGATGGCGATCACCGCGAAGGGACCCGGATTCCCGCCCGTGTCCTCCAGGTTGCCCGCCACCCAGAACGCGAGCCCGATGGCGAGCGCCAGCGCGAGCGCAGCCACGCGCAGTACGTCGACGAGCGCGCGCTTCGCTCCCAGCCGCAGCACGCGGCGGAGCTCTCCGTGCGAGAAGTAGTCGAGGAACCAGCCGGTCTCCTCGTCCACCGCGCGCTCGGTCGGCGGCGCGAGCACCTGCCGGGTCAACGGGTCGACCGCGAGCTCGCCGCGGCCGTGCGCGGCGACACCGTCGAGGATCGCGCGGTGCACCTTCTCGTCGATCGGGAAGCGCCAGGCGATGAAGAACGCAGCGATCGAGAAGGCCGCGGGCGTCAGCGCGAACACCGCCCGGATCGCGAGCAGCACCTGGGGCGACTGGGCGACGTTGGGCTGGTAGCCGAGCCAGGCCAGCAGCGCGAGCGGCAGCGACGCGCTCGGAATCACGATGAACTTCGGCACCAGCCCCCAGAGCGCCAGGTACTGCGCCTCGCGGCGCTTCCCGGTGTGGAGCTCGTCGTAGTCGATCACGTCGGCCTGGATCGCAGGCGGCAGGAACAGCCCCGCACCGAAGCTCGAGCCCGCCCAGGCGATCACCACCAGACACGCGACGTTGTCGCCAGGGCCGAGCAGGAACAGCGCGATCCCGCCGGTGATCCCCATGACGAAGCTGGTGAGCCAGGCGTTGAGCTTGCCGATGCGCTTCGCCAGCGCGAGCCAGAGCGGCAGGCACACCAGGCCGGACATGAAGTACGCCGCCAAGAAGATCGAGAGCCAGCTCTGCGCGGCGCCCGCATCCACGGGCGGCGGGTTCAGCACGTAGCGGTTGAAGTACGGCATCAACAACCCCGGGATCGCGCCCGGAATGCTGGCGACGACGTAGCAGGCGAACAGCACCGAGAACGGCCGGTTCCGCAGCGAGCGGCGCACCCCGGGGACGAGCGGGTTCGACTTGCGGCTGACGAAGTCGGGCCGCTCGCGCACGCGCAGCACCAGCAGCCAGTAGAGCACCACCATCAGCACGCCGTAGGCGAGCGACATCTCCGCGAAGGCGCGGCGCTCGTCGCCGAGCTGCTTGATCAGGATTCCCGGAACGACCGCCGCGACCAGCGTCCCCAGCAGCGCGAAGCCCTCGCGCACCGAGAACAGCGTGGAGCGCTCGTGGTAGTCGAGCGTGAGCTCCGGGCCGAGCGCCGCGTGCGGCAGCCCGTAGAGCATGTTCATGATGAAGAACAGCATCATGCAGGTGCCGAACCAGATCGCCGCCCCTTCCTGCGAGAGCCAGGTCGGAGGCGTGAACAGCGCGATGAACACGAGCGCGGCGATCGGCGTCGCGAGCGCGATCCAGGGCCGGCGCCGGCCCCAGCGGGTGTGCGTGTGGTCGGAGAGCCAGCCGACGAAGGGATCGATCATCGCGTCGAGGATGCGGGCGAGGGCTGCGGCGAGCGCGACCCACGCCAGCGGCACGAGTACTGTGTCGGAGTAGAACGGATTCACGTGGATGGCGACCGGGATCGCCATGGCGGCGCCCGCGATGCTCGGAGCCCCGTAGGTCAGCTTCATCCCGAGCGAGAGCTTCTCGCGACCCGGTGCGCTCACGGGAACCGCGCCTTCAGCCACGCGGCCGTGCGCTCCATCGCGTCGCGCCGGTGGCCTTCCAGGTAGTGGGGTGCGCCCTTCAGCTCGTGGTACTCGACGTCGTCCGCGCCGCACGCGTCGCGGATCGCGCGCGCCTGCGACAGCCGGATCTCGGTGTCGGCGGTCGCGTGCAGGATCAGCGACGGCACCTTCACCCGGGGCATGGTGTCGGCGAGCTTCGCGTGCGAGGACAGCCCCGACCAGGTCGACAGCCAGCCGCGCGCGCTCATCACCCGCGCCAGCCCGAAGCGGCCGTAGTTGCCGTCCAGCGGGTCGGGGAAGGCGAACAGCGAGCCGAGCGGCCGGTCGTCGGGGTCGATCGAGAGATCGAGATAGGCCGGGTCGGCGAGCGTGCGGTAGATGACCATGTACTTCGCGTGGACGGCGCGCTGGCGCAGGAAGCGCCAGCCGCGCGGGTCGGCGTTGCGGTCGACGCCCTTCGCCGCCCTCGCGGCGTCTTCCGCTGCAGCGATCGAGCTGCGGGCGATCGCGTCGAGCCGGGAGACGCGCGCGAGCTGCGCCTCGCGGTAGCGCGCGAGCCAGGCCCGGTCGTACGTGCAGGCGTTCGGCCAGGGCTTCCAGCCGTTGTCGGGGTCGTACATGTCGAGCTCGGGGATCACCGCTTCGGGATCGTTCTCGTCCGCGACGGACGGATCGATCACGCTGTTCATGAAGACGCCCTCGCCCGGGTGCGCCGCGATCGCGATCCAGCCCTCCCCCACCCCGCGCTCGACGTGCGCCAGCCCCATCAGCGAGCCGCCGCCGCTGTTGCCCAGCAGGACCACCGCCCGCGCGCCGCGCCGCTGCATGTCGCGCACTGCAGTCTCGACGTCGATTGCGCAGTTCTCGTGCAGGCAGTCGATGTCGTTGTTCACGTAGCGGGTGGCGAAGCCGAGCACGGCGTAGCCCGCCGCGGCCAGCAGCGGACACGCATAGTGCACCGAGAAGTCCCCGCGCGGATGGGACAGCACCACCGCGGTCTTCCAGGCCTGTCCGACGGGCGGAGTCCACAGCGTTCCCCGCACCAGCGCACCGTCGGGCGACACCAGCCGCACGTCCTCGCGGCGGATCGCGACGCCGGGGTCGTCTTCGGGAAGCGGCCAGTAGGCGAGCCCGAAGGGACGCCGGGCACCCATCGCATGAGGCATTCTTCGCGGCCCTTCCTTCCTGGCGCGCCAGCATACCCGATCGCGGCGCGCCGCTGCGCTAGCATGCTGCGCCCATGTCCGACTCCGAGTCGCTGGTCGCGCGCGCGTTCGAGACGCTGGTCGGTTGGCTCGCGCAGGGCCACGAGCTCCGCGCCCATCCGCTCGCGCGCTTCGTGAGCGATGCGCGCACACCGATCGTGTACGACGCGAACTTCGTGGCGGACGTGCGTGCGAGCGAGCCCGACGAGATCGACGCGCTGTTCGCGGCCGCGGACGAGACGTTCGCCGGGCTTGGACACCGCCAGTTCTTCTGGGACCCGGGCATGCCGGCGCCGTTCGAGGCGCGGCTCAAGCTCGACGGCTACGCCTCTTCGGACGAAGTGGTGCTGGTGCTCGAGGGCGAGCTCGCGAGCCGCGGCCCGCGCGCGGAGATCCGCCCCACCACGAGCGACGCCGACTGGCAGGTGGTGCAGGAGCTCTGCCGGCTCGACCACGAGGAGGAGGCCGAGAAGGGCTTCCACCGCCCCTGGGAGCCCGAGGTCACGCGCCAGCTGGTGCTGGCGAAGCGGCTGAAGGCGCCCGCGGTGCGCTACTTCGTCGCGCGTGCCGACGGCGTGGACTGCGCCTTCTTCTCGGCCTGGCCGGGCGAGAACGGCGTGGGCAAGGTCGAGGACCTGTTCACGCGCGCCGACTTCCGCGGCCGCGGGCTCGGCACGGCGCTGATCGCAGCCTGCGTCGACGACGCCCGCGCACGCGGCGCCGGCCCGGTCCTGATCGGCGCGCGCAGCAACGACACGCCGAAGCACATGTACGCCGCGCTGGGCTTCAGGCCGCTGTGCGTGCAGCGCTGCTACGTGAAAACGACGGAACCCTAGTCCGCTGCAAGCGCAGCGCGCAGCGAGCCGCAGGCGAGCGGAGTGCGGGTGGCCCGCGGCCGCCCGCGGGCCGGACCCCGCTCAGACCCGCTCAGACCTCGTATCGGTTCAGCTCCGGCAGCACCTGGTGCGCGAACAGGCGCATGTTGCGCTCGCTCTCGGCGGCCGGCATGCCGGCGTAGCTGAACACGCCCACGAACCGGTCGCTCCCGACACGCTTTTGTGTATCGACGATGGTCTGGTAGCAGCGCTCCGGCGTCCCCCAGACCTGCAGGCCGAGGAAGAAGTCGATCATCGCGTCCGCGCCGCCGGGCGCGCTCGCGATCTGCTGCATGCGCGCGTAGGACTCGTAGCCCTTGGTCTTGGCCAGGTGGTCGCCGCGCAGCTCGTAGTGCTTGAGCACGGTGTGCCAGTAGCCGCCGATGTACTGGCGCGCCTTCTCCTCGGCGCGGCCCGCGTCCTCGTCGCAGAACACCCAGCCCGCGCAGATGCTCGGCGGCGCCGGCACGCCGTTCACCTGCTGGTACACCGCGTTGTAGTTGCGCAGCTCCTCGGTGACCATCTCCCACGGCTTCTGCGGGATGATCAGCATGCCCAGGCCGAGCTTGGCGATCACCGGACCGGACTCGGGCGACACTGCGGCCGCGTAGCTGCGCCCTCGGAAGCTCTTGAACGGCTTCGGCCGGATCTCCCGGCGCACCTGCTTCACCAGCTTCCCGTCGTACTCGCAGTAGCCGCGCTCGAGGCCGGTGAGGATCATCTCGGCGGACTCGGTGAAGCGCTCGCGGCTCGAGTCCATCGACACGCCGAAACCGTCGAACTCCACGCGCCCCAGCCCGCGCCCGAGCCCGAGCACGAAGCGGCCGTTCGACACGTGGTCGAGCACCGCGATCTGCTCCGCCACCCGCATCGGGTTGTGCCACGGCAGCACCACCACCATCGAGCCGAGCTGCACCCGCTCGGTCGCGCCGGCGAGGAAGGTCAGGTACTGCAGCACGTCGGGGCACATGGTGTAGTCGGTGAAGTGGTGCTCGACGCCCCACAGCGACTCGAAGCCCAGCGACTCCGCCATCAGCGCGAGCCGCAGGTCGTCGCGCCACACGTCCATGTCGCTCCGCGCCTGGTCGGGGTTCTGGAAGATCGCTGCCATGCCGACGTGCATCGGGCACCTCCGTTCGAATCTCGTTCAAAGACCAGGATACCCGAGCGCTAGGTGCAGAGCAGGACCACCGGGATCTCGCGCGCCGTGCGCTTCTCGTACCCGGCGTAGCGCGGGTTCTCGTGCTTCGCGCGGGGCCAGAGGCGCGCGCGCTCGTCGGGCGACGCCAGCCGCGCGCGCATGCGCCGGTGCTCCGCGCCGACCTGCACCTCCGCCTCGGGGTTCTTCTGCAGGTTGAGCCACCAGATCGGGTCGCGCGGGTCGCCGCCCTTCGACGCGATCACCACCAGCCGCTCGCCGTCCTCGAAGAAGACCAGCGGCACCGTGCGCCGCAGGCCGCTCTTCCTCCCCGTCGTCGTGAGCAGCAGGACGGGCAGCCCGACCACCTTCCCGCCGATCCGCCCCGACGTCAGCCGGTACAGCGCGGTGTGGCCTGCGATGAACGCGCGCATCGCGAGCTGCTGGACCCAGGGCATCGGCGATCTCCGTGGCTCCGTTCGTGCCGGTTGATATGATGCCGTCGAGACCATCCGCTGTCTCGGAGGAGCGTCCATGTCTCGCGAGGCCGTGATCATCGACAGCGTGCGCACCGGCCTGGCCAAGGCGCACCGCGGCTCGTTCAACCAGACCCGGCCCGACGACCAGCTGGCCCACTGCATCGCGCAGCTGTTCGCGCGCAACCCCAACGTCGACAAGGCCGAGGTCGGCGACGTGATCGCGGGCTGTGGCATCCCGGAAGGCCCGCAGGGCATGAACGTTGCGCGCATCTCGACCATCCTGGCCGACCTGCCGGCCTCGGTCGCCGCCACGACGGTGAACCGGTTCTGCTCGTCGGGCTCGCAGGCGATCATGATGGCGGCGCAGCAGATCATCCACGAGGGCGTCGACGTGGCGATCGGCTCAGGCGTCGAGACCATCACCATGCTGCAGGACGGCTCGCAGAACACCAAGCGGCTGTTGAACCCGCTCGCGGCGAAGAAGGCGCCGGGCCTGTACATGGCGATGGGCGCCACCGCCGAGGTCGTCGCCGAGCGCTACAAGGTCTCGCGCGAGGAGCAGGACCAGTACGCGCTGAAGAGCCAGCAGCGCACCGCGCGCGCTCAGGAGCTCGGCTACTTCGACGACGAGATCGTGCCGATGAAGGTGCGCCGCCTGGTGCAGAAGAAGGGCGAGGAGCCGAAGGAAGAGGACTTCGTCGTCGACCGCGACGAGTGCAATCGGCCCGACACCACCATCGACGGGCTGCGCAAGCTGCCGCCGGTGTTCAAGCCCGAGGGCGGCACCGTCACCGCGGGCAACTCGAGCCAGCTCTCCGACGGCGCATCGGCCACGCTGCTGATGTCCGCCAGCCGCGCGAACGCGCTCGGGCTCGAGCCGATGGGCATCTATCGCGGCTCCGCCGTCGCCGGCTGCAATCCCGACGAGATGGGCATCGGACCGATCTACGCGGTGCCGAAGCTGCTGAAGCGGCTGGGCATGTCGCTCGCGGACATCGACCTGATCGAGCTGAACGAGGCGTTCGCCTCGCAGGTGCTGCAGGTGCAGCGCGTGCTCGGGATCCCCGACGAGAAGCTGAACCCGAACGGCGGGTCGATCTCGATCGGCCACCCGTTCGGCATGACCGGCTCACGCCTCACTGGCCACATCCTGCGCGAGCTGCGGCGCCGCAAGAAGCGCTACGGCCTGGTCACGATGTGCGTCGGCGGCGGACAGGGCTTCGCGTCACTGTTCGAGGCGGTCTGAGAAGAGCGCCCGTCCCTCGGACTGCGCAGGGGGAGCGATGCCGAGCAGCGCCGCCGCCGTCGGCGCGACGTCGATCGCGCGCACCTCGCCCAGCTGCGCGCCGTGCGGCACGCCGCGGCCGAGCGCGTAGAAGATCGCTCCCATCTCGGGGAGCGCCGGGTCGAAGCCGTGCGCGCCGATCGAGCTGCCGCGCAGCCACGCCCACCACTCGCGGAGGCGCTCTCCCGCGCCCGAGTGGCCGAACATCTTCGGCGGGTGCGCGAGCAGCGTGAGATCGCCGCTGCGCCCGGGGAAAAAGCTGCGGAAGCGTTCGGGCAGCCGGGAGTTGGCGTACGCCTCCAGTCCGTCGACCGTCGCGAGCGCGCGCAGCGCGTCGTCGCTGCGCGCCGGGTCGCGCAGGTACACCTGCGCTTCGCCGCCCGAGTACTCGCTGCGCGCCGCGATTCCAGCGGCGTCGAGCGCCCGCTGCGGATCGACCACTCCGGCGATCCGCGCCATGCCGTGGTCGCTCGCGACGATCACCGTGGTGTGCCCCCACGCGCCGCGCGCGTCGAGCCCGGCGAACAGCCGTTCGAGCTCGTGGTCCTGTGCCTGGAGCTGCGCGCCGATCGCCGGCGAGTCGGGCCCCTGCGCATGGCCCACGCCGTCGCAGCCGTGCCACCAGCTCATGATCAACCCGGGGCGCGCGTCGGCGGGGAGATCGAGCCAGGCCAGGATCTGTTCGACCTTCTTCGCTTCGGGCACGCCGGAGTCGAACGGGCGGATGCGCAGGCTCGCGCCGCGGCCGCGCCAGTCCGATTCGGATCCCACCCAGAAGAACACCGCAGCGCGCACGCCCTGGCGCTCCGCCGCCGCCCACAGCGGCTCGGCTTCGAGCCAGCTCGCATCGTTGCCGTATTCGAAGCGCCTTCCCTGTCGGTCCGTGAAGGCGTTCTCGATGATGCCGTGCCGATCCGGCCAGGTGCCGGTCGCGAGCGAGACATGGTTGGGGAACGTGCTCGAGGGCAACACCGGCGTGAGTCGCTCGGCGCGCGCGCCGTCCCGGGCCATGCGCGCCAGCGCGCGCAGCGGAACGCGCTCGGGATAGTCGAAGCGCGTCCCGTCCCAGGACAGCACGATCACGACCGGGCGCTGCTCCGCGGCGCCCGCTCGCAGGCTGCAGAGCAGCGCGAGTGTGGCGACGGCGAGTGCGGCAGCCCGCGCGCGAGTCACGGGCGCATCCTAGCGGAAGGGCTGCGTGTGCAAGCCACGGCTGCGCGCGCGCGATGTGTGGAGCCGGGTTCCCTCGGGTGTGGAGCACGCTTCCACCGAAGTGTGATCCGCTTCACATCCTGCGCGCGCATTTGCGCGCGGGCGCGGCGCAGGCTGGATGCGGTCACGTGCACAAGGGCCCGATGGCTGCTGTGGATTCTCTTCTCGCCCGCTTCCGCCGGGCACGGGAAGTGAACTCCTTCCCGGTCGGCTGGAGGGGCCAGGCTCCGTGTGCGGGAGAGGAGAGCTGGCCATGACTGGAAGCACGATTCGAGGCGGCGCCTCGGTCCGGAGCGCGCAGGGCTTCACCCTGCTCGAGCTGATGACCGTCGTCGCGATCCTCGGGATCCTCGCGATGTTCGCGGGTCCCGGCATGCTGCACCTGTACGAGAAGCAGGAGACCAAGGCGACGGCCTCGCAGATGGCGGGCCTGCTGGTCGATGCGCGTGCGCACGCCGTGAGCGAAGGCACGCCCTACCTGGTGTACTTCAACGCTCCGACGACCGACGCGAACGGCAACTGCGGCTCGGTGGCGACCGAGGTCAAGGACGTCGACCACAGCTACACGCTGACGCCGGCGGACCAGACCAAACAGATCTACCTGCCGGCGAGCACCTGCAACAAGGTGACGCCGTACAACCCGGCCGCCGCCCCGGCCACGCTCGCGGCGGTGCCGATGCCGGCCCAGGACCTGGCGGTGCGCGCGCCGGATGCGGCCGCGGTCGGCGCGGTCTCGGAGCGCGGTGTGGTGTCGACGGCGACCACTGCGCTGAGCACGGTCGCCTCGGCGGCGACCAGCACCGTGGCCAGCACGGTCGCTGCGGTGACGGGCAGTGGCAACGGCTCGAGCAATGGCTCGAGCTCGAGCAGCAACTCGGGGAGCGGCAACACGTCGGGCAGCAATCCGACGGGCACGGGCGGCAACGGCTCGAGCAGCAGCTCGCCCGGCTCGAGCAGCAGCTCGTCCGGCTCGAGCAGCAGCTCGTCCGGCAGCTCTGACGACGGCAGCGAAGGACAGGTGGCCGCGGACGGCACCCTCACCTACCCGCCTCGCAGCTCGACCGTCGCGGACACCGTGGTCGACGGCGCGA
>Ga0318557_10000182_pt1 | contig 13547 bp, 9 predicted proteins | sample GRESIP065b5f19_FD_203497 | JGI IMG/M metagenome (GOLD analysis project Ga0318557, IMG submission 203497) | Tropical soil microbial communities from Luquillo Experimental Forest, Puerto Rico - GRE.SIPMG.065b5f19 | ecosystem: Environmental > Terrestrial > Soil > Tropical forest > Bulk soil... | reverse complement strand
AGGTCGCGGTCGATGAGCTGGCGCTGCAACGCGATCGTCGCGGTCGCCACCACCACGCTGGACCCGCTGGCCATCGCGTGCGCCGCCGCGGGCACCAGGTACGCGAGCGACTTGCCGGTCCCGGTGCCGGCCTGAACCGCCAGGTGCTCGCCGCTGGCGATCGAGTGCTGCACCGACTCGGCCATCGCGACCTGCCCGGGACGCTCCGTCCCGCCGATCCCGGCGACCGCCGCGGCGAGCAGCGTGGTCACGCCAGGCTCGGCCGGGGCCTCGGCCGTCCGCTGTTGGTGTCGGGCGGGCACACCCGAACGGTACCGCGCGCGTGTGACACCCGCCCGGTGACAAGGCGTGCCCCTGGCTTTTCGGCCGGCGCCGCCGGCCCCGGAGCGTTGAGCCGCGTCAGGCGCTTCTCGCGACGCCCCGGTGGCGTGGTTCGTCCTGCTCTGCCGGCGCCGACGGCGGGGGACCTTGCACCGGAGCCGCAGCCGGAAGGACGCGCCGCCGCCGGGAAGGTTCTCCACCGATACGGCGCCGCCGTGCGCCTCCGCAATGGTCTTGACGATCGCGAGACCTATGCCCCTGCCACCCCGCGAGGCTCCGCTGCCTTGCCGGCGACCGGCGTCACCTGCCACGATGGGCTCATTGTGGCTAGGCCGTACGTAACCGCCGTTGGCCATCGGCCCAGTCAAGTCCACTGGACCTCTACTGCTCGACCTTCCGAAGAACGGAGACGATCTTCCCAAGGATGGTCGCACCGTCGCCGGGGATGGGTGGGTAGGCATCGTTGTGCGGCACGAGCCAGACGTAGTCCGGAGACCGGGCAAGGGTCTTCACCGTAGCCTCCTCGTCGATCCTGGCAGCCACGATGTCCCCGTTCTCGGCATCCGGCTGACTGCGAACAAGCACAAGATCACCGTCCCTGATCCCCGCACCGATCATCGACTCCCCGACGATCTTGAGCAGGAACACTTTGCCGCTGCCGGGAAGCAGCCAACTGGGCACCCGAAACACGCCTTCTATGTTTTCCTCGGCCAGCATGGGCGGACCGGCAGCGATCCGGCCAATCAACGGCACGAGCACAGTTTCCTCGGGCAGGACCTCGACGGCGGCGTCCTCGGGTGCGCTGGCGGCGGACGATACTGGCCGCAGAAGTTCTATCGCGCGGGAGCGACCACGCTGGCGGCGCAAGACACCCTTGGCCTCCAGCGCGGCGAGCTGGTATGAAACAGCCGAGGTGCTCTTCAGTTTCACGGCGTCCCCCATCTCGCGGAGGGATGGCGGGAAGCCGTACTTCTCGATTGAATCTTGAATAGCTTGCACTATCTTCCGCTGCCGCTCGCTGAGATCGTCTCCAGGGCTGGACGCGGCCTTACCAGCGGGCCCATCCTCGGCTCGGCTCATCAGCCCCCCTACAACGGATAAGTTGATCATCCCCATAATTACCGGGTTTCAACTTGTCCGACGCGTCCCTCCGCAAGCGCAGTGCGGTGCTTCTGTGGGTTCTGACACTGTTCAGCGATTGGCCCTCGGCCAATTTGGTGTACTCATAAGAATCCGAGACATCCGCCCCGGCATCGGGGAACGGTACCGTCACTTTCTCGGCTCCTCGTGGTGCGCGGCCGACACGTTGCTCCGTTCCCTTCGCGGCGTTGGTCGTACGCCCCGATGTGGCGCTGGTGTTGGCACGTGACATGGCATTCCGTCCTTCCGGGCGGTAAACGTCCAGGTCAGACGCCTGCGGACAGTACATAGCGACAGCTACCATAAGGCTCATGACAGCACCGACCCAAGCCACCGAGACCTTCCGGGCGGCCCGCGACCTGCTGCTTCGGCGCCGCGAGGACTACGCCACGGCGGTGCGCGAGTTCTCCTGGCCCGAGCTAGCGGAGTTCAACTGGGCGCTGGACTGGTTCGACGTGGTCGCGGCCGAGCACCCCGGCCGCGAGGCCCTGCGGGTGGTCGCCGAGAGTGGCGTTGTCACACTCAGCTACGGCGACCTGGCGGCCAGGTCCAGCCAGGTGGCCAACTGGCTGCGCGGCCTCGGCGCGCGGCGCGGTGACCGGCTGCTGCTCATGCTCGGCAACATCCCCCCGCTGTGGGAGGTCATCCTCGCCGCGATCAAGCTCGGCGTGGTGATCATCCCGGCCAGCACCCTGCTCAGCCCGGACGATCTCGCCGACCGCATCGACCGCGGCAACGTGCGGTTCGTGGTGACCGAGACCGCGCAGCGGGAGAAGTTCCAGCACCTGCCGGGCTTCGGCGCGGGCGGCTGGGCGCCGGTCCTGGTGGAGCCCGGCGCCGGCGGGGAGGCCGGACCGTGGCATCGTTACGCCGAGGCGTTCGGCGCACCGGCGCGGTTCGTCCCGGACGGCCCGACGGCCACCAGCGACCCGCTGCTTTTGTACTTCACGTCCGGAACCACCGCGCAGCCGAAGCTGGTGGAGCACACCCACGTTTCCTACCCGGTCGGCCATCTGTCCACGGTGTACTGGATCGGCCTGCGGCCGGGGGACGTCCACCTGAACATCTCCTCGCCCGGCTGGGCGAAGCACGCCTGGAGCAACGTGTTCGCCCCGTGGAACGCGGAGGCGACCGCGCTGATCCTTGGATACGAGCGGTTCAACGCGGAACTGCTGCTGAGGGCGATCGGCGAGCAGGAGGTGAGCACGTTCTGCGCGCCGCCCACCGTGTGGCGGATGCTCATCCAGGCCGACCTCGGCGCCGCCGACGTGAGCGCCCTGCGGGAGTGCGTGGCCGCGGGCGAGCCGCTCAACCCGGAGGTCATCGAGCGGGTCAGGGCGGCGTGGCGGATCACCGTCCGCGACGGGTACGGGCAGACCGAGACCACCGCTCAGGTCGGCAACTGCCCCGGCCAGCCGCTGAAGCTGGGCTCGATGGGCAGGCCGCTGCCCGGGTACACGGTCGCCCTGCTCGACCCGATCACCGGCGAGCGCGCCGAGGAAGGCGAACTCTGCCTGGACCTGTCCCGCCGCCCGCTCGGCCTGATGACCGGCTACCGGGGCGACCCGGAACGAGATGCCGCGGCCATGCGCGGCGGCTTCTACCACACCGGCGACGTGGCGTCCCGCGACAGCGACGGGTACCTCACCTACGTCGGGCGCACCGACGACGTCTTCAAGGCCTCGGACTACCGCATCTCGCCGTTCGAGCTGGAAAGCGTGCTGATCGAGCACGAGGCGGTGGCGGAGGCGGCCGTGGTGCCGTCTCCGGATCCGCTGCGGCTGGCGGTGCCCAAGGCGTACGTGACGCTCGTGGCCGGCGCCGAGCCCAGCAGCGAGACGGCGCTGGCGATCTTCGCCTACACCAGGGAACGGCTGGCCCCCTACAAGCGGGTGCGCCGGCTGGAGTTCTCCGACCTGCCGAAGACGATCTCCGGCAAGATCCGCCGGGTGGAACTGCGGGCCCAGGAGACCGACCGGCACGGCGGACAGGCCCCGCCGGGGCCGCGCGGCGTCACCGAGTTCTGGGAAGAAGACTTCCCCGCGCTCAAGGGCTGAGCCCAACGAGGGGCGCCGGGTCCGGCGAACAGGCCGGCCTCGGGTCGAGCGCCTCCCGGGCCACCACGTGGAACAATGGCATTCTGATTAGCACGTGCGGTGGCAAAATCGGCAAGGTAACGCCGTAATGCGGTTGTCCGAACGGTGGGATTGGCCCGTCAGGACGATATCGCCGAAGGGGTCGCCCGGCCACCGCGGCAGAAGGCCGGGCGGGCCACGGTCGCCCCGCCACGATGACCCGGTGCCCGAGCGGCATCATCGGCCGTGCTGCCTGGCCTGCTGCGCGAGAATCATCGGGATGAGGAGATCCACGGTGGCGAGGCGGGGCGGTTGCGGGGCCTTCCGGGCGCGGCGGCAACGGCGGGTGTGGTCCTTCGGCGCCGCTGATCGCTTTGAACCGCTGATCACCGAGCCTTTTGAGCCCGCCCCTTGCACCTGCCCGGATGTGCTCCTAGCGTTGAGTCGCAGGAATGGCCTGATCACCAAGCGAACACGCACCAGCGCGGTCCACACCGGCAGGGCATGTTGGCCGAATGCGTCACCGCTCGACAACGGTTGACGCGGACGGGGGTTGCTGCCATGCGCAAGGCAGTCCTTACCACCGCACGAGCGCTTTTCGCCGCGGGCGCTACGAGCGTGCTCGGGATGGCAATGCTCGCGGCACCCGCGGCCGGATCGAAGTCCATCTGCGCCTCGCCAGCGGGCAAGTGCTTTGCGGTGGCCGTGTCGCCGTCAGCTCCCCCGGCGGGCGGCACTGTCGCTTTCACGTTCACGGTCACGAACGAAGCGTCGACTCAGCAGATCGGCTCGTTCAAGATCACCGCGCCGGCAAGTTTCGTGATCACCGGCGCTTCCGTGCCGCCCGGCCTAGGCACCGCGTCTTTCACGCCCGGTTCCGCGCTCTTCGTCAACCTGTCCGTGCCCCCGTCCGCATCGATCGCCGTCACCGTGACCGCGGCCTTGCCGTGCAGCAGCGGCTCTTACCAGTGGCAGATGGAGGTCAAGCAGTCGAACGATTTCAGCGGCCTCCCCGGCAATGACTTCCAGCTTGATCCCGCAAGCGCCGGGAACCTCTCAGGCGCGCCATCAGGATCATGCTCGCTGGCGTTCACGAGCGACGGGCAGCCGACCGGGACCGTCGTCAGCCCGGCGGTGATCACCTCCGGATTCGGCTCGTCAGGCGGTCCGCTCAAGGTCGCGGTCCAAGACGCATCCGGCCAGCCGATCACGAACCCGGCCGCGATAGGCCCCGTAGCCGTGACGGTCGCCATCAGCGCCGACTCGAACCCCGGCGGCGGAAACCTGCTGGGAACGACCACGGAGCAGGCGAACGGAGGCGTCGCCTCGTTCTCGGACCTGTCGATCGACCACTCCGGCGACGGATACAGGCTCACCGCCACCGCCACCGCCACCGCGGGCCAGGTAATTTCCGCATCGGACCCCTCGGACTTCTTCACGATCTTCGGATCGCTCAAGCAATGTCAGGCTTCGGGGGCACCGTGCTCCGCCTCCTTGTCGTCGGCAACGACGACCGGGACGGTCACGACCTCGTCCGTTACCTCGCCCGGGCCGCTCCTCGGGGCCGGGATCGGCGGTGCCAATTACAGCTGCGCGACCTACGCTTCAGTCTCCGACCCGCTCAGCTTCGACCTCTTCAGCGCCGGTACCGCGCAGCCAGACGCCCAGTTCTCCGCCTCGCTCGATATCGGCAAGGCAACCGTCAAGTCTTCGGGTCGTAACCAGCTCGCCCAGTGGCAGCTCTGCTACGCCTCCACGCAAGATTTCATGGCCAACGCGGTCCTCGGCACCTACACCCCCAACGGCGCGGTGATCGGTGGTGCCAGCTTTAACACGGGCCTGCTGCTCGACTGTTCGGCCACCCAGGGTGCGCCGCCCTGTGTGCAGTCGCGCGCCAAGAGCGGCGGCGATGTCATCATTACGTTCCTCGCGTCCGGGGATCCCATCGGCCGGGGGTGATTCGCGCTGATGCTGCGCTGCCCCAACTGCGGCGAGGAGAACCCGGAAAAGTTCCGCCACTGCGGCTATTGCGGCTCCCAGCTCTCCCGGCCGGTCGGCGCGGAAGCCGCGGATGAGGTACGCAAGACCGTCACCGTGGTCTTCTGCGACCTGACGGGCTCCACCAGCCTGGGCGAAAAGCTCGACAGCGAGTCGCTGCGGGAGGTTCTCGACGTCTACTTCTCGGCCATGAGGCAGGTGCTCGAACGGCATGGCGGCACGGTGGAAAAGTACATTGGCGACGCCATCATGGCCGTGTTCGGCCTGCCGAGGCTGCACGAGGACGACGCCCTGCGCGCGGTCAGAGCCGCATTCGAGATGGGAACGGTCCTCCAGGAGCTGAATGCCAGGCTTCAGGCCACCTGGGGGGTGCGCCTCCAGAACCGGACGGGCGTCAACACCGGCGAGGTCGTCGCGGCGGGCTCAGCGACCGGACAACGCCTGGCCACCGGAGACACCATTAACGTGGCCGCGCGGCTCGAGCAAGCGGCGCCTGACGGCGAGGTTCTCATCGGGGACACCACTTTCCGCCTGGTGAAAGACGCTGTCACGGCCGAGCCGACGGAACCGCTCAAACTCAAGGGCAAGTCCACGCGGGTCCGTGCGCACCGGCTGACCGGCGTGAGCGGGGACGAGGCCATCACGCGACGGGTAGACCTTCCCTTCGTCGGCCGGGAGGCAGAACTCGGGCACTTGGTCGATGCGTTCGGCCGCGTACTGGACGACTCGCATTGCGAGGTCGTGACCGTGCTTGGCCAGGCGGGTATGGGCAAGTCCCGGCTGATCGAGGAATTCGTCCGCCACGCGGGCGAGCGCGCTCAGGTGCTGCGGGGCAGGTGCTTGCCCTACGGGGACGGCATCACCTTCTGGCCCATCGCGGAAGCTCTCCGCCAGGCAGCCGGGATCGCCTTCGAAGATCGGGAAGAAGAGGCGCGGGCCAAGCTCCGGTCGCTCGCTGGTGAAGGGCGCGAGGATGCCGCGCTGCGGATCTGGTCCCTCATCGGCTCCGGCTCCGGCGGTTACAGCAAGGATGAATTGCTGTGGAGCGTGCGGTACGTCCTTGACACCATCGCCCGCCGTCGGCCGCTCGTGGTGATCTTTGACGACATCCACTGGGCTGAGCCGATCTTCCTCGACCTCATCGAGCACGTCGCCGACACCTCAGACGGCGCGCCCCTGCTTATCGTCTGTGCCGCCCGTCATGAACTGCTCGATGAACACCCCGGCTTCCTCGCTGGCCGTAGCGGCGCGCACCGGATCGAGTTGCGCGAGCTCTCGCGCTCTGACACGGCGCGGGTGCTCGGGAACCTCATCGGCGACGTCCAGTTGCCTCTCGGCCTTGAGACCAGGATCCTGTCCGTGGCTGACGGCAACCCCCTCTTCGCCGAGCAGATGACCTCCATGCTGATCGACTCTGGGGTGGTCGGCGGCCAGGACGGCCGGTGGGCGTTCACCGACGGTTATGACGACGTGACGATCCCGCCGAACATCTCGTCTCTCCTCGCCTCAAGGCTCGACCGCTTGCCTCCGGTTGAGCTGGGACTCGTCGAGCGGGCAGCGGTGATCGGCCTGGAATTCCCCAGCCCGGCCGTCGCGGCTCTCGCAGCGGACGGTGACTTGGAGTCCAACCTCGGGCCGCCGCTGTCGGCGCTATGCGGCAAGCGCCTCGTGCGGCCCGTCGAGGTGCGGCCGGACGGCACGGACTACGAGTTCAGCCACATCCTGGTGCGCGATGCCGCCTACGACCGCCTGCTCAAACGGACCCGGGCCCGCCTGCACGAGCGGTACGCCGACTGGCTCCTCAAGGTTTCCGGGACCCGGGCGGCGGAGTTCGAGGAGATTATCGGGTACCACCTCGAGCAATCGTTCGGGTACCAGGCTGAGCTCGGACCCGTCGACGCACATACCCGCTCCCTGGGCGAGCGCGCGGCGGGACACCTCGGCGCCGCCGGCTCGAAGGCGGCCGATCACGGTGATATGCCCGGTGCCGCGAGCTTGCTCCAGCGAGCCGCCGCCCTGCTCGACGAGGATCACCCAGACCGGCCTCGCCTGCTGCTCGGGGCGGGGGAGGCGCTCACCGATGCCGGCGAGCTGGCCGACGCCCACACGGCGCTCGAGGCGGCGCGCAACGGCGCGGCGCAGCTCGGGAACGAGGCGATCGACAGGTCGGCCGAACTCGCCGCGCTGCACCTGCGCTATACCACGGACTCCACGAGCGCGCAGGGCAGCATCGTGGCTCGCGTGCGGGAACTGCTGCCGGTGCTGGAACAGGCCGCCGACCATCGCGGCCTGGCCCGGGCGTGGCGGCTGCTGGCCTACGTACACATGACGGCAACCCGGTGGGGCGTCGCGGCTGAGGCTGCCGAGCAGACGATCCGGCACGCGACACAGGCGGGCGACGAGGTGATGGCTCGGCGGTCCCTGGGCATGCTGGCGCAATGCATGCTGTATGGGCCGACTCCCGTCAGCGAAGCGATCGCCCGCTGCGAGGATGTGCTCTCGCAAGCGGCCGATGACCTGAGGGCCTCGGCGATCACTGAGGTAGCGCTCGCTCACCTTGAGGCGATGCGCGGCAACTTCGGGACGGCCCGGGTCCGCTACCGGCGGAGCCGGGCGCTACTCGAGGAGTTCGGATACCGGTTCTTTGCCGCTCTCACCTCCCTCGACTCGTCGCTCGTCGAAATGCTGGCCGACGATCTCCAGGCGGCCGAACGAGAGCTCCGTAAGGATTACGACACTCTTGAGCACATGGGGGAACACAATTACCTTTCCACGACGGCCGGGATCCTGGCTGAGGTCCTCTACCGCCAGGGCCGTTATGAAGAGTCGGCCGAACTCGCCGGGGTCTGCCGGCAACTCGCTTCTCAGGACGACGTGACGTCCCAATTCCTCTGGCGCTGCGTACAGGCGAAACTGCTCGCCCGGGAGCGGCAGCACGACCAGTCCGACGAGATCATCGGCGAGGCGATCGACCTGATCGGCGATTCGGACTGGATCGACTGGCAGGGCAACGGATTCATGGATCTCGCGGAGGTATGCCGGCTCCGCGGTCGTACCGCCGACGCCCTTGAGGCGCTAGCGCAGGCGTCGATGCGATTTGCCGCGAAGGGTAACGTCGTCTCCGCGCGCCGGGCGGACGAGCTCGCCGCCGGCCTACGGGCGGCCCCGGCCCGCACCGCCCAGGATCCCTCCCAGCCGGCCGTTCCCGGCTGTGCCGGGTGACCCCGGCGTCATGGCAGGTCCAGCACCATCCCGTCGTACGCGGCGATGATGGGAACGCCAGCCCCGTCGTACTTGGATACCATCTGGTCGATCTCCTCGTCGGTGCGCCATGGGTCGTGGTGGAAGAGCACCAGCCCGCCGACGCCGCACCGTTCGGCCAGGCCGACCGCGTACTCCACCGCGGAGTGTCCGAGGAAACTCAGCCGGGGCATCTCCTGCGCGGTGTGCTGGGCATCGTGGATAAGCATGTCAGCGCCCGAAGCCAGGGTGACCGCTGCCTCGTGGTAGGCGCCAATGCCCTCCGGGCCCGGTCCCAGCGCCAGCGGGCTGTGGTCGGGGAGGTACGCGACCGTCGACGTGGCGTCGCTGACCCGGTACCCGAAGGTCCGCCCGCCCTTGTGCGGTATCTCCAGCGCGAGCACCGAGAATCCCTCGAGGTCATGGTGTCCCGGCTCGATCGCGTGGAAGGTCCAGCCGCTTCCGAGTTCCTTGGGCCGGATCGGGAAGTGCGGGGGTGCGATCGCCCTGGCCAGCACGTCTTCCGGGTCGGCGCCTTGCCCCGGCAGGTAGACGTCCACCCGGTGGCCTTCCTGTGTGCCCCCGCGGAAGAACGGCATGCCATGGGTATGGTCCCAGTGCAGGTGACTGAGCAGCACAGAACCCTGGAACGGTGCGCCGCGCAGCGCGAGCGACAACTGCTGCAGACCGGTTCCGGCATCGAGCACCAGGGTCGGCGGCTCGTCGCCGTGCGCCAGCCCGACACAGGACGTATGACCTCCGTAGTGTGACTGGCCCGTCCCGCTTACCGGCGTGGAGCCGCGCGTGCCGCAAAAGTAGGCGCGCATGACGCCCGCGGCGCATGACCCGGCGGCCTGTGGCAAGCCTGCCTGGTCAGCCGGTCCGGAGCCGGGTTGGGACGACTTCATCCGCGTTCTCTGCGCTCATAGTTGCTAGCCACGCGGCCAGGACTTCTCACGGTCGAGGAATCGGGACCGCGGGGGATGACGGTACTGACTGTGGCTGTCCGGGCATCCGTAGCAGCAAAGTCGAACTCTCCGGATGATTTGTCGCTTCACCTCAGGCAGCCAGGAGCCAGTCTCGTCCACGGCGTGGCCGCCGTCAATGAAGCCGGTCAGCCGGCCTCGAGCCGGGCCGATACGACTTCATCCGCACCCTCCGCGCTCGCGGCGTTGCCCGTCACCGCGGCCAGGAACTCCTCACGGGTCAGAGTTCTGGCCTGCAGGCTGGTCACGGCGATGACGGTGGCGGTCCTGGGTACCTGGCGCAGCAGGGCGATTTCGCCGAACGACTCACCCGTTCCCATCTGGCGCAATTCCTTGCCGTCCTTGCACACGCGCGCCCGGCCGGCCGCGATCATGTAGAAGCGCTCTCCGGGTTGCCCATCCTGAATGATGACGTCCCCGGGCTCGTAGGTCGCCGACCGTAGTTCGCTGGCCAGGTGCTCGACCAGCGCGAACGGCAGCGGGGCGAAGAAGGACACCTGGCGCAGCAGCGCGAGGTCAGGTCCAGGCTCGGAGATCCTGTGGTCGATGATCGTCAGGCTGGGCACTGACAAGGCGACGATCGCTACGAGCAGCAGGCCGGTCGTGATCAGCGCGCCGCGGGCGCCCCAGGCATCGATCAGCAAGGGTGCGACGATTGAGCCGAGCCCCATGGATAGCAGCAGCACAGCCCGGCGCATCGCCAGCGCGCGTCCTATCAGCCTGGATGGGATCACTCGCTGGAGCGCGCTGTAGACGCCCGCGTCATCGAAGACGTTGGCCACACCGATAAGCCCGAACATCAGGTACGGCCAGTACCGTGCGTGGGTAAAAGCGAGCAGGATCATCGGCACTCCCCAGCCCGCGACCCCGGCCGCGAAGCAACGTGCCACCCGGTGGCCGCGCACGAGTACGGCCGCGATAGGACCGGCGAGGACGCCTCCCACGCCGAGCGCCGCGGCGAGCCAGCCGACGCCGGCCGAGCCTAGATCGAACACGCTCAGGGCGATCGTGACCGTAAGCACGCCTAGGACTCCACGGGCGAACGTCTGGGCGGCAGCGGGGATGACCAGCGGCAGCACCCCCCGTCGCCGGACTCCGGCTTCGAAACCCGCGGCCATGTCCAACTTGAGCTGCTTCAGCAGCCCGGCGCCGCGCGCCGGCGCCTTCGACGAGAGCGGCCGGACACCCACCAGGACGACAGCGGCGATCGCGGTGAACCCGCAGGCGGCGAGCATGGCGGCCTGGGGCGTGCTGACTACGAGCAACCCGGCGGCGACCGCTGGCCCCACCAGCATGGCAGCCGACTGCATGACACTGACGGCTGTGTTCGCATGCGTCAGCTCATCGGGCGTCCGGGCAAGCCAAGGTAGCAGCGCGGCTTGCACCTGACGGAACACGCTGGCAAGCCCGGCTTCCACCCCCACGAGCACGAGGACGAGGATGGCTTGCGCGCCACCGGTCATCACGGCAGCGGCCGCTCCGAGCAGGAGCGCCCTCAGCGCGACGGAGACCATGAGCAGCCGCTCACGCCGTACCCGGTCAGACCAGCTGCCGACCAGCGGGACCAGCAGCGCGCCCGGCAGTGCCTTGAGCAGTCCGAGCAGGCCGACATATGCCGCACCGCCCACGGCGTAGACATACACCGAAGCGGCGGTGAACGCCGCGAGGTCGCCCGCGTAAGCGAGGAACCAGGCGAGCAGAAGCAGGCGGATCGGCCGACTCCGGGCCAGCCACACGTACTGCCTCACGGCCAGTCCTTCGCGCTCGTGTGTCGGCCACTGACGAAGCCCGTTTGCCTAGCTGCCCAGTAGCGAGTCTTACCGACGGCCTAACCCACGTCAACCAAAGCAAGCCGGGCCGCCGCCGACCAGTCAGACGCGGGACTGGTTCGGTCCACAGACCCAGGAGGCGAGTGGCCCGGGCCACCGGGTGCCCATGCCGACGGCACGGGCAGTGGACGGCTTAGCTGGCGTGGACCACGGTGTCGTCGGCGAAGTCCGCAAGGAGTCCTCGGTGCCGGTGAACTTGAGCGTCACCGTCTGCCCGGCGAGGCTGCCCAGCGAGCAGGTGCGCTGGAAGTTGCCGCTGGCGTGGTTGAGGCCGGCGCCGCCCGCCCCCTCCTGGTAACCGGGCGGCGCCACGCGCCCCCTGATGGCCGACCGGATCGGCTGACCACGGTCAACGTACGAGCCGCGGTGAACTGTGTCTGTTGCCGTGCCGACACGGCTAGCGTCATCTGGCCGACACTGCGGTCCAGCTCCGCCTGGGATCAGGCCAATGGAGCCCCGAGAGTTCGAGGGTTTACGCTGTTATCGCGGACACCTGCGGCAGAGCGAGGCACGAGTGAGGTTCGACCTGCTGGGGCTTGAGGAGCCGGTGCGGCGCGAGGTGCTGGCGGTGGCTGCTTCGCGGAGCTTTGCCCGAGGCATGGTGTTGTTCCACGAGGGTGACGTCGGCGCCTCGCTGCATGTGCTTATGCGCGGCCGGGCGTCGGTCTGGGTGACCACGCCCAGCGGAGACACCGTGACCCTGAACGTGATTGGGCCTGGTACGGCGTTCGGGGAGCTCTCGCTGCTCCTCCCGGCAACGGAGCGGACCGCCACCGTGCAGGCGATCGAACCGGTGCAGACACTGGTGCTCCAACGGGCCGAGTTCCAGCGGCTGCGCCGCAGCTATCCAAGCGTTGACCGGCTCCTGGTGGACTACCTGGCCGAGCAGGTACGCCGCTTGTCGGAGCGCCTGACGGAGGCATTGTGCATCGAGGCGCGCACCCGGGTGTTGCGCCGGCTGCTGGACCTGGACGCCGTGTTTGACAACGGCCCGGTGTCGGTGACACAGGAGGAGATCTCCACGATGGCCGGGACGACACGGCCGACGGTGAACCGGGTCATGCAGGACCTCGCGGAGGCGGGCATCGTGGAACTCGGGCGGGGACGGTTCACCGTGGTCGACTCCGCTGCCCTGGCCCGTGAGGCCCGCTGAGCCTAAGCCCGGTGCAACTGCGAGGTCAGCTGGTGACGTCGGCGTTGCTGAACTTGGCCCAGGCGATCGAGCAGAAGATCACGATGTAGACGCCGATCGACAGCAGCCCGTGGGTCAGTTCCGTCGTGTCGATCGGGGTGCGCAGCAGCGAGTCGAACGACAGCCACCAATGCGTGGGCAGATAGGGCTGCACCACGGCGAACTGCGGCACGTTGTCCGCCACCTCGCTCGCCACCGCGATGATCAAGATGGCGGCGATCGCGGCGATCGGGTGCTCGGTGAAGCTGGAGATGGCAAGCCCGATCGCGCCGAGCATGGCCATGGCCGCCGACACGTACAGCACCACCAACAGCAGCCGCAGCAGCCCTTCGGAAAGCGGCACGGTGGTCCCAGACAGCAGGGTCACCGGGCCGACCGGGAACAGCGCCACCCCCATGATCAGCGCCGAAGCGGCCACCAGCAGACAGGAGATCAGCGAGAACAGCACGATCGCGGCGTACTTGACGCTGAGCAGCCGGGACCGCCCGGCCGGCACCGCGAGCAGATAGCGCAGCGTGCCCGCGCTCGCCTCCCCGGCCAGGGAGTCTCCCGATACCACGGCCACCACCAGTGGGAGGACCAGCGTCAGCATGACGGTAAGCGCCAGGAACGCCAGGAAGACCCCGTTGCCCGCGACCTGGAACAAGAAGGCGGCACCGAGCCCGTCCCCGCCGCCGTTACCGCCGCGCGGCACCGACACCCGCAGCGCGATGCCGAGAAGCACCGGGATGCCGATGAGCACGGCGAGCAGGAGCAGGTTGCGCCA
>Ga0318557_10000181_pt1 | contig 13550 bp, 14 predicted proteins | sample GRESIP065b5f19_FD_203497 | JGI IMG/M metagenome (GOLD analysis project Ga0318557, IMG submission 203497) | Tropical soil microbial communities from Luquillo Experimental Forest, Puerto Rico - GRE.SIPMG.065b5f19 | ecosystem: Environmental > Terrestrial > Soil > Tropical forest > Bulk soil... | reverse complement strand
GCGCGATCCAGGCAGGAGTGCCGAAATCGTCCAATCTTGCTGCGAGGGTCATGGCGACCGCCTCATGTGAATGTGTCTAACATTGACATAGGCAGCCACCCCGGCCCTTGTCAAGCCGATGGCTCGTCGATCAGGTTGAGCCCGCGGAGGTAGACGAGCACCCCCGCTTCGAGCAGCTCTTCGGGACTCATCGGCAGCTTGCGGCGGCCGCCATCGGCGCGCGCAAACAGCGAGGCGATGCCGTGCGCCAGCGCCCACAGGTGTAGGCTCATCATCAACGATGGCGGCCGGCGGTCGACGGGCAGCCGCGCGCAGAACGCGTCGGTAGCTCGGCGCACGCGCAAAGGCGAGATAAGCGCGGCCGACATTCTCAAACGCGGCGAAGGGGTCGGGCCGGCCCTCGTTCCAGGCGCGGCTCAACCGTTCCTCGAAGAGCTCGAAGCCGCGGCGCGCGACGTCGGCGAGCAGCGCCTGGCGGTCGCGGAAGTGCCGGTAGGGTGCGGCCGAACTGACGCCCGCCCAGCGCGCCGCGTCAGCAAAAGTAAAACCGGCCGGGCCCTTCTCGGCAATCAGCTCAAGCGCGGCGCGAACCAGGGCCTCGCGCAAATTGCCGTGGTGGTAGCCGCGCCGCCCGAAGGTATGCTCGTCCCTAGACCAGCTCATCTGTCGGGATTACCGAGCCACTGCCCGGCCGCTGACTTCGGCCCCGGCATCGGGCGACATTTTCAGAAAGAACGGCACCGAGGCCAGCGAGATCATCGCGACGCCCATGAACGCAGGATAAAAATCGACCGCGGTCAGGCTCGTCCCGCCGCGCACCGTCAGCACCAGCTGCAACAGGAGGGCACCCGTAGCCACGCCCGCAGTCTGCGAGAGCTGCTGCGCCATGCTGGTGAGGCTGGTGGCGCGGCTCAGCATCGCCGACGGCACGTCGGCGTAGCTCAACGTGTTGATGCTCGTCATCTGCAATGATCGGAAAAACCCGCCCGCGAGCAGGGCGATAAAAATCACCAGATGCGGCGTATCCGGCCGGAACAGACTGTAGCTGAATAAGAACAGCGCGCTGATCACCGCGTCGCCGACCAGCACCGTGCGGAAACCCAGGGTCCGCAGTATCCGCGCCGCCGTCATTTTCATCGTCATCGCGCCGGCGGCGCTGGCGAACGTCAACAGGCCCGATGACAGGGCACTGAGCCCGAAGCCTACCTGCAGCATCATCGGCAAAAGAAACGGCAGCGCGCCCAGCCCCATGCGAAACAGAAAGCCGCCGATCGTCGCCGACGCATAGGTCGGGATCTTCATCAGCGCCAGATCGATAATCGGATGCGAAACCCGCGAAGCATGGCGGACATAAAGGGCGGTGCAGGTGGTGCCGACCCCGAGCAGGCCCATTACTGCCGCGGGCGGCAACGCCCCGCGGCCGACATTCTCGAACCCGAACGCCAGTGTTGCCAGCCCGATGCCGGTCAGCGCGAAACCGCCGAAGTCGAACGGACGGCGGCCGGTTTCCTTCAGGTCGCTGACAAGGAGATTGACGAGGACGATCCCGAGAATGCCGATCGGGATATTGATGAAAAAGATCCAGCGCCAGGATGCGTAAGTAACGATGAATCCGCCGAGCGGCGGCCCCATGACCGGGCCGATTAGCGCCGGCACGCTGACATAGGACATTGCCCGAACCAGATCGGATTTCGGCACGGTTCGCAGCAACACGAGGCGCCCGACCGGCACCATCATTGCGCCGCCGATACCCTGGACGATGCGCGCGGCGACGAGCGCGGGGAGCGAATCAGCATACCCGCAACCGATCGAACCCAGCGTGAAGACGACGATCGCGCCGCTGAACACGCGCCGCGCGCCAAACCGGTCGGCGGTCCAGCCGCTGATCGGGATGAACACCGCAAGGCTCAACAGATAGCAGGTGATCGCAACATTGAGCCGCAGCGGGCTCTCGCCCAGCGATTGTGCGATCGTCGGCAAGGCGGTGGCGATCACCGTCGAATCGAGGCTCTGCATGAACAGCGCGCAGGCGACGATAAGCGGCACCAGGATCGGCCAGGAGGCCCGCGTCCCTCCAACAGGTCTGTCCGATGTTGAGATCGCGGCCGGGCCGCTCGACGACGGCGCACCGGACACCAACTTAACGTCCGGCGAGCAAATTTTTGACGATATGGGTCATAGGGCAAAGATAGGCCGTGTCGGGTTCCGGCAAAAGCGGCGAGCCAGCATTGCGGCCCTCATGCTACTCGCCGCCTGCTCCGGACCGGCGGTTGTGGAAAACTCGGCGACGGCGGTAACGGTCCGCTATGACGCGATCGACGGGATCGACGAAGCGACCACGTTCGCGCAAAAGGCGTGTGCGGCCCACCACAAAGCCGCACGCCTCAGGAACACGGCCAATTTCGGTCTCACCGACCGCTACGCCCATTTCGACTGCGTTTGAAGGAAGGTATGCCAGCCAAAGCGGGTGCTGGCCGCATCAGCTCAACCTTTTGTTAAAGCGATTGGCGTCACATCGACGGCGGGCCTGCCTCAGACGGTCCATCAAAATGGAGTGAATATCGTGCGTTTTACTGGTCTCGGTTCAAGCGTATTGGCGATCGGAGCGTTGCTCAGCGTCGCGGTGCCGGCAAGCGCCGCGGTGACCACGAATGCGCTAAACGCAAATGGTTTGCAGCTCAACGGGCTGATGAGCAACTCGCTCACATACAATGCGTTCACTGCCAATGCTTTGACCAGCAACGGACTCGCGAATAACGGCCTCATCACCAATGCTCTAGCAAGCAATAGTCTGTCCACCAATGCGCTGACCAACAATGCCCTAACCAGTAATTCGATCACGCACAACTCGCTTAACTTCAACGCGCTTGCGGCGACGGGCTCGGTATTGGGCGAGTTGAACGGGGTCGCCGTCGAGGGTGTCATCCTGCCCGATCAGCCGAGCCGTTGAACCGGCGCGCGACCATCGGGCTCGCCGCGGTTGCATTGTTGATTAGCGCGGGGCCGCCGTCACCAGCGGTCCCGCAGACGGCGCTGCGCAGCGTCGAGGTCGACGGAACCGCCTTCCGGATCACGCTTGCCGACGGCCACGTGCTCGGCCAGGACGAGCTGCCGGGTGTGCGGCTGATGATCGGTGACGGCTCAGGGCGGCAACGCGCCATTCGCATCGACGCTGTCGAGCGCGACCCCAGGGATCCCGACGCTGAGATCATGCTCTACAGCTTGTCGGAGCAGGACGCGGCAAGCGGTGAGTGGCGCGATCTCTGCGAACCCGACCCCCACGGACGACGCCTCGGCTTCCCGCTAGCGGGCGGTTTCACCGGGGACGGGCGGCATATTGAAATGTCCGGCCGATTTCTGATCACCTGCACCGGCGGCGCCGAAGGCAAATGCGTCCGCTTCGGCTATAAGCCGTGGAGGAGAGGGCCTGATGGCGTCTCGCTCGCCCCATATTATCAAACTTGCGTGCGATTGGTGCGCGCCGATTATTGCGGCGATGGAATAGGTCACACCCGGAACGGTACGCCGATCGATCTCTTTGATACGATCGGTATCCAAAGCGATGAAGTTGCGCCCGGGATGACATTCGAGGCTGCATGGGGGCCGGACGGAGCGGTCTGCGTGCGTCGCACGCGGCTGAAGGCGGTGTTGGATCCTGCAGCACTGGTGCAGCAATGCCCGCATCTTGCGGGGAATGTCGGCGAGACATGCGACGAGGCGACACCGGCATTGCTGTTCAATCGCTCCTTCGCGCGCTGAACCCGGCTACCGGTGCAGCAACACGTCGCGGGCGCGGTTGATCTTGGTGGCGAGATAATCGGAGCCGCCGTGGTCTGGATGCAGCTTGACCATGAGGCGCCGATGCGCCTCCTTGATCGCCTCAGCATCGGCGCCAGGTGAGAGGCCGAGGATGGCATAGGCCTCCTCGACCGTCATGTCGCCGCCCGCTGGCCTCGCGCCGCCGGTCCTGCCGGATCCACCCGCGCCACTGCGGGCACCACCGAGTTCGTCGCGCCAATCGGGGCGGACGCGGTCGAGGTAGGCCTCGAGCAGCCGCGCTCCTTCGTCATCTTCGGCCCGGCACTCGCGCAGCAATGCCAACAGGTCGGCCGGCCCCAGCTCGTCGAGCCGCATGCCGGCGAAGCCGCCGCGCAGGATCGTCCCCTCCATCCTCCCAGTGTCATGGTCGAGCGTCATGCGCAGGAAAGCCGTCGTTACCGTCGAGGTCTGGCCGCCCGCCGGAGTGCGGTAGCGATCGAGAATGCTGCGGACCCGCGCGAGCAGCGGGGTCGCGATTGCCAGCGGCAACAGCAGTGCCGCGAGTTCTCGCGCCGGCGGCAGAAGGATCAGCAAAACGATTGCGACACCCGCTATCGTTATTCCGGTCCATTTGAGGTTGCGGGCGAGCCGCGCCGGATCGGCATTGACGAACAGATAGACGAGCATCAGCAAGCCGCCGAGGATCGCGAACCCGCCGAGGAGATAAAGCATCGCCGCCGCTTACTCGCGCAACTGGGAGGTCAGCTGCAGCACCTCACCCCCCTTTTCTTTGCCGTAGGCGGTCAGCGCGCGATAGCCGCCCGCGGCATAAACCGCGACGGCGGCGAGCAGCTCTTTGAGGCGATCGGCGCTCGACAGATCGAAGCTGAGATAGGCGCCGCGCGACAGGCTAGCCATTTGCTTGAAGGCGGCCGCGGCGGTGCGGTCACGGCCCTCGTGAAACAAAAAGATCGGCACCCCGAGCAACCCGATCTCGCCGGCCAGACGGCACAGCCGGTCGACCTTTTCTTCCATCGCATCGCCAACAAAGACGAGCGCACCGACCTTGCGCGCCCGTGTTTCGCGGATCGCGTGGCTGAGCACCCGCTCGATCTGGGTCTCGCCGCCGACGCAAAAGACCGAGCGCATGACGCGGTGCAATTCGGCGGCAGTGGTCATCCATTTGCTCGCCTTGCACTCTGAGAAGCCGCGATAGAACACCAGCTGGATTTCGAGCCCGCCCAGCGCCGCGGTCGCCTCGAACATCTCGCCCTGGATACGGCAAGCACGGTCCCAGGTCGGCTCGCGGCTGGCGGTCGCATCGAGCGCGAAGATCAATCGTCCGCGCCCGCCGGGATGCGCCGGTGGCGCCTTTCGCACCTGGTCGAGAAATTGCTCGACCTCGGCGGAACGCGCCTCGGTTGGGAGTTGGTTCTTGTCGTTGCTCATCTCGCCCCTCACGCCGGGCTGAGCCACACCGAGGTATCGTGGAAGACGGCGCCGCCGTGCGGCAGGCCGGGATCGGCGCTCGTCAACAGGTTGATCCCGATACCCTCCTCAAACGCATGATTGGGCCACAGGCCCTCGACGATGACAACGCGTCCCTGCAGCCCATCGAAGGAGCGCGCATGCACCACGAGACTGCCGCGTTCGTTGCCGATGCGCACGCGATCGCCGTCGCCGAGACCGAGTTCCGCCAGCGCTTCCGGATGGATAAGGGCGGTGGGCCGGCCTTCGCGGGCAATGCTTGATGGTGTGTTGTTGAAGCTCGTGTTGAGAAACGAGCGCGAGGGCGCCGCGACCAGCCGGAATGGCCGCTCGGCGCAGCCGTCATCGATCACTGCGGCATGGTCGGGTAAGGAGGGAAGCCGCGCATGCTCCGCGCCGATTGCGCGCCAGTCGACGCGGAAATGGAATTTCTTGTCCGGATGGCCGAACCCGTCGAGAAAGTGACCGCTCTCAAAGCCAGGCCAGCAATCGAGCCGCACGCCGTCCCCGAACGTCTCCGGGCCGGGCAATCCGGTAGCGCGCAATGTGTGCTCGATGATATCGAAGGCGGTCATTTCAAACCCTGGATGACGTGCGCCAAGCCGCCGGGCGAGAGCGCAGATCACGTCGTGGTTCGAGTAGCATTCGGCATGGGGCGGAAGCACCGCGCGGCCGATCTGCAAAAAAGTATGCCCGCCGGCGGTATAGAAATCGTCGTGCTCGAGGAAGGTCGTGGCCGGCAATACGATATCGGCCATCGCCGCGGTCTCGGTCATGAACTGCTCGTGCACGCAAACAAACACATCATCGCGGCCGAACCCCCGGCGCACCAGCCCGGATTCGGGCGAAACGACCAGCGGATTGGTGTTCTGGATGAACAACGCCGTGACCGGCGGGCCGTCGCCGAGGTCGCGCCTATCCCCGCCGAGGATGGGACCGATGCGCGACTGGTCGAGAATGCGGGTCGCGGGATCGAGCAGGTCGAGACCCTCGATCAGGGTGTAGTCGAGAGGAACCAGATCGTGGTTCGAGATCAGGGCACCGCCGCCCTCATATTGCCAGGCGCCGGTGACGGAAGGCAAACACGTCACTGCGAACAATTGCACCGCACCGTTGCGCTGCCGCGAAAACCCATAGCCGAGCCGGATGAAGCTGCGCCTCGTGCGCCCGTAGAGCCGGGCGAAATCCGCAATGTCGTCCGCACAGAGCCCGGTGATTGCCGCCGCCCATGCCGGGCCTCGGGACTTGAGATGCGCTTCGAGGCCGGCAGGATCATCGGTGTGGCGCGCGAGATAGGCGCGGTCGGCATAGCCTTCCTCGAACAGCACGTGCATGACGGCGCAGGCGAGCGCGCCGTCGGTACCGGGAAGCGGCATCAGATGGATGTCTGCTTGCTCCGCGGTCGCGGTGCGGTAGGGATCGACGACAACGAGTTTGGCGCCGCGCTCTTTGCGCGCCGCCGCAACATGCGTCATGACATTGACTTGCGTCGAGACCGGGTTGCCGCCCCAAATGACGATCAGGTCGGATTTAGCGATCTCGCGTCCATCAATGCCGCGCTTGGGACCGACCCCGGCGAGCCACCCGGCATCGGTCAGCGCGCTGCAGATCGTCGAATGCTGGCGCGAATAGCGCATCGCATGGCGCAGCCGTTGGATGCCGTCGCGCTGCACCCGACCCATCGTCCCGGCATAGTAATGCGGCCACACAGCTTCCGAGCCGTGGCGCTGCGCCGCCAGGGTCAGCCCTTCGGCGACGATATCGAGCGCGTCGTCCCACGAGATCGGCACGAATGCGTCGCGGCCACGGCCTTTCTCGCCCACCCGTCGGAGTGGCACCGACAGCCGGTCCGGGTGATGCTGGCGCTGGGCATAGCGGGCGACCTTGGCGCAGACGACCCCTCTCGTGTAGGTCTGCGCGCGGGCTCCGTGTACCCGCCCGATGCGGCGGCCGTCGATCCGCTCGACTTCAAGCGCGCAGGCGCTCGGGCAATCGTGCGGGCAAACGCTGGGGACGATGTCGAGCGGCAATCGCAGGCTCCGTCCGTGTAATCCGGGGCAGAATATCACAAACAGTTTGTAGGATGGGTTGGGCTCAGCGATACCCATCGCCGTGAGCGCGGAGGCCGACATGACCTTTGGTTTGACACAGGAGCAAGAGGAAACCCGCGCCGCGGTGTTGCGGCTGTGCGAGCGGGCTGGCGGCGAGTCATGGCTGAACAAGGACGAGAAGGGCGGCTCCCGGCCCAAGTCCCACTCCCCGACGGCCAAGGCGGGGTAGCTCACCTACCGATGCGAACCAAAGGACGCCCTAAGCGTGCGGTAGCCAGTCTATATGCGGGCGAGGTAGCTCTGGGCGGTCGCGCGACCTCAGCCGCTCGACGACGATCGATCGATACAGATTCCGGATCGCCTTGTTGCCATAGCGGCGTTCGAGACGGCGGACGGTGAAGTGCCCCTCGGCGATCTGCTGGAAATAGCTCATGAACATCATGTTTACGGTTGCTCCGCCTAGGGCGCCGATAATCGGCAGCGCGCTGGCAGCGATGCGCTCCGACACCGCGATCCCGAAGCGGCTGGCGATTTCGCCCGCCATCTGCGCGGCTACCGGCGAAGTCGGGTCGACCGTTTGGCGTTGAATGATGATTGCGGTTATGTCGGCAGTCAGGTGGGCCAACATCGAACGTGTGGCGTAGTACCCGATGTCGGCACGTTTACCGGACCGGCGATCTCCGAGCGCGAAGACCTCGAGACAGGCCAGGCGGGCTTCCGGGCGTGCCAGATCCTCCCCCTGATGGCGGGCGATGTCGGCAATCGACTGCAGCATAATCGTCGTCGTCAGCGGTAGCTCGATTGGCAGCGCGAGAGCGCCAAATAGACCGCCGAGGCCCCCGGTAACAGCCGTCGTCACAGGCGGAACCCAGCGTGAGGGCGCGCTCGGCGGCGTACCATCGAGCGAGTCGATTGCGATACGCAGGCATTTCAGGATGGCTTGCTCGATCACCCTGACTAGCTGCCAGTTCGCGAGCCCCGGCAGCATCTCGAGCGCGTGGCTAGCGGGCCGGCCGATGAAAGCGGCAATTTTCATAGCGAAGCTCGTCTGCTCGAGCAGACCGGCGGCGCGGGCAAGCGCTGCGTAATCGCGCGCGCTCATAACGCCACAGCTCGGCATCGCGCTCATCAATCGCGCAGTACTGGCCGCAACCCGTTCATGCTTGCGAGGATCGCAGAGCCATTACTGATCAAAGCCGTGATCTCCGGGCCGATCAGCCCGCCCGGCAGTGCCAGACCGAGCGCCGCAGTGTTCATGGCTGCGACCACCCCATAGTTCTGTTTAATCAGCCCGATCGCACCGCGCGAAATCTCGATGGCTTTAACGACCTTCCAGAGAGAATCCTCCATAAGCACCACGGCCGCCGATTCATGTGTGATGTCGGCGCCATGCTTCATCGCGATGCCGACATCGGCGTAGCTAAGTGCCGGCGAGTCGTTTATGCCGTCGCCGACCATGGCGACGAGTTTGCCGTCGCGCTGCAGGTTCCGGATCGCGTCCACTTTGTCGGCCGGCAACAGGTCCGACATGTGGCTGCTCAGACCGAGCCGCCGTCGCACTGCGTTGGCGACAACCCCATTGTCGCCGGTAAGCATGATGGTATTGCGCACGCCCATGGCGTGCAGCGTCCGGATCACCTCGGGACCTTCGTCCCGAATTTGGTCGGCGTAGGCAATCAGTCCCGCGAGCGCTCCGTCAACCGCGACAAAGGTGCAGGACTCGCCCCGCGACTCCAGCGCTGCCTTATCGCGCGTAGCCCGGTCGATGCGGATCCCGTTCTCCCGCATAAATCGCTCGCTGCCGATATGCACATCCCAGCCGTTGACCCGGCTCTCGACGCCCAGCCCGACGTGATACTTGGCTTCCCCGCATTCTGGGATTTCCAGCACTTGATCTCGCGCGCGCGCTCGCATCGCTTCAGCCACCGGATGCTTCAGCTGCGTCTCTGCGGCGACGGCCACCGCCAGCACTTGGTCAGGCGTCAGCGTATTGCGGTAGGAGACTACGTCACGCACGACCGGCGTGCCGAGGGTCAGCGTGCCCGTCTTGTCGAATACGATCGTATCGATGGTCGCAAGCCGTTCCATGTGACCACCGCTCTTGATCAGAATCCCCGAGCGGGCGGCATGCGTCATCGACGCCAACACCGAGGTCGGCGCAGCGACGCGGATGCCAGTGCCGTAGTCGATGATCACCAGCGACAGAAAGCGATTGAAATCCGCAGTGATGCCAGCAGTACCGACGGCAAGTGCAAGAGTTGGCAGCACCAGACGGTCGGCGAAGCGCTCGGCATGATTCTGCATGCGAGTGTCGCCGCTCGGCGCGCTTTCGACGAGCTGCGCAATTTGTCCGGCGGTGGTCTCGGAGCCTACACGGATCGCCCGGATCGTGAGCCGTCCCTCGCGCACGATTGTCGCCGCGTAGGCTGGTTCGCCAGGGGCGCGCAACACGGGCAGACTCTCGCCGGTGATCGTCTTTTGGTCGATCAATGCCCGCCCGTCGATGATCTCGCCGTCAACCGGGATCATCTCGCCGTGATAAACGACCACAGCATCGTCGACAGCTAGCTCCGAGGCCGGCACGTCGACCATGACTCCGTCACGGACCACCCAGGCGCGCCTCTGCCGGAACTCCAGCAGTTCGCTGACAGCCCGCTTGGCGCCGGCGGCAGTCAAATCGCGAATCCAATCGCCAAGTCGGATCAACCAGGTGATGACCGCTCCGGTGATCAGCTGCCCTTGACCGATCGAAGCCCCAATTGCCAGCGTGTCCAAGAAGTCTATGTTCAGGCGACGTTCTCGGCGCAACACACCCCAGGCGCGCTTGGCGATCGGATAGGCGTTCCACAACAGGAGCGGCAAGTTGACGGCTATCACTAGCGGATCGACGAAGAGGGCCAGGCCGAGCGAGACCGTCGGCAATGCAAGCGGCCAACGTCTTGGCGGCGCCGGTGCCGGTGCGTCGGCCGGAACAGATGATTCCGGGCCGGACGACTCGCTGGGCTGCGCCATTACCGCGCGCAGGTCATCGAGCGTGCTATAGCGCAGCGCGAACATCAGCGACCCAAGTCTCTTGGATTCAGCCGCTTCGTATTCGACGACGAGAGAGGCACAGCCGTAGTTGACGCGGGCGCTCTTGATCCAGGATTGCCCCTCGAGGAACGCCAGCACGGCGTCAGTCAGCGGCGAGCGCTGATAGAGCAGCGGTAAGTATAGCCGTACCCGTCCCGGGATGGCGTGCCGTATGGCGTATTCCACGGCTTGAAACGATCGCCGATCTGGCGCCGCGCCCTACACGGCCGCGAAGGTGGCGGCTCGTTTCGGGGCGGGCGCAGTGCTTTGCGTCTGCATCTCGATGAAATGGTTGACCGCGAACAACGCCAACGTTACCCACATGGGAGTGGCGGCCGAAACGCCGACCCCGGCGAATGTCGCGATCGCGAGCGTCAAAGCCAGCACGATCTTGAGATCGATGACGTTATTCGTCAGCATTTTGATCTCGCGGTCGGCGTCCTTGAAGAAATCGACGATGACGCGCGCCGAATGCGAGTGGCCGGCAAGCAGTTCCGCCTCGGCCTCGATCTGGCGCGTGGTTTGCGCGAATTCATTGCCGGGGAGGTCGCGCCTTTTCGGTGGTCGCCGCGGCATCGACGGCATCACACCCGCCCAATGTCGCATTAGCTGGGCTTCGAACGCCGCTGCCTGGTTCGGGTCGTAAATGAGCACGATGCTGCCCGCGTCGGGCTTCACCCTAATCTGCTTTAATCCCGGCATATCGGCGAAACCCTGCCGGATTTGTTCCAGCAACTCGGGATTATCCTGGGCCGTCGGTATTTTGAACCGCACCCGCCCCGGCATCTGATGGGCGATTTGGACGTGCTTCATCGTCGAGCGCTAGGCGCCGGGCTTCTCCGCCGCCTGCGCGGCTTTCTCCTCGGCGACGACGTCGTGAACCTGCTCTTCCGCTTCGGCCATGATATGTCGCGCCTTCCGGCCGAGCTTATAGGTTCCGCGAACGGCACCGCGAAATGCCGGTTCGACGGCGGCCCCTAGCTTCGGCAGCGCTTTGGGAGCCAGCATGGCGGCGACACCGATAACCATGCCCGGGATCAGCGCGGCCTCGAATAACGCGGCACCAACGCAGATGATCCCGACGGTCGCCGCGGCGACCGTGAAATCGTCACCGCTCCCGGTGGGCTCGGCGGCTGTCGCTTCATCGCTAACGTCGACGACATGCACCTCCCCGCCGCGCCCATCGCCGGTTTCGACCCTCCCTGGCTGCTTCGGCATGATTAGTGAACCCCTTTCGCTCCGCAAAATGCTCTATTAAAACTTTGAGCCATGAATGTGAAACATTGATGACAACCGACGAGTACAATCCGGAAATTCACGTTCCGTTCCGCAGCTAACACAGTAGAGCAGCTGGCGGCGGGTCACGGTGCGGGAAGCCGATCAGGAGATCACTAGGCTAAAGAAATCGGCGGAGTATCGTGTTTCTCTTCAAGTACCGCTGCACCTCGTAAAGCAAAAAGCGGTGTGGTCGCCTCTATCGCACCTAAGCATTGAAGGTCGGATAATCGCCGCCAATCGCGGCCCTTCCCGTTCACCGATTTCGAGCGGCGATCCGAGGTCAAATCGCGGCGTATCGCGCAACGATATCGGCCAGGAGAAAGCGAATGACATACTCGCTAACCCCCGAGCAGAGCGACATCCGCGCCGCGGTATTGCGGCTGTGCGAGCAGTTTGGCGACGAGTACTGGCTGAAGAAAGACGAGGAGGGCGGCTTTCCGCACGAATTCCATGCGGCGATGGCCACCGCGGGCTGGCTCGGTATTGCGATGCCCGAAGCTTATGGCGGCAGTGGGCTAGGCATTAGCGAAGCGGCCGTCCTGATGCAGGCGGTCGCCGAGTCGGGTGCCGGCTTCAGCGGCGCCTCGGCGATCCACATGAACATCTTCGGATTGCACCCGGTCGTCGTGTTCGGCACTGACGAACAGAAAAGGCAGTTTCTGCCGCCGCTGATCGCCGGAAGAGAGAAAACCTGCTTTGCGGTGACCGAGCCTGATGCCGGGCTCGACACGACCCGCCTGAAGACGCGGGCGGTGCGCGAGGGCAACCACTACGTTTTGTCGGGCCGCAAGATCTGGATCTCGACCGCGCAGGTCGCAGAGAAAATGCTGATCCTCGCGCGCACGACGCCGATCGAGGAAGCCGCGCGGCCCTCGCTCGGAATGACCCTCTTTTATACCGATCTCGACCGCAGCGCCGTCGAGGTACGCGAGATCCCGAAAATGGGGCGCAAGGCGGTCGACTCGAACCTCTTGTTCATTGACGGGCTGAAGGTGCCGGCCGCGGACCGCATCGGCGAGGAGGGCAGGGGTTTCCACTACATCCTGCACGGCATGAACCCGGAGCGGATTCTGATCGCCGCCGAGGCAGTCGGTCTCGGCCGCGCCGCGCTCGCCCGCGCCGCCCGCTATGCGACCGAACGCGTCGTCTTCGGCCGCCCGATCGGCCAGAACCAGGCGATCCAGCACCCGCTCGCCGAGCGCTGGGTCGAGCTCGAAGCCGCGGAGCTGATGGTGTTGCGTGCGGCCGCAGCCTACGATCGGGGTGAAGAGGCCGGCACCTACGCCAATGCCGCCAAATATTGCGCTGCCGAGGCCGGCTTTCGCGCTTGCGAGACGGCGATTATGACCCATGGCGGCATGGGCTATGCACGCGAGTACCATGTCGAGCGCTATTTCCGCGAGATCCAGATCGCCCGCATCGCCCCGGTCAGCCCGCAGCTGATCCTCAGCTACATCGCCGAGCGCGTCCTGGGACTGCCGAAGTCGTATTGACCGCCTGAAGCGGGAATGCAGAGGTGATGGGCACCGGCTACGCCTGGGATTTTTCCTTTCTGTGGGGCTATCGCTGGCTGATCCTGACCGGGCTCGGAGTTACGATCGCCTACACGATCGGCACGATCTTGCTGGGACTGCTGGTGGGGCTCGCCACCGGGCTGCTGAGGCTGTCGCGCAATCTGGTGGTCACCGCGCCGCTCGTAGCCTATGTCGAGATCTTTCGCTGCACGCCGCTGCTCGTGCAGATCGTCTGGTTCTACTACGCATTGCCGGTCGTCCTCGGGATCGACATCCCGGCTCATGTCGCGGCGACAGTGGTATTGTCGCTCTACACTGGCGCCTTTTATGCCGAGATCATCCGCGGCGGCGTCAACTCGATCGAGCGGAGGCAAGGGGACGCGGCGCG
>Ga0318557_10000177_pt1 | contig 13611 bp, 10 predicted proteins | sample GRESIP065b5f19_FD_203497 | JGI IMG/M metagenome (GOLD analysis project Ga0318557, IMG submission 203497) | Tropical soil microbial communities from Luquillo Experimental Forest, Puerto Rico - GRE.SIPMG.065b5f19 | ecosystem: Environmental > Terrestrial > Soil > Tropical forest > Bulk soil... | reverse complement strand
TCCTCCCGCCGGTCGGTCGCGGGGTCCGCTTCCCGCTTGAACCGGGAGCGGTAGTGAAAGACGTCGATCGCTCCTTCCCGCCCCTCGGCCTTGAGGCGCCTCGGCCGGAAGCGGAACGCGCGGGTGCCGGCCTGGGCGCTCGAGCCCGTGACGAACCGCAACGAGCCGTCCGCGGCGCTCTCGAGGCCGCCGAACATCTCGACCTCGGTCCGGTGCTCGACGTCGCTCCACAGCGCGTCCCGCACGAGCTGCTCGAAGTAGGCCCGATGCCGCGGGCCGTCGCGGACGGTGCGGGAGTGCTCGATGTCGAACAGGATCTTCGCGAGGTAGAGCTTGCGCTGCGCCTCATAGCGGCTGCGCGCATGGGGCGCCTCGAACGTCGCCTTGAGCAGATCGCCGAGGGAGCTGCGGCCGCGGGTCTCCGGAAGGGGTGCCAGGTGCCGCGCGACCGGCTCGGGAACCAGGCGCAGCAGGTCGTTCAGATACGCGTCGGCGTCATGAAAGTACCCGGTGAGATCGGCGGCCGACGAGCGGCGGCTCCCCGCGGGCGCCGTGTACCCGCGGACGATCCGATCGTGGAACGCCGGCTCGCGCTGCATGTGCCGGTACGTATCGAGCCAGAGGCGAGTCAGCGCCGGGTGACGGCTCGGGAGGTGCGGATCGAGGAGCGGGTGCGCGTCGAACGCCGCGGCCACGTGAGGCGGGAGCGGGGACGCCGTGCCGTCGCGAGGAAGGAGGGCTCTCACGTTCGTCTCGACCGGGGAAATGTACGCTCCGGGGAGGCTGCGTGCTAGCGTCAGTCGGCGTCCCGGAGGAAACCCCATGGCGACCGTGACGATGGACGGCAAAACGATCACGATTTCCGGCGCGCTGCCCCGAGCGGGGACGGCGGCACCCGATTTCCGTCTCGACACGCGGGTCTGTTCGCTCTCGGCGCGGCGGTTCGACACGCTGGCGGCGGGCCTTGCGAACACGGTCGTGCTCGTCGTCTCGGCCGACCTCCCGTTCGCGATGAAGCGCGCCTGCTCCGACGCCGGCCTCGAGCACGTCATCCCGCTCTCGCTGATGCGCGGCCGCGCCTTCGCCCAGGACTACGGTGTCCTGATGACCGACGGCCCGATGGAGGGGATCACGGCCCGCGCCGTCGTCGTGCTCGACGAGTCGAACCGCGTGATCCACGCGCAGCTCGTCGGCGACATCGGCGACGAGCCCGATTACGACGCCGCGATCGCCGCCGCCCGGGGCTGACCGGGAGGACCCGCCGCCTCGGCTAGAATGCCGGTCCGATTCGTGAAGGAGGCCGCGTGGAGTACGCGATCGAGGGCTTTCGTCTCGAGAAATCCTTCGCGAAGAAGCGCTCGCTCAAGGAGATCGTGACGAAGCCGTTCGTCCCGGCAGAGCGGATCGAAGCGCTTCGCGGCGTCGACCTCCACGTCAGGACCGGCGAGATCTTCGGTCTGCTCGGTCCCAACGGCGCGGGCAAGACGACCCTCGTCAAGATCCTCTCCTGCCTCGTCCTTCCGGACCGCGGCCGCGCGGTCGTCGGCGGCGAGGACGTCCGCCGCGAGAACCGTGTCAAGCCCAACATCGGCCTCGTGCATTCCGACGAGCGGTCGTTCTACTGGCGGCTGTCGGGGCGGGACAACCTCCGTTTCTTCGCGAGGCTCTACGACGTGCCCGGGCCGCGGATCGAATCGCGCATCGACGAGCTGCTCGAGCGGGTCGAGCTGTCCCACGCCGCCGGTCAACGATTCTCCGGATACTCCTCCGGCATGAAGCAACGCCTGGCCGTCGCCCGCGCGCTTCTCCACGACCCGCCGATCCTCCTCATGGACGAGCCAACGCGCTCGCTCGATCCCGCGTCGTCGTTGTCCCTGCGCGAGTTCATCCGCGACGAGCTGAAGGGGCGCCTGGGGAAGACGATCCTGCTCGCGACCCACAATCTGCGCGAGGCGGAGATGCTCTGCGACCGCCTCGCGATCCTGGTGAAGGGGACGGTGCGGCAGGTTGGCACGGTCGGGGAGGTGCGGCGCTGGGGGATGGACGAGCGGCAGGTGCGGCTCGAGGTGTCGAACTGGCGCGACGGGATCGCCGGGCCGTTTCGTGTCGTCTCCGCCGAGAAGCTCGACGGGATCCACCGGGCCGTGGTGGCGCTCGACGGCGACGGGCGCTTGAACGACCTCCTCGCCGCCGTCATGGCGGCCGGCTGCGTCGTCCACGCCTGCGACCGGGTGGAGCCCGATCTCGAGGAAGCCTTCGCGCGCTTGATGCGCGAGGAGTCCGCGAAAGGCGCCGCGTGAAGCGGTTCTTCACCAAGATCTGGGCGTTCCTCTACCGGGACCTGTTGACCGATTTGTCGTACCGGTTCGCGTTCGTCCTCCAGCTGTTCGGCATGGTGTTCGCCGTCGCGGTCTTCTACTTCGCGAGCCGGATGATCGACCCGAAGACCGCGGGCCTCGACGGGATCGAGCCGTTTCCATGGATCCTGGTCGGCATCGCGTTCCAGCTCTACTTCGCAACGGCGCTCTATTCCTTTTCGGAGAAGGTCCGAAGCGAGCAGGTCCTGGGGACGCTCGAGGCGATGCTCGTGTCGCCGACCCCTACCTCGATGGTGATCTTCTCCTCGGCCGCGTGGGATTTCACCTGGGGCGCCCTCCGGCTGGTCGTCTACTTGCTCGCGGCGGTTTTCCTGTTCGGGGTGAAGCTCCACGTCACGAGCCCACTCGCCTTGATGCTCGGGATCGTCCTCACGCTGCTCTCGTCCGCCGGAATCGGGCTGCTGTCCGCCTCGTTCATCCTCTACTTCAAGCGTGGGGATCCGGTGAATTTCATCCTGACGATGGGGACGACCTTCTTCGGAAACGTGATCTTTCCGGCGAAGGTCCTGCCGGCCAGCGTTCGGGGAGTCTCGGCATGGCTGCCGATGACCTGGTCCCTCAAGGTCGTCCGGGGGTCGCTCCTCCAGGGCGCCGATCTTTCCGCGCTGCAGGGGGAGATCCTGCGGCTCGCCGTCCTGACCGCCGTGCTCGTTCCCCTGGGGCTTTTCGCGTCCCGGATCGCCATCCAGAAGGCGAAGCGGGAGGGGTCGCTGGTTCAGTACTGAAAGTATCGCCCCCTGCGGCCGCCCGAATCGCGGTAAATTCAATCGGGGCTGGAGAAGTCGCCATGCGCTACGTCGCAATGGCCGCCGCGGCAGGGATGGCCCTCATCGGATGGGCCGGTGTCCGCGCCGACGATTCCAACGCGCGCACGATCCAGATCGCGATGGGACTGGCGCAGCGCGGGCTCGCCTCGCTCGAGAAGGGGAACACGGCGCGCGCGCGCGAGGACTTCGAGAAGTCGATCGTCAAGTACCCCGGGCTTCCCGAGGCCCACATCGGCCTCGGGCATCTCGCGATGCGCGAGCGGCGGTTCGAAGACGCACTGGAGGAATACCGGCGCGCTCAGCAGTGCCACCGGGAGCTGTCCGGCCTCATTCTCGAGCTGTCGACCGATCGGTACGCGAAGTCGCGCGAGGAGCTCACGCGCCTGCGCATCATCAAGGGCCAGCTCGACATGGCGGCGGCGCGGAGCGAGGGCGGCGGCGGCGACAGCGGCACGATGACCGGCTCCGGGAAGAGCGAGGGTCAGATTCAGCGCGAACGGACCGAGGTCGATCGCCAGATCGCGGAGCTCGAGACGATGGATGCCCCCAATCCGACGACGGCCAAAGAGCCGCCGGCGAGGCTGTACTTTTTCGAGGGGAACGCGCTATTCGACCTGCAGCGTGTCGACGACGCAATCACGGCGTGGGAAGAGGCCGCCCGGCGCGACCCGAAGTTCGCTCCGGTCCAGAACAACCTGGCCGTCGCCTACTGGCGGAAGGGGAGGCTCGCCGACGCGCAGGCGGCGCTCGATCGTGCCGTCGGGCTCGGATTCCAGGTGAATCCTAGTTTCCGGGACGATCTCGCGCGATCGGCGTCGAGCCTGGCCGACGGGCGTTGAGCGCATCGCGAACCGCATCGACGACGAGGTCGGGCTGGTCGAACTGGATGTAATGCCCGCTCGCCGAGGCGATCACCTGGTGTCCCTCCGGAAACGTCCCGGCCATCGCGCGCTGCATGTCGAGCCACGCCGAGCGGAACGCCGGCGGATCCGCGGCGCGGGCCGCCGTGATCACGATGACCGGGAACCGGCCGGCCGGGGCGGCCGCGACCGCGTTCCGGACCTCGGCGGCGCTCGACGGCATCGCCGCGACCTCCTCGCGAAAGGCCGCCGGGCCCGCCGCCATCTCGGTGCGGCGCTTCTCGCGCTCGGCCGGCGTGACTAGCGACTCCTCGCGATCCGGAAAGGATTCCGGGGTGGCGTCCACGAGCACGAGCCCGGCGACGAGCTCCGGGTGGCGCGCCGCGAACAGGCGCACGTTGAGCCCGCCGAACGAGTGCCCGACCAGGACGTACGGGGGCGGGATCTCGGCGCGCCGGAGCAGCTCGGCCAGCTCGCCGACGATGCGTTCGCTCGTGCGCGGCGCCGGTCCGCGATCGCTCTTTCCGAGCCCGGCACGATCGTAGGCGCAGACGCGGGTGAGCTTCCGGATGCCGGGCACCACCCAGTCCCAGGTGCCCAGCGTGTCGCCCGCGCCGGCATCGAGGACGACCACCGGGCCGCCCTCCCCGACGCACCGGAGGTGTAGGCGATAGCCGCCCACGTCCACGCGCTTGTCGAGGGTGCGGGCGGCAAAGGCCGCGGTCGAAACGACGATCGCGGCGGCGATGGCCCGTCCTCCGGCTCGCATGAGGTCCCCCAGAGGCCATCCTACGCTCCGGCCGTACAATCGGCCCGGTTCGCCATCCCGCGGGAGCGGGCGGCGCAAGGAGCGAGCATGATCAACGGGGCCCACGTCATCGTTTACAGCAACGACGCCGACGCCGATCGCGCCTTCCTCCGCGACGTGCTCGGGCTTCCGCACGTGGACGTCGGCGGCGGCTGGCTGATCTTCGGGATGCCGCCGTCCGAGGTCGCCGTGCACCCCGGAAGCGAGAACGACCGTCACGAGCTCTATCTGATGTGCGAGGACGTGGCCCAGTTCGTCGCCGCGATGAAGACGCGGCGGATCGCCTGCACCGCCGTCCGCGACGAAGGATGGGGGAAGCTGACCGAGATGACCCTGCCCGGCGGCGGCGCGATCGGCGTCTACGAGCCGCGCCACGCGAGGCCCGGAACGATGACGGCGAAGGGCAAGAGCGCGAAGCCGCCGGCCCGCGCGGCACGGAAGGGGAGGCCGGCTCGGAAGGCCGCGCCGGCGCGCAAGGCCACCAAGGCACGGAAGTCGAAACGGTCCACGTGAGCGACCCCACCGAGCCGCTCCACCCCGACCGGGAGCCTTCGGGACTCACGCTCTCGCCGGGGACGCGCGTCGCGCACTTCCGCGTGTTGCGCGAGCTGGGCCGGGGAGGCTTCGGAATCGTCCACCTCGCGGAGGACCTCGAGATCCCCGGACGCGCCGTCGCCCTGAAGACGGTTCCCGCGGGATCCGGGGCCCCGGATGCCGAGCGGCTCCGCCACGAAGCGGCGGCGCTCGCGGCGCTTCACCACCCGCACATCCTGGTCGTGCACGAGGTCGGAGTCGGTCCGTCGGGGATATTCCTCGCCGAGGAGTACATGCCGGGCGGCTCCGTCGCGGAGCGGATCGCGGCCGGCCCGCTCCCGGAAGCCGAGGCGTTGACGATGGCGCGCGATGCCGCGGACGCGCTCGCCGCGGCGCATCGAGCAGGGATCGTCCACCGGGACTTCAAGCCGGCGAACCTCCTGCGCACCGCGGATGGCCTCGTGAAGGTCGCCGACTTCGGTCTCGCCCTTCGCGGCGGCGCCGGCGCTCCGTCGGGGGCGGGCGCCGGCATCGCGGGAGCGATCGCGGGAGAGGACACGGTGACGGCTCCGCTCGGAGACGGGCGCCGGCTCGCCGGCACCCCGGCGTACATGCCGCCGGAGGTGTTCGAGGGCCATTCCGCGACGGCCCTCGGGGATCAGTTCGCGTTCGGCGTCACCCTGCACGAGATGCTCTCCGGCCGTCGCCCCACGCGTGGCGTTCCGTCGGTCGCGCCGGGCTTCGCAGCGGATCTCGAGGGAATCGTCGCCCGGACGATCGCGCGCGATCCCGCGCGGCGGTTCCCCGACATGCGCGCCGTCGTGGAAGCGCTCGATGACGCAGTCCTGCGGCGCTCTCCCGAGCGCCGGCGGGCCAGGCGGGTGGTTGTTCTGAGCGTCTTGCTCGTCGCGATCCTCGTCGCGGGGTGGTACGGATGGAGGTGGAGCGAGCAGCGCAGGGCGCGGGCGCTCAACGAGCGCGGACGCGCGTCGCTCGAGCGCGGAGACCGCGACGAGGCACGTGCCGCGTTCGTCGAAGCGCACTCCGCGGATCCCGGCTATCTTCCCGCCTGCACCAACCTCGGGCAGCTCGCGGCGATCGAGTCGACGCCCGACTGGGCCGTCACGATCCTCCGCGATTGCGCGCGGCAGTTCCCCGATGCCGCCGCGGTGAGATACAACCTGGGCGCCGCGCTCGGACGGACCGGGCGCCGGGCCGAGGCATCGGCGGAGCTGACCAAGGCGCTCGGCCTCGCGCGCGATTCGTCGCTGCGGCCTCTGGTCGTCAACGAGCTCGCCCGCACGATGATCGCGGACGGCCGGGCGGCCGATGCCACCGCCCTCGTCGTCGCCGAGCATCCGGATCCCGCGGCGTCCCTCGAGGGCGCGCTGCTGACCCGCACGCTCGGCGTCGCGCACCTCGAAGCCGGCCAGCCGGAGGCTGCGCGGGCTGCGCTCGAGGCGACCCTCGAGGGGAAGCTGACCCCGTCCGAGCGCCCTGCGACGCTCGCCGAGCTCGGGCGCGCCCTCGAGGCGCTCGGGCGCAGCGCCGACGCAAGGGAGAACTACTCTCGCGCGATCGTCGAGGGCGCGACGGGAGAGGCGGCCGACCTCGCGCGCGCGGGGCTGGCTCGCATGGAGCACGCGACACGATAGGCCGGCCGCGTGACGTATGATGGCCGCAAGCGCCGCCCGGGGGTACCCCAATGACGCTTCGACCGCTCGTCGTGGCCGCGTTCCTGTCGATTCCGGCGTGGCCTCCCGCGACACCGGCTTCCGATGTCGTCGCACCCGCCGCCGGCGTGCTCGCTTCGATGCGTCCCCCGGTCGCCGTCGAGCGGGCCGGCTCCAATGCCGCGCCTCACGTCGAGCTGGGCATGCGGCTCGAGGCCGGCGACGTGGTGAAGGCCGGACCCGGGGGAGGCGCCATCGTGTATCTCGCGGGCGGAGCGATCGTCCACGTCAAGGAGGGAGAAAGGCTCGCGGTCCCCGCGCGGGGTGCCGCGGCGCGCGCCGGCGCGCGGGACGGAGCACTTCCGGCCGGTGTCGTGAAAGCGTCGGAGTCGGGGCTTTGGATCCTCAACGACCCAGAGGGAAGCATCGTCGTGGCGGGCATGCGGGGCGGCTCGGATGCCGCGTGGGGCGTGACGCCCGACCTGCGCGTCGTCCCGCTCTCGCCGCGATACGAGGTGACGCTGACGGCTCGGCCGCGCTTCGTCGCCGCGGGCGGCCCGCGGCCCGCCCGGATCAGCGTCGCGACGGGGAAGCAGGTCGTGTGGACGAGCGGCGGGCTCGACGGCGACGGGCCTTGGTCTCCCGACGGGTTCCCCGCGCTCGACCCGTCCAAGCTGTACGCGTGGCGGCTCGAGAGCGCGGCCGACGGGGCGCCGGTTTCCGAGTGGGTCGCCTTTCGTGTTTCCCCGCCGGCCGCCGCGGACGATGCCGCGACCTTCGAGCGCCGGATGGCGGATCTCTCCGGCGCTCCCGGCGGAGCGACCGCGGCCGACGTGCTCCGGTGCGGCCGTTACCTCGAAACGTCGAGCTGGACCCCGCTCCTGTCGGCGGCGATCCGAGTGCTCTCGATCCAGCCGGACTCGACCCTGGCCAAGCGTGCCCGCGATCGCGCGATCGCGGGATTGCGCCTCGAGGCGGCGGACGCGGCGCTCCTCGCGGGGCGGCTCGACTGAGCAGAATTGCTGGACACCACCGTCCGGGGGCCGTATGAATGAATCAACCCCCCGCCTGGAGGCCGCCACGGTGCCGTTCTCCGCACGAGCCGGTGTGCGAACAGCACTTCTCGCGAGCGCGTGCGCGCTGCTGATCGCGCTCCCTTCGTCCGCGCAGACCCTCGGCAAGCGGCTCGGCCGGAACTTCGACAGCAACCTGTACTATCCGGCCGATTCCTTCTTCACGGCCCAGGGTCCGGAGGCGGTTCTAGCACTCGGCCATCCCACCGGCGTCTGCTTCTCGGGCTCCTCGTGCAGCGTGGACACCGATTGCGTCGCGCCGGAGACATGCATCAACGGAGCGTGCGGGGCCGTGGTCGACGCGCAGGTCGGCTACGTCGCCGTGATCGCAAAGGCGCGCTTCTGCTCGATCCTCGCCTGCGGCGGAGTGCCCGTTCCGGAATGCCCCGGCGCCGTGTGCGACGGCAGCGGGACCTGCAACGATCCGGGCTCGAACGTGAGCGATCTGTGCCGCTGCCTCACCTGCGACGAGAGCGACCCCACGATTCCCGCGTCGGACCTCGCGTTCGCGGACACCTTTGACGGGACGGGGACGGCGTCGTGGGCGCTGGGCCAGGCGGAATTCGTGCACGATGCCACGCGCTCCTATCTCTTCCTGCGCAAGGGGGACTTCCCACCGGACCCGTCCGGCAACCCGACGTTTCCGCCCACCTCGGTCGCGCTGACGCGTTTCCCGCTGACGCCAGGAGCGGACTACGTGATCCACGTCAAGTGGACGTTCGTTCCCGCGGACGCCAACCTCCGGGACTGCCGCTCCGCGCAGCTGACGCTGTGGCTCGACACCGGCGCACCGGTGTGCCCGTGAGGAGGCGGCGATGAAACGCGCGCCGGTCCTCGCGGCTCTCCTCGCGCTGCTCGCGCTGCCCGCGTCTGCCCAGACTCTCGACAAGCGCCTCGGGCGCTCGTTCAACGACCAGCCGTACGAGCCCCAGACGTTCTTCTTCACGGCGGAGCGCCCCGAGGGCGTTCTCCAGATCTCGAACGTCATCGGGCCGTGCCCCGATGCGACGGCCCTCTGCGCGACCGCCGCGGACTGCGTGGCGCCGGGAAACGCCGGCTGCGGCCCGGACGGCACCTGCATCGATCCGGTCACGCATCTGCTCGGTCAGATCTCCGTGATCCGGAAGGCCCGGTACTGTGAGATCGCCGCGTGCGCGGGCGTGCTCCTCGCCGAGTGCGGCGGCACCGTCTGCCCCGCGGGCCAGACGTACTGCCCGAACCCGGGAGACTGCGCGTCGTGTCCGCTCGCGCGCGCGCTGTGTCTGTGCGACGGCGGGCTCACCTGCCCGACCGACGACGCGATCCTCGATCCCTCCTGGGTCGCCTTCGACGACACCTTCGCCGACGCGTCGAACCCGAAGCGCTGGAGCCTGCTCGGCGCGAGCATCACGGGGGGCGGCGGCGACTCCCAGCTGCGGGTGGGCGTGAATCCGGGGTTCGATCCCGGACGCGTCGACAGCGTCTCCGACGCGGCGGTGCGCTTCCCGCTGGCCGTCGGAGGCGACTACGTCCTGACGATCAAGCAGGGGATCACGCCGTTCACCCTCTCGTCGACCTGCGATCCCTACGGGCAGCTCTCGGTGTTCTTCTCGACGCGCGCGAGCACCTGCGGCGTCGACGGCGACGGCGACGGATATCCGGCCGGCGTCGACTGCGACGACACGGACCCGAAGGTCCACCCGGGGGCAACGGAGGTTTGCAACGGCAAGGACGACAACTGCGACGGACGCGTCGACGAGGAGCCGGCGGCGTCCGCCTCGTGCGACGACGGCAACCGCTGCACGGCGGACGCCTGCGTCAACGGCGCGTGCACGCACACGGACATCTCCGCGACGTGCGACGACGGCGACCTGTGCACGACCGACACCTGCGATCCGGTGCTCGGCTGCGTGCACACGCCGATCTCCTGCGACGACGGGATCTCCTGCACCCTCGACCTGTGCGATCCGGCGGTCGGCTGCCGGAACGAGCCGACGAGCGACTGCCCGGACGGACTCGGGTTCTACCGGCACCAGTGCGACGGCCCGGAGCGGCAGGAGCCGCTGACCGCGGGGGACGCCGCGTGCGTCGCGCGCTCGCGCACGTTTTCCTGGGTGACGGGCGTCGCCGACGTCTGTACCGTCCTGGACGTGGAGCCCCGCAACGACAAGTGCAAGCAGGCCGAGGGGCAGTACATGACGCTCCTCCTGAATCGTTGCAAGGGGCGCGTGATCGACCCGGAGCCGATCGTATCGACCTGCGGCGACAACACGACCGTCGGACAGACGGTGGCCGAGGTCGACACGATCCTCTCGGATCCCCGCCGCACGAAATCGGCGTGCACGACCGCGCAGTGCGAATCGGAGGAGCTGAACTCCGGCGCCGCGCTCGGCGTCCTGCGGCTCGATGCCGCCCGCCGCGCCGACGGAGGGGTTCACCTCACCTGGACCGCCCCTCCCAGCTGCCAGTCCGGGACCTGCGTCTATAGGACATGGAGGCGTCCCGCGGGCGCCGGCACGTACGTGCTCGTCGGGACGGGGAGCGGAACGTCGTTCGAGGACGTCACCGGCCGCTCCGGCACCGACTACGAGTACGTGACGACGCTCGACGCGACTCCCTAGTCTCCCGTCCTGGGGACATTCCTACTTTTCGCAGCGCGGCGGTATCCGGGGAGCCGCGCAAGAAAAGAGGAACGTCCCCAGGACGAGAGACTAGCGCCGCCCCGTCAGCGTGAACGGCGCCCAGGCGAACGGGGCGGCCGTGGCGGGCTCGCGGCGCAGCGCCCGCTTGGCGTCCCGGAGGGCCGTCGAGTAGTCGGCGTCCCTCTGCGCGGCAGTCTCCTTCGCGACGCGTTTGAAGAGCGCGCCCATGAGCGTCGCCGTCGAAGCGTCCGGCACCGGCCAGAGGCTCGCGACCACGCGGCGGGCTCCGGCGGCGAAGAATCCTCGCGCGAGCGAGAACACCCCCTCCCCGGCGACGCGCCGCCCGACGCCGGTGTCGCACGCCGAGAGCACGACGAGGTCCGCCGAGGTCTCGAGAGAGTCGATCTCGTACAGACGCAGGAGGCCGTCGTCCCCGGGGTCGGGCGGAGTCTTCGGCCCGGCCGCGAGCGCCAGGCCGGCGAGGAGATCGCTCCGGTCCGGAGCCGACAGGGCGTGCGTCGCGAGGTGGACGAACCGGTGCGAGGGGAGCGCCTCGCGCACAGCGGCCTCGGTGGCCGCTGCGCCCTCTAGGGAGAAGATGCCGCCGCCCTTCCCGGCGCGGCGAAACGCATCGGCGATCGCCGCGCTCTCGAGGCGCGTCCCCGGCAGTGCCGGGAACCGGCCGCCGTAGTCGGGGTCCGCGACGGTGAGGAGCCCGCCGGCGACTCCCGCGCGCGACCCGCCGGAGCCGACGCTCGCCAGGATCGTCGCCGAGGGCGCGTACCGGATTGGGGGCCCCGCATCGAGCCACGTCGTGGCCGCGGCCCACGAGCCGGCTGCGCGGGAGACCAGGGCCTCGAACGGGAACGCGGCGAGCGGTCCGTCCGGAACGATGACGGCCTCGCGCTCGCGCCTCAGGCTCGACCAGACCGCGTCCGGCACCAGCACGCGCCGCAGCGCGGCCAGCTCCGCGATGGTCTCCTGGGGGTCGTCCAGTCCTTCGCCCGGAGCCTCCGCGAGGCGGCGGAGGAGCGGCACGCCGATCGCTCGCGGTCCGTCGCCGAGCGCGGCTTCGAGACGCGACGCATCGAGCGGCCCCGGGTCGATGCCGAGGGTCCTGGCATCGGCCGGCTCGATCGCGAGCGGAATCACAGAGGCCGCGCCGGCCGCCGGCACGACGAACAGCCAGGATCCCTCGCGCCCGATGTGGAACTCGAGGAGCGCTCCCCCGGCCGCGACGAGGTCGCGGCGGACGGCCTCGAGCGAGGGGACCCCCCGGCCGCGGCCGACCGTGTCGCGCCAGAGGGGGCTCTCGTTCTTCGCGTCGTCCGCGACGAGCTGGAGCGCCCTTGCGGCGGCTTCCATCCCGGCTTCGAGATCGGCGATGTTCCGCCGCCGCTCCTCGGGGGTCACGTCCTCGCGGCGGCGCTCGTAGTCGAAGCGCCCCTGAAGTTCCGCGAGCCTGGCGGCGGACTCGGCTTCGCGCGCCGCGAGCCTCGCCCGGGTCGCTGGATCGAGCGAGCGCTCGAGGTCGCCCGTGCCGGCGGTGAGAAGGTCGAGTAGCGCGCGGGCCCGCGATCGCTCGGCGACCGCGAACGCCGTTCCGAGATCGCCGTCGGCGATCGACCACGCGATCATCCGGTCGTAGTCGTCGAGGTGCCGTCGCAAGAAATCGGCGCGGGCCTTGTCTCCTCCTCCGCGGCGCGGCCGCAACGACTCGATCCCGGACAGCGCGCTCGCGAGTGCTGCGCGGGCTTCCTTTCTCCGGCCGGTCCGCTCGAGGAGGTCGGCCTCGAGCGTGAGCGCGTCGATGCCGGACTCGGGATACGCGGGGGACGAGGCGAGAGCTGCTCGCGCGGCCGAGACCTCCGGGAGGAGCGCGTCCGCGGGCCGCGAGCCGTCGTAAAACTGTACGCGGGCGAGGTGGATGCGCGTCGTCTCCGTGACCGGGTGCTCCTCGCCGTAGACCGCCGCGCGGATCGCGAGCGCGCGCTCGTAGAGCGGCTTCGCCTCGGCGAGGTGGCCGGCATCGGCGAGCGTGTCGGCGTAGTCGTGCAGATTCCACGAGACGTTGGGGTGGTCGGGACCGAGGACCTTCTCCTGCGCTTCGAGCGACTCGCGGTACAGCGGCTCCGCGCGGTCGATGCGTCCATCCTCGGCGTAAAGCATGGCGAGGTTCACGCGAAAGAAGAGCAGCGCCGGGTTTTCCGGGCAGAGCGCGTCGCGCGCCGCGGCGAGCGAGTCGACGAGCAGCGGCTCGGCGTCCCGGAGGCGCCCTTGCCGGCGGTAGATCTCCCCTAGGTTGTTCTTTCCCATCGCGACGAGGTCGGGGGAGGCCACGTCCGGGTGCGCGGCGAGGATCTCGAGAGTGCGCTTCGACCAGCGTTCCGCCTCGCCGTACTCCGCGCGGTCCAGGTGCACGCCCGCGATGCTCGTCGCGATCTCGGAGAGCAGCAGCCAGTCCGGCGGGCTCGCTCCGCGCTCGAGCGCCTCGGCGCGCGTGAACGCCTCCGCCGCGGCGTCGTAGCGGTCCTGATTGCGGTAGAGCTCGCCGACGTTGTGCATTGCGTCGGCGAGAAGGTGCGGGTCGGGGGGCGTGTCCGCCTCGATCGACTCGAGGGCGCGCTCGAGGGGGACGGCGGCCTCGGCGTACTTCCCCTGCTGGAGCCGGAGCAGCCCGACGTCGCGCAGCCCGCGGCGCCATGCGGGCAGCGAGCCCGGAAGATGCGACTCGCGGATCGCGAGCGAGCGCGCCTCGAGCGTCTCACCCTCACGGAATCGTCCCTCGCCGTAGAGCACCGACGACACCAGGCTCAGGCTGTCGGCGACGCAGAGGTCGTTGCCGCCGAGCGCGGCTTCCCGGAGCGCGAGCGTCTTGCGCACGAGCTTCTCCGAGA
>Ga0318557_10000152_pt1 | contig 14276 bp, 30 predicted proteins | sample GRESIP065b5f19_FD_203497 | JGI IMG/M metagenome (GOLD analysis project Ga0318557, IMG submission 203497) | Tropical soil microbial communities from Luquillo Experimental Forest, Puerto Rico - GRE.SIPMG.065b5f19 | ecosystem: Environmental > Terrestrial > Soil > Tropical forest > Bulk soil... | reverse complement strand
TGCGAGGTGCGCGCAAACAGCTTTGCGGAAGTGAAATGCCGGCGCCGGCCGGTGCCTCGCGCACGAATCACGAGATCGCGGCCGTGAAGCCTCAGAGCTTCATCGATCGCGATGTTGCCGACGCGAAAACCGTATGCGTTGTAGAGAGGGACGTGCAGAGACACCAAGGGCCCTCGAGCATTCCGGATTAACGCATCCGGAAATTCCCCGTAGGGTGGCGCCTGATCACCTGATGGCCGATAAACTTACAGCGAAGCTTGTAAGCGCGTCAAGGCTGCCTGTCACTTCTTACAGGTCTGCGCCTTCTGAATCGTGTGCCAATAGTTCTGCTCTGCGCCCCATTCCTTCGCGTGTCCGGTGAGATCCCACAGCGCTTCGACAAAGTTGCCGACTTCGAAGTCCTTCGTTGCGATATGCCCGATCCAATTGAGCAAACTGCGGTCGTCGTGTATCCGGGCGAGAACAACTTCATAAGGAGCAAACGGCGGCGCGTAGTGCAGGCCGATGAAATCGAGCGACCACGGCTCGGTCTTCGTGAATCGCCAGTGTCCCCAGGTGTCGCCATCTTCCGGCTGCAGCTCTGGCCAAGCAAGCAGATCCGCCGCACTGTAAGTGCCGTGCTTGTCGCCATGGGTTTCCCGAAACTTATTCCAATGCGCTTCACACTTCTCGCGATACTCGCTCATCGTTGAGCCTTCAGACTGAACGTGATCGCTGGCATGCACGGGACTTGGCCGTCCGCAAAATACACGAGTACGTGTGCGGGCCGCGGTTCGACTTGGCCGCGCTTGCGCATGATCTCGAGTCCGTCGACGAAAGCTTGCGAAACGTTGTTCCACAGCATGATGTTTGGAAAACCGGGAAGACACACACCGAACTCCCCCCGCGCTTCTGGCCCGATATGCTTGATCAATTCAACGAAACTGACGTCACCACGTTGTACGATCAATGCGGTCATCTCGTCAGCCATTTGTTCTGCCGTTTTCATCGTTCACTCCTTCAACGTGTGGAACAGCTTCGCCTGCGTCTCTAAATCGCGTTTGCGGTTTGGCTTCATGCTGCACCAGCGTTGCGTTCTTGTGCTTGTCGCACAGCTTGCCGCCGGCTTTGCGATTGACGTGCTTCAGGCACATCGCGAGCGCGCAGCCGGGGAATTCACAGAGATACAGGCCTGGCATCGAGCACTTGAAGCAGACAGCAGGCCGCGGCTTTCCTAAGCGCCGCGGCCTGGTTTCATTGCGCCTGAAGATGGCGCCGCCTTGGTTCATCGGTCAAGTCACCCGGTAACGCTCCGGCTTTTTGCGTTGCGCTTCGCGCTTGCGCCTGAATTCCTCGTACACCGGCCGCAGGCCTAAATAAGCCGCCCCGGCCACCAGCACGACGGCAATCGCGAGCAGGTTCCAGTTCATGCGCAGTACGTTCTCACGCACAGGATGTAACTGCGCGTCGCCACTATCACACATGCCGCCAAACATATCTTGCAGGTGATCGCATAAAGACTGCAGATCGCCAGCGAAGCCTTGTACACTACCTCGCATAACTGGCACTGGTTGAGCGCCCCGCCACGACAGTTAGGTAACGCGGGCCGCGGCGGAAAGGCGCCAAGTACCTGCGCGACTTGTTCTGCGTCTTGCTCCTTTTGGAGCGCGGCGTCCAGCTTGTCGATGTTCTTCAGTACGGCAGTGTAAAACGTGTCGCGAGCATTGGCGTCGAGCGGCATCCGGCCACGTGTCTCGGTCACCAGCTTCTCGCCTTCATCGAGCGCCGCAATGCATTCCTGGCTGGAACATTCGAGACGCGTTTCGGCGTAAAGATCGGCCGCCGCATCCATGGCCTTCACAATTCCAGGCCGGGTATCCTGCGTCGCCGCCGGTAACGGCACCGACATGGTCACCATCAACAATCCAACAACTGCAGACTTCAAAATGGAAATTTCCATTGTGTTCTCCTTTTTCCTGATTTCGGGCTGGGGAAGCCTTACGGACCAGGCCTATATACTCCGCTTTCGATCTGCGATGCAACTGAATCTATGCGCTGCTCGAGCGACAGCTCGCCGGTCATGATGGCATCGGCGATCCGCCGCGCGGTGGTCGACGCGCCGAATACCCAGCCAACATAGAAGCAAGCGCTGCAGATCAGAAACCAAAAGAAATAGCTCTTCATGTGTTGAACTCTCCGTTGTAGTAGTTGTGGCGCAGGCGCAGCCATTCGGCGGTGAGCGCAGCCCAGTCGCCATCGCTCATGAACTGTTCGGTCGTTGAGCCGACTTCAGGCCAGTTAGCGTACGGATTCGGCGGCGCGTCAGATCTCGTCGGCGCAGAACTCCTGGCATTTGTCGCAGCATCGGCATTTCGTTCGTTTGTCATCGAACACATCCAAAAGATATGGGCAAGTGTGCGGATCGAGTTTTGCGTGCTTGCAAGGTTCGCGGCCGCGGTTGCGTTGCAGCATCTTAATCAACTGCTTCGGCGTGACGTCGATCGTGCGCCTCGAGCGAATGAGTGGCGCACGTTTCTTAGCCATAGTGTGCCTGCAATCCATCGAAGCATCGCGAATGTCCTTCGCGAATCACGCCGCCGATCAGATCGATGCGCCAGACATCGTCTTCGACCGGCATGACGCCGCAGAAGCAGCAGGGATTTGTGAAGTCGGTGTAATAGCGCTCACGCAATAATTGTTTGCAGAACTCGAGCGTAAGCGTGCCAGCTGCGAAGACGTCGTCGCCTCGGTTCGAGAATTCGACTTTCATTGTTTCCTCCATGGCTCTGTTTTTGAGCGTCACTGTTTGAGCGTAGTTGGATACTCGAGTGTCTCTGCGCTTTCGATATTGAATTCCTTGCTGATCGCTTCGGTGCAGCAGTGCAGGATGAAAAAAGCTTCGACAGGTCCATCGCAGTTGTGCAAGAGCACATCGATGACTTTCTGGCAGATGCCGGTGACTTTGCGGCGGTAGTCGTCGTCAATGTTGATGATGATTCGTTCGGGTTCACTCAATGCGTTTCTCCTTTCGATTCGTCGGACACAATTCACTCATTTGCGGCCCGCAATCTGTTTGAACATAGCGAGAAATTCCCGGCCTTCGGGACAATCGTCGGCTTTAAACACTTCTTCATTGCCGTAGAAAGTACGTTCGCCAAAGTGATCACAGCGAACAGCCTGGTGCTGCTGCACAGTGCGCGTTTCGCCCGTGAGTTTATTTTGCGAGCCGATCAAGTCATGTACCGCTTCGCCGGTGACAATGAGTTTCCAGCCATCGGGTTTGCAGAGGCGGCAGACGAGCACCGGCGCGGTTGAATGTGGCGGCATCATTTCGTTGCACACTCCAGCCATGCGTTTAGGAGTGGGCCAGCGTTCGAATTCGCGTTCGGCTTTGGTGAACGCCGCGCTGATGATGCCGGGCGGGAAATGCTCGAGGACTTCGCAATAGACGCGTTTGGTGGCACCGAGCGCATCTGGTTTGAAATGTTTGTTGAACAGCGACAGCAACATATCGATGCGGGTGTTAATCAGGCTGTGTGTTTCGTTTAGGCTTTTGCGTGTAGAAGTCAAGACCAGTGTTCCTTTCGTATTCTGCAATCTGTTCATCGATTGTCGGACCCGATTCACCATTGGCTTTCTTGTAGTGGACAGCGCTATCGATCCATCTGCGCCACACGGCGTGAACATCGTGCAGCACGGCCACGCCGCGAGCACGGTTGTAATCGAGCAGCCGCTGGAACTCAGTGCTGGCGTCGATGTGCTGGTTTTGTGCAAGGTCGATCATCGAGGGATCGAGGGTCACCCGTTCCAAAGGAACGTGGCGGAGAGAGAGTCGCTTTTTCTGGGACTCTCTCTCTAAAGGCTTGATCGCCTGATCTTGAGAAGATGAAGAGTTAAGAGTCTTACTCTTATATGGTGTTGGTGTTGGAGAGTTGACCCGCTGGGTTTCTGAAAATAACCCGCTGGGTTTCGTGTTAGTAGTAACTTTCTGTGGACGGCCGTGGCTTTGGCGACCGTTCTTTCGTGCAATGTTTATGCGAGTTTTCGTAAGTTTCAGTTCCTCCTCGAATCGTTTGTTGGAAAACCCGCTGGGTTTTTTGTTGAAGAACTCAACAAGCACCCTTGTTACAGCGCGTTTTTGCGATGTAACATGCGCATTCGCTATGCGGAAAGCGATGGATTCACTGGGGATAGGTTTTTCTGTGGCATACAAATAGTCGAGCAAAAGAGTGTATACGCCGTGCTCGTATGTGGTGAGGTGTTTTGTCTTTCTGGCGTAATCACCGATGAATCTGCGGTAGTAATTCACTAGCTAACCCTCCAACACTGGGCGGAAGGGCGGTGTGTTGGTCACCGCCCTTGCCTAGCCCGCACCCGTCGGCGCAGGCTGAATGGCGCGCACGGAACGCGGCCACGGGAACTCTTTCACAATGTGTTTGTTAGCGCAAGATCACGCGGCTGTGGAAAACCTGTGAATGTGTGGATTTCGTTTGTGTCGAAAGAGTTAAGGCTTCTTCGGCCGCTCGATCCCGACGATTTGAGCTCCGATGATTGCGCGGCAAGCCGAGCAAAACAGCGTTTCGACGAGCACGCCGTCAGGGAAATCGTAGCGCAGCCGTTTGATGTGCAAAGGATCCGCGCCACACTTCCCGCACAGCGGATAGATCACGCCGGGCTTTGGATCCGGAACGATTTCGTCTTCAGGCATCGCCGAGCGTCTCCTGCCGCGGAAAGGCCTCGAGCTTCGCGCCGGCATGCTCGAGCAGCAGCACCGCAAGCTGCATGGCGTGCTCTTTCGGCAATCCAATCCAAGCCGTCGGCTTTCCGAAATCGAGGCGAATGATTTGACCGTCCGCGCTGTGGCTGATCATGAGTCTTAGTTCGCCTTGGTCGGTCGGGTCGAGTTTGCCGTTAGGATAGTTCCCCGTGGCGCCAAGGCCGAGATGTTTGAGTACCTCGGCCTTGAATTCCGGAGCCATGGTCGAAAGCATTTGCACAATGGTCTCGAGCTTCTCTGTATCGGTCACGCTACGCCCCGCGAATGCTCTTTCTCCTCGAGCTCGGCATGCACGCCCGGGATGTTGGCTTTGTCGCCCAGGCGCTCGATTTCAGGCCGGATGAGCGACATATCCGGCGCGCACCATTCGCGCGGCACAAGCGCAGGATCATCGATCACCGGCTTCCAGCGCTTCTTGATCACGCTACCTTCCTGTTTCGGCACCGCCGGCGCCGTGTTCATGAACGGCAGCGGCATCGTGGCCTTCTGCTCGCGCAGCACCTGGGCGACTTGCTTCTCGCCGGCGCGATCGGCGGCTCTTGCCTGGAGCTCGAGCTCTTTCTGCTGGGCCTTCTGCATAGCCTTCGCGGCCGCGGCATCGGCTTTCTGCTTGATCTCTTCCTGTTCCTGGCGATAGTCCATGCGGCGTTCGAGCAAGCCGTCTTTCGCATCCTGAAGCGGCTCGAGGAATCCATCGCGCATCTGGCAGGCCATCTTGTGCAGGTAGTGCAAGCCTTTAACGAACGGGTCCATGGCCGACTCAACGGTCTTGATCGCCTCATCGAGCAGCTGCACGAGCGGCCAGCTGGCGATGAAGTGGTCTTCGCTTTTGATCTCGAACGTATTGGCGCGTTCAACAAGCGGCGACGTCTGCTTGGTGAGTGCGCCTCGATTCGGGATCGTGGGGATCCTCCACTGCACGATTGCGGTCTTCTTTTTCTTCACGTGTTCTCCTCTCGGTACACTTTTTCATGGCGCCGTTTCCAGCTGGCCATATACAGCGACGAAGCGAAAGCTTCGTAGTCGGACTTTTCTTCGAACCTGTGGACCTTCGGTTTACCGTCTTCGCCGAGCTCAACGACAATTCTTTTCCTCGCCATGAAACGCGCGAGCGGTTGTTCGTATTTCGGATGCGGCAGGCCCGCGGCATAAGCCGCGAGCTGGATGCCATGATGCGGATACACTTTGCCGATCTTCAGTTCGATGATGGTGTCTTCGCGGTCGACTGAAGCGTTAGTGTCGATTTGCATTCCGTACGGCATGCCGTTCACGAATGCCACCGTCTGGTACTCAGACGAGATCAGCCGGAAAGATTTCGCATGCTGTTTGAAATAGATCCAAGCCTCGAGATACGGCTTTACGCGATCGTCAAGATCGCCAAGCTTCGCGATGTTGTGCAAGTGGCAGGCAAGATGCGCGGCGCGGCCGAGCTCGCCTTTGCGCTCGATGATGTCGTACTCGACGAAGCGGAACGGCACAAGCCCGCTGCCGGTAAGCACGCCGGTCGTCGCCGGCACAACCTGATGGCCGAGGCGGTACTCGTGGCGCTCGGCGTTGAATGTGAATCCGTTGCCGAGATGCTGCATCTATTTCGGCCTCCGCTCAGTGCCGCTTTCGATGATGATCATGGCTTCGGCGAACTGCGAATTGCGCAGTTCGCGAAACGATTTTACTTTGAATTGCTTCGCGAGCATGGCGTTGACGTCTTCAGGCACGCGCTTCCACCCGTACTGAAACGCGGCGTTCAGCAGCTTCGATTGCTGCTTGTCGTCGACGAGCGGATCGTTGATTTTCGGCGCCGGCGGGATCGCCGCCTTCACCGGCTGCGGACCTTTCTCAATGGGCTTGTTCTTCGCGGCTACGCGCTTCTTGCGCGCGGCTACGTCTTCGATCGATTCCTGCAATACGCCGGTAAGATCCGGCGCCTCGGTTGTGGGCTTCAGCGGCTTTGGTCCGAGATCGAAAGCCTCGGCCGGCGTAGTGGATCCTTCCTTGATCGCGTTCCAGATTCCGCGCAATGTGACGAGCTCGTCGGCGCCGATCTTCGCAACGCTTTTTACGCCGAGCACCTCGAGCACGGCGGCTTCCGGAATTCCCAGATCCGCAAATGACTCAAGCGCGGCTTTGCGTCTGGACGTGATTTCGGTGTCGTTCGGTTTGGCCACTTCGAGCGCTTTCTCGTAGAGCGAGTTCCAAAACATTTTCGGCACGCCCTTCAAGACTGCGTTGCGGAAAGCGATGCCGGCCGCGGCCGCTCCGGTCATCGTGATCATGTCGTCGTTGTAGCGCCGGCCATCTTTCCCGGTGATGCGCCGCTTGATCTCGAAAGAGATCGCCACGTTGGTCTCGAGGTCATGAAAGACGCCCTGGCTGATCACGTTGCGCTCGTCCGCGCCGACCACGCGCGCCGCGATCCGGCAGTTGCGCCAGTTCTGTCCTACGATCTCGGCGAACCGCACCGAGGGGCCTTCGATGATTTTGATTTTGCCCTCTTTCGTTTTCCGCGGAAGCTTGTAGTACATCTTCTCCGCGGTCTCTTGCGAGTAGCAAACCATCTCGAGCGCGCCGGCCTGGAAATCTTTCAGGCTGCGCGGATAAGTTTTGGCCGTGGCAATCTGCAGATCGATCTCGGCCTTGCTGAGCGCGAGCAGATCCGCCGGCGGGTGACTGAGTTCGAGCACTTGTTCGGACATTCGTTCGTTCTCCTTTCACATCGCCAGGAATAGAAGGAGCAGCACCGCGGCGATATACGGCAGCCGCTCCCAGAGTTGATCACCGAGTTGCTTGAACCGGAGCATTTTTCCTCTTGAAGTATTCCTCGAGGATCTCGATGCACTTCCAGCACATCACGCCGTCGGCGAGAAACTTCTTGCCGTGGCACTTGTCGCATTCCACCGTGTAACCGTAAACGTTACTGCGCTGCTGGCTGCGCGGCATCGGCCTTCCCCGTTTCCTGCTCGAAATAATGCCGCAGAATTTCAACAACCGTCGCCGAATGAGCGCGTTTCTGCTTGCGCGCCTCGGCCTTGAGCGGCCTGACCAGCTCCTGCGGCACGTACAACGCGATCTGCCAGCGATCCCGTACCTTCTGCCTCTTCATACCGTCCTCCTCGTCGAATCCTCAGAATCGGGCTTCAGGCCCGGTCCTGACAGTAGAACAGGGGTTTTACGCGGCTTCCTGAATCCGCAGGCGATGCCGGGGACCTTCCAGTAATGCACTTGTTCGCCGTCCCGCGTCGGCTTGCCGTATAACCTGTGCATTTTCTTTGACATACGCGGCCACGACACTACCGTGATGCTGCTTTCGTTCCTTTCATAGTCCAGCCGCGCCACTACTTCCGCTTCCTCCGCTATTCTTCTCATTGCCACCTCCGCGCCGAGTATACCATATATTACAAGATAAGGTACAATCATTTTCGCTTTTCATTTGTCTTGCGCTGTCTTAGATAATCTGAGACACTTTCCTCGTCCGAAAGCAGTCCGAAAACCGAAAGGGGAAACATGACGAACCTGCAGAAGTTTTTCAGAATAAACAACCAGTTGGCCAGCGAGCAGCGCGAGGCGTTCGGTGATTACTTCATCGGCGCGCTTTCGGTGCTCGCGGAAGCCAAAGCATGGAGCGACGCGCTCCATGCCGCCACGCGCAACGTCGAGGCCCGCCACCGCGTGGCCGTCGACCGCAAGGAACTCGAATGCCAACGCTGCACCGAATGGCCGTGCGTCTGCGAAACGCGCAATAAGGAAGACAAAGAAAGGAGCCGCTGATGTTCAAGCATGGAGAAGCTAGCAAACGCGATGGCACACGGCCAAGCGCAGAATATCGCGCTTGGTGTTACATGAAAGCGCGTTGCCTCGGTTATCACGAAAAAGATCGTAAATGCTACACCGAACGTGGCATCACCGTTTGCACTCGCTGGCTCGGTCCGCAAGGTTTTGTGCACTTTCTTGCCGACATGGGCCGCAAACCGGCTTACGAATTCACGCTGGATCGCATCGACAACGACAGAGGCTACTTTCCAAAAAACTGCCGTTGGGCTACGCGCAGCGAACAAGCGCGCAATTCGAGGCCCCACTATTTCCCTCCGCGTTCCATTTGCAGAAAGAATTTACATCCGTTGAGCGGGTACAACCGCTTGCCGGGCAATCGCTGCCGACTTTGTCACAACGCCACAACACGTCGTTGGTATGCCGAGAGGAAAAGTCTATGACCGTCCGCAAAGCGCTCAAGAATCCCGTCGCCGGTGTGCGCACCTTCTTCGTGGCCAGCGAAACCGAGGCCGACACGAAGTACATCGTCGTCGAAGTGAAACGCGACGGCACAACCTACTATTGTTCGTGTCCGACGTTTTTTTACCGTCATTTGCCGTTCATCCACACCAACCTTTTCTCCCGCTGCAAGCACGCGGATGCCGTGCTGAAAGCGATTGGGAAATGACCCCATGAACGTTCACATGCTGATGATCAAATACAATCCCGGCCGCACCGCCATCTATCTCGTCGAAGGCGCGCCGACGCGGCATGCCGCGTTTGAGGCCTTCCTCGACCACAACGGCTACAATCCCGGCGTGCCATACGTCAGCTTCCGGTGCGCGGACTTCGTGCCCGTCGTTCTTCCCGAATACCGCATCAAGTACCGTCCGGTATCGAAGGAACGGCTGCACGCGATCCGCATGTCGAGCGATTGAGGCCGCTGTGCCCTTGCCTCTCTTGAGGCGTGGGCGAAGCACCTCAGTCTGAAAGGAGAACCAATGGACGACATCCGAACAGTTGCTTTTTTCTTTCTGCTAATTTCGCCATTCATCGTTTGGTATTTCGTGGACGCGGTAGGACGTTCGCGGAATATCTGGAAAGGAGGGAAATAATGGGGAACCGTATCGCGAAGTTTGAGGACCAGGAAGAATGGATCGATGAACTGCGATAACTGCGGCGCGCCTGACGCCGGCCTCGTCGGCAGCAAATATGTTACGCCGTATCCGGACGTGGCGCCGACCTACAACGAATGGCAGGAACTCTACCTCTGCCGCGGCTGCCAGGAAAACGAGGAGGTGAGAAAACACTTCGGACTCGATAAGTTCTGAACGAAGACACAAAAAGGCCGCGGATGTCGCCAGATATCCGCGGCCTTAGTGTTTTTGGACGACGATGGAAGATCTTACTGCTGCGTCAGCTGCTCGACCGCCGCCGACTTCAGTGTTTGCACGGGCGGATTTTCCTGCAGCTGATCCTCCGGAAACCAGAATTCCCGCCCTGGCGCCGCCGGCAAATCATCGCTCTGCACCAGCACAGAAGTCGTCTGATTCACCGTGACCATGTCCTTGACCCTGCCCGTGAGTTTGACGGGATCCCCGATTTGCATTTTGCCCTCCTACCGAAAAAACGGGAGCAAGGAGTCCGAAGCCCTGCTCCCGGTATGTCCGTTTCGTCGATGCGTCGTCAGAAAGGAGAACAAGACGCACCGGGAAATTTAACATTCCAAAATGTTCGGCGCAAATTTTATTGCTGTCCGGGTTTCATCTTCGCAAGCTGCGGAATCTCTTCCGGCTTCACGCCCTGGCGGATCATCTGATCGATCAGATCCTGGCGCGCAACCTGCTCCGCTCCGAGCGCCATGCGGCTGCCAACGTGCTTCGTTCCGACATCGATCCCGGCATTGATCGCAGCCTGCCGGATCTCCCAGTTTTTCAGATCGTGAACTGCCTGGAGAACCTCCGGCGCCGCGCCCGTGCGCAGGAGCTCGGCGCCGTTCGCGCGCGCGAGTCTGCGCGTAGCCGGATCGGGAAATTCGCGCTTCAGCGGATCTTCTTCAGGTGGCGCCCGTTCAGTCACGCCCGGTTGTCCCCGTAGTGGTTTCCCAGCTTCCGGCTTCCGCGGTTCAGGCTGGCCCGTAGCTTGCCTCAAGATCTCATCGAGTGTCGCCGGCGGTACAGCTGGTCCTGGTCCTCCAATGTCGAGCGGCCGGGCCGTAACCCCGATTCGAGGACCTGGCGTCGCCGGCCGGCCAGCTGGCAAAGCGGTTGGCGCCGGGATCCGTGGCAGCGTGCCAGGCACCTCTGGGGCTGCAGCAGGCGCCGCAGGCGCGGCTTTCGTCGTAGGGGTAAGGGTTCCCCCTGCCCCGCCAAGAGACGGCACGCCTTGACGCTGCAAAGCCTGTTTCTCCGCAACGTACGCGGCAACCTGGGCAGGATCGGTAAGCCTCGGAGGAATAGACACATCGTTGATGCCAGGCGACTTTGCCCAGCGGATCCCGCCGCGCTCTTCGATTGTGAATGCCGGCGCGCCCGCCGGTGGCGCATTGGTCGGCAACGGCATCGTCCCGGCGCGCCGCTCAGCTGTCGGCGCCTGGCCGACTGTGGTGCGCCGCTCAACGCCGGCTGGAGGCCCGCCAAGTCCTCTTGCCACAACACGTTGCTCTTCAGGCGTTAACGTGCCGTAGGGCTTCCGGAAGATCTGCTGTGCGCCGGCTTCAAGCTGCTCTGTGGCGGATGGCGCCGGCCGGCCCATCTCTCGCTCAAGGATCCCGGCCATGTCGGCCGTTGTTACACGTGGAACAGGAAGAGGCGCTCGAGCACGAGCCGGCGACAATGTCTCTTCCGGAGCTGCACGTGCTTCCGGTGCTCTTCCGCCGCCGAGGCCTTCGGCAACGGCGCCTAACGTCCCTTGCACACCGAGACGCGTCAGCGCCTGGCCGACGTGGCCGCGACCGATTTCTTCACCCGCGCCTGTCGCCATCGGGCCGATAACGGGAAGCGCCCCGGCGGCATAACCGAGCCGCTCGGAAGTTGTCGGCGCCGCTTGCGCTTTCTGTGCCGACTCGCGAAACGGTGCGAGCAATTCTTCTTTGCTCGTCGGAAGTTTGAGCGCGCGAGCGGCCGCACCAGGCGCCTCGAGAATCGTTTCGCCGGCGGCGCGGCGCATCGCCCGCGGCGTGAATCCGTACCACTTCTGCTGCTCTTCTTCACTGAGCGGCCGGCCCATGTACGCCGTCTTCGCCGCTTCTTTGACGCGCGTGCCGAGGCCTGGTCCCGCGGCGCCTTTTTCTTCAGCCTCGGCAGGTTTCGCTTGCGCGGTGGTTTTTCCGCTCGCCTCGTAGAATGCGTTGATGTAATTGTTGCGATCGACGCCGGCCGGCATACGGTCCTGGTGCAGATCGGTGCCTTCGGGCAGGTTGTATTTCTGGCGCACCAAGTGATCGATAGATTCTTGGCGCTCCCCGGCCGGCATTTCTTTTGGAAACTTCAGCGTGCCGAGTGAGGGATGTTCGACGGTTTCAAGTTCATCGGCCATTACTCATACGCTCCCTTCTGCGGATTCCAATGCTTCCCTGGGCCTGGCGTGGTCGCCGCGGGAGTTTCCACGGGATAAAAATCTTCGTAGCGCGGCGGAACAAAGCCGGCGCGACCGAGATACTTGTCGTCGGTCAGCTTCTTCATCGGCAGGTAGTACTGCTGGAAAGCGTTGTTAAACATTTCTGTTTTGGTGTCCGGACCAGGAACCGTTTGCATGACTTTCTGCAGCAGGATCTGCGAACGCATCGCGGAGGCCTTCAGGCCTTGCGTGGTGAGCTCGTAAGACATGCGGCCAGGCAGCGCGTTGAAGTACGCTTGCATCGCTGCGTAACCTTCGTTTGAAATTCCCTGACGCTTCAGCGCATCGAGATAGCCATTCGCCGGCCCGCTGATCAGGTTCAGAAAAGTTGTCGCGGCGCCGCCGGCCACAGCACCGGCCGGGCCGCCGACAAGCGCGCCGGCGGCCGCGCCCATGCCCGGCGAAGCGGCCAGGCCGCCGCCTTTCGCGTTGTTCATCACGTCTTCGATCAGGCCGACGTCGCGCACATAGTTGCCCGATCGGTGCCAGGCCTGCATCTTGTCGCGATAGAACTGCTGCGCGTAAAGATTTCCGTAAGCGACGCGCGCCTCGGTGAGCTCGCCTTCCTGTTTCATGCGCAGCTGGTCGGCGCGCAGCTGATCTTGCAACTGCTTTCCCGGCAAACTGTCGAGCCGGCTCTGTTCGCGCGCCATGTCTTGCGCAGTCAGCTTTTCGTAATCGGCAACCTTGCCCTCGGCGACTTGTTCGCTTTCTCCGCGCACCAGTTGCGGCGGCCGCGGCGCTTGCCGGCCGAGCAGCTTTTGCGTGGTCGCGTAGCGTTCGTTTAAGCGATCGCTCAAGTGTCCCAGGTAATCGTCCGATGCCGGAACCTCTTTGCCCCAGCGCCCAAGATTGTCTTGATAGATTCCCTGCTCTTCGGCGTTGAGTTGCTCGCCGCGCTGATGCTTTGCGGCGAGGTCGAGGAAACGCGTGTGCAACGCTTGCTCCGCGGTTTCTACTTTGGGCGGCCCGTAAGTGTACTGGCGCTGCGTTGGCGCCGGCGTGGGCGCGGCCGTCGGTGCCGGCGGCGCAGCTTGTGTGCGCGGCAATGTGCCCGGCGGTTGCTGCGGAATTCCCGGTTGCGTCTGCGGCTGCAGCATCGTCGGACCCATCTCGCGATACTCAATTCCCTGCCCAGGAGTTTCGATCGGGAGTTCCATGTGCTCGACGCCGCTTTCGTCGGTGTAACGGCGCTCGAGGCCTGGCGTGGACACAAGCTTCGGCAAGCCGGCTTTTTGCCGCTCGATCTCTGTACGCTTCGAAGCTTCCTCGCGAGTTGCTTCGCGTTGCTGTTCCTCGCCGAGCATGTTGCGAACGGCGCCGAGCTCCATGCGGCGGTTGAGCGTTGTGCCGGGAATGCTTTCCATGACTTGCGGGGCCACAGCGGCGCCGACATCCTGGCCGATCGTGCCCATGACCTGTCCGAACCGGCCCCAACCTGTTTTTTGCGGCGGATTCAGTTTGCCGTAAAGAGTGCCTTCGCGTTCGCGCAGTTGCTGGCTGAGTGACGGCATGGCGGGTTCGGTTGTGCTCTCCGCACGAGGAGGCGGCACCTCGCGCGGAGCCGGCGGCACGAGCTCGGGCCCTGGCCCTGGCTCGAGAGGTTCTCCCGGCCGCGGGCGATTCGGACCGGGAATAATCCAGTAACGCGGTGTGCGCGGTCGTTCTTCTTCGTCCGGATCGCGGACCAGGTCGTCGTATGCCATGTTAACCACCGATTCCGACGCTGCCGCCGCCGACTCTCGGTTTTAGCGCGTCGATCATCATCGCGGTGTTTTGCATCCAGCCGGTTTGATTTGCTTTGGCCCAGGCGTCGATATCTTCCGGCACCAGACTTTGCGCCTTCAGCTGCGCACCAACATCGGTGCCGTACAATCCCTCGAGTTGCTTCAATGCGCCGGCGCGCTGCTGCGCTTTGAGCATGGCGTCTTTGGTCGCAACGTCCAGGCCGACGCCGGCCGAGGTGCGCATTTTCTCCCGCGCCGCTTCATCGAGGACGCCGGCGGATCCACCCACGTTACGGCTGCGAGCAGCGCGAAGACCTTCTTCGCCGACAATGCCACTCGCCGCGCCGCCGGCGGCCCCGAGCCCTGTGCCAAGCATCGCGTTCCTTCCCGTTTCGCCGAGACCTGGCGCATTCGTTACATCCGCTTTG
>Ga0318557_10000129_pt1 | contig 14995 bp, 15 predicted proteins | sample GRESIP065b5f19_FD_203497 | JGI IMG/M metagenome (GOLD analysis project Ga0318557, IMG submission 203497) | Tropical soil microbial communities from Luquillo Experimental Forest, Puerto Rico - GRE.SIPMG.065b5f19 | ecosystem: Environmental > Terrestrial > Soil > Tropical forest > Bulk soil... | reverse complement strand
CCCTTCGGCTGGCTACCCCGCAACCAGCAAGTCCCGGCATCACTACACTGCCATTCGGGCGACAACGTTTGCCTCTGAACGCAGCGTAACCGGGTTGCCGAACCGCAAGAGGCTTCCGCGAATCGCACGTCCCCGCCACTGCCGCGTCGTCCGAACGGAGATTATGTTTCCAAGTGAGCAACGCAGTCGGCCCGGCAGGGGGTTCCCCTCCTCGCAACCCAAGCTGCGCAGCCAGTAACCGTCCTCGACACCCGGGGGGAACCGTGAGCCACAGCAGCGACGAGGCGCCTACCGGCCCCATCCGTGGGCAGATCCAGCGGACGTCTGCGGGCGAGGCAGCCTTCCGGCCCCGCGCGGCCGGGGAGCCGACACGGCGGTGGAACATGGTCAGCGATTTGACCGCGGCCGTTCTGCTCGTCGTTGCGCTGTTGCTGCCGTGGAATCTGTACTTCGGTGTCGGAATCCCCGGCAGCAGCAAGACCCTGTTCGCGGTGCTGTTCGCGGCGACACTGCTGTCCCTCGCTTCGGTCGCCGTGGCCGGTTCCTGGAGGGCGACGAGCGCGCGGCTCAACCCTGCGATGGCCGCGCGACTTCGTCTCGGACTCAACGTCCCCTATGTGCTGCTGGTGCTCGCCTTCGTTGCCTTCGACGCGTTCGAATCGGTCCGATTCGGCGGCACCGTGAACGTGCCGGGCGGTGTCGGGCCGGGGGCGTGGCTGGGGATCGCCGGCGCGCTTTTGGGCGCGCAACCGGTGACCGCGGATGCGGCGACCGAGGATCACGACTTCAGGTCGGTCCGGATCATCGGCTACGCGTCGATGGTGGGTGCGGTGCTGAGCTTCGGCCTCAACCTGTACTGGCGGCTGCGGTACGCGCTGCAAAGCACGGGCGGTTCGGCCGACTTCGGCAAGCAGAACATCGCGGTCATCGCCACCGCGGTGGTGTACGGCGTGGTGGCGTTGCTCGCGGTCCTCGTGGGGTCCAGGTGGCTTCTGAGCAGCGCCAAGGCTTCTCGGCTGGCGACGGTGGCGCTCGGCACCTCGACGCTGTTCGCCGGGATCGTCGTGTGGATCCTTCCCGTCGGTCGTGACATCGACGCATTCCACGGCATAGCGCAGAACACGTCGACGGCGGGGGTCGGGTTCGAGGGCTATCTGGCGTGGGCGGCGGCCGCGGCGATTTTCGCGCCGCCGACGCTGCTCGCCCGGCGGGCCACGTCGGCGACGGAGGAGAACGCCTGGCGGGCGGCGGCCCGAAATGGCTTGCTGCTCATCATCGTTTGGTGCGTGGGGTCGATGGCCATGAGGGTCACCGACCTCGCCGTCGCGGTGACCCTCGATTACCCGTTCTCGAGGTACGACAGCTTGGTGCTGGCCGCCTTCGACCTCGCCACCGCGGTGCTTGCGCTCTGGCTGCGGATCAACCTCGCCAACGACTCCGTCACGCCGAGGCTGATCTCGTCGCTGTGCGGACTTGTGGCCGCGCTGAGCATCTCGCGCGTCGTCGTGGGCGTCGCGCTGGCGCCACGGTTCGCGGAACCGCCTAACTCCCCCACGCACAACCCGGTCTACGGAAACGACCTCGCCCAGCAGATCACCAGCACCTTTGATGTGACGCTGTGCGGGCTGGCCCTGTGCATCCTTGCGGCGGCGATCATCACGGGTCAACTCAGCGCCCGCCTGCGACGCCAAAGGCGCCGCCCCGCCCACAAACGCGCGGTTCCGGCGACCGCCGAGCAGCGCTCGGAGGCGACGACCCGCATCCCGGTCGCGCAAGCGCCCCCGCCGTCGGCCGCGGCGACAACCCGCATCCCGACCGGCGGCGCCCGCGCCGGCATGGACTCCCCCACCGCCGCCATGCCGCAGCTGGCCCGGTCGCCCAGGATCTTCCGGGGTGACGACTCCGCCACCCGGCAGATCCCCACCCAGAAGCCCAGGATCTTCCGGCCGCCGCAAGACTCGTCGTAGGACGAGTTACCGCAAAGGCGCGAAGGCGAATTCGCGCAGGCCCTCGCGCGGGTCGACGGCCGCACGGAACCCCAATACCTCGGCGGCCCGGCTGGGATCGGCGACGATATGGCGCACGTCGCCGCTGCGGTACTGGCCGGTGATCACCGGGGAAACCGAATCACTGGAATCCCTGCGCGCGTCGCACAGCGCGGTGGCCACCTCCAGGATCGAGATGGGCCGCCCGGAGCAGACGTTGAACGACGTGAAGCCGTCACGCTCGGCCGATAACGACACAGCGGCCAGGTTGGCGACGGCCACGTCGTCGACGTGGACAAAGTCACGCATCTGAGCGCCGTCCTCGAAAACCCTTGGCGGTCCGCCCTTTTCCAGCGCCGAGCGGAAGATCGCCGCCACCCCGGAATACGGGGTGTCGCGCGGCATCCCGGGGCCGTAGACGTTGTGGTAGCGCAGCGCCACCACCGAGCCGCCCGTCGCCTCCGACCACGCCAGCGCGTAGTGCTCCTGCGCGGCCTTGCTGGCCGCGTACAGGCTGCGCGGCCGCAGGGCGGCGTCCTCGTTGACCAACCGCCACGTCACGTCGAGCCCGCAGAGCGGACAACGGTGTTCGAAGATCCCGGCGTCGAGGTCGGCGCGCCGCCGCGGCAGCGGGTCGATGAGTCCGTGGTCCGGGCATGCATAGTGGCCCTGCCCGTAGACCACCATCGACGACGCCAGCACCAGGCGGCGCACCCCGGCGGCGAACATCTGTGCCAGCAACACCGTGGTGGCGAAATCGTTGTGGCCGCCGTAGGCGGGCGCATCGGCGGCGTCCACGCCGGCGCCGACCATCGCCGCCTGATGACATACGAGGTCCACACCGTCCATCAGCGGGGCCAGCGCTTCGGCGTCGCCGACGTCAACCCGGTGACATCCGCTCGGTAACAACGGATTCGGGCCGTGCGCGGCGGGCAGCAGCGCGTCGACGGCGACCACGCCGTGACCTGCGGCCCGCAGCGCCCCAGCCACCCGCGACCCGATGAAGCCGGCCGCGCCGGTCAGCAACACCCTCATGGCAGCTCGAGCGGCAACGTGACGCCGGTGTGCGGCAGGCAGTGCGTGCACGTGCGCTCGACGGCGACCCGGCCGATCGCCGCGCGCACCAGCCTTTTGAACTGCTCCATGTTCTTTTCGAATTCGGCGAATATGTCGACGGCCTTCACGCCCTCGCCGGCCTCGACACCGGCATCTAGGTCGGTCACCAAGCCGATTGCCGCATAGCATATTTCGAGTTCCCGCGCCAGCACGGCCTCGGGATAGCCGGTCATGTTGACCAGGCCGGCGCCGGCGGAGGCGAACCAGCGGCTTTCCGCCCGGGTGGAAAACCGCGGTCCCTGGATCACGACCATGGTGCCGCCGTCGACCACGTCGGGCAGGCCGGTGACCGCGGCCCGCAAGGTCGGGCAGTACGGATCGGCGAAGTCGACGTGGACGGCACCGGAATCGAAGTAGGTGTCGGCACGGCCATGGGTGCGATCGATCAGCTGGTCGGGCACCACCACCGCACCCGGACCGTTTTCGGGGTTCAGGCTGCCGACGGCGCACGGGCCGAAGACCCGCCGCACGCCGAGCTTGCGCAGTGCCCACATGTTGGCCCGATACGGCACGGTATGCGCGGAGAATTGATGCGTCGCCCCGTGCCTGGGCAGGAACGCGACTTCGTGCTCGCCGACGGCGCCGACGGTGACCGTTGCGCTTGGCCGGCCATACGGGGTGTCCACCTCCACGTCGCGAACGCCGGACTCGAAGAATGTGTAGAAGCCGCTGCCGCCGATGACTCCGAGCATCCGCCCATTGTGGTGCATAGGGCAGGATGCCCTGGTGGCCAGTTTCGCGCAGTGGATCTCGGGTGCGCGGCCCCGGACGCTGCCCAACGCGGTGGCGCCGGTCGTCGCGGGCACCGGCGCCGCGGCATGGCTGCATTCCGCGGTCTGGTGGAAAGCGCTGCTGGCGCTGGCGGTCGCGGTCGCGCTGATCATCGGCGTCAACTACGCCAACGACTATTCCGACGGCATCCGTGGCACCGACGACGACCGTGCCGGCCCGGTGCGGCTGGTGGGCTCGCGGCTGGCAACCCCGCGATCGGTGTTGACCGCGGCGATGGCGAGCCTGACGGTCGGCGCCGTGGCCGGGCTGGCGCTGGCACTGCTGAGCGCGCCGTGGCTGATCGGGGTGGGCGCCGCCTGCATCGCCGGGGCCTGGCTGTACACCGGCGGGTCAAGACCCTACGGCTATGCGGGTTTTGGCGAGGTCGCGGTGTTCGTGTTCTTCGGCCTGGTCGCCGTGCTCGGCACGCAGTACACCCAGGCATTGCGGGTGGACTGGGTGGGGCTGGCGCTGGCGGTGTCGGTGGGGGCGCTGTCGTCGTCGGTGCTGGTGGCCAACAATTTGCGGGATATCCCCACCGACGCGCGGTCCCACAAGATCACCCTGGCGGTACGGCTGGGCGATGCCCGCACCCGGGTCCTGTACCAGGCCCTGCTGGCGACCGCCGGCGTGCTGACCCTCGCGCTGATGGCGGCGACGCCGTGGTGCGCCGTGGGATTGGTGGCCGCGCCGCTGGCCGTGCGCGCCGCGGGTCCGGTGCGCTCCGGCCGCGGCGGTCCCGCGCTGATTCCCGTGCTGCGTGACACCGGGCTGGCAATGCTGGTGTGGGCGATCGCGGTGGCGGCCGCGTTGGCGCTGGCCGGCTGAGCAGCCTTGACCGTGCTCGCGGAGAACCCCATGACAACAGACACCAACGGATGCGATAACAATGCGGGCTTGACTTTGACGGCCGTTTCGCCCCTAGCTGGATGGAGACCGAGCGAGGAGCGCAATGAAGCAGATCGCCGCGACCAGTGGGCCCAAGAACATCGGATTGCTCAGCGTCGGGGCGTACCGCCCCGAGCGGGTGGTCACCAACGACGAGCTGTGTCAGAACATCGATTCGTCGGACGAGTGGATCTACTCGCGCACCGGCATCAAGACGCGCCGATTCGCCGCCCGCGACGAATCCGCCGGTTCGATGGCGATCGAGGCAAGCCGAGAGGCGATCGCCAAGGCGGCGCTCACGGCGGCCGACATCGACGGTGTGATCGTCGCGACCAGCACCCATTTCCTGCAGACCCCGCCGTGTGCCCCGGCCGTCGCCGCGGGGCTGGGCGCGACGGGCATCTCCGCGTTCGATATCGGAGCGGGGTGCGCCGGCTTCGGGTATGCGCTGGGCGTCGCAGCTGACATGATCCGCGGCGGCAGCGCCGCAAAGATGCTGGTGATCGGCACGGAGAAACTGTCGCCGACGGTGGACATGCTCGACCGCACCAACTGCTTCATCTTCGCCGACGGCGCCGCCGCCGTAGTCGTGGGTGAAACGCCGGTGCAGGGCATCGGACCGACCGTGGCGGGCAGCGACGGCGAACAGGTGCACGCCATCCGCCAAGACATCGACTGGATCGACTACATGGACGAACCCACCGGCCCGCGCCCGTTCCTTCGGCTCGAAGGCAGTGCGGTGTTCCGTTGGGCGGCATTCGAGATGGGCAAGGTCGGGCACCAGGCCATGGACGCCGCCGGAGTCCGGCCCGATGAGATCGACGTGTTCATCCCGCATCAGGCCAACGCCCGGATCAACGAAGTGCTGGCCAAGAACCTGGAGCTGCGCTCGGACGCGGTGCTCGCCAACGACATCGAGCACACCGGAAACACCTCGGCGGCGTCCATTCCGTTGGCGATGGCCGAGCTCCTGGCCACCCGAACGGCGAGGCCCGGCGATCTGGCGTTGTTGATCGGATACGGCGCGGGCCTGAGCTACGCCGCACAGGTGGTGCGGATGCCAAAGGGTTGAGCCGTCGTTCTCACTCTTCCTCGGGCCCGTCGACGACCGCTTCGCCGCGCAGCCGGGCTCGCAGCTGTTCGCGTTCCCGACGCCTGCGTTCGCCGGCTATGGCAAGTGCGGCGGTGGCGCGCCGGCGCAGCGGGCCGAACAGCCAGATGCCCAACGGCATCGCGATGATCAGAGCGAACAGGACGGGGACCACGACGGGGAACTCGGTGACCCCCAGCAATCGCGCGGCCCCGTAAATCGCGCCGCTGAGCACGACCACCAGCAGCAGTCGGGCGGCCACGTAAAGCAAAACGTCGATGGCTGCGCGACTTCGGGCGCGCTCCCCGGTGCTGTTGTCGCTAGTCCCTTCCGACACAGCTCGAGCCTACGGCGCAGGTATATTCGTCCGAGGAGGTGTTGAGTGCTCTACCTGCTGCTGGTCCTGATCCTGGGAACGCTGATCTACGTCGGCTGGCGCGCGGCCCGTTCACAGATCAACCGGCCGAAGACTCGCGTTATCGGACCCGACGACGATCCGGAGTTCTTGCGGCGTTTGGGTCGCGGCGACTAGAGCCCGCTCAGGCCACGCCCGGGTTGCGCTGGTCACCGGGGAACCCATCGGCGACGACGGCCGCCAGCTCTGTGGCCGCTTCGCGGGTTCCTCGCTGCAACCGATCCAGGCTGATCTCGGCGCCCTCTTCGAGATGAGGGTCGAACGGCAGTAGCCGCACGGCGCGGCAGCGACGCGAGAAGTGATCGATCACCTTGTTCATGTCCACCTTGCCCGTGCGCGGCCGCACACCGTTGATGACGGCAATCGAATTGCGGACCTTCTCTTGGTGGCCGTGCGCGTCAAGCCAGTCCAAGGTGGCAGAGGCGCTGCGCGCCCCGTCGATGGACGCCGAGCTGACCACGAGCAGCACATCGGCCCTGTCCAGCACCGACGACATCACCGAGTGCAGCAGGCCGGGGCCGCAGTCGGTGAGCACCAGGCCGTAAAACCGGTCCAGGATGTCCAGGGTGCGGGCGTAGTCGTCGGCGCCGTACGCCTCCGAAATGGCGGGATCGGTTTCCGACGCCAGCACTTCCAACCCGCTCGGACCCTTTGAGGTGTAACGGCGAACATCGCTGTAGCGCTCGATGGAACCGGCGTCCTGCAGCAGCTGACGCACCGTCGCCGCCGTTTCCAACGGGATCTTTTGGCTTAGGGTGCCACGATCGGGGTTGGCGTCCACGGCCACCACCCGGTCGCCGCGGATGGAGGCGAAGGTGGACCCCAGCGTCGCGGTGATCGTGGTCTTGCCGACGCCACCCTTCAGCGACAGCAACGCGATCCGGTAGGAACCCCGCAAGGGCCGGTTGACCTGGGCTACCAGGTTGTTGTAGCGGGCGGCCCGGGGGCTCTCCCCCAGGTTGATCAGGTGACCGGAAAGGTCGTAGAGCAACCGGCGCCAACCCTCCGATGGCGGCGGTTTTATGGGCCGCAACAGCATGTCGGTGGACAGTTCCGGATAGGGGGTGTGCGGCACCGGCTCGGGGCGATACGAGGCTTGGGTCGGCGGCGCTTCGGCTGGGCCGTTGTAGTAGGCCCCGTATGCGGTCGGGTCCACCCGGGAAATGCCGGTGATCGGCGTGGTCTCCCAGTGCGGCATCCCGGCAGGTGCAGGTGCCGGGGGCGGCACAGGCTCGCGTCGTTCGGGTCCACGGGGCCGCCGCTCGGTGCGGAATCCGGCGAAGGCGCGGGTCGGCGCGTCGGCGTTCGAATCCGCAGGCGGCTCGGCGGGCACCTGCTCGGGCGGCGCCTGAGCAGGCACCTGGGTGTTCGGGTCGTCAGGCGCACCCACGCCCGTCATCGGCTGGTCGGACACGTGCACTCCCCCTTGTTCTGGTTACTCGGGTCGGTTGCTGACTGTCAGCCCACGCCCGCATACGAATGCAGGCCCACAGTCACCAGGTTAACGAAGAACAAATTGACGAGCATGGCGACGAAACCCGCGACATTGATCCAGGCCGCCTTCCTGTCCCGCCATCCCGCGGTTGACCTTGCGTGGAGGTAGGAGGCGTATACTACCCACGCGACAAACGAAACGGTCTCCTTGGGATCCCAGCCCCAATACCTGCCCCAGGCTTGCTCGGCCCAGATGGCACCGAAGATCACCCCGAAACCAAACACCGGGAACGCGAAGACGGTGGTGCGGTAGGCGATGCGGTCCAGGGTCTGCGCGTCGGGAAGCCGCCGCACCATTTGTCCCAGCGCGCCTCCTGCCCGTTCGTTCTGGGGGTCGCCCAGCCGCGACGTGCGCAGCAAGAACAGGATGCTGGCAATCCCGGCCACCAGGAACACCCCGGAACCGAGGCTGACCACCGAGACGTGAATCGGCAGCCAGTAGGACTGCAGGGCGGGCATCACCGGCGCGGCATTGGTGTAAAGCCAGCGTCCGGAAACCGTCAGCAGGATCAGCACGGGCACCAGTAGGAAAACCCACAGCGGGCGGTATTGCGGGCGACGCAACACGAGGGCGCCGGCGACCAGCCCGCAGAAGCAAGTCAGATTGATGAACTCGTACATATTGCCCCAGGGCACCCGCAGGGTGGCCAGGCCGCGCAGCACGATGCACGCCAGCAGTAGCCCGATACCCAGGTAGACGACGGCCAGCCCACCCCGCCCGACGCGTTCGTCGAACGGGCGATGCGCGACGTCGTCCACGACGCCCGGGGTGGCGCTGTCGGCGGTAACCGATCCGGCAAGCACCCGCGCGCGGCTTTCCACGCGACGGCCGCCGACGTAGGCCAGCTCGAAGGCCAGCAGCAGCAGGGCGACGACCAGCGCCACCACGGCCGAGGTGAAAGCCCAGTCGGAGTAGCGCGCCAGGCCGATGTTGACGTGCTGGGTGTTCAATTGACGTCCACCTCAGAACTCCTTCGGGACGCGGCGGTCTCAGTGGGCACCCTGGGCTCGCCAAGTCCGGCCAACAACCGATCGGTCAGCCGCTCGAACTCGTCGCCCCAACCGGAGTTGTCGGTGCGCGCCAGGCCGCCCAGTTCGACGTTCACCGTACCGGCCGCCGGAGTGAGCCTGACCCACACCCGGCGGCGGCGCACCAGCAGTGACACCAGCAGGCCGGCCATCATCGTGACCGCGAAGACCAGCACCCAGGTCTGGCCCGGGTCGTGGGAGACCTGCAGGTTGACGAACGGCACCGCCCCGTCGAAGCGGACGACGGTGCCGGCCGCCGGGCCCTGGTCGAGCCGGACCTGTTGGCCGGCGCGCAGGTTGACCCGCTTCTCCTTGGTCAGCCGGCCCTGCTCGATCAGCCGCGGATCCAGGGTGAACAACGACTGCGGCCGCCCGGTGTCCAGGCCGGTGTCGCCGCGGTAGATGTCGATGGCCACTGCCGGGGCGTTCAGGGCCGGGAAGCGCGACGACAACAGGGTGCCGTCGAGCTGCTCGGTCGGCGCCAGCAGGCCCTGGATCGCGATTTCGTGTTTGCGGCGCTCTGCGGGGTCGGGATAGCTGCCGGCGGGCGGGTCGATCCGCGCCACCCCCGACGACAGCAGCGTCTGCGGGTTGTCGGGTCGCCACTGCACGGTCGACGTGCGCGCCTGCCCGTCAGGGAACGTCACGGTGAAGGTGGGCGCGTAGCCGTGGCCCTGCAGGTACACCCGGTCACCGTCGACCCGCAGCGGGTGGTTGACCTCCAGCAGGTAGTGCCGCCAGTTGTTGGCCGACAGATCCCGGCCGGCCTGGTAGTCGATGTCCGCGGCGTACGAGGTGGCCTGCCCCGACGGCAGGTAGTGCGCCTGAAAATCGTTGACCCGTAAGCAAATTGGATGCAGGGACGTGCCGTCGACGGTGTTGCCGGCCCGGAACGAATCGAACGCGGCCGGCGATGCCGAGCAGAAGCCGGGACCGCCGTCGGCGATGACGATGACGTTGCCTTCGTAGCCGAACAGCTTGCCGACGGCCACCGCGACCAGCAGGCCCAGCAACGAGAAGTGGAAGGCGATGTTGCCGAATTCGCGCAGGTAGCCCTTCTCGGCGGACACCTCGACGATGCCGGCGTCGGCGCCGTCCGGGTGCCGGATCGCCGTGCGCCATCCGCGCAGCCGGCCGGTGATCGCGTTCGCCAGGGCATTGAGCTCCTCGGGCCCGGCCTCGAGCCGAGCGCCGGCGTGCTTGGGCAGCCGGGCCAGGTTGCGCGGGGCGGGCACCGGGGTGGCGCGCAGGCTGCGGGCGTGCTCGACCATCCGCGGGGTGAGGCAGCCGACGAGGGAGACGAACAACAGCGCGTAAATGGCGGTGAACCAGAAGCTGGAGAACACGTCGAAGGCCTGCAGCCGATTCAGCCAGGGTCCGATCACGCGATGGGTGGCCAGGTACTCGTCGACCTTGCCGGCGTTGAGGCTGCGCTGCGGCAGCAGCGCACCGGGTATAGCGCCCAGCGCGAGCAAAAACAGCAGCACCAACGCGGTGCCCATCGACGTCAGCGCGCGCCACGTGTTGCGGGCCGTGGCGACAACTCCCGCGAGCCCACTCAAATCGGCAACCTCACGTCGGACACGAACGCGTCGCGCAGCCAGGAGACGAAGTCGTTCCACACCCCGGTGACCAGCAGGGCGCCGACCGCGATCAGCAGCGCGCCGCCGAAGATCTGGATCGCCCGGGTGTGCCGGCGCAGCCAGGCCAGGCCCCCCACCGCGCCCGCGGAGCCGAATGCCAGCAGCACGAACGGGATTCCCAGGCCCAGGCAGTAGGCGATCACCAGCACGACGCCGCGTGCGACGCTCGCACCGTCGGTGGCCGAGGCCACGGCGATCACTCCGGTCAGCGTCGGCCCCAGGCAGGGCGTCCACCCGAGCGCGAAGACCGCGCCGAGCACCGGCGCCCCCGCGACCGTCGTCAACTGCCGCGAACTGAACCGGGCCTGGCGCTGCAGGGCCGGGATGAGGCCAACGAACGCCAGCCCCATCACGATGGTCAGCACGCCCCCGACGCGCTGGAGCGCCAGCTGGTTGGTGATCAGCGTGGTGGTCATGCCGAGAACTGCGACCGTGCCGAGCACGAACACGGTCGTGAAACCGGCGACGAACAACGCCGCGGATCCCGCCACCCGCCACCTGGCGCCCGGCGGAGCCTTGATCGCGCCCGGCGGCGGCTGCTCGTCGACACCTACGACGGCGGCCAGGTACGACAGGTAGCCGGGCACCAGCGGAACCACGCAAGGCGAGGCGAACGACACCAGCCCGGCCAAAAGGCACACACCCAGCGCCAACAACAGTGGCCCGGCGGCGGCGATCTGGGTGAAGCCGGTCATTGCCGCGCAGCCTGGCCCGCCGGAGATTCTTGGGCTACCCGCTGCACCACGGGCTGCAGGTCCTGGGCCAGCAGTTCGCGCAGAAACACTGCCGCGACCCGGTGCTGGCGGTCCAGCACCAACGTGGACGGGATGACGGTGGTGGGGTACTTGCCGCCGAACGCGATCAGGGTGCGCATCGCGGGATCGTAGATGGACGGGTAACCCACGTGGCGGTCGCTGACGAAGTCCAGGGCCGCCTGTCGGTTGTTGTCCCGGACATCGATGCCTAGAAAAGACACCGCGGACACCCGGGCCGCTCGGGTCGCGTCATAGACCTGCTGCAGTTGGGCGACCTCGGCCCGGCATGGCCCGCACCACTGCCCCCACACGTTGATCACGACGACCTGGCCGGCGAAATCGTCCAGCGAACGCGTGTGCGCCGGGTCGGCCAGGTCGGGACCGGACAACGGGCCGGGGCGGCCGCGGCTCGCCGGGGGGTCGTAGTAGATGTCGGTTTTCCCGCCGGGTGAGACGAATTCGAAGGTGCCGCCCTGGGCTACCGCGTCACGGCCGGAGCAGCCGACCAGCAGGGTCGCCAACATCGCGCCGGCCATCGCGAGCCGCCACATGGTCATGGCGCCACTCTCCCCCGCAAGCGGGAGGTGCCCCCACCGCACGCGTCGCTCTGCATCGTCGCCGGCGCGGTCAAACGCCCGCCGGTTGGAAGTACTCGATGTCGATCAGGCGGTCGCCGTCGTAGACCAGGGTGGTGATCGAGCACAGCGCGCATTCGCGTCGCCGCGGGTCGTGCCAGAGCCGCTTGCCGCTCAGGTGCAGCCGCAGCGTCCATACCGGCAGTTGGTGGCTGACGCACACCACCTCATGGCCGGTGCCGCGGGCCCGCGCCTTGTCCGCCGCGGTCGTCATCCTTGCCGCGATCTCCGCGTACGGCTCCCCCCACGACGGGGTGAACGGGTTGCGCAGCTGCCACCAGAACCGCGGGTCGCGCCAGGCACCGTCGCCGGGGCCGACGCGCCGGCCCTCGAAGAAGTTGGCCGATTCGATCAGATCGGGGTCGGTGTCGACGGGCAGGTCGTGCTTTGCGGCGATGGGTGCGGCCGTCTCCTGGGCCCGCTGCAACGGCGAGGAGATCACCGCGACGATGTCACGGTCGGCAAGCGCGTCGGCGACCGCATCCGCTTGGGCCCGGCCCTTCTCGGACAGGTGGAATCCGGGCAGCCGGCCGTAGAGGACGCCGGTGGGGTTGTGCACCTCACCGTGGCGCACCATGTGGATCCGGGTCTGCTCGGCCATCAGGTCTTGTCCTCCCGGGCGGCCGCGCGGGCCGCGATAGGCAGCGCTTCGGCGATCCGGTCGAACGCCGCGTCGTCCAGCGCCGTCGAGACGAACCACGCCTCGAAGGCGCTGCACGGCGGGTAGACGCCCGCGTCGAGCAAGGCGTGAAAGAACGGTGGATAACGCCAGGTCGCACTCGCGCGCGCGGACGCGAAGTCGAGCACCGGTGTCTCGGAGAAGAACACGCTGAGCATGTTGCCGCCCCGCGGAATCTGGTGCGGCACACCGGCATTCGTAAAAGCCTCGGACAGCAGTCCGGCCAGGCGGTCGGCGTTGGCGTCCAGCTTGGCGTAGACCGCGTCGTCGGCGGCGCGCAGCGTTGCCAGCCCGGCCGCCACCGCCACCGGGTTACCCGACAGAGTGCCGGCCTGATACACCGGCCCCAGCGGCGCCAGCCGCTCCATCACGTCGGCCCGCCCGCCGAACGCGGCGGCCGGTAACCCGCCGCTCATCACCTTGCCGAAGGTGAACAGGTCGGCGGCGACCGGATCGATTCCGTACCAACCACTTCGGCTGACCCGGAAACCCGTCATCACCTCGTCGATGATCAGCAGCGCGCCGTGCTCGGCGGTGATCGCGCGCAACGCCGCGTTGTAGCCCGGCGTCGGCGGAACTACTCCCATGTTGCCGGGGCTGGCCTCGGTGATCACCGCGGCGATCTGGTCACCGAACCGGGCGAATGTCTGCCGCACCGCGTCGATATCGTTGTAGGGCAACACGATTGTGTCCGCGGCGGCCGCGCCGGTCACGCCGGGCGAGGACGGCAGGCCCAGCGTCGCCACCCCGGAACCCGCGTCGGCGAGCAACGCGTCGACGTGGCCGTGGTAGCAGCCGGAGAACTTGATGATCTTGGCCCGGCCGGTGAATCCGCGGGCCAACCGGACGGCGCTCATCGTGGCCTCGGTGCCGGAGTTCACCAGCCGTATCCGCTCGACCGGCGCCACCCGCCCGATGATCTCGGCGGCCAGCCGGCTCTCCGCCGGCGTCGGCGCCCCAAACGACAGTCCCGCGGCGGCGGCATTGGCGACCGCGTCGACGACGGCCGGGTGGGCGTGGCCCAGGATCATCGGCCCCCACGAGCAGACCAGGTCGACGTAGCGGTTGCCGTCGGCGTCGGTGAGCCAGCACCCCCGCGCCTCGGTGATGAAGCGCGGCGTGCCGCCCACCGCGGTAAACGCGCGCACCGGGGAGTTCACCCCACCGGGGATGACCGCGCTGGCTTCCTCGAACAGCCTCGCCGACGCCGTCACGGCAGCCGGGGCATGCGCGGTCGCCTGGTCACTGCTACCCATGCCGACCAGTGTCCCAGCCCCCGCGGATCGTTCGACTACAGGGTGTAGCAGGAAGGCGTTGTCAGTGTCCTGACGGTCGGCTTGGCGGGCGGCTTCGTTGCCCGTGAGTTGGCCATAAGGCGCCACCAGCCCGCGCCATTCCGCCGAATCGGCGAACCGTTCGCGCTGACACAATCGACTGGTGACGAGGCAGACGGCCGTCGACGTCGCTATGGCCAGGGTTGGTGCGGTCCGCGAGGACCCGGACGCCCGGCTCGCGCTGATGCGGGAGCTCTACGAGGTCCCGGCGAACGTGGACCGCGGCCATCTGCCGTTCCGGCAGGCGGCGATTGCCTTCATGGGATGGCAGCTGCGACGCGGACTGCTTAACCCGGTCGAAGGGCCGGCTCCGGGAAGCCCCTGGTGGCGTGCGATGAACGAGCGCCTGCTCCGGGACGGTTGGGAAGCCCGCGCGCTCGCCTTCGGTCATCCCGGCACCCCCAGCTCTGCGGCGATCGCGGCGTGGCTCGAGTTCATCCGGCACCCGTGCGCCCAGCGGTGGTACCGGGCACACAACATGAGCGTCGTCAGCGCATACCTCGAACACCACCACCTCGCGTCCGCCGAGTCCCGCGTCGAACGTTTCTTCACCAACGTGGTGCTGATGCGGGTTCTCTACGCCCACGCGCTGGTCGCCGCGCCCCGGCTCGCGCTGGGTTGGCTGGCGTTCGCCGGTCGGCCACTCGGCGACCCACGATTGGGCATAACCGGCATATTCCTGTCGCTTTCCCGGGTGCTCCCCGACCGCTACCCGCTCGGTCATAACCTTGAGCCCTATCTACGCGCCGAACATGGAATAGCGCACCTGCTCGATATCGGGGTCATCCAACCGCGGCTAGAACTTCTCTACGACTGGTCCGCTGGCGAACTGGCCATTCCCGGTCTGCGACAGCTCCTGGACGGCCAAACCCCTTGTTACGCATGGCCAGCGCACGACCAGCAGCCGTGGCATCCGCCACCGTCTCGGCCGGCCCGGCTGGCACGCACGCTGGTGCCCGCGACTCGCCGCACGCCTTGATGTCAGGCGGGGCGGACGGGCCGTGGGATGGATGCCGGGCCGAAAAGTTCCGCACCGCAGTGCAATCCGCCGGAAACGGCAGCTCGCAGTCACACTTGTCACATCAGAACCGACAACCTGCCACCATGCAAATTCCGAATCCGATAGCGCATGCGATATCGTTTTCGGAAAGTGCTTATCTC
>Ga0318557_10000117_pt1 | contig 15496 bp, 12 predicted proteins | sample GRESIP065b5f19_FD_203497 | JGI IMG/M metagenome (GOLD analysis project Ga0318557, IMG submission 203497) | Tropical soil microbial communities from Luquillo Experimental Forest, Puerto Rico - GRE.SIPMG.065b5f19 | ecosystem: Environmental > Terrestrial > Soil > Tropical forest > Bulk soil... | reverse complement strand
TGCTGTCACTGCCGCCCGAGATCCGGCGGCGCTACGACCTGTCCTCCATGCGGTGGCTGCTGCACGCCGCGGCGCCCTGCCCGGCGGGGATCAAGCGGGCCATGCTCGACTGGTGGGGGCCGCGGGAGTACGAGTACTACGCCGCGACCGAGGGCGGCGGGACCATCGCCACCCCGCAGGACTGGCTGGCGCGCCCAGGCACGGTGGGCAAGCCGTGGCCGGTCAGCAAGATCATGGTCGCCGACGACAGCGGGAACCAGTGCCCGCCGGGCGTGCCGGGCACCGTCTACATGCAGATGAGCCTGCCCGACTTCGTCTACAAGGGTGACCCGGTCAAGACCGAGGCGGGCCGCTTGCACGGCTACTTCACCGTCGGCGACATCGGGTACCTGGATGCGGACGGCTTCCTGTTCCTGTGCGACCGGAAGTCGGACATGATCATCTCGGGCGGGGCCAACATCTACCCGGCCGAGGTGGAAGCGGAGATCATCATGCATCCGGGGGTGGCTGACGTGGCTGTGTTCGGCATCCCCGACGACGACTGGGGGGAGTGCGTCAAGGCGGTGGTCGAGCCGGCCGCCGGGGTGAGCCCGGGGCCTGACCTGGCCGCCGACATCCTGGCCTCGCTGACCGGCCGGCTGTCGAAGATGAAGTGGCCACGGTCGATCGACTTCATCGAGCAGCTGCCCCGCGACCCCAGCGGCAAGCTGCTCAAGCGCCGCCTGCGGGAGCCTTACTGGCAGGGCCGGGACACCGTGATCTGACCGGCCAGGCGGGATGAGCGCACCAGCGGGCGTCAGTCCTCCCGCCGGCCCTCCAGGAGCGGGTCAGCGGGCCAGCGCACCGGCTTTCCGGCCAGGCGGCAGCGGCGCCAGGCGACACCGGACAGCACCTCCAGCACGACCCGGCCGGCCAGGTACGCGGTGATCTCCGCGTGGTCATACGGCGGCGAGACCTCGACCACGTCCATCCCGGCCAGCGGCAGCTCCATCGCGATCCGGCGGACCGCATCCAGCAGCTGGCGGCCGGTCAGCCCGCCCGGCTCGGGGGTGCCGGTGCCCGGTGCCATGCCCGGGTCAACCACGTCCACATCCACCGACAGGAAGACCCCGTCACAGTCGCTGGTCGCGATGCCGAACGCCTCGGTCAGGCAGGCGTCCAGGCCCCGGGTCACCACCTCGGTCATCTCGTAGCTGCGCATCCGCTGGCCGGCCATCCAGGCCAGTGTGTCCGGCTCGGGCCAGTAGCCGCGCAGCCCGATCTGCAGGAACCGGTCGCCGCGCACCGCCCCGGACTCGATCAGGCGGCGCATCGGGGTGCCGTGCCCGTACAGCGAGCCGAACTGGGTGTCGCCGGTGTCGGCATGGGCGTCGAAGTGGATGACCGACACCCGGCCCCAGCCGACGTGGGTGGCCACCCCGGTGGCGTCCGGGAGGGCGATGGTGTGGTCGCCGCCCAGGATCACCGGCAGCGCCCCGCCCTGGCAGGCGGCCTGCACCGCCTGTTCCAGCAGGCGCAGTGAGTGCTCGGTGTCGCCGCTGCGCATCTCCACGTCGCCCGCGTCAGCCACCCGCAGCTCCGCCAGCGGATCCACGCCGAGTGCCAGATGGGGGCGGGAACCGTCATGCGGCAGGTAGTCGGTGAATCGGATCGCCTGCGGGCCGAACCTGGCGCCCGGCCGGTGCGACGTCCCGCCGTCGAACGGCGCACCGATGATCATGATGTCGGTGCCCGCCCACGACGGCGGGTCAGCCAGATCCACCCGCGGCACACCGAGGAAGGTCGCATCTGGTCCGTACATCCCGCCGAGCCGAGTCATCGCGCCTCCCCTGTCATCGGTGAGGCCAGTATGGCCGAGTGCGCGGGAGGCACGGAGCTGCCTAGGACACGCCGGCGTCGTCGAACAGCGTGTAGGCGCCGTCGGCGGTGTCGTTGTCGTCGCGGTTGCGCAGGGTAAGCGTGTAGGAGTGGCCGGACGTCACCGCATGGGCTACCCGCTTCCAGCCCGCGCCGTGGGTACAGGTGCGGCCCAGCATGGTGTAGCTCGTGCCGGTGGTGTTGTCCTTGAGCAGGATCGTCGCCCAGGCGGACGTGATGGTGTCCGGGCAGGAGACGTTGTAGAAGACGGTCAGGGTGTTGCCGGTGGCGGTGAACGTCTGCACGATGTTCGAGATGCCGTTGGTGTGGGTGGACAGGCCGGCCCGGGCGGCGTGGCTGCCCGAGTGCTGGCCGGCGGAGACGATCGCGGTGGCGGCGCCGCTGGTGGTCCAGCCGGAGAAGGTGCCGGTCTCGAAGCCGCCGTTGACCACCCCGCCGCCGTTGCCGTTGCTGACGATCGGGTGGCTGCCCGCACAGGCGCCGGCCCCACTTTTACCATCGTTGGCCCAGGTGGTCTGCACCGCGAAGGTGCCGGTGCCGGTGGTCAGGTCGAACGATCCGCCGGCGGTGCCGGGGGTGATCCAGGCGCACTTGTCGCCGTTTTCCGAGTTGCCCTGGATCCAGCCGCCGGGCGGGTTCTGGTCGGTGATGGTCTCGGCGTACTCGTGGCCTTCCACGATCGACACGCCGTCCAGGGGGCCGCTCTTGTTGACGAAATTCTGGCCGCAGCTGGGGCCGGCGTCGGTGAGGTAGGGCAGGTTGGTGAAGGCGATGTCCCCGTACGGGGAGGTGACCTTCCCGCCGGACAGCGTGCTGTCACCGTTGTAGTCGTGCCAGGCGCAGAATCCCTGTGTCAGCCAGTTGTCCGGGTTCGTGCCGGTGGGGGACAGGATGACGTACTGGGCGTTCCGGTTGGACGCCGCGGTGGTGTTGCCGAAGTGGGCGGCCGCGTTGACCGCCGCCACGCCGAGCTGGTGACCGCTGGCGGTGGCGGGTGAGGCGGTGCTCTCGTCCACCCACACGCCCGCCAGCGCGCCGCCGGTGGGATAGGCGACGTGCTCGGTGTTGGTGGCCGGGCAGGACTGGGCGCCGGTTGCCACCCCGTCGCAGTACTGGGTCATCACGCCGGACCACAGCTCACCGCCGGTGCCCAGGCCCTTGAGGAACTGCTGTGCGTAGGGCGCCTCGCCGGACGGGTCACCGGACAGGGTGATGTTCCCGTTCGAGTCTGTGCCCTGGGTGCCCCACTGTGAGCCGTAGAAGACCAGGTACACCTTTTCCGCGCCGGTGGTGACCCCGATCGCGTCGCGACCGCCGCCATAGCTCAGGTCGTTGGCCGACGTTCCGTGGATGGCCGCCGGATGACTCCGCGCCCAGGCGCGCATCTTCGCCAGCTGCGGCCTGGTCGGCACCACCCCGTGCCGGTAGGCGTGGTGATAGGCGGGCGAGTACGGATTGGTCACGGCCGGGGAACCGGCGACGGCGGCCTGGGCGCCGGTGACGGCGGCCTGCTGGCCGGCCAGCAGCGCGATCGCTGCGACAGCGGTGAAGCTGCCCCGGGTGGCCCAGCGGCGGGTGGTGGTACCTGGTCTCATCCTGCTCCTTACAGCAATACGCGCCGCGGGTCTCGCGGCGCTGCCGGCGCGGCATAACACCCGGCCAGGTGCGGTCGCCGTACGCCCGCATGTGCGGATTGCGGTCCTCACCAGGCCGGGTGGAGGCACATTATGGTGTCTTTGCCTGAGGGACCCCGGACTTGCCGGTATTGCCGCGAAATTGGCACCCGTTGTGACCCGGGCACTCCAGCTGGCCACCGGTGCTGACCGTAACGCTCCCGTACCGCCGGCTTCATAGGCTGGGGCCTTGCGCATGACCAGGGCGCGCGGGACGGAGGCATAGTGGCGCAGCAGCTACCGGCGCGCCCGGGGCCGGCCGGGACGGCCAGCGTGGCCCGCCATCACCGGGCAGCGTGGCTGGCCCGGGCGCTGCTCGGCATTTCCGTCGGGCTGCTGGCGGCGGCTCTGTTGCTCGCCTTTACCGGCGGCGAGACCTGGAACGCCAAGCTTGCGACCTTGCCGCTCACGCTCGCGTTCGCGGTGGTCGGCGCGCTCGTCGCGGCGAGGACCGGGAACCGCCTCGGCTGGCTGTTCCTGGCCGTGGGAACGGTGGGCAGTGCCGTGCTAGCGGCGGAAGCCTACGCGGCGCGGGTGCCCACCGCCGCCCTGCCCGGAGCGGCCTGGGTGGGCTGGATGTTCGTCGTGATCCTGGGGATAGAGGGACCGCTGTTCTTCCTGACCCTGCTGCTGTTCCCGGGTGGCCGGCCGCCGTCGCGGCGGTGGTGGCCGGTGGTATGGGTCGCCATCGCGGCAGCCGTGGTCGACGCCGTGTTCTCGGGGATCTCCGACGTCAACTTCTCTTCGAACTTCCCTCATCTCCGGGATCCGGTCGTGCTCATCCCGCCGGCCGGGACGGCCTCCAACCTGGCTCAGGAGGCCGGGCTGCTGGTGCTGCTGGCTGGCGCGGCCGCCATGATCGTGCGTTTCCGGCGGTCCGGCCCGGAACAGCGGCTCCAGCTCAAGTGGGTCATGTACGCATCGGCCGTCGCAGCGGCGGCCGTCCTGATCGTCAGCCATGTGAGCAGCGACCCGCTGCCCGTGTTTGCGGTCTTCTTCCCGCTGGTACCGGCGTCGGTCGGGATCGCGATCTTGAAGTACCGGCTGTATGACATCGACCGGATCATCTCCCGTACGCTGGCGTATGCGGTCGTGACCGGGCTGCTGGTGGGGGTGTACGCGGGGCTGGTGCTGCTGGCCACCCGGGTGCTGTCGTTTCACAGCACGGTGGCCGTGGCCGCCGCCACGCTGGCCGCGGCGGCGCTGTTCAGCCCGCTGCGGCGGCGGGTGCAGCAGGTGGTGGACCGCCGGTTCAACCGGGTCCGCTATGACTCGGACCAGACGGTAGCCGCGTTCGCAGGCCGGCTCCGGGACGCAGTCGACCTGGATGCGCTGCGGGCCGACCTGCTGGCCGTGGTCGATGGCGCCGTCGAGCCCGCGCACAGTTCGGTGTGGATTGCCCGCCACGAGGCGGGACCGCCGGCCTGACCGCACCGGGCTCCGGCGGGAACGGGTGCGGCGTCCCCGGCCTGCTGGCAGGATCGCGGTGTGCCGGTCGATGAACTGGACCAGCGGATCGTGGCCGCGCTGGTCGCCAACGCCCGCGCCACCTACGCCGAGATCGGGGCGCAGGTGGGGCTGTCCGCGCCCGCCGTCAAGCGCCGGGTGGACCGGCTGCGCGCCGCGGGCGCGATCACCGGCTTCTCCGCCACGGTCGACCCGGCCGCGCTCGGCTGGACCACCGAGGCGTACGTGGAGGTGTTCTGCCGGGGCCGCACCTCGCCCGCCGACATCCGGGCTGCCGTGAGCAGGTACCCGGAGGTCACCGGCGCGGCAACGATCACCGGGGAGGCGGACGCACTGCTGCACATCCGGGCCGCCGACGTCCGTCACTTTGAGCAGGTGGTGGAACGGATCGGGGCTGAGCCCTTCGTCGTCCGTACCCGCAGTGTGATCGTGCTGTCGCGGCTGGTGAGCAGAACGGGCTTCCTGGGCCAGGCCACCCCGGCTGGCTGAATAGACCAAACGCGGCCTGCTGACCTGCGTCAGCGGCTAGAGTCGCCGTTATGCGCGATCAGGACGAGTCGGACACTTCCGGCAGCACGGCCCAGTTCCGTGCGTTCGTGGACGGGTCCCGGAGCGTGGACGAATCCCAGCCCTGGACCATGAGCGCACCCCGCAATCAGGTCGCCAAGCTCGCCGCGATCGTGGTGGTGGTGGCGGTGGTGCTCGCCATCATCGCGTTCCTGGTGATCGGCTAGCGCCCGGCCCGGCTCTCCTCCGCCTCCGGCTGGTAGCGGTAGCCCATCCCGGGCTCGGTGCGCAGCCAGCGCGGCCGCGCCGGGTCCGGCTCCAGCTTCCGGCGCAGCTGGGCCATGTACAGGCGCAGGTTGCCGGTGGCGCTGGCGTAGCCCGGGCCCCACACCTCGGCCAGCAGCTGTTTCTGGCTGAGCAGCTTGCCCGGGTGCCGGACCAGCACCTCCAGCAGGTGCCATTCGGTCGGGGTCAGCCGGATCTCGGTGCCGTCGGGCCGGGTCACCCGCTTGGCCGCCAGATCGATCAGCAAATCCCCGAGCTCGACCCGGGGCTGGTCGCCGGCCGGGACGACCCGCCGGGTGGCGGCGCGCATCCGGGCCAGCAGCTCATCCATGCCAAACGGCTTGGTGACATAGTCGTCGGCTCCGGCGTCCAGGGCCTCCACCTTGTCGGTGCTGTCGGCCCGGCCGGACAGGACGATGATCGGCACGGTGGTCCAGCCGCGCAGCCCGCCGATGACTTCCATGCCGTCCACGTCCGGCAGGCCCAGGTCGAGGATGACCAGATCGGGCGGGTGACGGCCGGCTGCTTCCAGTGCCTGGCTGGCGGAGGCGGCGGTGTCCACCTCGTAGCCGCGGACCCGCAGGTTGATGCGCAGCGCGCGGAGGATTTGCGGCTCGTCGTCGACCACCAGTACCCGGGTCATGGGCTCAGCTTGCCACCATGGTCGGCGGCCGGTTCCGGGGGAGCGGGCCCGCTGCGCTCCCGCTGCCCGGGCTCGGCCGGGCTGGGCCCGTCCGGTGGCGCGGCCGCGGGCAGGGATACCACCATGGTCAGTCCCCCGCCCGGGGTCTCCTCGGGTTCGAGCGTGCCGCCCATGGCCTCGGTGAGGCCGCGGGACAGGGCCAGGCCGAGCCCTACCCCGCTGGTGTTGTCGGTGTCGCCCAGCCGCTGGAACGGAACGAACATGCTGTCCCGCTGGGGCTCCGGAATCCCGGGGCCGCGGTCGGCGATCCGCAGTTCCACCCGGCCCCCGAGCGTGCTGGCGGTCAGCAGCGGCGGCCGGCCGGCCGGGGAGTAGCGGATCGCGTTGCTGGTGAGGTTCACCACCACCCGCTCCAGGATGGCCGGATCCACCTGCACCTCGGGCAGGGAGTCGGCGATGTCCACGACCACGCTCTGGCCGGGCTGGCCAAGGTCGTCCAGCGCCCGGGCGACGATCTCCTCCAGGCCTGCCGGGCGCGGGAAGACTGACAGCGCCCCGGCCTGCAGCCTGCTCATGTCGAGCAGGTTGTTCACCAGCCGGGCCAGCCGGTCGAGGGATTCGTCGGCGGTGGCCAGCAGCTCGTCCCGGTCCTCATCGGTCCACTGGATATCCGGCGAGCGCAAGCTGGTGACAGCGGCCTTGGCCGAGGCCAGCGGCGTGCGCAGGTCGTGGCTGACCGCGGTGAGCAGGGCGGTCCGCATCCGGTCGGCGGCCGCGATCGGCCGGGCTGCTTCCGCCTCGGCGGCCAGCCGCTGCTGTTCCAGCGCGACGGCGGCGTAAACGGCGAACGCACCGAGCACCCGGCGGTCGGTAGCCGGCAGGGCCGGGCCGCGCAGCGCCAGCGTCATGGTGTCGGTGACCGGCACGTCCACGTCGGCATCGTCAGGACTGGTGATGGCCGGCTCGCCGGAATGGGCGGCGACAGTCCAGCCCGCGACCGGTCCCGCTGCCGGCCGGCCACCGGGCAAGGGGCGGCACTCCAGCAGCGTGACCGAGTCCATCCCGAACGCCTCCCGGACCCGGTCCAGCACCGCGGTCACCGCCCGCTCACCGCGCAGCACGCTGCCCGCGGTGGTAGCCAGCAGCTCGGACTCCGCGCTAGCCCGGGCGGCCTGCCTGGTGCGTCTGGCGGCACGGTCCACCACCGAGCTGACCAGCAGCGCCACCAGCACGAACACGATCAGCGCCAGGACGTTGTTCGCCTCGGCGATGGTCCACTCGTGAATGGGCGGGGTGAAGTAGTAGTTCAGCAGCAGCGACCCTGCGACCGCAGCCAGCAGCGCGGGCAGGAACCCGCCGACCAGCGCCACCACGATCACCGCCACCAGGAAGATCAGCACGTCGCTGGTGAGGTTGACCGGCGTGCGCAGCGCCGCCAGTCCCAGCGTGATGAGCGGAAGGAGTACCGCTGCCACCAGATAGCCGAGCAGCTGCCGCCGCAATGGCAGGCCGCCCCGGCTGCGCGGCAGCCACCGGCCGCGGCCCATCTGCGCGTGGGTGACGATGTGCACGTCGATGTCGCCCGAATCACGGATGGTCCGGGATCCGATGCCGGGCCCGGTGAGCGTCGCCGACAGCCAGGACCGCCGGCTGGCCCCCAGCACCAGCTGGGTGGCGTTCTCGGCCCGGGCGAAGGTAAGCAGCGCCTCCGCGACGTTGTCGCCGACTACCTGGTGGTAGCTGCCGCCGAGCGACTCGGTCAGCCGCCGCTGGGCAGCGAGCGCGGCTGGGTTGGCACCGGTCAGCCCGTCCGACCGGGCGACGTGCACGGCGAGCAGCTCACCGCCCGCAGACCGGGCGGCGATCCGGGCGGCGCGGCGGATGAGGGTGTCTCCTTCCGGGCCGCCGGTGAGCGCGACCACCACCCGCTCGCGCGCTTCCCAGGTCTCCCGGATGTGATGTGCCTGCCGGTAGCGCTGCAGGCCCTCATCCACCCTGTCGGCCAGCCACAGCAGGGCGAGTTCCCGCAGCGCGGTCAGATTCCCGGTCCGGAAGTAGTTGGTCAGCGCGGCGTCGATCTTTTCTGGCGGGTAGATGTTGCCGTGCGCCATCCGGCGGCGCAGCGCCTCAGGCGTCATGTCCACCAGCTCGACCTGGTCGGCAGCCCGGACCACGGCATCAGGCAGGGTCTCCCGCTGCGGCACGCCGGTGATCTTCTCGACCACGTCGTTGAGTGATTCCAGGTGCTGGATGTTCACCGTGGAGATGACGTCGATGCCCGCGTCGAGCAGGTCCTCGACGTCTTGCCAGCGCTTGGCGTGCGTGGAGCCAGGAATGTTGCTGTGGGCGAGTTCGTCGACGAGCACGACCTCTGGCCGCCGGGCGAGCACCGCGTCCAGGTCCATCTCCTCGAACATGCTGCCGCGGTAGGGGAGACGCGCCCGCGGCACCACCTCCAGCCCTTCGACCAGTTCCTCGGTGTGCGTGCGCCCATGGGTTTCGACGAACCCCACCACCACGTCGGTGCCACGTTCCGCCCGCCGGTGGCCCTCGCCCAGCATGGCGTAGGTCTTACCGACGCCCGCGGCGTTGCCCAGGTAGATCCGGAGCTGGCCCCGGCTGCCCTCGCTCATCATCTCTCCTGCAGAAACATGCCTGCTGGTAACAGTGTGACCGGCCGGGCGGGATGGCCGCCAGGCCTGGCTATGGCCGGTAGCGGTAGCCCATTGCGGGCTCGGTCAGCAGGTGCTGGGGCCGGGATGGGTCCGCTTCCAGCTTCCGGCGCAGCGCGGCCATATGGAAGCGCAGGTCATGGCGTTCGCGCTCGGACCCGGGACCCCAGATCTCGGTGAGCAGCCGCTGGCTGCTGACCAGCTGGCCCGGGTGGCGGACGAGTATCTCCAGCAGCCGCCACTGGGTCGGGGTGAGCCGCACCGTCCTGGTTCCCTCCCGCACGGTGTGGGCGGCCAGATCGATCTCGCACCGGCCGATGGTGAACTGGGCAGGCGGCGGGGTGTGGTCGTCCCGGTGGAGCACGGCTCGCAGCCGGGCCAGCAGTTCCGCCATGGCGAAGGGTTTGGTGACGTAGTCGTCGGCCCCGTTGTCCAGTGCGGTGATCTTGTCACCGGAACCGGTCCGGCCGGAGAGCACCACCACCGGTGCCTGCGACCAGCCGCGCAGTTCGCGGATCACTTCGACCCCGTCCAGATCCGGCAGGCCCAGGTCCAGGATCACCGCGTCCGGCGGGTGCGCGCTGGCCTCGGCCAGCGCTTCCCGGCCGGTGCGGGCGGTGGCCACTTCATAGCCGCGGGCGCGCAGGTTGATGCGCAGCGCCCGGGACATGGCCGCCTCGTCCTCCACCACCAGCACCCGGGCTCGGGGCTTGCCAGCGGAGGTATCAGCCTCCTGCCCCCGGGTCTCCGCAGCCACCGCCATGCCAGGCTCAGTGACCGACCGGGTACTTCTGGTCGAGCGCCATGTTCAGCAGGAGCACGTTCACCTGCGGCTCGCCCAGGAATCCGAGCGGCCGGCCCTGGGTGTACTGCTGGACCAGGGCCATGATCGCGGCCGGGCTGGTGTGCCGGGCGGCGGCGACCCGGTTCACCTGGATGGCGGCGTCGGCCGGCGAGATGCCCGGGTCCAGGCCGGAGCCGGAGGCGGTCACCGCGTCCGCCGGAATCTGCGAGATCGTGACGTGGTCGAACGCCGCGATCTGCTGCTGCCGCTGCTTGATGAACTGGACCAGGGCCGGGTTGGTGGGCCCGAGGTTCGACGCTGAGGAGTACAGCGGGTTGCAGCCGTAGTTGTCCCGGCCCGTGCCGGTGACAACATACTTGCCGTCCTTGCCCTGGCTCAGCGCCCAGCCGGCGATCGCGAAAGAAGGCCGGGGCTGAAAGTACTGCGGCAGCGTGCTGCCCTTGGCATCCACGAACTCCTGGCACAGCAGGCTGGACCCGACGACATGGCCCCGGTAGCTGACCAGTGAGCCATTGGCCTGGTGATGGAAGGCCACCTGGGCGATGCCCCACATGACCACCGGGTAGATAATCCCGCAGATTACGGTGAAGACGAGCAGCCCACGCAGTGCCGCGATGTGCTGTCGGATCCAGCTGGGAAGGCGGTTCATGGTGGTTACCTGCCAAATCCGGGGATGAACTGGACGATCAGGTCGATGGCCCAGATGCCGATGAACGGGATGATCAGCCCGCCGACGCCGTAGATCAGCAGGTTCCGGCGCAGCATCGACGATGCCGAGGCGGGCCGGTACCGGACGCCGCGCAGCGCCAGCGGGATCAGCGCGACGATGATCAGCGCGTTGAAGATGATCGCCGAGGTGATCGCCGACTTCGGGCTGTACAGGTGCAGGATGTTGAGCTTGGCCAGGCCCGGGATGACTGCCGAGAACATGGCCGGGATGATGGCGAAGTACTTGGCCACGTCGTTGGTGATGGAGAAGGTAGTCAGCGCACCCCGGGTGATCAGCAACTGCTTGCCGATCTCCACGATCTCGATGAGCTTGGTCGGGTTGGAGTCCAGGTCCACCATGTTCCCGGCCTCCTTCGCGGCCGAGGTCCCGGTATTCATGGCCACACCGACATCGGCCTGCGCGAGCGCCGGGGCGTCGTTGGTGCCGTCCCCGGTCATCGCGACCAGCTTGCCACCCTCCTGCTCCTTGCGGATCAGGGCCATCTTGTCTTCCGGGGTGGCCTCGGCGAGGAAGTCGTCCACTCCGGATTCGTCCGCGATCGCCTTGGCGGTGAGCGGGTTGTCCCCGGTGATCATGACGGTGCGGATGCCCATCTTGCGCATCTCGTCGAACCGCTCGGCGATGCCCTCCTTGACGATGTCCTTGAGATAGATGACACCAAGCGCCTTGGCGGTTCCGTTCCGGCTCGCCCCGTCCGCGTCCCGTTCGGCCACCACCAGCGGCGTGCCGCCGACGGCCGAGATGCCGTCGACCATCCCGCCGAGATCCGCCGGCGGCGTGCCGCCGTTGTCACGGACCCACTGGGCCACCGACGAGGCAGCGCCCTTGCGCACCTGCCGTCCGTCCGCCAGGTCGATGCCGCTCATCCGCGTCTGCGCGGTGAACTCAACGAACTCGGCGCCCGTGAGCTCACCCTCAGTGCGCTCGCGCAGGCCGTACTCGTTCTTGGCCAGCACCGCGATCGACCGGCCCTCGGGCGTGTAGTCGGCCATCGACGACAGTTGCGCCGCGTCCGCCAGTTCCTCCGCCGAGACCCCGTTCACCGGCAGGAACTCGGTGGCCTGCCGGTTACCGATGGTGATGGTGCCAGTCTTGTCCAGCAGCAGCGTGTTCACGTCACCCGCCGCCTCCACCGCCCGGCCGGACATGGCCAGCACATTGCGCTGCACCAGCCGGTCCATGCCGGCGATGCCGATGGCCGACAGCAGCGCCCCGATGGTGGTCGGGATCAGCGCCACCAGCAGCGCGACCAGGATCACCAACGACTGCGGCGCCTGGGAGTAGAACGCCATCGGCTGCAGCGTGATCACGGCGAGCATGAAGATGATGGTCAGCGCAGCGAGCAGGATGTTCAGCGCGATCTCGTTCGGCGTCTTCTGCCGCTGCGCACCCTCGACCAGGGCGATCATCCGGTCGATGAAGGTCTCGCCGGGCTTGGAGGTGATCTGCACCACGATCCGGTCGGACAGGACCTTGGTGCCACCAGTCACCGCTGACCGGTCGCCGCCGGACTCCCGGATGACCGGGGCGGACTCGCCAGTGATCGCCGACTCGTCGACCGAGGCGACACCCTCGACCACGTCGCCGTCACCGGGGATGACCTCGCCGGCTTCGACCACCACATGGTCGCCGAGGGTGAGCTGGGTGCCGGGCACCTCCTCTTCCCGGGTGCCGGTCTGGCCCGGCTGCCAGCCGATCAGCCGCCGGGCCACGGTTTCCCGCTTGGTCCGGCGCAGCGTCTCGGCCTGGGCCTTGCCACGCCCCTCGGCAACCGCCTCGGCCAGATTGGCGAACACGACGGTCAGCCACAGCCAGACAACAATCGTCCAGTTGAAGATCCGGTCAGCAGCCGGCCCGGTGATCGCGGTATAGGTGGTGATCGCGGCGCCGACCTCCACCACGAACATGACCGGGTTCCTGAGCTGGACCCGCGGGTCCAGCTTCTTGAACGCGTCGGGCAGCGACCGCCACAGCATCTGCGGGTCGAGCAGGCCGCCACCGATCCGGCGCCGCTCGGTACTGGTGCCCGTGCGGGCCTCGCCCGCGGGAGGCGTCGTTGTCACGGCCATGTCAGTGCAGTCCTTCTGCGAATGGGCCCAGCGCGAGCGCGGGGAAGTAGGTGAGGCCGACCAGGATGAGGATCACGCCGACGACCATGCCGACGAACAGCGGTGTCCTGGTGTCGAGCGTGCCCGCGCTGGCGGGCACCGGACTCTGCCGGGCGAGCGAGCCGGCCAGGCCAAGCGCGAAGATCTCCGGCGCGAACCGGCCGAGCAGCATCACGATCCCGCCGAGCGTCTGGTACCAGGGGGCAGCCGTGCCCAGGCCGGCGAACGCGGAGCCGTTGTTGTTGGCCTCCGATGCGAACGCATACATGATCTCGGTCAGGCCGTGCGGTCCCGGGTTGAAGATCGCGCTCTGGCCGATATGGGTACCGATCGACAGCCCGGCCGCGGTGAGGATGAGCACCGGCAACGTCAGGAAGTACAGTGCGGCGTACTTCATCTCGGTGGGCCGGATCTTCTTGCCGATGTACTCCGGTGTCCGGCCGACCATCAACCCGGCAACGAACACCGTGACGATGGCCAGGATAAGCAGGCCGTACATGCCGGCGCCGATGCCGCCGGGCGCGATCTCGCCGAGCGCCATATCCATCAGCGCGATGGCGCCGCCGAACGGGGTCAGCGAGTCATGGAAGCAGTTGACCGCGCCGGTAGAGGTGACCGTGGTGGACGCCGCGAACAGCGAGCAGGCATGCTGGCCGAACCGGACCTCCTTGCCCTCCATCGCGCCGTGCGCGAGCTGGGCGGCGGTACCGGCGCTGCCGAGGTGAGTCTCGAAGAAGGTGATCCCGCCGACCGCGACCAGCCAGATGATGCCCATGACCGCGACCAGCGCGTAGCCCTGCCGGTCGTCCTTGACCATCTTGCCGAAGGCTCGCGGAGTGGCGAACGGGATCAGCAGCAGCAGGAAGATCTCGAACAGGGTCGTGAACGGGTTCGGGTCCTCGAATGGGTGGGCGGAGTTGGCGTTGAAGAAGCCGCCCCCGTTGTTGCCCAGTTCCTTGATGACCTCTTGCGAGGCCACCGGGCCGCCGACGATGCTCTGGTGCGCGCCGGACAGCGTGGTCACCGTGTGGTAGGCGCTGAAGTTGTCGATCACGCCGCTTGCCGCCAGCACCAGCCCGCCGACGATGGACAGCGGGATCAGCAGGCGCACCGTGGCGTGGGTCAGGTCCGCCCAGAAGTTGCCGAGCGTCCCGGTGCGGGACCGGACGAAGCCGCGGATCATGGCGATCGCGACCACCAGGCCGACCGCCGCCGACAGGAAGTTCTGCACCGCCAGGCCGCTCATCTGCACGATGTAGGTCAACGTGTTTTCGCCGGCGTAGTTCTGCCAGTTCGTGTTGGTGGTGAACGAGACCGCGGTGTTCCAGGCCGTGGGCGGCGCGACGTTGGCCATGTGCGGCCCGACGAACTGCAGCAGGTAGTGCTGCAGGCGCTGCATCCCGTACAGGAACAGCACGCTGACCGCGGAGAAAGACAGCATGCTGCGCAGATAGCTGCCCCACGTCTGGTCGACGCTGGGATCGATCCCGGTCAGCCGGAAGATGCCACGCTCGATCTTCCAGTGCTTGTCCGTGGTGAAGATCTTGGCGATGTAGTTGCCGAGCGGGATGTAGCAAGCGGCCAATGCAGCCACGAGCAGGCCGACCTGGAGCCAGCCCGCGAGAGTGTCACTCATCAGAACCTCTCCGGCAGCACGAGGGCCACGAACAGGTAGACGGTCAGCAGCACGCCGCCGATCAGGCCGAGCCAGTTGTTAACGCTCAAAGCGCTCGACCCCCTTCACCAGCAGCCACAGCACGGCGAAGACGAGAATCGTCAGGCCGATGTAGGCGAGGTCTTCCACGGGTCCTCCTCGCGTCCGCGGGCATGGCGCACCGCCATGTCACACTCGATGACCTCAGTGAACCTTCAGGAAAGAGGCAAGAACCGCGTCCATGCGGCACTCATGCGGCGCGGTGACGGTTCCTAACAGACCTCATGCGGCCAGCCTGAAGCCCATGACACCCAGTTAGCAGCGCGCGAGATACCGTCGGAGCGATCCGGCCAGGAAGGGGTTACTGAAATCACCGAGCAGCCCTGGACCGCCGCCCTCCGGAATAGACCGGCGAGGGAGTTAGCGCGGCCGCGGCGGCGGCGGCGGACGCCACCAACGTGTGGCCGCCGTGGGCCGGCCAGCGGACCGGAGGGCACTGGATCGCGTCCGGGAGGTGACGGCGGACGTAGGTGCCCGCTGGCAGAACTGAACGATGACGATCCCGCTGGTGCGATCGCCAGGTTCGCCCACGAGCATCAGGTCACCCAGATCGCCATCGGACCAGCCGCCGAGCCGGTGGCAGCAGGTGCTGGGTGGCGGCTCGAACGTGGCCGTATCGTGCACGAGGCAGGCGGTTGGGGATCGACTTCCATGGGATCGCCCGGGCCGGATCAGAGATCGACCGGGTGACTGTCGGCTAGGGCCGCGCCGACCTGGTCCGCGAACGCGACCGAGACCAGGCGCTGTTCCATCGTTGGATGGGCATCTGGGCGGGCCCGCATCAGGAACCTGCCGACCAGCATGCTGCCGTTCTCCGCCAGCAGTTCGGTATCGATGTCGTCGGGCAGGCCACGGGCGGCAACGTCCCAGACCAGGTCCCCCACCATCACCTGGCCGTCGTGCCGCAGCCGGGCCGGGCGGCCCAGCCCGGCCTTGCCGTACTCGAATGTGCACGAGCGCAGGGTCAGCAGTTCGGTCATGCTCAGGCAGACCTGATCGATCAGCGCCGCCGGT
>Ga0318557_10000116_pt1 | contig 15499 bp, 14 predicted proteins | sample GRESIP065b5f19_FD_203497 | JGI IMG/M metagenome (GOLD analysis project Ga0318557, IMG submission 203497) | Tropical soil microbial communities from Luquillo Experimental Forest, Puerto Rico - GRE.SIPMG.065b5f19 | ecosystem: Environmental > Terrestrial > Soil > Tropical forest > Bulk soil... | reverse complement strand
TGGGTCTTCTGCGCGGTCGCGCTCGCAGCATCCTTCTCGGGCTGTGACCGGGGCCGTGATGCGACGCCAACGGGGACGCCGCCGGCCGGAGGCGAGAGCCAGAGCACCCCAGCAGCGCCGGGCGACGACGACCAGATCTCCCACTACACCTGCTCGATGCATCCGTCGGTCCACGAGGCGCATCCGGGCAAGTGCCCGATCTGCGGTATGGATCTCGTCCCGGTCACTCGCGGCCAGGCGAGAAGCGGTGCCGTGCGCATCGAGCCCGCGCGGCTCCAGAAGATCGGAGTGCGCTTCGTGGAGGTCACGCGGAGGCCGCTCGTTCGGACGGTGCGGGCACTCGGTCGAGTGACCTGGGACGAGACCCGGCTCGTCGACGTCGCGCCGAGGATTCGCGGCTTCGTGCGAGACCTGCGCGCGGATTCGCTGGGGGCGCGAGTCGCGAAGGGCGAGACCCTCTTCTCGCTCTACTCTCCCGAGCTCTACGCCGCAGAGGCGGAGTACCTGCAGGCCCGGGCCAGCGGCGACGACGCGTTGATCCGGGCGGCGCGGGCACGTCTCCGGCTGTGGGGGGTCGCGGACGCGGAGGTCGCGGCACTCGAGGCGCGCGGCACCCCGCCCGAGGCGGTGCCCCTGCGCTCCCCGGTGAGTGGGTTCGTAGTCGAGAAGGACGTGGTCGAAGGCGCTGCGTTCGAAGCCGGCCAGCGTCTGCTGCGCATCGCGCCGCTCGACCGCGTGTGGGTCGAGGCCGAGCTCTACGCTTCGGACCTGGCAGCGGTCTCCGTCGGCCAGGACGCCACCGTGAGCGCACCCTACCTGCCCGGCCGCACGATGAATGCGAAGGTCGGCTATCTGCTGCCCTCCCTCGCGAGCGGAACGCGCACGGCGCGCGTCCGCCTCGAGCTCGAGAACGGGGACCTGGCGCTCCGCCCCGAGATGTTCGTCGACGTCCTGCTGCGCACCGATCTGGGCCTGCGCGTCCTCGTGCCCACCTCTGCAGTGATCTTCTCCGGAGAGCGCCGGATCGTATTCGTCGAGCGCGCGCCGGGCTTGCTCGAGCCGCGCGCGATCGAGACCGGACTGGCTGGAGAAGACGCGATCGAGGTCACGCGCGGCCTCGAGCCCGGCGAGCGCGTGGTCGCCTCCGGAAACTTCCTGATCGCCGCGGAGAGCCGCGTGCAGTCGCTGCTGGAGCAGTGGTGAGCGGGCTCGTCGCGCGGCTCATCGCGGGTTGCGCACGCAACCGGGTGCTGACGCTCCTCGGTGTCGCTGCGGGCCTCGCCCTCGGCGTCCAGGCCGTGCGCGAGATCCGGCTCGACGCGATTCCCGATCTCTCGGACGTCCAGGTGATCGTCTCCGCCGAGTGGCCCGGCCGGGGCCCTGACCTGGTCGAGGACCAGGTCACGACCCCGGTCTCGAGCGCGCTGCTCTCGGCTCCGCGCGTGCGCTCCGTGCGCGGCCAGTCCTTCTTCGGGCTCTCGCTCGTCTACGTGATCTTCGAGGACGGGACCGACCTCTACTGGGCGCGCAGCCGCGTGCTCGAATACATGGACACCGCCAAAACGCACCTTCCCGAGGGAGTCACTCCGGCGATCGGACCCGACGCTACGGGCGTGGGCTGGGTCTTCGAGTACGCGCTCGTCGATCGCAGCGGCCGCAACGACCTGGCCGAGCTGCGCAGCCTGCAGGATTGGACCCTGCGCTACGCGCTCGCCAGCGTGCCTGGCGTCGCCGAGGTGGCGTCCGTCGGCGGGTTCGTGCGCCAGTACCAGGTGCAGGTCGATCCGGAGCGGCTGCGCGCCTACGGCATTCCGCTGCGCGACGTGGTGGAGGCGGTGCGCGGCTCGAATCAGGACGCAGGGGGCGGGGTGATCGAGGTCGCGGAGCACGAGCAGGTCATCCGCAGCCAAGGCTACGTGAAATCGCTCGGGGATCTCGAGAACGTCCCGCTGCGCAGCGACGCGCGCGGAGCCCCGGTCCTGGTCCGCGACGTCGCCACCGTCGCCTTCGGACCCGACGTGCGCCGCGGCCTGGTCGAGCTGGACGGCGAGGGCGAGGCCGTCGGCGGAATCGTGGTGATGCGCTGGGGAGAGAACGCGCTGGCGGTGATCGACGCGGTGAAGGCGCGGATCGAGTCGCTGCGCGCGAGCCTGCCGCCCGGCGTGGAGATCGTCACGACCTACGACCGCTCCGGCCTGATCCGCGCCGCGGTCGGCACGCTGCGCCGAACCCTGCTCGAGGAGATGGCCGTCGTCTCGCTGGTGATCCTGGTCTTCCTGCTGCACGCGCGCAGCGCGCTGATCCCGATCCTCGTGATCCCGATCGGGATCTCGCTCGCCTTCGTGCCCATGCTCTACCAAGGCCTGAACGCGAACATCATGTCGCTCGGCGGGATCGCCGTCGCGATCGGCGCGATGGTCGACGCAGCGATCATCGTGGTCGAGAACGCGCATCGGCGGCTCGAGAGCTGGGAGACGTCGGGGCGGCCCGGTGACCGGACCGGGGTGATCGTGGGCGCAATGCAGGAGGTGGGCCCGAGCATCTTCTTCGCGCTGCTGGTGATCACGGTGTCGTTCATGCCGATCTTCGCGCTCACCGGCACCGAAGGCCGGCTGTTCAAGCCGCTCGCGTTCACCAAGACCTGGGCGATGGGCTTCGCGGCCGTGCTGTCGGTCACGCTCACGCCAGCGCTGGCGTCGCTCTTGATCCGGGGCCGGATTCGGGGCGAGCACGACAACCCGCTGAACCGCTGGCTCGTGCGCGGCTACGCGCCGGTCGTCCGCTGGGTGGTGCGCCGCCGCGGCCTAGTCGTCGCCGGCGCGCTGCTACTGCTGGCCACCGCCGTTCCGCCGTTCCTCGAGCTCGGATCCGAGTTCATGCCGCCGCTCAACGAAGGCACGCTCCTGTACATGCCGACCGCGCCGCCGGGAATCGCGGTGAGCGAAGCCTCGCGCGTGCTCCAGCTCATGGACCGCGAGCTGCACACGCTGCCGGAGGTGGAGCGCGTGTTCGGCAAGATCGGACGCGCCGAAACTCCCACCGACCCCGCGCCGCTCTCGATGGTCGAGACGGTCGTGCAGCTCGCGCCGCGCGAGCGCTGGCGCCCGGGTCTGACCTGGGAATCGCTGGTCGGCGAGCTCGACCGCAAGCTCCGCTACCCCGGCATGCCGAACCTGTGGTGGATGCCGATCCAGACGCGCACGGAGATGCTGGCGACCGGCGTGCGCAGCCAGCTCGGCGTCAAGGTGTTCGGCGACGACGTGGACCAGGTCGAGCGCGTTGCCAGCGCGGTCGCCGCCGCGCTGCGCGCCGTGCCGGGCACGCGCAATGCCTTCGCCGAGCGCGCGGATCGAGGACGTGAACTCCGCGGTCGAGACGGCCGTCGGAGGAACGACGGTCTCGCAGACCGTCGAGGGCCGCGCCCGCTACGCGATCCAGGTCCGCTACGCACGCGACTTTCGCAGCGACCCCGATGCCGTCGGCAGCGTGCTCGTTCCGACGTCGAGCAGCGCGCTGGTGCCACTGCGCGAGCTGGCGGAGCTCCGCTTCACGCAAGGGCCGGACATGATCCGCAGCGAGGCCGGCAAGGTGGTCGGGCTCGTCGCGGTCGACGTCGAGGGCCGCGGCATCGTCGATTACGTCGAGCGCGCGAAGCAGTACGTCGCCGGCAACGTCGAGCTCCCCGCGGGCACGCGCCTCGAGTGGGCCGGCCAGTACGAGTACTTCGAGCGCGCGAAAGCGCGGCTCCTGCTCGTGGTGCCGGCCACGCTCGCGCTGGTCGCGCTGCTCCTCTACCTGAACACGCACTCGGGCGTGGAGACGGGGATCGTCCTGCTGGCCGTCCCCTTCTCGCTCGTCGGCGCCATCTGGCTGTTGTTCGCGCTCGGCTACGACCTCTCGGTCGCGGTCTGGGTGGGACTGATCGCGCTGGCCGGGCTCGACGCGCAGACGGGCGTCGTGATGCTCTTGTATCTGCGGGTGGCCTGGCGCGAGCGCTCTGACGCCGGCCGCCTGCGCTCGCCCGCCGACCTCGAGGAAGCCATCGTCGAAGGCGCAGCGCGGCGCGTCCGGCCGAAGCTGATGACCGTGCTCACGATGATGCTCGGTCTCGCTCCGCTGTTGTGGAGCTCCGGCACGGGGGCGGACGTGATGAAGCGGATCGCCGCGCCCATGGTGGGCGGCCTGGCGAGCTCATTTGCGCTGGAGCTGCTGGTCTACCCCGCGCTCTTCGCATTCTGGAAGACGCGAAGCCTGCCTAGGAGAGACGAATAGCGGCCGGATCTCTCGAATGTCGTCGCAGTGCAAGCACCGCGAATGGCAGCGCCACGAGCGTGGGCAGGAACCAGAACGTCACGGGAGGAAGCAGCCGCCACCCGGGCAGCTTCGGCCCGTTGTCGACGTAGAACGCCGTCAGCATCCCGACGTAGGAGCCCGCCATCCCGAGCAGGTGGAGCGTCGGCCGCGGCCGCCGCCGAGCGCGGAACCCGGCGACTGCCGACACCGCCGCGATCGAGCCGGGCACGAGCAGGTGGACGAGCTGCGGTCCGCGCGACACGACGAGTGCAACTCCCGACAGATAGACGACCGCGAACGCACGCAGATAGATCCGTCCCCAGCGCATGTGCGTCGCGCCGCCCTTGCGCGCGAACATCGCGCTTGCGCCGCTGATCACGGCGAGCAGACCCGCCGGAACGTGGATGGCGACGATCAGCGTATCCGTCAGCGCCGTCCTTCCTTGCCGATCTCCGCGAGCCGCCGGCGCAAGCTCATTCGGTCGAGCGCTTCGACGTTCAGCGAGCTGAGCAGCCCGATCCGGTGCTCGAGCACGGAGTACACCCGGGCGAATGCGCGCCGCTGCTCTTCGAGCGAGCCGACGATGGACGCTGGATCCTCGACGCCCCAGTGCGCGGTGATCGGCTGCCCCGGCCAGAGCGGGCAGGCCTCGCTCGCGGCCGAGTCACAGACCGTGAACACGAAGTCCATGATCGGCGCACCGGGTCGGGCGAACTCGTCCCAGCTCTTGCTCCGCAGCCCGCCAGTCTCCTCGCCGCTCTTGCGCAGAAGCCCGAGCGCGAGCGGATGGACCTCGCCGCGCGGGTGGCTTCCGGCGCTGAACGCGCGGAAGCGGCCCGATCCCAGCCGGGCGAGGATGGCCTCGGCCAGGATGCTCCGCGCGGAATTTCCGGTGCACAGGAAGAGGACGTTGTACACCCGCGAGCTGCTCATCTCTTGCCGCCGATCCACGCGCCGAATGCGATCGCGGCGCTGGCGCCGACGATCTGAGCCGCGACGAACCCGCCGACGTCGGCGGGTCGAATTCCTGCGAACGTGTCCGTCATCGATCTCGCCACGGTGACCGCGGGGTTGGCGAACGAGGTCGACGCCGTGAACCAGTACGCCGCGGCGATGTAGCCACCGACGGCAAACGCGGGTTCGCGCGCCCGCGCGACGACGAGCAACAGCCCGAACGTGGCGATGATCTCGCTCAACAGCTGTCCGCTCCCCGCGCGGACGTGCTGCGAGAACGAGACGACGGGCAGCTCGAACATCGCGTTCGCCGCCGCGACGCCGACGAAGGCGCCGCCGATCTGCGCAGCCACGAGCAGCGGCACGTCGCGCCAGGCGATGGCCTGGCGGAATGCGTCGGAGATCGTGACGAGCGGATTCATCGCCGCGCCCAGCGTGAGGATCAACGCGACGAGCGCCGCTCCCGTCGCGCTGGAGTTGGCGAGCAGCGCCATCGCCACGCTCCCGCCCGAGAGGCGCTCGCCCATGATCCCGGAGCCGACCACCGCCGCCAGCAGGAACGCGGTGCCCACGGCCTCCGCAGCCGCGCGGCGCCCGAGGCTCACTGCGCTGCCCGCCGCTGCATCGCGGTCGCGAGCTTCCGCGGCGGGACCAGGGCGCTGCACAGCTCCTCGAGTCGGTCGAGCCGCAGCCGGTAGTACATCCAGGTCCCGCGCCGCTCGCGCTCGAGCAGGCTGGCGTCGGTGAGCACCTTCAGGTGGTGGCTCACCGTCGGCTGCGACAGCCCGAGCGGCTCGGTCAGGTGGCAGACGCACGCCTCGCCGCCCGGCTGCGCCGCCAGGAAGCTGAGCAAGCGCAGGCGGCCAGGATCGCCGAGCGCGCGGAACAGCCCCGCGAGCTCATCGGCCTGTGCGGGGCCCAGGTGGCCGGCGAGAACGGGTGCACAGCAGGACTTGCGTATCGGCATCCATCGATATTGACATCTGTCGATGGATCCCGCAACATCGATCGCCATCGATATAGGAGACGCACCATGGCCAACACCTTCCACGTGTCGCTGAACGTCGCGAGCATCCCGGATGCGGTCGAGCGCTACCGCAAGATCCTGGGTGCCGAGCCGGCCAAAGTCCGCGCCGACTACGCGAAGTTCGAGCTCTCCGACCCGCCGCTGATCCTGTCGCTCAACCTGGGCGGCGCTCCCGGCACGGTCGGGCACCTGGGCATCCGCTACGCGGACTCGCAGGAGGTGGCCACCCAGCTTCGCCGTGCACAGGGCGAGGCGCTCGAGCCCTTCGAGCAGCAAGGGGTGACTTGCTGCTACGCCAAGGCCGACAAGTTCTGGGTGCGCGACGCCGATGGCGTGCCGTGGGAGATGTACGCATTCCTCGCGGACGCCGAGGCCGAGCCGGCGCCGGATCCCGGGCTCACGCAGTTCCTGAGCAAGAGTAGCGGCGGCTGCTGTGCAGGTCCGAGCCGCTGAGCCGGGAGACGTCCGCGCGGTCCTCGATCTTCTCGTCCAGGCGGGTCTTTCGCTCGCCGGCGTGCCGGACGAAACGGCGGTGTTGCTGGTCGCGGAGGAGGCTGAGCGGGTCGTCGGTGTCGCCGGACTCGAGCTTCACGACGGCGACGGCTTGCTTCGCTCGGTCGCGACCGCGCCGGACTGCCGCGGCCGGCGCGTGGCGACGACGCTGTGCGAGCAGATCGAGCTCCGCGCAGAATCGCTGGGTCTGCGCCGGCTGTACCTGCTGACCGAGACCGCGGAGGGCTTCTTCGCGAAGCGGGGCTACCAGCGGGTCGAGCGAGCCGAGGCCCCGCGCGCGATCGCCGGCTCGCGCCAGTTCGAGACGCTCTGCCCGGCCTCTTGCTCTCTGATGTGCCGCCAGCCGTAGAACTGTCACAATGGGCCCCTCTGTGCGACTTCGAGCCGCCGCCTCGATCGCCGTCGTCACCTGGGCCCTGGCCGTCGTGCCGGCCCGGGCAGCGCCGCCGTGGGCGCCGACCGAGACCCGCGCGCACCCGGTCCGAGGGGCGACCTTCCGCGGACTCCTGTCCGATGACGAGCTGCTCGACATCGCCGTCGTGCTGCGCGTGCGCGACCCCGAGGGCCTCGGAGCTCTGGTCCGCGCGCTGTCCACTCCGGGGAGCCCGGCCTTCCGGCGCTGGCTCGATCCCGACCGGGTGCGCGCCGCCTACGCACCGACGAACGCGCAGGCACAACGGGTCGTCGCCTGGCTGACACGCGCGGGGTTCAGCGCGGTGCAGCTCGAGCCGGGCGGCATGCGGGTGAGCGCGACGGGCAGCGCGCGGGTGATCCGCAGCGCGCTCGCCACGGAGCTCGCGCACTTCACGCGCGATGGCCGCGACGGCATCGCGAACACGGCCGACGTGCAGGTGCCCGCTGAGCTCGGCGATGCGGTGCTCGCAGTGCTGGGTCTGCAGACCCTGGACGGCATGCACGCGCTGAACCGGCGCGCGGACGCTTCGCTCGGACCCCTCTTCACGGGCGTACAGGGCCTCTCGCCGGTCGCGTTCCCCATCGCATACGATGCCGCGGGCCTGCCGACCGCATCGACCGTCTCCGTCGGGATCCTCGCCGAGGGCGACCTGACGCAGACGCTCGCCGACCTGAGCCAGTTCGAATCCGGACACGGCCTGCCGGCAATCTCTCCGGTGGTGGTGCGCGTCGGGCGCGGCAGTCACGACACCAGCAACACCAACGAATGGGACATCGACAGCCAGAACATCCAGGCCATGGCAGGCGGCAACGTCGCCCAGCTGGTGTTCTACGACGCTCACTCACTCAGCGACTCCGACATCAACCTGGCGCTCGGCCAGGCAGTCACCGACGACACCGTCGCGGTGCTCAACGTGTCGCTCGGCGAGTGCGAGAGCGTCGCCGTGAGCGATGGCTCGATGGCCGCAAACGACCAGCTCTTCGCCATGGCCGTCGCACAGGGCCAGACCATCTCGGTCGCGAGCGGCGACTTCGGCGCGCAGGAGTGCGGCAACCCACCCGGCACCGCGGCCGGTGCGTCGTATCCGGCGAGCTCGCCGTACGTGATCGCGGTCGGCGGCACGACACTCTCGACCAATGGGAGTGGCGGCTACGTTGGCGAGACCGTGTGGGGACTCGCCGGTGGCAGCCCAAGCCTCTACGAGAGCGCGCCCGCGTGGCAGAGCGGGATTGCGACCGGCGGCTTCCGCGCCGTGCCGGACGTCGCGTTCGACGGGGACCCGAATTCCGGCTCGATCGTGATCGTGAACGGCCAGCCGGCCCAGTACGGCGGAACCAGCCTTGCCTCGCCGATCTTCGTCGGCGCGTGGGCGCGCATCCAGACCGCAAACGGGGCTGCGCTCGGATTCCCCGCTGCGTGGATCTACGCTCGCGGCGCACTGGGCACCCCCGCATTCCACGACGTCCTGATCGGCTCCAACGGCTTCGGCGCCGGGCCAGGCTGGGACTTCGCGAGCGGCTGGGGAAGCTTCGACGTCGCGGCTGTGGCGCTGCTGACTCGGAGCTCGGTGGTCGTGAGTGCGTCCCCTCCGACCATCGTGCCCGGGCAAGAGGCGATCCTGACTGCGACGGTCACGGCCAACACGCCCACCGGAACGGTGCAGTTCCTGGTCGACGGCTCACCGCTCGGCGCGCCCGTGCCGGTCGTCGGTGGCGTCGCGACGCTCTCGACCACGTCGTTCGCGACGGTGGGACTGTTCGCGATCTCAGCGACATACTCCGGCGATGGCAACGACGCGGGCAGCACCAGTGCGAGCCCGTTCATCGAGACCGTTGCTCCGCCCATCCCCGTGCCCGCATTGCCGGCGCACCTCGCACTATTGCTCTCGTGTGCCCTCTGTGCGATCGCGCTCGCGCGGAGAGCATGACCGCGGCGAGCCCGATCGAGTTCTGGTTCGACTTCTCCTCGGGCTACGCCTACCTCGCCGCGCAGGAGATCGATGCACTGGGCGCACGCGTGGGCCGGCCGATTCTCTGGCGCCCCTACATGCTCGGCACCGCCTTCAAGGTGACCGGCATGCGCGGCCTCTCGTCGACTCCGATGAAGGGCGACTACGCGAGGCACGACTGGGCCCGCGCCGCGCGAAAGCTGGGTGTCTCCTTCGCTCCTCCAGCGGATCACCCAAAGATCGCCCTGCCCGCGACGCGCGCCTTCTACTGGATCGCAGCTCACCAGGCAGGTCAGGAGCAGCGCTTCGCGCGAGAGGTGTTCCCCGCGTATTACTCCGGCAAGCTCGACACGAGCGATCCCGACGCGATCGCCGCGCTCGCGGGCGGCCTCGGTCTCGACACTGCGAAAGTGCGCGCCGGTCTCGAAGCTCCGGAGATCAAGGAGCACGTGCGCGCAACCAGTGAAAAGGCGGTCGAGCGCGGCATCTTCGGGTCTCCGTTCTTCGTCGTCGACGGCGAGCCGTTCTGGGGCTGGGACCGGCTGCCGATGCTGGAAGAGTGGATCAGGAGCGGGGGCTGGTAGGGTGGGCGGAGTTCAAACCCGTGCGGCTTCGAGATCGGCGATGATCCGGTCCGCCGTCTCGGCCGCGCTCTGCAGGCTCGAGTCGAGCCACAGCCCCACGCGCGGGGTGTCCTCGCGCAGCGCACGGTCCAGCTCGCCAACGGTGATCCCACCGCGGTAGCCCACCTTGCCGCGCGCCGCCTCGCGCGCAGTCACAGCGGCCGGCGTCGGACAAAGCACCACGACATGGAGCGGCCGGCCTGCGTGGAGGCGCAGCACCTCTTCCAAATACTTCCCGAGGATGACGTCCTGGTAGACGACCGAGAAGCCGGCACGCAGGTAGCCCTCTGCGGCGGCCGCCGCGAGCGAGTAGCGAAGACGGAGCTGCTCGACGGCCTCGCTCGACAGCGCGCCGGTGAAAGAGGCACGGCCGTTGACGATCATACGCCGGAAGACGTCTCCGCGCAGGTGCACGCTGCGCGGCAGGCGCTCCGCCACGAGCTCCGCGACGGTCGACTTCCCGGCGGCCATGACGCCGGTGATCAGGATCGTGCGCGGTTCATCGACAGCCATCGGAAGACGAGCCTGCAAGTTCGTCGTCCAACTTCGTTTCGTCCAGTGAGCCTTCCCCCGAAACACCCGATCGGTCGCCTTCGCCTCGGCGGGACGCGTCGCGCCCGCGCTGTCGCTCTCTTCGGGCGGAGCCGGCTCCGTCGTCACGGGCAGTTCACGAGCCTGAGTTCTCAATGAACTGACTGTGAGTGACAACCATTGGATTCCAATGACAATCGTCCTTGAGTGCCGTCAATGATGATCTGATGAATGTCTTCTAGACGATCGACATCGCAGTCACCCGAGCGGCTACAGTGATTTACCGCGAGCTGATTTGAGAGCCGTCCCCCCTTCGAGTGGACGAAGTGATTGCCGCCTGTACAGCGAGCCGATCTCGGTTCTCGCCCCGGTACAGCAATGCAGCGAGCGGCTGAACCTGTGGATTCGACCACTGCCCGACCGAGGCAGGACCACCTTCGGGCGCTGACGGGCCTTCGGTTCGTCGCTGCACTCGGTGTGTTCTCGAGCCACTTCTGGTCACGCACGCGCCTTGGAGCGTTCGCGACCGACGAGTCGGTCGTCGGCCGCCTGGCGTTGCGCGGGGGCGTCGGGGTTCAGCTCTTCTTCATCCTGTCGGGCTTCGTCCTCGCCTACGCCTCGAGAGGGGCGATGCCTGCTACAGCCGCGGCCCGAAAGGAGTTCTGGAGCGCGAGATTTGCCCGGATCTACCCCGCGTACCTGCTGGCGCTCGCGGCTTCCGTGCCTGAGCTGATGATGAACATCGACCGGTACACGTCGAAGTTCGGGCCCCGTAGCGGAGTGGTGCTGGTCGGAATCGCCGCTGCACTCGTCCTCACCCTCTTGCAGTCGTGGATGCCGCGCGCGGCGAACTTCTGGAACGGCCCCGGCTGGACGCTCAGCGTCGAGGCGTTCTTCTATGCTGCATTCCCCATTCTGGCGTCCCGTCGCGTCATGCGCTGGCTCACGAGGATACGGACCGTGCCGGCGGTTCTTCTCTGGTGGGGCATCGCCCTCGTTCCCCCGGTCGTCCTCATGGGACTGCGTGGTGGATCGCTCGATGAGAGCGAGCGCCTCTTTCTCCACTACGTTCCGGTGCTCAATCTCCCCTTGTTCATCATCGGGATCACCATGGCCGCTCGGTTCCTCGAGACCGGCGGGGAGCGCGAGGGGACCTGGCGTTCGGCGGACGCTCTCGTCTGGATCGCGATCGGCTCTGCCCTCGTTGTGCTCGCAGTACCTGCAGACGCCTTCACCGACGTGATCGTGCACTACGCCGTCGTCCCTCCGTTCGCGCTTCTCATCTACGCGCTGGCTGGATCGCGAGGTCTGGTCGCTCGCGCCCTTGGATCGCCTGTGATGGTTCTGCTCGGAGATTCGAGCTACGCCTTCTACCTGTTGCACCTCCCGGTGACGTACGCGTGCGCTAGCGCCTTCGGCTTGAAGGTGACCATCTATACTTCTGAGCAGGACTTCGGTCTGACGGTCGGGCAGACGGCTGTGGCGCTCGTGCTGACGACTCTCGTCAGCGTCGTGGTGCACCGGTACTACGAGCGCCCGCTTCGGGACCTGATTCGTGCCTCGTACTCTTCGGCATGGCAACGACGAGGTCTCTGACGCGCCGAACGAGAACGCCCACCGATCCGTCACCAGCCACACATTCATGTGTAGATCCTCACTCTCCGACTCTCCGATCGTCGCCCGTTCTGCGTGCGAGCGTCGACACCAAATTCGGATGGGACTCCACCCGTCAGACGAGATTGCGCAGCCTGCAGGCCCTGGGGAGGACCTGAGGGCTCGAGCGCTTCTTTCGTTCCAGAGACCTAGCCGGAGTACACCATGGCCGCCGCAGGCCGGAGCTTCGTCCTCTTGGCCATGCTCGGCTTGGCAGCTGCGGCGAGAACGGGGAGCGCCTTCGACATCGGCGGCGCTCCGTACTTCGGCAGCTTCGGCATCAAGCCGCCCAACCCTCCGGGCTTCCTGGGCAGTCTCACGGTCCAGAACGCGGTCTACGACGCCACGGGCGAGCTGTACGTGGTCGAGACGACGCGCATCTCGAAGTTCGACCACAATGGCAACCTCGAGCTCACCTGGCCCTGTGTCGCCTGCTACGGGATCGACGTGAACCAGGCGACCGGCGACGTATACGTGACGCTGGGGCCTCTCAGCCTGGTGCAGCAGTTCACGTCGACGGGAACGCTGGTGCGCCAGTGGGGCAGCTTCGGGACCGGCAACGGCCAGTTCAATGGGCAGCACGGCATCGCGGTCGATCCGGTCACCGGCGACGTGTTCGTCTGGGACACCGGCAACTCGCGCATCGAAGTGTTCGACGGCACGGGCGTCTACCTGCGCCAGTTCGGGCAGAAAGGCTCGGGACCAGGCGCCTTCAGCGGCGTGGCCTCACCCGGCGGCCTCGCCTTCGACTCGGTGAACCGCTGGCTGTACGTGACGGACCCGCCCTTCGCGCGCGTGTCGAAGTTCGCCGAGGACGGCACGTTCCTGTTGGAGTGGGGCGATCCGTCGGGCAGCACGCCGGGGCACTTCCATTGGCCGCGCTCGGTCGAGGTCGACGGCTCCGGCAACGTCTACGTGACCGACACGGACTCGGAGCGGATCCAGTACTTCACGAACGACGGAACGTACCTCGGGCAATTCCAGGGCCCGCAGAACGTGGTGCAAGGCCCCTTCCACCCGCGCGACATCGCCGTCAACCGCATCACCGGTGAGAAGTACGTGAATGCGTCCTACGCCTTTCGCGAGGACAAGTTCGACCCGAACGACCTCTACCTGCAGTCGTGGGGCGGCAAGTACACCGCAGGGAGCTACCTGGATCAGCCGATGGGCGTCTCCGTCGATCCGACCAACGGCAACGTCGTGCTCGTCGACGCAAGCGCCTTCCTCTTCAAGCGCTTCACGGAGGGCGGGGCCTTCAAGCGCAGCTGGAGCTGGTCCTATCGGGTCGACATCACGATGCCGGGCGGCACCGGACAGGGCAATCACACCGCGGTGTCGGTGGCACCCGACGGGAGCGTCTGGACCGGCACCGTCGGCACGTTCTACTCGGACAACCCGCCGGTGCCCTGGATCTATCGCTTCGATCCGAAAGGCGTCGTGACCGCCTCCGCCGACCGCAAGCTCGTGGTGGCGAACTACGGCGAGCTCATCTCTGACGTCGCGGTCGAGCCGACGAGCGGTGACGTCTTCGTCTCGGACGCCAGCTTCAACCACCTGCGCCGTGTGACGTCGAGCGGCACGGACTACCTCGACTACAAGCTCCAGACGCCCGGTGGGCTTTCCTACGTGAACGGCAAGCTGTACGTGGTGCACCAGCCCACCGGCACCGTGCAGCGCTACACCGACCAATTCGTGCTCGAAGCGACCTTCGGATCGCCCGGGACGGGCAGCGGGCAATTCAACTTCGACCTGCAGAGCGGGATCGCGGTACGGGCGTCGGACGGCCACATCTTCGTGGCCGATACGCACAACAACCGGATCCAGGAGCTGAACCCCGACGGCAGCTTCGCGGCGATGCGCGGCGCGTACGGCGGAGCGCCGGGACAGTTCGCACAGCCCGAGGACGTGGCGCTGTCGAACGGCGGAGACGTGCTCTACGTCGCCAACAGCTTCGACCATCGCATCGACATGTTCTGTCTGTCGACGATCCAGGCCTGCAACGCGATCGTGGACGAGGACGGCGACGGCCTGCGCGACTACCAGGACAACTGTCCCTACGAGAAGAACGCCGACCAGAAGGACTCCGGCGGCTTCGAGACCACGGTGCCCGACGGCATCGGCGACGTCTGCCAGTGTGGCGACCTGACCGGCGACGGGATCGTCGACGCCGGCGACCTCCCCCCGTACCGCGCACACCTGACCCAGGACCCGGCTGCGCCCTTCTTGGCGGCGCGCAAGTGCAAGATCGCGACCGACGGCGGGCCCTGCTCGATCGTCGACGTGGCGGTGCTCGAACGTGCGCTGAATCGCCGCGGGCCGCTGTCGCCGGGGATTTCGCAAGCGTGCGCTGCCGCGACCACGCTCGGGCCCTAGGCCAACGCGGGATCTTCCGCTCCGGGAGTGCAGCCTGACGCATTTCGGTGTGGGAGTCGCGAGCGCCGCCCGCAGGCTGAAGAGCTGACTCGCTTCTAATCCCGGAAACATCAAGACGGGTGAAGGCTCCTGGCGATGAGTCCTTCGTCGAACTCAACCACTTCATCGAAGGAGTCCACCATGCACCGCGCTGCTCGCTCCATGCTCATCGCTGCGATCGTGATCTCCGCTGCGTCCACCGCCCTCGCTGGCACCTTGCCTCTCACCGCCGGCGGAAGAACCATGGCGGGGCCGGGCGCCGTCACCATGCTCAAGACCGTCATGGTCCCGTTGATTACGAACTTCTTCGGGAACGACGCGTGCGTGACGGTCGTCAATACCGGCTCGGTCGACGTCACCCTCGACACGACCGGGAGCGGGACCGGTCAGGCCGTCGTGGCGCCGCTGCTCAGCACTACACTGTGCCAACCCGCACTGACGGCTGCGACGCTGACGTGTTCAGGCGCCCAGGGTGGCCTGTGCCACGCGACCTGGCGAATGGATCGCTAGCTCCGGAGCAGTCCGTTCGACACCTCTCGGTGTAGCGAACTGCCCTGCTGCGAGGGAGTCCGCGGGAGGGTGGACGAACCTCCCGTGGCTCAACCGTGCCGTCCGCGAGTCGCGCCGAGCCAAATCCACGCCTAGCCGCCGTTCATCGCGGCGCAGACCTCCTGGACTCCGGGCGGCAGCCCGCCGGCGAGCGCGCGGCGCAGCACGGCGACGTCGACCACGTCGCAGTCGGTGGCGGTGCCGACCACGGAGCAACGCGCTGCTCCGCCACTTGGGAAGGGAGCCGAAGGGTTCGCGAGTTCGTTGCGCAGGAGCGCGACGTCGGTGCCGTCGACCAGAAGATCCAGATTGATGTCGCCGCACACCTGCGCGCGCGAGAGCGAAGTGACGTCGAGCTGAATGTTTCCCGCCGTGCTCGAGATCGACCCGAAGAGTCCGCCGGGAGCTGCGGCCCAGGGAGCGTCGGGGATGCTGGTGTAGAACCCGGGCGGCAGCAGCGAGGGCTGCAGACCGAGCGTCAGCTGCACGTCGCCGAGCTCCGCGGATGTGAGCGGGCTCGCGTCGAAGTCGATCTCGAGCATCTGCGCCTGGCAGGCGGGCGGGGTCAGGGCGTCCAGGAT
>Ga0318557_10000098_pt1 | contig 16290 bp, 24 predicted proteins | sample GRESIP065b5f19_FD_203497 | JGI IMG/M metagenome (GOLD analysis project Ga0318557, IMG submission 203497) | Tropical soil microbial communities from Luquillo Experimental Forest, Puerto Rico - GRE.SIPMG.065b5f19 | ecosystem: Environmental > Terrestrial > Soil > Tropical forest > Bulk soil... | reverse complement strand
AGCCGAAAAGGCGCGAGCCGCGGCGCAAGAGAAAGGCTACGAGATTCCGCCAGGCGGCGCCGTGTCGCTGCCGGGGGCGACGCCCGGCGCGCCGCGCACCACGATCACCGGGCCGCCGGAGCGGCAGACCCAGCCGACCGAGTATACGTCCTTTCAACGCGCGTGGGCCAAGACGGCAGCAGGCACCGACAAGACCTGGGAGGACCTGACGCCGCAGCAACAGCTCGCGGGCATCGAGAAATTTAAGACCTACAGTACGGATGCGACGGCGACGGCGGCTGCGAATCGGCAGGCGGCTACGATTCAAGCGCAGATCGACCAGCAGGCGCGGAGTCAGGCATTCACAGAGGCGCAGGCCGGTCGAAACGAGTATCAGAACAAGGTGGCGCAGCCCTATCAGACGGCGGTCACGTCAGCCCAAGAACTGCGGGACTTCGTCGCCGCCGCGAAAGCGGGAAACAAGGAAGCCGCGAATCTGCAGAATCTGCAAGCGACGATGAGCACGATCCGCTCGAATGGACTGAATCGGATCAACACCACAGAACTCGGGGTGCCAGCGAGTGCGGGATCCCTCTGGGACCGTGTGGTCGGTCGGGTGGGCAGTCTGAAGAGTGGACAACCGGTGCCGGCCGATCTGCAGGAGGATTTGAACGGGCTCGCCGATTTGCTGGAGAAATCGGCCACCGTGAAATATCAGCGTGGCCGACAATCCGTGGTGGATACCTATCGAGGCGTAAGTCTCCCGGATGAAACGGTCACGGCGACCCCGCCATCTGGTGGAGCGAAGAAGCGGATTCGCTATGACATCAACGGAAACCCGGTGCCGTGATGGCGACTGACGAATCAGACGGCGAGGTGGTGATTGTCGATCCGGCGGGCACCGAACATGTGTTCCCGGCCGGTTTCGATCCGCAGCGCGCGGCGGCGATTGTGCGGCGGCAGACGGGCACAACCGCAGCATCGGTGCCGTCAGCGCAGACGTGGGCCGATCGCCTTGGCCTGAACACGCCGACGCCGCCCGGCACGCCTGTCCATGCTGGCCTGAAAGGCGCCGCGGCGGGCGCGATCGACCTGGCGCAGGGGGTGACGGGCGCACTGGCGCGCACCCTCTACGCAGGGGAAGATGCCAAAGATGCGATGAATCGACAGCTCGGCATCCAGGCTGCCGCGCCCAATCCGCAGCAACGCGAGGCGCTGACGCAGATTCCGACGACGTTCTCAGGACAAATCGGGCGCGGCCTCGAAACCGGCGTGGAACTCTACGCGGCCGGTAAGACCCCGGTGACGGAGGCAGTCGAGGCGATTCCGAGCACGGCCCGCGCCGCGCGCAATTTTCAGACGGTGATGGCGGCCGCGAAGGATGTGCCCGTCGATCTGGGTGGCCCGGGCGGTGTCGGCGACGTGGCGCTTCGGATCAAGGATCTGGCGGATCGCGGCGGCGTGTTGCCGAAAGGCGTGAACGATTTGCTGAAGTACGCGACCGACCCGAGCAAGCCGCCCATGACGTACGAGGTGGCGCGAGATTTTGCCAGCAACATCAGCCGCTTGTCCCGCGATGAACTCGGCAAGCTGACGCCGGTCATGCAGCGCGAAGTCGCGAATTTGCGCGTCGTCTTGAACAAAGCCGTGGGCCAGACGGCCAGTCTGGCGGGCAAAGGGCAGGAGTACGCGGCGGCGATGAACGAGTATGCGCGAGCGATGCGGGCGCGACAGTTCATCGAGACCGGGTTGCGGCGGTACGGCATTCCGCTCACGGCTGGCGCCGGAGGCATGTGGATCCTGAACAAGGCGCTCCACGGCGCCGCCGGGTTATTCGGAGAATGAGTCGCCGCCCATGCGTCGATACAGCCACGCCATCACGCACGCCGGCCCGCCAACGCCGAGCAGGATGCCGAGAAAGCCCAACGCATCGGTGCAGGCGACCGCGAAGCCCAGCCAGAGAATGCCAAACACGAGTGAGAGCGGACTCATCATTTCCGCAAGCCTACCACAGCCATGGCTCACCTGTACGCGCCGTCGGCCGGAATCCGTGCCACGACAGGCCGTTCTGACGAGGGAGGCGTAGCGCGATGGCCGCGACCACGTTGTTCTCCGGCCCGTTCATCCACATCGCCAGTGCGACCGGCACTCCGGTCGCCGGCGCCCAAATCACCACCTTTGTCGCCGGGACGACGACCGTGCAGCCCGTGTATCACGACGCGGCGCTGAGTGTGGCGTGGACCCAGCCGCTCGTCACCAACGCGGCTGGGAACACGACCGACCCGGTGTATGTCTCGCCGACCCCGGCGCTGAAGATTGTGGTCGTGGATGCGCTGGGCGTGGCGGTGCCGGGGTACCCGATGGATTCCTGGAGTCCGGCCGCGGTGGCCTCGTGAGCGGGCCGCTCCCGTTCGCGGTGGGCCTGCAGGCCGGCTTCGGCGCCTCGATGGCCGCCGATGTGCCCGCGATCGCGTCCTACGGCTTCACCGTCGTGCGGCAGGACCTCTACGCCGTCGACCACGCCGCCGTCCCCGCGCTCGTCGCCGAATGTGTCGGGATGTCGGTGCGGCCGCTCTTCCTGGTCGGCGGCGGGTCCATCGCGCGGCCCGACGGCTCGGGACGGCTCGAGCCGTCCGAGCTCGCCGCGATGACGACGACGGTTGTGCAGGCGGCCGACGAGGCGGGTCTCGAGCGATACGCGCTCGAGATCGGCAATGAACCCGACATCGCGCATCCCGACTACGCCGAGCAGCCGACGGAGTTTGCCGGCGCCGTCGCTCTCTGCACGCAGGCCGCGCGCGACCTGGGATTCGCCGGGCCGGTCATCAGCGGCGGGATCAGCAATCTGAATCGCCGCGGGTTGCGCTACCTGACGCGGATGATGGCGGCCGACGTCCTGCCGCCGGATGTGACGATTGGCTTTCACCGCTATCCGGAGAGCGGTCGCGGGCCGCTGGCGCCGCACCAAGGGTTCCGTTCCCGTGAGGATGAATGGGAGACCCTGCAGCGCATCGTCGCGGGCCGGCCGGTGACGTGTACCGAGTTCGGCTATCACACGGCCGACGTGCTCGACGATCAGGGCGTCGCGCAGGCGACGCTCTGGGACCTGCACTTCTACGAGGAGCGGGGCGTGCCGCTCGCCGTGGTCTATCAACTGAACGACGGCCCGGGCACCAGTTGGATGGACCGCTACGGGATGCGGCGCACGGATGGCAGTTGGAAACCGGTGGCCGAGGCGATTCGCGACACCTACGGCGTCCTCATCCCTGAGCCGCCGCCGCCGCCGGAAAGGATGGGATCTATGTATGCGTTGACCCGCGACCCCATTGCGGAACCGACCGTGCTGCTCGGCTCGGTCTTCACGGCGTTCGTGGACCTCGGGAATGGTCTCGTCGCGCTGCAGCGCGCCGACGGGTCCTTCGTCAGCCAGGTGCCGAATGCCTATGGCCTGTTCGAAACGCGTCCCGCGGCGGGGCCGTATGAGACCTTCGGTGGCGGCCCGGGCCTCGGGATCAAAACCTCGTGGACCCGGCCGCACGAAGTGCCGCCGGACCAGATCTTCAGCTACTTCTGCGTGCAGCTCCCGAACGTGTAGGCCATGCGGGTCACCTTGTGTCAGCCGCCGCCATCGACGGGTCGCGTCGTGCCGCCGATTCCCCGCCCCCCGCTGCCGCCGTGGCCGCCGGGAGACTACCGCACCGTCCTGCCGTGGGACCCGCCGCACACGCGCGATTTCCTGCGCGGGGATTCGTGGGGGGTGACGCTGTCCGGCGCGCCGTGGGTGCCCGGTGCGAGTGCCGAGCAGCCCGAGCGCATCCTGAGCTGGTTTGTCGACCGCTATCCGGCCGACTGGCAGCACCGCTATCTGACGACCTATGCGGGCTACGGGTACACGCACCTGAAGCTCTCGTATGCGGACTCGACGGCCCCGCCGGTGGCCCCGCCAGGCGGCCCACCCGGCGCGGGACGGACGCCGGCGCAGTTTGTCGAGACCTGTCGGCTGGTGCAGTCCTACGGGCTGTATGTCCACGTCATGCTCGGCAGCAAGGTGTATCAGCCGCACGACCAGACGCCGGACGCCTATGTGGGGTGGGCGCATCCCATCATGGCCGAACTGATGGCGCAGAACTGCGTGGACGAGTTCTGCCCCGGCTGGGAATGGGACCTCTGGAACGTCCCGGGTGACACGACGATCGACATTTTCAAGCGCCTCGGCGCCTTCGCGCATGCCGGCGGACGCTCCTGCTGGATGCACTTCTCGCCACACGTGACGAGCTGGTTCGCGGACGGCGACCCGCGCGGCCGGTTCGGGTTCTACGCGGACATCGGCAGAGATATCGACGGCTTGAACTATCAAGCGGATTCGAGTTGGGACTGCGCGATGTTGCAGGCGCGCATCGTCGATACGCTGTGGCAGTTCGGGACCGAAGGCAACCGGCATAAATTCCGGCTGGACGAGGACGTGGCGATCCTGATGTTCAGTCAGGACCATCCGAACGAGGACGATGCGAACCTGCGGGGGTATGTGGCGTGCTGCACGATCGATGATGTGCGGCACACCGACGCCAAGGTCTGGGGGTTCGGCAATGGGGGGCGCCGGCCGGACGGGTCACGGATCTGACCGGGTCGGGAGACCTGCACCAAAGGGCCGGTGTCGAACATCTCAGGAAATCCGGGTGTAACGAAGGTTTCACATGCGGCTGAGTCGTCGGCCCGTGGCAGGCGTGATACACACGACACTCCGGAGGCTGCGGCCCACGCCGACGCCGCTGGTGGCGCGGGTCTGCGGTATGCGCGCATACGTCGACGACAATCGCTGCGCCGGGCGCGGCGAGCGGCCCCGGTGATCTGCTATGCGGTTTTTGCACTTGACACGGCGTGCGGCGTGCCCGCCGACGTGGTCGTCCCCACCGGGGGTCGCGTCTGGGAGGTGCTGATGCCATCATCGCGTCGTGTTTCGTCTGCGGCCGAGCAGCCCATCCTCGGTCGTGCGCGCTCGACGGAGGTGCGGACCGATGTGCGGGACCTGGTCCGCGTCTTCACGCGGCTGCCGTCGGCGCAGCGCCAGGATGTGATCGCCCTCACCCGCGCGCTCGCCGCGCGGGTTTTCGGATCGGCGGAAGGGCCAGCCCCTCCAGCACGCGCAGGACGGTCTCCCTCTCGTACGGAGGAAGCGCCCGAAACCGATCAATAACCTGCGCCTCGACCGGGTCCGCCGGGGCATCGAGCAGCGCGCAGAGGGAATGGCCGAAGGCTTCCGCGATGCCGCGTAACGACTCGAGATCGGCATTCAAGCCGCCACTCAAGTAGCGCGACATCCAGGCTTGTGTCTTCTCGATGCGATCGGCGAGCTGGGTTTGCGTCGTGCCGGTCGCGCGCAGCCACAACTTGATGCGCGTACGCGCAACCTCGTCGGGTGAGAGACGGGGCGCAGGCGACGCGGGCATGACGGGGTCCGAGGCCAGTATGGGGTCCATCGTCGGGGTCGGCTCAAGAATATACCAATTCGGAAAGGTGCTTGACAACGACTCGCGGAAAGCGCATATTCGCTTTCGATTATGCCTACCGTGTCCCGCCCGCGCGTCTCGTTTCCCGACCTCGCGACGTTCATTGCGAAGACGGGCATCACGCAGATGGAGATCGCCGCGGCCGTCGGGGTCTCGCAGGGGGCGCTGTCGCGCTATGTGAGCGGCGCCCAGGTCCCGCGGCCGACCATTGCGGCGCGGATCGCCAAGTTCGCCAACGTGCCCTTGGACTCGTTTGTCCGCACGCGGCTGAAGCGCAATGCCTGACGGGGGGATCTGATGCCTGACGAACGACACTATAGCCCGCAGGAGATTGCGCAACGCTGGCACGTCAGTCCGCAGTGGGTGCGCCGTCGCTTCGCGCACGAACGCGGCGTGGTACGCCTCGGCTACAACTGGCGGATCAGCGAGTCGGCCCTGCAGCGGGTGTATCAGCAGTCGATGGTGCGGCCGGAGCCGGTGCGGCTCCCCAAGACGCGCGCACGGCGGCTTCCAGACGGCTCTGTCGCGCTCGTACCCAGGGCAGATAGTGTCGCTCGGTGATCTTGGTCGAGGAATGGCCCAACAGGATACTCACGTCCGTCAGGTCCACGCCGGCCAGCAGGCACTCGACGGCGAACGTGTCGCGGAAGCGATGGGCGTGGCCGCCCTCGATGCCGGCCGTCGCAAAGACCTCGCGCAGCGCCCACTGCCAATAGGCGGTGGCGCACTCCAGCCGCGCGACGCCGGTCCAGAAGGGATAGGCGCCCCGTCGGGGGACGGCCGCCCACGCCGCGAGCGCGTCGGCCGGGATCGGGACGACGACCGGCGTGCCGGTCTTCTGCGTGTAGAGAAAGACGGTGCCATCGGGCCGCACGCGGGGCCAGGTCAGGCGGACGACGTCGCTGATGCGCAGGCCGGTCCAGCGCAGCAGCAGGACGAAGGCCCGGATGTGCTGCAAATACGCCTGGCGCGGATGGGCCGCGGCATAGCGGTCGCAGGCGGTCAGAATGGCGGTCATCTCGGCCGGCGTAAAGGGCAGGGTCGGGTTCACCAGCCGTTTGATGGCGCGCAAGCCGGCGGCGGGATTCTGGTCGATCCACTGTCGGGCCATGCACCATTTGAAGAACGAGACGTAGAACTGCTGCCAGACGGTGCGCGTGAGCGGGGCGAGCGTGGTCCACGTCGTGCGGAACTGCGTGAGACGCTCGAGCGTCACGTCGGCGACGGTGACATACCCCTCGCGGTCGGCCCAGGCCTGCAGGGCGCGCAGGCGCATGGCGTAACTGAGGCGGGTACTCGCGGCGAGCGCGCGGGCCTCGGCGTCGTGCTGGAAGGCAGCCATCGCCTCGGTCAGGGGCTTGGCGGTGGTCTGGAGCTGGCCGACGCGGCCGGACTTCGTCCACTGGCCGATCAGGGTGGTGGCGGCATCCCAGTCGGTTTGATCCAGCGACAAGCGGATCGAGGACTTGTTGAGGGTGCCTTTGACGTAGATGGGGCAGCTGCAGCGGCGATAGGTCTGCGCGCGATGCGGGCAGCTGGTGCGGTGACGGCGATAGAGGTGCAAGGCCATAGCGGCCTCAGACGATACCACGAACGGTCCAGAACTGGCACACGATCTGGGGGCTGCGACCGTAAGTCATTGATTCTACGGGGCCGAAAAATTTCTCTTGCAGTTGGCGGTGAACTCGAAGTAGACTCGTGCTTGTTAAAACATTCAGCAATTTGGCCTGCTGGCGCGGTCCAAAACGTCTGAAGTTACTAGGGGAACGGTCCAAATATGGCTCAGCAGATGGCGTCCGGTGTCCCGCTCTCGACTGACACCCAGCTGACGGCGCTCCACGCGGAGAACGCGCAGCTGCGCGCGAGCCTGCGGGCGGTGCGGGACGCGTTAGCGGAACTGCAAGCGGCGTGGCGGGAACGGGCGGCGCTGACGGACGAGGCCGTCGCGCATGACCGCCTGACGTATGCCCAGGACACGCACGACCAGAGATGGCTCGCTGGGGACCAGCCAGCGAGCCGACGGTGACACCCCAGATTCGAGGAGCGAATCCGATGATGAACCCGACTGCGACAGTAGCACAGACCACGGAACGAGACAGACGCGCAGACTGGCGGACAGAGCGGCTGTCTGCCTACGCGTATTTCCACGGGTATGTCGTCAAGACGCTGCAGCTGATGGCGTCCGGCGACTACACCGCGGAGAGGACGCTGCAGAAGCTGCAGGCGGCTGTCCGGGACCTCGACGCGACGCTGGCGGTGACGCGATGAGCGGCTCAGCCTGTTCCTCGGCCTGCGGGTGGTGCGGCGGCTGTACGGCTGCGTGGGAACGCGACGCCACGGCGACGGTCTCCTGTGTGATCTGCGATCGCCACATGGTCGTGGAGGCCGACGAGCGGCCCCCGTATCGCTGCGACGCGTGCGCAGCACGGCCGGACCTGTTCTCTGAAGGGGACGTGGTCGTCGTGCTGCAGGCGGCGCGGCTGCCGCGGGAAGTGGCGCTCGGCACGGGCCGGATTGCGCGCGTGACGACCGACGCGCAGGGCACTCGGGTGTATTGGATCACGGGGTTTCCCGTCGCGCGGCCGGCGCACGTGCTCCGGCGGGGAGCGGTCGCATGAAGGCGCGCAAGCACTGGATCCCGCCCGTCACGCGCACGGACCGGCAGGGGCGCCAGGAGGCGGTCTGCGGGGCCATGGTGAGTGCCGCGTATCAGGCGCGGCTCGATGAGGATGTGGCGTGCTGGGGCTGTCAACTCTGGCTCGAGCAGGTGGCACGGCCGGCGGCGATGATGACGACGACAGAGGCAGGCCGCGTGGCGAGTCCTGCAGAGGAGCGATGAAATGATCACGATTATTCGTGGGACCGACGCGATTGACGTGGCCCACCCGGTGTTTTTGATGTTCGGCCAACCTGGCATCGGCAAGAGCACGCTCGGCTACTCGATGCGCGACGTGCTGACGCTGGACTTCGATCTCGGCGCCCACCGGGCGGCCAACCGGCGCGACACGGTGCAGGTCGCCACGTGGGAGGTCGTCGCGGCCCTGCTGACAGACCCGACGATCCTTGAGCCCTATGCGGCGCTGTGCGTGGACACGGTGGGGCGGTGTCTCGACCTGATGACGATCGACATTATCGAGACGAGTCCGAAACTGGCGCGCGACGGCACCCTGACGCAACAGGGCTGGGGTCAGCTCAAGACGCGCTTCCGGACGTTCGTCTCGCAGATCCGCGCGCTGAACAAGGACCTGCTGCTCCTGGCGCATGACAAGGAAGACAAGGACGGCGAGCTGCGGATCGTGCGGCCCGACATCACAGGGGGCAGCTACGGCGAAGTGCTGAAGAATGCGGATTTCGTCGGCTACCTCTCGATGATCGGGAAACACCGGGTCCTCGAGTTCTCCCCGACCGACCGCTGGGTGGGCAAGAACCCGGCGGGGTGGCGGCCGCTGACGGTGCCGCCCGTCGAGCAGGCGACCGACTTCATGGCCGATCTGTACGCCCGGGGCCGCGAGGCGCTTGGCACGATCTCCGAGCGCGCGGGTCGGCTGACGGCCCAGGTCGACACCTGGCGGCAGACCTTCGCAGGGATGGACACGGCGGCGGCGCTCAATGCGCAGATGCCGCTGGTCAAAGCGATCACGGTGCCGAGTGTCCAGGCGCAGGCGGCGAAGTTGCTGATGGACCGCGGGGAGACGCTCGGGTTGGCGTTCGACAAGAAGGCCAAACGGTTCCTCGAGCCGATGCCAGCGGCGGTGTAGCCATGATCCGACTCAGTACGACAACGCTGGAGTCCTATCGGCTCTGGCGGGATCAGGACTGGATGCCGGAGGCCGAGCTCCTCGCGACGTTTCGCGGGGAGTTCGTCCCGACGCCGGCGGTGCTGGCGGGGCAGGCGTTTGGTGCCGCGCTCGAGCGGCCGGACCGCTACCGCGTGCCAGGTGGCTACCGGATTCCCACCCGGGACCGCGCGCAGGTCTACACGATCGACGAGGCCGTCTTCGCGCCGGCGCTCGCGCTGATGGATCACACGCACGGCGTCTTCGAAGTGAAAGCGGAGAAGACCTACGGTGACGCGCGGGTGGTGGGGGTGGCCGATCAGCTGGTGGGCGACCACCTGATCGAGCACAAGACGACCAGCGCGTTCGACGCCGACAAGTACCTGGAGTCGTCGCAGTGGCGCTTCTACGCGGATCTCTTCGACGTGTCGACGGTGACCTATCACGTCTTCGTGCTCAATGACCACGGCAACGGCGTGCTCGAGATTCGCAGCATCGAGACGCTCTCGCTGTATCCGTACCCGGCGCTGCACGACGACTGTGCGGCGCTGGTGCGGGACTGTCAGGCGTATGTGCGGCTGCGAGGACTTGAGGCGCTGTTGCGTCGACGGCAGCAGCAAGCGGAGGCGGCGTAAATGGCGATTCCGGTCTTTCACGCGACGGTCACCGAGGCGGGTCGGGTGGTGCTCGCGGCGAGCGAAGCGCGCATCCGCCACAACTACCTGACGCGGCTCGCGGGGAAGGCCATCGACGTGACGATCCGGGAGCATCACGACCGGCGCACGCTCGACCAGAACGCGTGGTGGTGGGGCGTGGCGCTGCCGGTCATCGCGGCGGCCCTCGGGTATGACCGGCATGAGCACGACCGGTTGCACTACGCGCTGGTGGATCTGTGTTTCGGCACGACGTTCGATCCGCGGATCGGCCGTGAGGTGTCGAACGCGCGGAGCTCGCAGCTCACGACGGCGCAATTTTCGGCGTTGATGGACTGGGTGGTGCGGTGGGCCGCGACGGAGCAGGGGATCACGGTGCCGCGGCCGGGAGACGGCGTAGCGGCCTGAAAGGACAACGATGCCACGACAACATAGGACACATACGCATCCCTGCCAGGACTGCGGGCGGTCGATGCCGTGCGACGGGACGCTCACGCACAACCCTGACGGGTGGCCGGAGGCGGTCTGCGATCTGTTCCACCGGGAGTGGGGCATCAATCCGGACTTCGTGTGCGAGGCGTGTCACGAGGCGCGGGTGGCGCAGGCCGAGGTGGATCGGCGCGAGTCGGTGGGATGACGCGGTTGGAGGCGTTACGGGCGCTGCTGGCGTATGACCAGATGGGGCCGTGGTGGGCACGGTGGTGGCAGCGACTGTGGAGGTGGCGGACGGTGTAGCACGGGAGGGCGCGGGCATGTGGGCACGGCTTGATGAGGAACTGCTCGACCATCCGAAGTTGTTTGCCGCGGGCGATGTGATCGGGCGGAATGGGCCGGCCTTGGCGCTCGCGCTGTACTCGATCGGCCTGCTGTGGGCGAATAAACATTTGAGCGATGGGCATCTGCCACACGCGGTCGTGCGGTCGTTTCGCCATGTCACGGATCCGATCGCGATCGCGCAGGCGCTGGTGCAGGCGGGACTCTGGGAACCGCGTGAGACGGGGTTTGTCATCCATGACTACGCGGACTATGGGAATCCGAATGCCGCGACGGTCAAGGCGTATCGCGCGCGTGAACGCGAGCGGAAACAACGCGGGCGGGCCCGGCGGAAGGCGCATCAAGCGGCGCAACAGGTCCGCGCGATGTCCCAGGCGGACGCGCCGCGGACACGTCGCGGCGTCAGCGCGGACGCGCTGCGCGCGGATCGCGCCAGGAATGTTGAGAGTTAATGAGTACAGAGTACAGAGAGATCTTCAGAGATCGGAAGATCTCTTCTCAGGCGTCCGGTACTGAATATTTGAAAGATTAGAGCAGGCGCGGACGCGCCAATTTTCATTTTCACGAACAAAAACCCGACGAAGAACGCACATGCCATCCACCGCGCTGCGTTATCACCCGATTCTCACCGCTGTCGTGCACGACGTGCTCGCGAGGGGAGAGACGTTCGACACGCTGGCGGATCTGTGTGAAGCGGTGAAGTGTCGAGCGGCGCAGCTTCGGCTCCCGTATGACGGGGACCGAATCACGGAGGCGATCGCGGTGATCGAGCGCACACGTCCATTGCGTGTGTGCATACGCCAGGTGGCCCGTCGTCGCGAGATCGTTGAGTCTGACGAGATCAGACCTGCCGGAGACGACCACTGGGCGGCGGAGACCGCCGTGGAAGACCTCCAGACACGGTCGCTCGCCGACCACGTCGAGGCGGGGCGACAGCGGGCCGCCCAGTGGCGGCGCGAGTGGCGCCTGCGTCGTGGGGCACTCGTGGAGGAGGATCACCGCGACGGACTGCCAGCCCTGACCGGGCCTCGGCCGATGCCGGTCGCACGGTGGAGCGATCCGGAGCGTGAGGCCGCGCGTGAGGAGGCGGCGCGCGTGCGCGCACGTGAAATGGGGATCGACCTGTGACCCGGCGGCCGATCGTGTCCCGCGTGCCCGAGACAGCGGAGCAGGCGCACATCGTCCAGCTCACCCGCACCCTCGGCGGCACCGCCTACGTCCTCGGCACCACCCGTCGTCGCGGCGACTACGCGGGCACCATGCAAACCCCCGGGGTGCCCGACCTGCTCCTGTTCCTGCCGCGGCGCGATGGCGGCCGCGAGTTCGTCGCGTGGGAAGTCAAAGCGGCGGGGGGACGCCTGCGTCCCGACCAGGCCCGCTTCGCAGGCGAGTGTCAGGCCGCGGCGGTCGCGCATGGCGTCGGCGGCTTCGATGCCTTCATCGCGTTCCTGGTCGCGCGGGGCGTGGCGTCGTGGGGGTCGTTCGCGCACCAGCATCGGCCCGCGACGGTCCTGCCGGCGGAGGTCCGCTGATGCGAGCCCGGGTGGAGACCCGTCGCCTCCGCTGGGTGCTCAGCGCCGTGCCCTTTGCGCTCACCTTCGGCGTGTTCGCGCTCGCGGTGGCCGGGCTCTGGGTGGCCTACGTGATTGGGGATGCGGCCGGCGCCTGCTGTGACGGGCTCCGTGCCTGGGTGGAGACGCGCTGATGGCCGTCACGATCCGTGTGCGAGCGGGTGACCCTCTCCAGGCGGCGCTCGATCACGCGGCGAGACAGACGGGCAGTGTCGAGCTGCGGCTCGTGCCCGGCGCGACCTTTGTGGGTCCCTTCGTGATTCGGGCACGGCCCGATGTGGCGCTGACCATTCGCGCGGACGTGAACGACGGGAATTTCTCCACGTTGTCGCCGCCGTGGGTGACGCCCGAGTACGCCGCCGTGATGCCGAAACTGGCGCCAGCACCGGGCACCGTCGCCCCGGTGCTGACCTGCGAGGATGGGACGGCGCAGGTGCGGCTCTTCGGCCTCGAGGTGCTGCCCAATGTCGACTGGCCGGACCGCGACTTGATCGTCTTCGGCCAGGACGCCATGACGACCCTCGGGCAGGTGCCGCGCCACATCACACTCGAGGCGTGTTACGTGCATGGGCATCCGGAGACCGGCCAACATCGCGGGCTCTTGTTCAATGTGGCACACGGCGTCGTCTCGCGCTGCTATTTCAGTGACTTTCTGGAGATCGGGCGCGACAGTCAAGCGCTGGCGCTGTGGAACACCCCGGGTCCGATCCTCATCGAAGATTCCTACTTCGAAGCGACCGGGGAAAATATCCTCGTCGGCGGGGCCGACCCGAAAATGGCCGGCCTGATTCCCTCCGACCTCACGTTCCGCGGCTGCTACTGTTTCAAGCCGCTGCGCTGGATGCAAACGGCCCGCGGCTCAGTCAAAAACTTGTTTGAACTCAAATTAGGTCGGCGCGTCCTGGTCGAGCACTGCGTCTTCGAGCACAACTGGCCCGATGCACAAGACGGCCGCGGGATCGTGCTCACCGTCCGCAATCAGGACAGCGGCGCGCCGTGGTCAACCATTCAGGACGTCACGATTCGCTCGTGCCTCCTCACCGACATCGCCGGCGCGGCGGTGTCCATGCTCGGCCTCGAAGACCGCCCCGGGGTGGCGAGCGTCCAGGGCACCAACCTGCGGCTCGAGCAGCTCCTGATACGCTATTGCCGCAACGGCTTCCAGTTCAACAACCCGTTTCAGCCGACCGTCATTCGGCACTGCACGACCGACCGGACCGAGAACTGGTGTCAGCAATGGACGAATGCGCCGATGCCGCCGGGGTTGTTCACCTACCAGGACAACGTGACCCCCACCGGCCAGTACGGCATCGTCGGCGACGGCACCGGGATCGGCCTGCCGACGCTCGAGGCCCACGCGCCGCAGTGTGTCTTCGACCACAATGTCCTCGAGCAATCGAATGCGTATCGGATTCCCATGCCGGCCGGCAATGCGGAGCGCGCGGCGGGGTGGATTGCGGCGCATCTCGACGACGACGGGAATTACACCGGACCCGAGCGGTCGAGTACGGGCCTGCCGATGGGTGCGGACGGCACGGCCATCCGCGCGCGCATCCCGTGGTGGTAGGGGTGACGCTAGAGTAGCGTGAGAGAGCATGCCGTTTGCCCACGGGACGCCGAAACCGCTTCGATCCGGGCGTGTGAAAGGCACGCCGAACAAGGCGACGAAGTCTGCGCGCGAGGCGTTTCAGTTCGCCTTTGATCGCGCTGGCGGCGCAGCCGGCCTCGCGGAGTGGGCGCTGAAGCATCGGGACGAGTTCTATCGACTCTATGCGCGCTTGATTCCCATCGAGCACCAGGGCGAGGGGGGTGGCCCGATCGCCGTCACCATCGTTCATCGGCAACTCGAATGACTGTGCGTCACACCGTCACGATGCAGTGGCGCGGCAAACACTGGGACGCGCTCCACGCCGCGGCCCGCGAAGTCTGCGTCGAAGGTGCCGTCCGCGCCGGCAAAACCACCGTCTGTCTCTGGCGCGAGCTCAACGCCGTGCTCGACCATCCCGGCATCCATGTGCTCCTGGCGCGCTGGACGGATTCCGGGGTCTACGGCCTGGTCCTGCCGCTCTGGCGTGCGCTCTGCGAGCAGGCCGGCATTCGCCTGACGTGGCACAGCGACGAAGCGTACGACGGGCTCCCGAACGGCTCGCGCGTCTATGTGCGCGGGTTGAAGAGCCAGGACCAGACGTTGCGCTATAGTAAGCTGCGCGGCTATACCTTGGCGCGGGCCTATGTCGATCAAGCCGAAGAGATTCCGCACGATATCTATCTCGAGCTCGCCGGCCGGCTCTCGCAACCAGGCTATCCACACGCCATCACCATTAGTCCACAGTCGGTCGAAGAGGACCATTGGATTGCGAAAGAGTTTCCGGAAGACAACAGTAAGCCCGAGCGGTGGTATGTGGCGCTGAGTGTCTACGACAACGCGCACAACCTGAGTCCCGAAGTGGTGCCGGCGCTCGAGCGACTCTATCCGCCGGATCATCCGAAGCATCGCACGCTGCTGCTCGGTCGCCGCGGCATGAACGTGATTGGCGAGCCGGTCTACAAAGGGGCCTTCCGCCGCGAGTGGCACGAACAGCCGGTGACCTACGATCCGCGGCTGCCGCTCGAGATGGGCCTGGACTTCGGCAAACGGCACCCGTGCATGGTGTGGCGGCAGGTGTCGGCGCTCGGGCAGGTGCGGTATCTCGGCGGCATCCTCGGCCAGGATCTCTACCTCGATGACTTCCTCGCCATCGCGCTCCAGCATCAGGCGGATTGGTTTCCCAAGCCGGTGAGTCTGCGGCAGTGCTGCGATCCGGCGGGGGCGGCCGATACGTCGCATGGGACTGAAGGCGCGGTCAAAATCCTACGCGAGCGCGGCATCCAGGCGGAGTATGTGGCCGACAGTAACTCGCCGGCCGTGCGGCTCGCGTGTGTCGAGCGGATTGCGGCGCAGATGCGCAAGCGCGCAGCGGATGGCAGCGAAGGACTGGTCGTCAATCGCGACCCCGAGCGGTGGCGGCGCATCAGCGCGGAGGCGGATGTCAGCGACCGGTTTCTCGCGGCGGGGTTTGAAGCCGGGTATGTGTGGGATGTGCATCTGGTGAGCGTCGACAACAAGCCGGTGCGGAAGCCGAAAAAAGATGGGTGGTATGAGCACGGGATGAACTGTGCGGAATATCTGGAAGTCAACTTCGGGATGGCGTTCGAGCCGCCGCGCGAGCCGGTGCGGTGGGATGGGTTGCCGGCGGATTTGCACTGGAGTGCGCTGTGAGGCGCGAAGGAGGAGGGTCATGAAAGTGACGTTAGAGAGCACAGACAAGGTTGTGGAACTCAAAACAGCGACAGGCATCGTGCCGGCGCGGCTGTGGGAAGGCGAGACCGCTGGCGGGATTCGCTGTCATGCCTTCATCACGCGGATTGCGGTACACGACTCCCTGGCTGCCACGGAATTTGAGCAGGACTTGTCCGAGCAGCGGCCGGTCTCGAAAGAACTGGCGCAGCTGTATGACAGCCGGCTTGTGCTGTGAGGTGGGGACGTGAGATGAGCGTGCTTGATCTCGAGATGGTCACGTTGAAAGCAGGCCCTCACCAGGCGCGCTCCGCCGACGCGCTCTGTGTCATGGAAGCCGTGGCGTGGGTCGCCGGTGAGCGACACTCCGGTCAGCCGGCCTGCGCCTGTCCGGTGCTGTCCGCGTTGCTCCGGACCTGGAACGATAGTCTGCCCGATGATGACGTGCGGACGCGGCTGCTGAAACCGCTCGTGCCGCTGCTCGTCCACTCGAAAGCCACCCCTGCTGTCGAGCGGCGACGAGCCTATCTGGCGGTCGATTGGCTCGCACGCGTGCAGGCACCAGCCTGGCTCAGTCTCCACGAGGCGTTACAGGCGCACGCGGTCATCTTACGCGGGCTCCCCCCGCTCGTGAGTCCAGAGGCCTGTCACCAGGCGCAACCAGCATTAGCCGCGGCGAGGGCCGCGGCGTGGGACGCGGCGTGGGCCGCGGCGGGGGACGCGGCGAGGGACGCGGCGTGGGCCGCGGCGGGG
>Ga0318557_10000089_pt1 | contig 16689 bp, 25 predicted proteins | sample GRESIP065b5f19_FD_203497 | JGI IMG/M metagenome (GOLD analysis project Ga0318557, IMG submission 203497) | Tropical soil microbial communities from Luquillo Experimental Forest, Puerto Rico - GRE.SIPMG.065b5f19 | ecosystem: Environmental > Terrestrial > Soil > Tropical forest > Bulk soil... | reverse complement strand
CGAGCTGGTCGGGCGGTTCGCGCGCGACCGCGCACCGCTTCCGGCGATCGCCCTCGGTGCCGATGTCGCGAGCCTGACCGCGATCGCCAATGACTATGGCTTCGCGCACGTCTTCGAGCGCCAGCTGATCGCGCTGGTGCGCCCGTGCACGGTCTTGGTGGCGATCTCGACCTCGGGCAAGTCGAAGAATGTTTTGCGGGCGGTCGAGGCCGCGCAGCGCTTGGGCCGCATCCCGATCATCGCGATGACCGGGCGCCCGGGCGGCCCGCTGGCCGACGCCTGTTCCCTCACGATCGTCGCCCCGTCCGCGAAAACCCCGCTGGTGCAGCAGCTCCACCTGGTCGCGGCGCACGCGATCTGCGGCTTGGTCGAGGCGATCCTTTTTGGTCCCGAGGTGCCTAAATGAGCTTCACCGCCGAGTGGCAGGGTCTCGATGAGCTCCTCCAGCGCATGTCCCGGGCCTCGCCAGACATCCGGCATCGGATGAACCTGGCGGCACGCGGCGCGGCCGAGCTCGTCGCCACGCAGGCGCGCACCAATATGCGGAGCCTTTTCAAGGGCTCCGGGAGGGTCGCCGACATCTCGGTCCGGGTGACCCGCAGCGGCGACGAGGTCACCGGCGAAGTCAGCGCCGGCGGCACACCCTACGCGCGGATCCACGAGTACGGCGGCACGGTTCACCTGCCGGATATTTTCCCGGTCCAGGCCCAGGCGCTGCATTGGATCAGCAAGGCGGGTGACGAGGTTTTCGCCAAGCATGCCGCAGCGCACGACGTGGTTATTCCGGAGCGCTCCTACCTGCGCAGCGCGCTCGAGCAGCGCGAAGCCGACATCCGGCGAGTGTTTGAAGAGGCCGTTGCCGGCGCCTCCGCGGTCGCCGCCTAGCGGAGGGTTACGATGGCGACGTGTCCTCCGACCCGCGAGCAGGTCTTCTCGGCGGTCTTCAACCTGGTCGACGGCTTGCCGGGCTTTGTTGTGACGACCCGCCGCTACACGCGCCCTTCCGCCGTCGAGACGATCAACTGCCCGTGTCTGATGACCTGGGAGCAGCCCGAGAAGACCGAGGGCGGCGAGCTCGGGTTGCGCAAGCGCTGGTGGGAAGTCTGGCTGATCATCGTCTACTACAACAACGACACCTACACGCCCGGTGCCGAGATCCTCAACCCGCTGATCGACACGGTCGAGGCGGCGTTTGCGCCCGACAACCCGGTGCATCAGACGCTGACACTCGGCGGGCTGGTGCAGGCCGTCTACATCGACGGCGCCACGGTCAAGGCGATCAGCGACATCGATATCGACCACGGTCAGGGCGGCGCGGTGATCCCGGTTCGCATCCTGGTGCCCTAACGCCGAGCACCCCGACCTGGGTCTCGTTTACAGCCCGGTCCACCCCATTCCGAGCCGGTCTGCCATAGCAAAGACCCAGAGCATTGTTGCTGCGGCCAAGAGAAACCATCCCCACGGCGGCATCTTCCCGCGCGCTCGCTGGCCCCGGTCCTTGGTCGGCATCGTCATAGCCCTCGTACCTACTCAGCAGGCGTTCGACCCAACCCGATGCGGTTTAGGGTGCGGCGCAACACCGCTTGCTGATTAGCGCCGACATGGCGGGTGCGGCGAAGTTCGCGAATGACCCAGACCAGCGCGCAAGCTTGCACGGTCTCGATGAGCAGGAGGACGTGCAGCTCGTAGGGGGAAAAATAAAAGGTGTCCATTTGACTGCTCGTTTCGGTGACCAGGTTGATATCGCCCCAGCGGCGGCGGCACACCAGCGCATTCCACGGCGATGCCGAGGCATTCTTCCAGGCCATCACGACACCCTTCTACCGTTGGCGATGACGTAGGGAAGCTTGCTCAGATCGACGAGGTTGCGGTTGATCGCGAGCACATCCTCGTCATCCGTCGTCTCGGCAAACTGAGCCAATGCGTGACCGAGCAGCACGCATTTGACCGTCGCTCGGTCTTTGATGACCCGCCGGTTCAGATAGGCGATCAACCGACGCTTCAGCTCGTCGCTGCCGGGGCTGTCGCGAATGACCTGGCGCAGCTTTGACGCGCTGACCTCATAGGCCCAGACGTTGAGCCCTTGCGCCGCGACCGCGGCGATGCGGTCCATCATGCCGGGCAGCCACAGCCGAGTGCTATCCATCGGTTTCACTCATAGGGGGTTTTCCAAATGATCACTCGCCATTTGCGCCTCCACGTCTGCCAAGGCGATGCGGCATTCTGATGCTTCATCTGCCTGACGTCACCCTGGTTGCGATCGACCAGGGCCCGCTCGCCGAGCTGCAAGAGGCGGCGGTGCGCGATTGCCTCGCGGTCGCGGAGTTTGGCGGCATCATTCGCGACGTTGGTCCGATCGGCAGCGTGCTCGCTTGGGATCACGCCAGCTGGTACGACGTGCCGCCACTGGTCAAGACCAGTCATTACCTGATGATCCAGTGGGACAGTTGGATCATCGATCCGGCAGCGTGGTCCGACGAGTTTCTCGGCTACGACTACATCGGCGCACCCTGGTGGTACACCGATGGGCGCAATGTCGGCAACGCCGGCTTCTCATTGCGCAGCAAGCGGCTCGGTCTCTACCTCGCCGAGAACCGCGACAGGTTTCCGCTGCGCCTGCCAGTCGACGACGCCATCTGCCGGAAGTATCGGCCACTGCTGCGCGGCGATCTGCTGTTCGCGCCCGATGAGGTCGCTTACCGCTTCTCGCGCGAGCGCACCGGATGGGAGCGGACCGCACCGAGCTTTGGCTTTCACGGCATCTGGAATTTCCCGCGCGTGCTCGACCTGCGGCAGCTCGGCGAACGCATCGCGCTGTTCAATGAGTACGTCACCAGCCGGGTCGAGTACCCGCAGTTGCTGCAGATGATGTACGCGAAAGCGCAGGGGAAGATATGACGATCACCCCTGACACCCTTTACTCGGTGCTGCACTACTCGCTCGCCGAGTACCCGTTCCCTCGGCTGATCACCGAACTGCTCGGCGAAAAGGACTTGTCGGTGCTGCGCGATGACGAGCTACCGGTGCACTCGCGCGAGACCGACAACAAGACCAAGTGGCACCAGCGCTTTTATGCCGGACGCGAGGTCTGGGCTCCGCTCTATCACAATTTTGTTATGAGCTTTGTGGCGGCGCAGCTGTCCGAGCCCTTCTATTTCCAGGCGACCCCGACCTTTCGGGTGCATCTGCCGCAGAACGTCGCGGTCGGCGCCTATCACAGCGACGGCGACTACGGCCATCCGGCCGGTGAGATAAACCTGTGGGTGCCGCTGACCAGGGCCTCGGGCACCTGCTCGGTGTTCATCGAGGAAGGTCACGACCGGCGCCGTTCGATCAGCGCCTGGCCCGGTGACGTCGTCGTCTTTGACGCGGTCGCAAGGCGCCACGGCAACGAGGTCAACGGCGAGCGCTTTAGCCGGGTCAGCTTTGATTTCCGCGTGCTGCCGTGCCGGCTCTACCGCGAGAGCGCGGCGCGCTCGGTCAACATGGGCATGCGCTTTGTGCCCGGCGAGTATTACGCCGACGTCGTCGTGCCGGGCCGCGCATGATCACCGAAGAGCAGCGGATGGCCTGCAACGCCTTTTATCGCACCTTTGGTCTATTGCGCGAAGGCCGGGTTGCCTCATTGCCGCATGAAAACGGCGGCACTGTCCTGGTATCGCTGCATGAATGCCGGCAAGAGGGCGACGAGTTCGTTTTCCGGCTGGAAATTCTCGCCCAGGCGGAGGGCAGCGCATGATGGCCCGCGGTGACGAGCCGAGCCGGCTGCTGAGCCTCGACGATGATCCGACGCAGCCGTCGCAGCGCCTCTACTCGCTGGCCGCCGATATCGCCCGGTTGGCGCCGCGGATCAAGCACCGCCGGCTCACCGCCCGGTCCTCGGTCGGCCGGCGCTGGTTCGAGATCTTCCCGGGCGAGCACTACAACCTGCTGACCGCTGTCTCGATGCTGCTCGCCCCGAGCATCATTTGGGAGTTTGGCACGGACACCGGGATGAGCGCGCTCGCCCTGCTCGAGGGCAATGCGCTGGCGCGGATCTACACCGTAGATACCGAGGACTGGCGCACCAAACAGAACCCCTGGCTGCTTGAGGAGGATTTTGCGGACGAGCGGATGACTCAGGTCGTTGCAGATATGGCATCCCCAGAGCTGTTCGCGACCTGGGGTGAGTGTATCGCCGGGGCCGAGCTGATCTTTGTTGATGGTCCCAAAGACGGGCTAACCGAGCCGGCATTTCTCGCTCGGTTGGCCGCCCTTCCGTTCCGCCGCTTCCCGATTGTGGTGTTTGACGACACCCGGGTCATGAACATGCTGCACATCTGGCGCGGGATTACGCGGCCAAAACTGGATCTGACGAGCTACGGCCACCACACCGGCACCGGGCTCGTCGATTGGTGCGGCACGCTATGACCGGACAATACGACTCACTGATCAGCGGCCGCCGCAACATCGCACTGCGCGAGGCGATCCAGCACGGCGCACTGAACTTCACGTACAAGGGTCACCCCTGCTGGAAAGACCCGTTCGACCTGGCCCTCTACTCGATGCTGCTGTGGCGCGAGAAGCCGCGGACCATCATCGAGATCGGCTCGGCCTTTGGCGGCTCGGCGCTGTGGTTCCGCGATCAGCAGGTGGCGATGGGGATCTCGCCCTGCGTCGTGCTGTCGATCGACGTCAACCCGCCGAGCACGACCATCCCTGGTCTGATCTTTATGCAGGGCGACGCGCACGACCTCGGCCAGACGCTCCCGCCGATGTGGCTCACCCATGTGATGGCGCGGCCATTGCTGGTCGTCGAGGACTCGTCGCACGAGCCCGAGACCACGCTTGCGGTCCTGCGCTTCTTTGACCCCTGGCTGCGGCCGGGCGAGATGATCGTGGTCGAGGACGGCAACGCCGACGAGCTCTATCCGGGCCGGCACCGCCGCGGCGGCCCGCTGACCGGGCTTTCCGAGTTCATGACCGAGCGCGGCGCCGACTATGTCCGCGCCGGCGAGTATTGCGACTTCTTTGGCCAGAACGTGACCTGGAACCCCGACGGGTATATTCGGCGGATCCGCTGATGCCGAAGATCAGCGCCTTTGTCATCGCCTACAACCGGGCGGAATTACTGCGCGCCTGCTTGCGCCGCGTGCGGTTTGTCGACGAGCTCATCGTCGTCGATAAGTCTTCGACCGACGAGACCCCCATGGTCGCGCGCGAGCTCGCCGACCGTTATGAGCTGGTGCCGTGGACCCCGGTCGTCGAGGATACCCGGGCCTACGCGCAGAGCCTGTGCTCGCACGAGTGGATCATCTGCCTCGACGACGACGAGATCCTCTCGCCCACGGCACCCGAGGGGATCGGCGAGGTCATCGCGAAATGCCCCGAGGCGGATGTCTTCTACCTCCCGATCCGCCATTACATCCTCGGGCGGTTCGACCCGCGAAGCTACCCCGAGGAGCTGCGGCCGGCCCTCTATCGCCGCGGCATGATCCACTACCCCACTGAGGTACACGCCTCCGCGGTCGTCGATCCCGAGTGCCGGCAGCGGGTCAAGGTCGAGGGCATCTGGCTCGATCACCTCTCCCATCCCGATGTCGCGGCCTACCTCGAGAAGACCAACCGCTACACCTCGCGGCCGGAGCGCAGCGGGGCGAAATTGCCGGCGGATCTGGCGATTTTTGCCCGGCATCAGATCGGCTTGGTCCCGGTCGGCGCCGACCCCTACGTCCAGGCGGTCGGGCTGCTGCGCGCGCTCTACGACATCGTCGACGGGCTCAAGCGCTGGGAAGCGACCCAGCCCAACGGCCACGAGGTCTTCCGCCAGTTCTGCCAAGCGATCGAACAGGAGAACGATGCCCTTGGCGAACCGTGGTTTGGCAAAGCCGACGGGGAGCCGTGGCGATGAGCAACCCCAAGGAGGCCGCGTGATGGATTTCTGTGTCGTCGATCGCGCGAGGCCGGATCTCGGCGGTAACCTACGCGGCGGCGACAGCTGCAGCTTTACCCCGACGCTATGGCGCTATCTGATCGACAGGTTCGGCGTCCGCTCGGTGTTGGACGTCGGCTGCGGGGAAGGCCACGCGGTCGCGTTTTTCAATCGTCAAGGCGTCTACGCTCACGGGATCGATGGTCTGCCGCTCAATGTGGAACGCGCAGTCTTCCCGATCGCGTTGCACGACCTCAAGGCTGGTCCCTACACGATGCCTGTCGACCTCGTGCTCTGCGTCGAGGTCGTCGAGCACATTGAGGAGTGCTATCTCGAGTCGCTGATCAAGACGCTGAGCAATGGCCGCATCATCGCGATGACGCATTGCCTGCCGGGGGTGGACGGGGGCCATCATCATGTCAACCTGCAGCCCAAGGAATATTGGGTAAAGCACGTTCAGCAGATGGGCTACACGCTGGCCACTGATAACGACCTCTACCGCACGATCGCCCACGCCGAAACCGGGCCGAAATATTTTTCAGAGTCCGGTCTTGTGTTCATCAGGGACACCGCACCATGAAAAAACTGCACATTGGCTGCGGCAACCATCCTCTGCCGGGTTGGACCAACACTGACCTCAACCCGTGGCGGCCCGACATCCTGCGCATGGATGCGACACAGCACTTTCCGTTTGCCGACGGCGAGTTCGATTACGCCTTTAGCGAGCACATGATCGAGCATGTCCCGCACGCCGGCGGCTTGACCATGCTCGCCGAGTGCCACCGGGTCATGAAGCCGGGTGGCCGGATCCGCATCTCGTGCCCCGATCGCGCGTTCATCCAGCGGCTATGCGGCCCGGCTGAGCAGCTGACCGACACTGACTGGCGCTACGTCGCTTGGGCGAAACAGCATTTCGGCATGAAGACCGCGCTCGATGTCGGGGTCAACTTGGCCAATGGCTTTGGCCACCAGTTCATCTACAGCGTGTCACTGCTGCACCGCGCGTTGGTCGGCGCCGGCTTTGCCAGCATCACTCAGCACCTGATTGGACAGAGCAGCGACCCCGAATTGCGCGACCTCGAAAACGACGGGCGCATGCCACCGGGGTTTCTGCAGCTTGAGACGATGACCCTCGAAGGCGTGGTCGCCTGATGGCGATCACAGTTGAACAAGACACCAGCGCAAAGCGTGGCGCCACCATCAAGCTAGAGACGCGCGCCGATCTGGCAGAATTTTATTCGGCACTGGTCGCCGGCAACGTCAAGGGTGTCGCCTTTGATGTTGTTGTGAAGCTGCTCAGCTTTCTCTCGGAGTAGAGCCGCATGAAGCGCTCGCGCCAGCGCCACGCCGCAAAGCGTCGGTTGAAACGCGCACAGAAGGAATGTCGCCAGCGGGCGGCTCAGCGGAGTAAAACACCATGACTCCACAAGAAAAAGCGCAACGCGTCGCCGACAGCCTCGGCATCAAGATGTATGTGGCGACCGACGGCCAGGTGACGCAGTTCCCCTCGCCGGGTGCCGAGCGGTTTGACCCGCCGGCCCGGGCGAACACAGACGCGTTCGGTCGGACCGCTGGTGCGGCGACAACCGCTGATGCGAGCGGCGAAGACCCAGCTCAAATGTAGGACGGCGCCTTTGGATAGGGCCTTGTCGCAAAGATCGTCCTGTTCGCGCCGACGCGGTGCTGCACGTCGCGACGGATGTCGACATAGCGGTCGCCGAGTGCCGTCCCAAAGGTCGCCGTCTGGCCCGGGCCGCGGCACAGCGTGAAATGCGGGGCTAAGCCCTCCGCTCGCAGCGCGTCCATCTTCAGCCGCATCGCGCCTTGGTCGTTCGGGTGATTGAGCACGCACCAGAGTGCGGCAACCCCGCAGTTTGAGATCGCGCTCTTGTCAAAGCGCGCCACTGCCGGGGCGAGCTGCCGGACCGTCTGGCGCCGCATGCCGGCGTAGAAGGCGAGATCTTTCCTCAGCTCCTCGGTGATCTTCATCTGGGTCTCGAACTCGCGCAGCGCCTCGTCGAGGTCGCGGTCGGGAAACGACACGGTGACCGCAGTATGCGGCATCACCTCGAGCGTGATCGCGGTCCAGCCGGGATCGGCGCGCCACTTTTCCAGCTGTTCGACCGACATCCGTTCGACGGTCATTCGGGCCTCTTGAGCTGACGCTCGTCGATCTCGGCAAACGACTCGTCGCTGTATTCGCCGCTAATCCGGCCAGCGATCCACCAACCCGGCATGACGAGCGCGGCGTGCGGGTTCCAGTGTGCGATCTGCCAAGCGCAACCCTGCTCTCGCTCTTTGACCCAATAGTAACCGGGCTGACGTGTGGCTGCAGTCATTCGACCTCCACGGGCATACCAAGCGAGATCACATCAAAGGGCCGGCGACCGGTCACTTGCACGACACTGCTCAGTTCCCTGGGTTTGTCGAGAAAAGCGCGGGCAAGATCGCGCGCGGCAACGTCGTCCACTGCCTGGACGCGCATCGTGTAGCGCCCCCGCACCTCGACCTCAAGGTCGTAAGTTTTCAGCATTTCCAAGGATACCCCCGTGAGCAGACGCGCCGCCGACGAATTTGAGACGATCCATGCCCGCATGATCCAGCTACGACGCGAGACTGCCAAATCCCAAGAGCGAAAGCACGTCAATTTGAAGGGCGAGGAAATCGGCAGCTGCGCCGAGTGCGAGACCAACTGCACCGCATGCACCGGCAAGTGTTCCTGGGGGTGACCCAATGATCATCGATATTAGCCATTGGGATGGAACAATCGATTGGGACGCAGTCAAGGCTTCCGGGCTCGTCGACGGCGTGATCATCAAGGCGACGGAGGGCCACACCTGGGTCGACCCTGAGTTTTTCGCCAATCTGCGCGGTGCCGAGCGCGTCGACCTTCCCTACGCAGTCTATCATTTCTGCGATGCGAACCCACCGGCCGCGCAAGCCGCGCATTTTCTGCAGCTCGTCTCATGCCTGCCCTTCCTCGCCCTCGATGTCGAGGCGAATGGCAGCAACACGATCACCGTCGCTCAGACGGCGGAGATCGTCACTCGGCTGGGCATGGTTCGCGGCACCTTGCCGCTGCTCTACATCAACCGCTATGGGCCAGACGGCATCGGCACCGGTCTGCCAAACCGCGTGCTCTCGAAGTGTCAGTTATGGCTGCCCGAGTACGGCACTCGTCCGGTGCCGCCGCTCGGTTGGTCCAATTATACCCTGTGGCAATACACCGACCAAGGGGTCGTGCCTGGAGTGCCCGGCGACAACGGGTTCTGCGATCTCAGCCGGTTCAATGGCGACGCCGTTGAACTGGCGGCGTTCTGGGCCACCCGGCATTAGCCGATGGACCTGCTCTCGTTCGCCGCCCAGCTCAAGGCAATCGGTGGCGAGCTGGCGCAGGCCCAGGTCATACCGTCGCCAGTGGCCGACGAACCGCCGCCGGCGCATGCAGTCGACTGCGGTACGTGCACCGCGTGCTGCCATCTGGGCGTGTATCTGCTGCCCTGGGATGACGCCTCGCAATACCAGACCGAGGCCGACGGCAAATTGCTCAAGCGCGGTCCCGATGGCGGCTGTGTCTATCTGGGCGAGACCGGGTGCACGATCTACGAACGCCGGCCGCTCGCCTGCCGCACGTTCCACTGCGGCATGTTTGTCGCGCGCATGAGCGCCGATGAACGCGCCGAATATCAGGCTAAAGGCGTAGCACTCGGCAATCGGCAATTCGCCCGGGTGCTCGCCGAAGGCGACAAACGCAGCGGCGGGCTGGCCTAGCGGCATAAAGAAAGGCGGGTCCCAACCCGGCCCGCCTTTCGCAGGCTGCAGCACGGAGACCTTAGCACATGGGCTGTCCCTGCCGCGAGATCCGTCGCGTCATCGCACGATGGCTGCCGGGCGGCAAACAACTGGTCGGGCTGCTGCCCGACCTCCCTCCCGAGAGAGGGTCTGAACCAATTCCCGCAAAAGGATCTGAACCAATGGGATCTGAACCACTGAAGATGCTGGCGCGTGTTGCCGGGCAGTCGTTCCACCTGGTGAGCGGCAATTCCTATTACGCCGACGAGAACCGGGTGATCCGTGACATCGATATTCACGACGTGGCCGCGCTGCGCCGGGTTGGCTGCGAAGTGCTGCCGGAGGAGCAGACAGAGGTCGATACCGCCGCAGCTGAAAGCGTTGAGACCCATGCCGTAGGGCAAGCCTTTGAGGACGCGCCCGAGGCAGAGCTCGAGGCTGCGGAGCACGAGGTCGACGCGGAGCGCGGCGAGTGATCCATGCGCCGCTGACCGCGCCAGCCGATGACGGCAAGTTCATTCCGACGGCGCACCGCTACTTTCTGTCGGGCAAGGAATATGAGGACCGCGGCAATCTCGGTGCGGCCGAGCATTGCTTTGTCTCGGCACTGCGCCTCGACCCCAATCATCACGCGGCGCTGACCCACCTGGCGTGCATCGTTGGCGACCGCCGGCAATTCGATGCTGCGGTCGCCTTGGCGCAGCGCGCGGTCAACCTCGAGCCGCAAAACCCGGCTTATCTGGGCAACCTCGGCAACGCGCTGTTTCGCGCCGATCGTTACGTCGAGGCCGGAGCCGCGCAGATGGCGGCGCTCAAGATCGTCGGCGAAAAGAAAGCCCTTGGCGCCGATATCGACCCGCTTAGCGTCGCCGGGCTGTGGCACAACCTCGGCCTGGCGCGGGTCGCCGCCGGCAAGCCCACACAAGCCGTCGAGTGCTTTCGCAGGGCCCGTGACCTGGCCCCCGAGGAACAGCGGATCCGCCGCGACCTCGGCATCGGCCTGCTCGCCTGCGGTGAGTTACCCGAAGGCCTGCTGCACCACGAGGCGCGCTGGGACGACCTGGCGAAATACCCGGTGTGGGACAGCGGCATCCCGCGTTGGGACGGCGAGGACCTCGAGGGCAAGACGATCATCGTTCATCACGAGCAGGGCTTTGGCGACACGCTGCAATTCTGCCGGTTTCTGCCGCAGCTGCGCGCCGGCGGGGCGCATGTCATCGCCGCGGTGCCGCAACCGCTGATGCGGCTGATCAGCATCTCGGGCCTCGCCGACGAGGTCGTCCTGGTCGACGGGCCGCCGCCGCCGGCGCACTACCACTGCCCGATGATGTCGGTGCCGCTGCACCTGCAAACCACGCTCGACACCCTGCCGTCGGCGCCATATCTGCGCGCCCCCGATACCGGTCTGGGTATCCCGGTTCTCAAGCCGCCGGGGGTCCAGCTGATGGTCGGCGTGGTCTGGGCCGGGTCCTCCGGCTACATCCCCGACATGCGTCGCTCGATGCCCTTCAAGCACCTGATGCGTCTGGCGGAGATGCCGCAGCTCGCCTTCGTCTCGCTGCAAAAGGGCGAGCGCGCCGGCGACATCCAACGCGACGGCCTGCGCTCGGGGTTCGGCGATCTCTCCGGGGTCCTGGGTGACTTCGCCGACACGGCGGCGGCGTTGATGCAGGTCGACCTGGTCCTATCGGTCGACACCTCGGTGGTGCACCTGGCGGGTGCGCTTGGCCGGCCGACGATCGTGATGCTGGCGAACTGGCACTGCTGGCGCTGGCTTACCGAGCGTGACGACACCCCGTGGTATCCGAGCATGCGACTGGTCAAGCAGCCGGTTCCCGGCGATTGGGACAGTGTCATGCAGATGGTCCGCGAGATCATCGAGGACTCGGAGATCGAGTCGATCACCAGCGGCGTCGCCAAGACATCGCTCGCCGCCTGATATAGCTAACGAATTAGTCCGACAGCGCCCTGCGGGGCGCTTTTTCTTTGCCTGATTTTCAAGAAAACGCCCTTGGGCAAGGCGCTCGCCAACGTCGGATGACCGTCGGCATTCCCTTCGCGGGAGCCCGAGGGGGGCATCCCGACATCGTATCGCCCACCAGTCCAACGCCGCGATGGCGTCGGTTTCCTCACATTGGAGAGTTAAGCAATGGTCGCCTACAATTTCGGCGTCGGTAACTGGTTTTGCAAACGTACCGACACCGCCAACCAAGTGGTCACGCTGCTCGGTGTGCTCCAGGACATGGAGATCAGCATCGATCGCACCAACAAGGAGCTGATCGGGCAATACGCATTGCCGGTCGACATCGCCCAGGCGCAGATGAAGATCACCGGCAAAGGCAAGTATGCCCAGATCGGCGCCACCAACCTCAACAACACGATCCTCGGTCAGACGCTGACCTCGAGCTCTGGCTTCCAGATCGCCGCACCGGAGAACCACACGGGTGCCGCGACCGTCACGGTCACCAACGGCGCGACCTTCTCGGAAGACCTGGGTGTGCGCTACCACTCAACCGGCAACCCGCTACAGCCGGTAACCGCCACGCCGTCTGCCGGGCAGTATATCGCCGGTGCCGCGGGTGTCGGTGCCTACACGTTCAATGCCGCCGATACGGTGTCGCTGGATGTCTACTACAGCTACAACGTGACGACGATGAACCAGATCAACGCCGCCAACCAGCTGATGGGGCAAGGCACGACCTTCGAGCTGCTCGGGTCGAATACCTACAACGTCTGCGGCGTGACCAAGGTGATCTCGGTCAAGCTCAATCAGTGCAAAGCATCGCGCACTTCTTTGCCGATGAAGAACGTTGACTACACAATGATGGACCTCGAGTTCCAGGCGTTCGCCGACTGCTCCAACAACTGGGGCATCATCGCCATGACCGACTTGTAAGCCACGCTCCTCATCCGATCCGTGGCTTACCGGGCTCGCTGCGCTGCTGGGCATTCTCAGGGACCCAGCGGCGCGGCGCAGCCGCTTTTCAAGGGGGTTTTAATTGCCAGATTTCGATCCACAGGCTCTTGTGCGTGAGTTCAACACGCTCACGGGCGCCCAGATACCTGCGCCCGCAGCATCGCCCGCAGCAGCGCCGGCTGCAGCGACATTGCCGCCACCCTTTCCGGGCGGCAGTGCGACGCATCTGCTGGCCTCGCCCAACGAGCACGCCAAGAGCACCGGCGCACCGTGCATTCGGCTTGTTGGCACAGATTGGCCGATCCCGCTGTTGGCACCGCGACAGAACCGCATCGTCGTGCCTGCCGTAGCGAAGATCACCAAGCGGATGCGTGACATCGCCGAACAGAAATTCGCCACCATCAAAGACGACGAGCGCCAAAGCCTGATCGAGAGCCTCGGCTCAGAGACCGAGCTGCGTTCGCGGCTGTGGCGGGTCACCGATTTCTCGTTCGAGATCATTTCAGCCCTTGAGCCCGAGTTTTTCGATCTGCTCAGCGATGCGCTCTATTGGTCGCTCACTCGCGCGCATCCGACGCTGACCCGGCAGCAATTCGACGACATGCCGATCGGCATGATGGAGATGGTCGACGCGGTCGGCATCATCGCGCAGCAGACCGGCATGATGCGCCGCACCGAGACCGAGGCCGCCGGCCCTTTAGCGACCGGGGAGCCGCCGAGCCCAAGCTCCCAGATTTCGACGCCATCATCGCCCACGTCTGCAACCGGCTAAAAGGCTCGCGCTGGGAATGGTGGGAAGATGACCTGACCTTCCCGCGGCTCGAGGCGCTCTACACCGAATGGGGTGACGAGCCGCCAGCTGACGTCTTTGTCGCCGCGTATTTTGGCTACAAGCGACCGCGGCGCGCCTTGGACGAGCCCAATGCGTGGCAGATGGTCGCCGACTTTCCGAGCGGTTTCATCGGGCTCGACCGCTAGCCTACGCGGTCTCGTTCGAGCTCGAGCAGGCGGGCCTCGACGGCGTCCATGACGGTGTCGCGCGCGGCCCGCAGCCGCACCGTCATCCCGATCAGCAGAACCAGCTCGGCGGCGTTGAACAGGATCAACAGCCCGAGCCACGGCAGGATTTCGAACGCGATATTCGAGCAGTCCATCCCGCCAATTCCTTAATGTGCTTTCACCAGACGGAGGTCGACCATGCCAGACGGCACGATCAACGTCAAAATCACGGCTGAAGCCTCCGGCTTTACCAGCGGGATCAACCAATCGGCCGACAGCGTCAAAAAGCTCCAGAGCGAGCTTACGAAGCTGCAGTCGGACTTGGCCAAGACCGAAACCCAAGTCGCGGAGGTAACCCAGGGCTTTGGTGAGCAGGCCAAGGCTGCCGTCGAAGCGCAGAGCGGCATCGCCGGAATGCGCGCCGAGATCACCGCGCGGCAAGGGCAGATCGCCCAGATCAACGCCGAGATTGTGGCGCGGAAGGCATTGACGGCGGCGGCAATGGAGAATGCCCGCGCCGAAAACCAGGCGTCCACCGGCGTTCGCTATTACTCGGAGATCCCCGAGCAGCTCGACCAGGCAAGCGAGGCGCATCACCGCTTGCAGTTCGCGACAGCGGGAACGACGCGCGAGTTCATTGTCCTCGGCCACGAGGCGATCAGCGGGAATTTCAACCGCATCCCCGGATCGATCCTGGTGCTGGCCGAGCGCATGGGCTCGCTGCACACGATCGTCGAGAGCCTTGCGGGTCCGTGGGGCGTTGTTGCTGCCGCCGGTGTCGGTGCCTTGGCGGCGATCGGCTATGCCGCCTACCAGGCGATCGAAGGCGTGCTGGCGCTGCGCGACGCCACTGACCGGCTGGTGCGCGCTGGCGTCTCTTACGGCGAAGCCAAGAGTCAGGCGCAAGGTCTCGCCAATGTGCTGCGGACCGAGTTCCACGAGAGCGGCCGGACGATCCGCGACATCACGGATGAGCTCGATAAGCTGCCCACGCGCATGCAGGGGTCGCGCGAACAGCTCGCGCGGCTCGGGGAGGCATATGCTCAATCCGCCCATCTCAGCAGCGCCAAGGGCGTCGAAGCGGTCGTCAGCCACTCATCGACACCCGAGGAGCTTCTCAAATTTCTTGAGGCCAATGTCGATCTTGAGCATGCGACGACACGGAGCGGCCAGTCGTTAAAGTCGGTCGTCGAGGCACTGGACAAAGCCGGGGAGGCGCAGGCTGCGGTCAATGTCATCCTTGAAGCCGGCATGCGCGGCTGGCTCGGGATGGCCACGGCGCAGCAGAAACAGCGAAACGAGCTCGAAGAGTATTCTAAGCTGCTTGCGGTGACTGAGGGGCTCTATGGTGAGTCGAACCTCGCTGCTGTCCAACTAATCACGCCGCCTAAAGAACTGCCGAAAGAGAACACCGGGGAGCAGCAGCGCGGGGAGCCGCCGGAACGCCCCGAGATCCTGGCCGGCAACAAGGTCAACGAAGAACTCAACAAGGTTGACCGCGAGCGCGTGGATCTGGCGACACAGTTCAACACGCTAAAGAAAGCCGAAGTCGCGATCACGGAGCAGCTCGAAGCTGCCGTGAGGACCAACAACGCTGAGGGGGTGCAGAAGCTCAACACACTGCGCGAGGCCAATCGCGTAGCGCAATCCGCTCTCATTGAACAGGCGACGCGAACCCACACCACTGACGAGGCAAATGAGCACGCCGCGAATATCGAGGTGCTGGCGGGGCGCCTCGCCGCCGAACACAACAACGCCGAAGAAGTCAAAGCCATCAGGCGAGAAATCGCCGATGCGGAATTGGCCTATGAGACCGAGAATATCGCCAAAATGGAGGCGATACGGATCGCGGCCGCGCAGAAACATCATGGCAAGTTTGAAGACGTAACTGCGCAAGATATTGCCGAGGCGCTGCCGCAAGCGCGGCAAATGGCGCGGCCGATTGCCGAACAACAGGCACCGGCGATCCGGCGTGAAAACCAGGTCCTCGCAGCCGAACAACGTGAGCGCGAAGACAACTTCAAGATCTGGATCGACCAGATGCGCGAGGCCGAGGCGCAGGCTGGTCAGTCCGGCGCGCAGCGCATTGCCATCGAACAGCAGGTCAATCGCGTCATCCACGAGGAGGCGCAAAGACCCACACCGCGCGTCAACGCCGCCGCGGTCGAGGCGGCCGACAAGCACCTCCTCGAGGTCAAAAAGCAGGCGCAGGACGAGGCGCTGCAGACGACCCTGCGCAATCTCGACGAGGAGGCGCGCGCTCACGAGCACAATCTCGACCGCGTCGTTGAGATCGAGCGCAGAAAATACGAGGCGATCCGCAATCTCGAAATCCAGCGGCTGGAAGAGCAACACAAGACGCCCGAAGAAGCCGGGCAGCTGGCCGATCAGAACCCGCAGGTCGCCGCGCAAGCCAATGCGATCGCCGATGCGCAACGGCGGGCTCAGCGCGAGGCACTCGAGATCGCAATCGAGACCGAGCGGGCGCGCGCCGATGCGACCGAGAGCGGCTCGTCCGAGCGCCTGGCGGCTGAGCAGAAGATCCTCGAACTGCTGCAGCAGGCGCAGGAAAAGGAGCAGGTCGGCAAGCGCGAAGTCCTCGCGCAAGAGGAACGCGTCGCCTCTGCCAGACGCGCACACGCCAATGAGCTGATCAGGCTCATCGAGGCCGACAAGACAGCACGGCTAAAGGCGCTCGACGACGAGATCACCAACGCCCGTCACAACGAGGCGCTGATCGAGGAATTGCTGCGTCAGCGCATCAAGATCATCGAAGAGGTGATCGCCAAGGAGAACCAGGCACGGGAAGCCGCCGGCGTAAAGTTGTCGCCGGAAGCGCAGCACATCGAGGAACTCAAACACCAGGCCGAGATCAGCGAGGCCAACAAGCGCCTCGACGCGCAGAAGCAAACCTACGCCGATCGGGAAGCGCACCGCGCGGTCGAGCGACTGGAAGCGCAGCGCCATGCGCTCGACCACCAGGAGCAGGCCGAGCTGCGCTCGGTCGAGCGCCAGCGGCAGATGGGTACGATCGCCGCCGGCGCGGCTGGCGAAGCCGAAGCGCGGATCG
>Ga0318557_10000081_pt1 | contig 17067 bp, 5 predicted proteins | sample GRESIP065b5f19_FD_203497 | JGI IMG/M metagenome (GOLD analysis project Ga0318557, IMG submission 203497) | Tropical soil microbial communities from Luquillo Experimental Forest, Puerto Rico - GRE.SIPMG.065b5f19 | ecosystem: Environmental > Terrestrial > Soil > Tropical forest > Bulk soil... | reverse complement strand
GGCGCACGTCGGACGTCAAACCTGGTGACCGGCAACGGGTGTAGCACGTCGTCGCCGAACAGCGCCGCCAACTCATCGAGCATCTGCTGGATGCGTTCCGGTCCGGCCTCGAAGAGGTCGAAGGCGCGGTAGCGCACCCCGGCGTGAGACTGAGCGACGACCTCGGCGTCGCGGATGTCGGTCTTGCCCATCTCCAAAAACACGCCGCCGGGCGCGACCAGTCGCAGAGATGCGTCCACGAAATCACCCGACAGCGAGTCGAGGACCACATCCACGCCGCGCCCACCGGTGACCGCCCGGAACTTGTCCTCGAACTCCAGGCTGCGGGAATCCGCGATGTGGTCGTCGTTAAACCCCATGGCCCGCAACGTGTCCCATTTTCCACGGCTGGCCGTCGCGAACACTTCCAGACCGAAGTGCCGGGCCAACTGCACGGCGGCCATGCCCACCCCACCGGCGGCGGCGTGCACGAGCACCCGCTGACCGGGCTTGACAGCCGCCAGGTCGACCAGCGCGTAGCAGGCCGTGGCGAACACCACCGACGTGGTGGCGCCGGCCGTGTGTGACCATCCGGCGGGCACCTTGACGAGCAGTCGCTGGTCGGTGGTGGCGATCGTTCCGGTCCCGTCCGGGAACAAGCCCATGACGCGGTCGCCGACGGCGAAACGCCCACCACCAGGAGCGGTTTCGGGGCCGGTTTCTAAAACAACACCCGAGGCCTCGATGCCCATCACCGCATCGGGATCGGGATAGAGGCCCAACGCGATCATGACATCGCGGAAGTTGGCGGCAATGGCCGACAAGGCAACCCGCACCTGGCCCGGGCCCAGCGGTGCGTCGGCATCCGGGATCCGCTCCAGGCGCAGATTCTCGATCGTGCCGTAACTGCTCATGCCCAGCCGCCACGGACCATCGCCGGGTGGCACCAACAGACCGCCAACCGCGCGGCTGCCGTGCACCCGCGCCGTGTGGACGGTCCCATTCCGCAGCAACACCTGTGGCTCGGCGGGCCCCAATGCCGCTGCGATCGAGTCAGCATCGAGGGGCGCGTCGGTGTCGACGAGCGCGATGCGGCCGGGATGCTCGGTCTGCGCCGACCGCACCAGCCCCCACACCGCAGCGCCCGCCAAATCGGTGACGTCCTCACCCGGCAGCGCCATCGCGCCGCGGGTCGACACCACCAGCATCCCCGCGCCGTCGCGGGCCAACCACGACTGCAACACCGGCAGCACCGCGCGCGTGGCCGCATATACCTCGGTCACGACGTCACCGGCCACCGGCGCCGATTCGAACAGCACCGCCAAAGTGTCGGTGTTGTCCGGCTTCTCCAACTCCGTTGCGCCCCAAGCGCACACCGACACCGGCTGAACCGCGGCCGACGGCTGAGCGGACCAGACGACCTCGAAGAGCCGCTCGGGTCCCGAATTCGACACCGCTGCCAGCAGCTGCCGATCGGTCACCGGCCGGGCCACCATCGATGCCACCGAGAGCACCGGCAGTCCCAACCCGTCCGCCAACTCGATCGACACCGACCTCGAAACTCCTGGCGCGTTCACCGGCACGATCCGTGCGCGTACCGCGGCCGCACCCGCAGCATGCAATGCGACCTGTTGCCAGGAGAACGGCACCAACATCGAGCCCGCGGCGATCTCGTCACTGTCGGACGCCAAGATCACCGCGTGCAACGCCGCATCGAGCATCACCGGGTGGACCCCGAACCCGGCCACCGATACTCCAGCGTCGGCTGGCAGCGTCACTTCGGCGAACACTTCGTCGCCGCGACGCCACATCGACGTCAGGCCGCGGAATGCGGGTCCATATCCGTATCCGCGCTCGGCCAGTTGCTCGTACCCGTCGCCGATGTCGACCGGAACGGCACCCGCCGGCGGCCACACCGACAGATCCGCGCTCGGCTGCATCGAGCCCGCGCGTAGTACGCCCTCGGCGTGCAACAACCAGCCGGACCCCGCGTCGGCCCGTGAGAACACCGACACCGGACGCGCACCCGAGTCGTCGGCACCGCCGACCACTACCTGGACTGCGGCCGATCCACCGGCGGGAAACACCAGCGGTGCAGCCAAATTCAGCTCGTCGACAACTCCGCAGCCCACCTCGTCGCCGGCGCGGATGGCCAACTCGACGAATCCGGCACCGGGAAACAGCACGACACCGCCGACGGCATGATCGGCCAGCCAGCCCTGCGCGGTCGGCGACAACCGGCCGGTCAACACCACTCCGCCGGAGGTCGGCAGTTCCACTACCGCGCCCAGCAACGCGTGTTCGCCGGCGGCGAGGCCCAGGCCGGCGGCATCGGCCGGGGCGCTGGCGCCGGAGAGCCAAAAGCGCCGCCGTTCAAAGGCATACGTGGGCAACTCGACGAAATTGGCTTTGCCACCGGCACTGCCGAGCGCAGCGCGCCAGTCCACGTCCATCCCCGCGACAAAACCCTGCGCGATCGCATTGGTCAGGGTTTCCGGCTCCGGGCGGTCCTTGCGCAGCGCGGACATCGTGACCACGGGCGCTTGCCCGTCAATGGGCACCGATTCCTCGATCGACGCCGTCAACCCGCTGCTCGGGCCGACTTCGAGGAAGCGGCTTCCGCCGAGCGAGTGCACAAACCGGACGCTGTCGGCGAATCGCACCGCTTCGCGGACGTGTCGCTTCCAGTAGGCCGCCGACGCGAAGTCGTCTCCCGCCAACTGCCCGGTCACGTTGGAAACGATCGGGATGACAGGCTTGCCGATGGCGAGCCCGGCCGCCACCGTTCCGAATTCGTCGATCATCGGATCCATCAACGGAGAGTGGAACGCGTGGGAGACGGCGAGTTGGTGGGCGCGGCGGCCGTCGGCGCGGAGCTGATCGGCCACCGCGGCCACCCCCTCCTGTGCGCCCGAAATCACCACCGAGGCCGGCCCGTTGACCGCGGCGATGCCCACGCCGGCTTGTTGGGAGGCCACCAGCAGCGGCCGCACTTCCTCTTCGGTGGCCTGCACGGCGATCATCGCCCCACCCGCCGGCAGGGCCTGCATGAACCGACCGCGGGCGGCGACGAGCACCGCGGCGTTCTCCAGCGACAGGACACCGGCGACGTGGGCCGCCGACAGCTCTCCGATCGAGTGGCCCATCACGAAGTCGGGCCGCACACCCCAGGATTCGAGCAGCCGGAACAAGGCGACTTCCACCGCGAACAGCGCGGGCTGTGCGAATTCGGTGGTGTTCAACAGGTTTTCGTCGTGGCCCCAGATGACGTCGCGCAGCGGCCGGAGCAGGTGCTGATCCAGCTCGGCCACGACCGTGTCGAACGCCTCGGCGAATACCGGGTACGCGCCATGCAATTCCATTCCCATGCCCAGCAATTGCGAGCCTTGGCCGGGGAAGACGAAGACGGTTTTGCCCGCAGATGTCGCGGTGCCGCGAATGGTCGAGGCGCCCGAGTCGTCGCCGGCCAACTCGTCCAGCCCGGCGAGCAACCCGTCGCGATCGCCGCCGACGACGACGGCCCGATGCTCAAACGCCGACCGGCCAGCCAGGGTCCACCCCACGTCGACGACGTCAAGCTCATCGTGGGCCCGCACGTGCTCGGCCAGCCGTGCGGACTGCGTTCCCAAGGCGGTCACCGATTTCGCCGACACCACCCATGGCACGACGGGAGGTTTGGGATTCTCGACCACCCGTCGGGACTCGGCGGGCCGCTCAGCCGGGACTGCCTCGACAATCACATGGGCGTTGGTGCCGCTGATCCCAAACGACGACACTCCGGCCCTCCGAAGCCGGCCCGCTATCGCGCCCTGCGCCGGCCAGGGCCGCGCCTCGGTCAGCAATGACACCGATCCCATTGACCAATCCACATGGGGGCTTGGCTCATCGACGTGCAGCGTCGCCGGCAACGTCTCGTGGCGCATCGCCAAGACCATCTTGATCACACCGGCGACACCGGCAGCTGCCTGCGTATGGCCCATGTTCGATTTGATCGACCCCAACCACAGCGGCTCTCCGGGCTCACCCCGATCTTGGCCATAGGTCGCCAGCAACGCTTGGGCCTCAATCGGATCGCCCAACGTGGTGCCGGTTCCGTGGCCTTCGACGGCGTCGACTTCGGCCGCCGACAACCCGGCATTGGCCAGCGCCGCCCGCACCACCCGCTGCTGCGACGGACCATTCGGCGCGGTCAATCCGTTGGATGCGCCGTCCTGGTTGATCGCCGAACCCCGCACCACCGCGAGTACCGGGTGCCCGAGCCGCTGCGCGTCCGAAAGACGCTCCACAACGAGCATGCCGCCGCCCTCGGAGAACCCGGTGCCGTCGGCCGCGCCGGCGTACGCCTTGCACCGGCCATCCGCGGACAACCCGCGCATGCGGCTGAACTCCACGAAGATGTCGGGTGTGGCATTGACCGTGACGCCCCCGGCCAAGGCGAGATCGCATTCACCTGAGCGCAGCGACTGCGCCGCCATGTGCAGCGCCACCAGCGACGACGAACACGCCGTGTCCACCGACACCGCGGGACCCTCCAGCCCCAGCACATACGAAATCCGCCCCGACGCCACACTCGACGACTGCCCGGTCAGGCGGAAGCCTTCCGCGGCTGGTGCCGCGCCCATGCCATAGCCCTGGGTGTACACCCCGGCGAACACGCCGGTGGCGCTGCCACGCAGCTTGCCGGGTTCAATTCCTGCCCGCTCCAAGGCTTCCCACGACAACTCGAGGAACATCCGCTGCTGCGGGTCCATGGCCAGCGCCTCGCTCGGCGCGATGCCGAAGAAGCCCGGATCGAAGTCGGCCACCCCGTCCACGAAGCCGCCGGTGCGGGTGTAGCACGCTCCCGGAACGTCGGGATCGGGGTTGTACAGCCCGGCCAGGTTCCAGCCGCGATCGCCGGGGAAATCGGTGAGCACGTCGCGACCCTCGGTCAGCATGTCCCAGAGGTCGTCAGGCGAATTCACCCCGCCGGGATAGCGGCACGACATACCGACGATCGCGATCGGATCGTCGTCGGTGGCGCGAACGGCGGAGGCGTGCTTGATCTCTTGTGGGACTCCGGCCAGTTCGGTGCGCATGTACGTAGCCAGGCCGTTGGGTGTTGGGTAGTCGAAGATGAGCGTGGGCGAAAGGGGCAGTCCGGTAGCGGTTTTGAGCCGGTTGCGCATCTCGACCGCGGTCAGCGAGTCGAAGCCTAACTCTTGGAACGCCTTGTCCGGGTCGATCGCCTCGGCGCTGGTGTTGCCCAGCACGGTGGCGATGTGCAAGCGCACCAAGTCCAGCAGCACGGCGTGCTGCTCAGCCTCGGACAGCCCGTGCAAACGGTGTGCGAGAGCCGATTTCGATTTCGCAGCCGCCAGCGAGTCGTCGACCCGACGGCGGGTAGGCGCCTTGAGCAGGTCGGTGAACATTGGTGGTACCGCCACCGCATGGGCGCGCAACGCGCCCAGATCGATGCGGGCCGGCGCCATGAATGGTTCGTCGACAATCAGTGCGGTATCGAACAATTCCATCGCCTCGGCCGAGGACATCGCCAAGATCCCGTCGCGGCCCAGCCGAGCGAGGTCGGCGGCGTCCAGTCCGCCGGTCATGGCGCTGGCTTGATCCCACAACCCCCACGCCAGCGAGATCGCGGGCAGGCCGTGCGCCCGCCGATGCGACGCCAATCCGTCGAGGAACGAGTTGGCCGCCCCGTAGTTGCCCTGGCCCGACGACCCCACCAGTCCGGCCATCGATGAGAACATCACGAAAGCCGACAGGTCCAGATCGCGGGTCAATTCATGGAGGTTCCACGCCGCGTCAACCTTGGCCCGCAACACCGCATCGACGCGCTCGGGCGTCAGTGACGTAACAACAGCGTCGTCAAGCACGCCGGCCGCGTGGATGACGCCCGACAACTTCTTTCGGGGCCGCTGCGCCGAAATGCCGGCAATGACTTCGGCCAGCGCGGCGCGGTCGGCCGCGTCGCACGCGACCACCCGCACCCCGGCGCCGGCCGCCTCCAACTCGGCGATCAATTCGGCCGACCCCGGCGCGTCCGGACCGCGGCGGCTCAGCAGCACCAAGTCCTGAACTCCGTGGTGAGCCACCAAGTGACGCGCCAGCGTCGAACCCGCCATGCCCGTCCCGCCGGTAATCAGCACCGTGCCAGATGCCAGCCCAGCACCGGGCCCAAAAGGCAAAGTCATGACGACCTTGCCGGTGTGGCGGGCCTGGCTCAAGTACCGCAACGCCGCTCGGCCGCGTCGCACGTCAAACGTCGTGACCGGCAACGGCTTCAGCACCCCGGCGTCGAACAGTTCGGCGAGATCGAGCATCCACTGATGCATCCGCGGGCGGCCGGGCTCGAAAAGGTCGAAGGCACGGTAACGCACACCCGGGTATTCCTGCGCCACCGCACCCGGGTCGCGAATGTCGGTCTTGCCCATCTCCAAGAAAACGCCGTCGGGGGCGACCAGCCGCAGCGAGGCGTCGACGAATTCCCCGGCCAGCGAGTCAAGCACCACATCCATGCCGCGGCCGCCGGTGACCGCCCGGAACTTGTCCTCGAAGTCGCACGTGCGGGAATCCGCGATGTGGTCCTCGTCAAAGCCCATGGCCCGCAAGGTTTCCCACTTGCCACGGCTTGCGGTCCCGAATACCTCCAGGCCCAGGTGCCGGGCCAACTGAACCGCCGCCATCCCCACGCCACCGGCGGCGGCATGCACCAACACCCGCTGTCCCGGCCTGACGTCGGCCAGGTGGATGAACGCCATGTATGCGGTGGTGAAAACCGCTGAGATACCGGCAGCTTCGGCGTAGGACCAGTCCGCGGGCTTCGGCTGCAATAGCCGGACATCGCCGGGCACCAGCGTGCCGCTGCCGTCAGGGAAGAAGCCGTACACCGAATCGCCAACCGCGAACTCGGTAACTCCCGGCCCGACTTCGACCACCACGCCGGCACCTTCGCCACCGAGCAGCGCATCGTGGGTGAACATGCCCAGGGTGATCATCACGTCACGGAAGTTTGTGGCGATGGCACGAAGCGCCACCCGAACCTGGCCTGGCTCTAAGGGCGCACCGGCGTTGGGCACCGGCTCCAGCTGCAGGTTCTCGAAGGTTCCCGCGCTGCTGATACCCAGCCGCCAGGGCCCGTCGCCGGGCGGCGTCATGATGCCATCGACGGCGCGGCTGCCCTGCACGCGCGCGGCGTAAATGTTGCCGTCGCGCAGCAATACCTGTGGTTCACCCGCCGCCAGAACGCCGGCTATCGCGCCGGCGTCAAGCGCCGCATCGGAATCCACCAGCACGATCCGGCCAGGATGCTCGGTCTGCGCCGAGCGCACCAGCCCCCATACCGCCGCGCCGGCCAGATCGGTGACGTCCTCCCCCGCCAATCCCATTGCGCCGCGGGTCGCCACGACCAGCACTCCCGAGTCATGTTCGGTGAGCCACGACTGCACGGCGGCCAGCGCCTGGTGCGTACGCTCATACGATCCGACCACCGGATCTGCCTCGGCCGCAATCGATTCGAACAGTTCGTGGGCAGGTGGCTCGGCTTTGGCCGCAGCGGTTCTCGCGGTTCTTGTCCAGGGCGCCCACACCACCTCAAACAGCCGGTCCGGACCTACGCCGGACACGGCCGCACGCAGCTGCTGCTCGCTGACCGGACGGGCGACCATCGCCCGCACCGACAGCACCGGCAATCCCAGCCCATCGGCGAGCTCGATGGAGACGCTCGAGGGGCCCGCCGGCGCGATGCGCGCGCGCACCGCGGACGCGCCCGCCGCATGCAACGACACACCCTGCCAGGAGAACGGCAGCACCACTTCGTCTGTCTGGCGGGCGATTTGGTGGCCCATCACCAGCGCGTGCATCGCCGCGTCGAGCAGCGCCGGGTGCACGCCGAACCCATTGACGCTCCCGGCCGCATCCGGCAACCGCACCTCGGCGAACACCTCATCGCCGCGGATCCACGTCGCTGTCAGTCCCCGGAACGCGGGACCGTACCCATACCCGCGCGCCGCCAACTGCTCGTAGCCGTCGGCCGGATCTGCCGCGACCGCGCCCGCCGGGGGCCAGGCCGACATATCCGCGCTCGGTTCGACGGACCCGGCGCTCAGCGCGCCCTCAGCATGGCAAACCCAGCCGGAGCCGGCATCGGTGCGCGAAAAGATCGAGACGTTACGCTGACCGGATTCCTGGGCCGGCCCTACCACCACTTGCACGGAAACCGAACCCGACCCAGAATCCTTGGCCGGCAACATCAATGGCGCCTGCATGGTCAGTTCGTCAACCGTCGAGCAGCCGACCTCGTCACCGGCGCGGATCGCCAACTCGACAAACCCGGAGCCGGGGAACACGACCGCGCCCGACACGGCGTGATCGGCGAGCCAGCCCTGCAGGCTGGGCGACAACCGGCCCGTCAGCACCACACCGCCCGAGGCCGGCAGCTCCACGACCGCGCTCAGCAGCGGGTGCTCGCTCGTTCCCAGGCCCAGGCCCGTGGCGTCGGCCGCGATGCCTTCCCCGGACAGCCAAAAGCGGCGTCGGTCAAAGGCGTATGTCGGAAGCTCTACGAATCCGGCTCCGTCCATTGCCCCGCGCCAGTCGACGTTCACGCCCGCGACGAACGCGGTCGCGGCCGATATCAGGAATCTGTCGAGCCCGCCGTCATCGCGGCCCAGGGTGGGCACGACGATGGCCTCGTTGCCGGCCGGGGTGTCGCCGGCGCCACAATCGTTGGCGGTGTCTTCGATCCCGGCGATCAACGCGGGATGCGGGCTGGATTCGATGAATGTTCGATATCCGTGCTCGCACGCACTGCGCACCGCCTGGTCGAACTGTACGGTTTGCCGGATGTTGCGATACCAGTATTCGGCGTCTAATCCTGCTGTGTCCAAACGGTTTCCGGTCACGGTGGAGAAGAACGCGGTGCGCGAGGAGCCTGGCTCGATGCCGGCCAGCACCTCGGCGAGCTCGTCGCGGATCGCCTCAACCTCAACCGAATGCGAGGCATAGTCGACGTCGATCCGCCGGGTCCGCAGATCCAGGTCGGCGCAAAAGCCGACGAGTTCGTCCAGCGCGGCGACGTCACCCGACACTACGACGGCCGACCGGCCGTTGACCGCCGCGATGCTGACCCGATTGCCGTAGGGCGCCAATAATTCCCGCGCCCGCTCGGTGCTGCACGCGATGGACAGCATGCCTCCGGGACCGGCCAGTGATCTCAGCAGCTTGCTGCGCAGCGTGACCACCTTTGCGGCATCCCGCAACGACAGCGCACCGGCGACGTACGCCGCGGCGATTTCGCCCTGCGAATGGCCGATGACCGCGTCGGGACGGACTCCGACCGACTTCCACAGTTCGGCCAGTGACACCATCACCGCAAACAGCACCGGCTGCACCACGTCCACGCGATCCATTCCCGGCGTATCGGGTGCGCCACGCAGCACGTCGATCAGCGACCAGTCGACGAATTCCGCGAAGGCCTCTGCGCACGCTTCTATCTGTCGCGCGAATACCGGTGCGGTGTCGAGTAATTCGATACCCATCCCCAGCCATTGGGAGCCTTGGCCGGGAAAGACGAACACGGTCTTGCCGGCCGGTGCCGCGGTTCCCCTGATGACCGACCCGGTCAGTCCGTCGCCGGTTAGCTCGTCCAGTCCGGCCAGCAGCCGGTCGCGATCACGACCGACAACGACGGCCCGGTGTTCAAAGTTTGTCCGGCCCGCCAAAGACCACGCCACGTCGGCAGCATCGATATCGTCGTCGGTGCGCACATGCGCTGCCAGGCGGGCAGCCTGAGATTCCAGCGCCGAGGCCGACTTTGCCGACACCACCCACGGCAGCACCTCGGGCTTGGGGCCGGCCTCACGGGGCTGCGACTCGGGCGCCTCCTCGATGATCACATGCGCGTTGGTGCCGCTGATCCCGAACGACGACACCCCGGCACGACGCGCCCGGCCATCAGCCGACCCGGCAGGCTCAGCCTTCCAAGGCCGGGCTTCCGTCAGCAATGACACCGAGCCGGCCGACCAGTCGACGTGCGGACTGGGCTGGTCGACATGCAGCGTGGCCGGCAACGTCTTGTGGCGCATCGCTTGCACCATCTTGATCACACCGGCGACACCGGCGGCGGCCTGCGTGTGACCCATGTTCGACTTGACCGACCCCAACCAGAGCGGCTCGGCGCGGTCCTGCCCGTAGGTCGCCAGCAACGCCTGGGCCTCAATTGGGTCACCCAATGTCGTCCCGGTGCCGTGGCCTTCGACCACATCCACGTCGCCGGCCGAGAGACCGGCATTGGCCAGCGCCGCACGCACCACCCGTTGTTGCGATGGACCGTTGGGCGCGGTCAATCCGTTGGAGGCACCGTCTTGGTTGACCGCCGAACCCCGCACCACCGCAAACACGGGATGACCCAACCGTTGCGCGTCCGACAACCGCTCGACGACGAGCATGGCCCCGCCCTCGGACCAGCCGACCCCGTCGGCCGTGCCGGCGTAGGCCTTGCACCGGCCGTCCGGCGCCAACCCCCGGTGCCGGCTGAACTCGATGAAAACCGTTGGTGTGGCGTTGACGGTCGCACCACCGGCCAGCGCCAGGTCGCACTCCCCCGTCCGGAGCGACTGCACCGCCATGTGCAACGCCACCAACGACGACGAACACGCCGTATCCACCGACACCGCCGGTCCCTCCAGCCCCAGCACATAGGACACCCGCCCCGACGCGACGCTGGAGGTCATCCCGGTCAGTCGATAGCCCTCGATCTCCTCGGCCAACATGCCGTAGCCCTGCACGATGAGTCCGGCAAACACCCCGGTGGCGCTGCCGCGCAGCCCACTGGGATCGATCCCGGCCCGCTCCAACGCCTCCCACGAGAGTTCCAGCAGCATCCGATGCTGAGGATCCATCGCCAGCGCCTCGCTGGGCGCGATGCCAAAAAAGGCGGCGTCGAAGTCCGCGACGCCGTCCACGAAGCCGCCGGTGCGCGCGTACGTCTTGTGGCGCGCGTCGGGATCCGGGTCGAACAAGGCGGCCAGGTCCCACCCGCGATCGGTGGGAAAGTCGGACATCACGTCGCGGCCGTCGGCAACCATCCGCCAGAGGCCCTCCGGGGTATCGATTCCGCCCGGGAAGCGGCATGACATACCGACGATGGCGATCGGCTCGCTCGACCGCTCCAGCAGCGCACGGTTCGTGCGCTTAAGGCGTTCCACCTGGACCAGCGCTTTGCGCAGCGCTTCGGTCGCATGCTGGAGTTGATCCACCATCACTAACCTCGTCTAACCCTCACCTGGCAGGTCTCCGTTTGTAACCGCCGGACGCGGCCTTGCCGAGCGCCCTGGCCGAGTCACGGAAGTTGCTGCACGAATCGGTCTCGTGGATTTTTCAACAAGCGTCGTGCTGCTGTCCGACCCAAGAATGTCGCTCGTGAGTATGGCCAAATCCGGCAGGATTTCAAAACGTCCGATACTCCCGGCATCTAGAGGAGGACCGGCTTCGACCTGTACACCCGACTACACATGGCCCGCCGCCCATGGCGCGACTTTACTCGGCTACCCATCGGTGATGGTCGTGAGCAGGTCAGACGCCCGCACGGCGCCAGCCGTCGGCTGCCCGGGCGGCCCGGACCAGCACATCGCACAGTTCGCGCAGTTCGGGCGCCCCGGCACCTTCGTCGAGCGCTGTGGCCACATCTTCCGCCGCGCATCGAACCTGGTAAACGCGATCCGATAGGTCGGCCGCGTCGTCGGCCGACAGCACCACCGCGTTGGCGGGCAAGGTCGGCAAAGCCCCGGCGTCGCCGCGGTTCAAGGAGGCACGTTGCTCGTAGGCCCGCTGCCGGCAAGACTGCCGGCAGTATTGGCGGCGACGGCCCATCCCCGCGTCAGTCACGTCTCGACCGCACCAGCGGCACGGCTGAGGGTGGGCGCGGCGGGTCACGCCAGCCGACTCTAGTCCGCCGGCCAATGCAATCCCGGTATCATTAAAGGTCGCGTCGCGTAGACAGCGTGTCGGCCCGGGAACTACGCAGACCGTCATAACGTTTGCCAAACGGACAGAATTGCACTATCCCCAGAGCAGCCCCAGAGCAGCCCAGAGAACTTTAAGGAGTAGCACCATGGCTGATCGCGTACTGAGAGGCAGTCGCCTTGGAGCCGTGAGCTACGAGACCGACCGCAACCATGACCTCGCGCCGCGTCAGATCGCGCGGTACCGCACCGACAACGGCGAGGAGTTCGAGGTCCCGTTCGCCGATGACGCCGATATCCCCGGCACCTGGCTGTGCCGCAACGGCATGGAAGGCACCTTGATCGAGGGCGACCTGCCCGAGCCGAAGAAGGTCAAGCCACCGCGCACGCACTGGGACATGTTGCTGGAGCGCCGCTCGGTCGAAGAACTGGAAGAGCTGCTCAAGGAGCGCCTCGACCTGATCAGGTCGCGCCGCCGCGGCTGACGAAGGTCAGTTCGCGGCCTTGACCGGTTAGGTGCGGTTAGTGGCCCGCGCGGCTCGGGCGCCGTTCCTGCGCCCCTCGACGCCCCATTTCGCGACCTTGACCAGCGCCTCGCTGATGTTGGATCCGCTCATCTTGGAGACGCCGAGCTCGCGTTCGGTGAAGGTGATCGGCACCTCGACGACGACGAACCCGTTGTTGAGGGCGCGCCGGGTCAGATCGATCTGGAAGCAGTAGCCCTTGGAGTCGACACCGTCGAGACCGATCGCCTCCAGCACTTCGCGGCGATAGGCGCGGTAGCCGGCGGTGATGTCATGGATCCCGATGTCGAGCGCCAACCGCGCATAGGTGTTGGCCGTCCAGGACAGGACCCAGCGCCGCCGCGGCCAATTTCGGACCGCGCCCCCGTCGACATAGCGCGAGCCGATCACCAGGTCACCTCCGGCATCGACGGCGTCCAGCAGGCGGTACAGCTGTTCGGGCGCGTGACTGCCGTCTGCGTCCATCTCGACGAGCACCGAGTAGTCCCGGCTCAAGCCCCAGCTGAAACCGGCTAGGTAGGCGGCACCCAGCCCGTCCTTGGCGGTGCGGTGCATCACGTGCGTGCGGCCGGGATCGGCCGCCGCCAGCTCATCGGCAAGCTCCCCGGTGCCGTCGGGACTGCTGTCGTCGACGATGAGCACGTGCACGTCTGGGCACGCGTCTTTCAGCCGGCGGTGGATCACCGGCAGGTTCTCCAGCTCGTTGAACGTGGGGATGATCACCAGGACGCGCTGGCTGGGACGATTGCCCGGAAATTGGGGCGCCTGCTCGCCGATGGTCATGTAGCTCCTCCGTGTCGCCCGAGATGACGCGACGCTCGTCGTCCGCCCCGGTGGAGCGGAGTGTAGTCACCGCCCTCATGGGGCGGCGTCTGGTCGCCGCCCTCGTCGTCGGGCGCGGGGTGGTCGCCCTCGGGTTCGTCCGGGGGCGTACCGGCGTCTTCGGATTCACCCCGGGGCCTGGACCTCAGACGAATTGGACGCGCGGACCACCCATTGTGCCCTATCCCGACCAGAATGACCGCTCCGCCCGCCACGACCAGGACCCATTGCAGGATGGGACCCCAGCGGGTTGCCGGCGTCAGCTTCGTCCTGAGGCGGACTTGGATGTCCAGATAGGCGGGCTGGAAGAAGTCCGTGCGTACCAGCTCGGCGCCGTCCGGGGCGATCACCGCGCTGATCCCGGTGGTGCCGGCGACCACGACGTATCGGTCGTGCTCCACGGCCCGCAGCCTGGCGAACGCCAGCTGTTGCTCGCTCATCGTCTGGTTGAAGGTGGCGTTGTTGCTGGGCACGGCCAGCAGCTGGGCGCCATTGAGGACCGCTTTCCGCGGGGCACGGTCAAAGATCACTTCCCAGCAGGTGGCCACGCCGACCGGCACCCCTGCGATATGCACCACACCGCTGCTTTTGCCGGGCACCATGTGGCCGGCGCGGTCGGCATACCCGGAGAGATGCTTGAAAAGCCACGGCATCGGCAGGTACTCGCCGAATGGCTGCACTATTTCCTTGTCGTGGCGGTCGGCCGGCCCGGTGACCGGGTTCCAGACGATCACCGTGTTGGTGTATTGGGGAACTTCTTGCGCGCCACCGGGCACGTCGAGCACGGTGCCGACCAGTATCGGCGCGCCGATCGCCGTGGCAGCCTGAGCGATCTGCTCACCGGCGTCGCCGTTAACGAGGGGGTCGATGTCCGACGAGTCTTCCGGCCAGATCACGAATTGAGGCTGTGGGGCGGCCCCCGAGCGCACGTCCTCGGCCAGCCGTAGCGTCTCTCGGACATGGTTGTCCAGCACCGCTCGCCGTTGAGCGTTGAAGTCAAGGCCCAGCCGCGGGACGTTGCCCTGCACGGCCGCGACGGTCACCGCGGATTCGCCACCCACCCCGGCACCGGCGTGCCGTACCTGCGGCCAGACGATGACAGCGGCGAACAACACCAGGCATATGCAGACACCCGGCAGCACCACGGCGGGCGGTCGCGAGTCCGCTCGCTTGGCTTCCTTACCTGTCCTCCACCACTTCACGATTTCCAGCTCGATCGCGGTCGCGCTGAACCCGACCAGCATGACGGCCGTTGAGAGCAGCGCAACCCCGCCGAGCTGGACCAACGGCAACAACGGGCCTTGCGTCTGACCGAATGCCACCGACCCCCACGGAAAGCCGCCGAACGGAAATATCGATTTCAACCACTCCTGGGCCGCCCACACCAACGCGAACCAGACCGGCCAACCGGGCAGCCGACGCACGATGACCGCGCACAGGCCGAACAAGCCGGGAAAGAGCGCGCACGTCATCGCCAAGGCCAACCACGGCATGACACCCACCAGGAGGCTGATCCAGGGCAGCAGCGGCAGATAAAACGCCAGGCCGAACAGCAATCCGTAGCCCAGGCCGCCGGCCGCCGTCGTGGCGGGGTGCGTCAACACCCACGCCAGGAAGGCGGCGGCCACGACGGCGGCCCACCACCAGTTCACTACCGGGAAGCTGGCGAACAGCAGCAGGCCGCCGACGACGGCGAGCGCCTGTCGTGACAGTCGTGGCAGCATGGCGGCCCGAACCGCGGGCAGGCGTGCGATCGCCGCGGCGCCCAGCCCCGCGAGCGCCCGGCGGGTCAGGGCAGCCAGCCGACCGGCCGTGCCCGGAACCTCGGTCGCGGGTTGGTCGTCGGGTGCGTCCGGTTCTGGGCGTTCGGTGGCGTCGGTGCAGACCTCGGTGGGCCGTTCGTCGCGCTCCGATTCGGCTTCGTCGCTGATCAGGTCGGTGTCCGGACGGACAGCTAGCTCCTCGGCCACCGGATCGACATCGGGGTCCTGGTCAGGGCGCTCCATTCGACCGAACCATCCCCTAGCCATAGACGACAGCGCCTCGATGCACGGTTCGCCGGCAACGCGGCAACGCGTCGATCGGGCCCAGGCGCGGCAGAGCAGGTACCCGGGAACGCGGATCGGTAGACCAGCGCTGGACCGCATCGCGAGGTGCATGGACGTCCAGGGTTCCGGCCTCCCACACGGCATAGGACGCCGGCGCACCGGGCACCAGGGTCCCGGTCAGACCGTCGCGGACACCGGCCGCCCGCCAGCCGCCGCGAGTCGCGGCAGCGAACGCGGCCCGCGCCGAAACCGCACTGCCCGAAGTGTGGTGATTGACCGCTGCGCGCACGCTTAACCAAGGGTCAAGGCCCGTTACCGGGGCGTCGGAACCTAGCGCGAGGGGCACGCCTTGGGATGCTAACAGCGAAAGTGGGTTGAGTTGACCGCCTCGTTCGGTGCCAAGTCGCCGGGCGTACATGCCGTCAGGGCCGCCCCACAGCGCGTCAAAATTGGGCTGCACGCTGGCGATGACGCCCCATGCGCCCAGTTTGGCGGCCTGGTCCGCGGTGACCATCTCCACGTGCTCGAGGCGGTGCCCGCAGCGTGCGACGGCGGCCACCCCGAGGTCCGCGACGACCCGTTCGAAGGCAGCGACCACCGCCGAGACCGCGGCATCGCCGATGACGTGGAAACCCGCGGTCACCGTCGCTGCGGTACACGCCCGCACGTGAGCTTCGACGACCTCGGGGTCGAGGTAGCAGGTGCCGGTACGGTCGGGGGCGTCGGTGTACGGCTCGTGCAGCCAGGCGGTGCGCGATCCGAGTGCTCCGTCGACGAACAGATCACCGGCCAGCCCGCGGGCGCCGGTTTCGTCCATCAACGCGCGCGCCTGCGCGGGCGTTGTTACCGCCTCACCCCAGTAACCGATCACCTCGACGCCTTGGACACCCTCGCCGAGGTCACGCAGCCGCTGCCAGTCATCGAGCCCGCCGACCTCGGGGCCGGCGCATTCGTGCACCGCGACGATCCCGGCCGCCGCGACGGCCCGCAATGCCGCCGCCCGGGCTTCGGCCAACTGTTCGGCGGTCAGCAGATCACGGGCGACGGCTCGGACCGAGTGGTGGGCGTCGCCGACCAGCGGCCGGTCGGGGCTGAATCCGGCCGCCGCCGGTAATTCCGCGACCAGCCGTCGCAGCGCCGTTGACGCCAGCGCGGAGTGCACGTCGACCCGAGCAAGGTAGGCGGGCCGGTCACCGAGCGCGGCATCCAGGTCGTCGGTGCTCGGCGGGGTGTTCTCCGGCCAGGAGGATTCGTCCCACCCATGCCCCCACACCGGTTGGCCGGGGCGGGCGGCCGCATAGTCGGCGACCATCTGGACGCAGTGCGCCTTCGATGTGGCCGGCCGCAGGTCCAGCCCGGTGAGCGTCAGGCCGGTCGCCGTCAGGTGGATGTGGCTGTCCACGAATCCCGGTGCCACGAACCCGCCGTCCAGATCCTCGACCTCGGCGCCGGGGAACTGGCTGCGTCCGATGTCATCGCTGCCCAACCACGCCACGACATCGCCGCGGACGGCCATGGCGGTGGCGTCGGGATGGGTCGGGCTGTGCACCCGCCCGTTGACCAGCAGCTTGGTGGACGTGTCGGTCACAAGGAAAAAACTACGTGTGCGCGCGGCCGGGGCGATCAGTCCCAGGCCGGCTGTCCCGGGAATCCACCCCGCCTCTGGTCCGGCAAGGCAGGCGGCTCGAAGTCCGTGACGTCGATGACCTCGCCGTCAATGTAGTCGCGGCCATCATC
>Ga0318557_10000072_pt1 | contig 17814 bp, 19 predicted proteins | sample GRESIP065b5f19_FD_203497 | JGI IMG/M metagenome (GOLD analysis project Ga0318557, IMG submission 203497) | Tropical soil microbial communities from Luquillo Experimental Forest, Puerto Rico - GRE.SIPMG.065b5f19 | ecosystem: Environmental > Terrestrial > Soil > Tropical forest > Bulk soil... | reverse complement strand
GGACCCTAACAATATCCCACGGTTCAAAGATCGCCATAAGCCTGCCGGTCGGCCTCCGACGACCACTCGTCGAAGGTCGCGAACGGATCGTCGACCGGCCTCCGATCACCCTTCGTCAAAATGACCCGGTCACCCTCGATACTGTAGACAAGCTCGTCTCCCGACTTCAGGCGAAGCGCGGTTCGCACGGGTGCGGGGATCGTCGTTTGCGCCTTGCTGGTCAGCTTGCTCGTAATCATCCGGCAACTGTAAGGAATTTCCTTACTGTCGTCAATGCTCGAGCGCTCTTTTCGCGTTTCGATCATATCTCGCCGGACCGCCAGATGCGGTTCCGCATCGGTCTCCATCTCGGTGATGCGGTAAAGTCCCAGCGCGCGCGATGCCTGTGACGCAACGCTGGTTGGCGAGGTTAGCCGGCGGTATGGGCGGCGACGATGATCGCGCGTGGCGGGTCATGCCAGGGGCATTCGACGCGATGAAAGCCAGCTTCACGCAGCGCCGCCAGATGCGGCTCGACGCCGCCGACAAAGCGGTCGCAGTTCAGAAAATAGCCGCCAAGTTTTAGAAGACCATGGATTGCGCGGTAGCACGCATAGATCTTCTTCGGGTCCCCAAGATTATGCAGTGCGATGGCAGAGACGGCGAGGTCGAAGGAGCCGCCGAGCTGCTGCGGCCATGACGGGTCGGTCAGATCGCAAAGAATGTAGCTGACCTGGTCCGTGTGACCGTCGAGGCGCTGCCGGGCTTGGCCGAGCATCGGCGCAGAGTAATCCTGCAATGTGATGTGAGCGGCCGGAAAGGCCTGCAGCACCTCTTCGCTGACCACGCCATAACCGGCGCCGACATCGAGCACCTCGATCTGGGCCTCGCGCGGGAACGCTGCAAACGACAGCATCCGTTGCAGCAGCGGCCGGCGGTCGGGGTCGCGAGCCGCGTCGCGCCTGATCCACTCGGCGACATAGTCGGTGGACTGCCAATCGTGCGGGAACAGCGTGAATTCCTTAGTTTCGGCAGGCATCAGGCAAACCTCGCTGGGGCAAGCGAATCGGCCGGCCACTTGTACCAAGCCGTGCCGCGATACGAGCTCGGCCGAAGGCCGGCGAAACCGGCAATTATTTCTGTTTACCACAGAATTGCTCGACAGCGATCGCGGGATTGGTTTAGCTTCGAGACCATGTTCGCTCTATGTTCTTATGACGCACGCAGGACGGCCGCCCGACTAAGCTCGCGACGACGTCGCGAGCTAGCCCGCCGGAGCCGCCGATGCCGATAGAAGCGCTCTCGGTCCTCACCGTCGCGGCCGCAATTATCGCAATCGCGCTCGCCGCGGCGGTCCTTCTCCGCGTGCGCCGCCTCAATCCCGCCTCTCAGCAGCATGCGCTGGAAGCATCCCTGGCGAGGCTGGAGCAGGGATTGCGCGACGAATTCGCGCGCGGGCGGCAGGAGGGTGCGATCGGCTCTAAACTGGCGCGGGAGGAAACCGCTGCCGACGCCAGAGCGCTGCGCGAGGAAGTCCAGCTCACCCTCAGGCAGATGGGGGAGCAACTCGGCGGCGGGGTGGCCGAGCTGCGTCGCACGGTCGAAGGGCGTCTGGACGCACTGCGGTCGGAGAATGCCGAAAAGCTGGAGCAGATGCGGCTGACCGTCGACGAGAAGCTGCAAGGCACGCTCGAGCAACGGCTCGGCGCTTCCTTCAAGGTCGTCAACGATTCACTGACCAAAGTTTACGAGAGCGTCGGTGAGATGCAGGCCCTCGCCGCCGGTGTCGGGGATTTGAAGCGCATTCTCGGCAATGTCAAAGCGAGAGGCACCTGGGGCGAGGTGGCGCTGGGCAACATCCTCGAGGAGATCCTTTCGGCCGACCAATTCGCCAGAAATGTCGAGGTGCGGCCGCACAGCAATCAGCGGGTCGAGTTCGCGATCAAGCTGCCGGGGGATGGGGAAAATCCAGTGTGGCTGCCGATCGACGCCAAATACCCGACGGAAGATTACGAGCGGCTGCACGAGGCAAGCGGGCGCGGCGACCTCGAAGCGGTGGAGACGGCGCTGCGCGGTATTGAAACGCGTGTGCACAGCGCCGCCAAAGACATTTGCGCCAAGTATGTGGCGCCGCCGCACAGTACCGATTTCGCGGTCATGTTCCTGCCGACCGAGGGGCTCTTCGCGGAGGTCATCCGGCGGCCCGGCCTGGTCGAATGGCTGCAGCGTGAGTGCCGCGTCATGGTGGCCGGTCCGACGACGCTCGTGTCGTTGTTGACCTCGTTGCGGTTGGGTTTCCGCACCCTGGCGATCCAGCAGCGGTCGAGCGAGGTGTGGCGCGTGCTCTCCGCTGTCAAAACCGAATTCGAGAAATTCGGCGGAGTCTTGGACAAAGTGCAAAAGAAGTTGGAAGAGGCGCAGAAGGTGGTCGAGGATGTGGGCATCCGCCGCCGCGCCATGGACCGCAAACTGCGCGATGTCGAGGCCTTGCCGGAGCCGGAGGCCGCTTCACTTCTCGCGTTGGCGTCGCCGCCGCGGCTGGTCGAGGACGCGCGCGAAGCGGCGGAGTGACCCTCACCCGCTTCGCTGCGCTCAGCACCCTCTCCCGCAATGCGGGAGAGAGGGGACCGGCCCGCAAGGGTCGGTGGGTGAGTATGTCACCCCGGCATCGTGATGCGGCGGCTGGCCCAGTCGGGTCGGGGTAGATTGGCGTGGACCGCCGCCGCGGCGGCCACGCGCTCGCGCACCGCGGGCGCGAACGGCACAACCCGGCGCGCCGCGAGGTCGACGTGGAGGTACATCAATTCCTGTGTCGCAGCGCGCTGCCCGCTCTCGAGCATGAACATCTCGTGCCCCAGATGCAGGCGCTTGTCGTCAATGCCGAGGATCTGAGTCGCGATCCGCACCCGGTCGCCGAGCAGCAGCTCGCGCTCGTAGAGATTGTGGGTCTCGACCGCGAAGGTCCCGTAGTTGGTGGTCTCCTTGTACTGTCGGCCGATGCCGATCGCGTCGAACAGCGCATCGGTCGCATAGTCGAACAGCACGGTGTAGTAGGCGAGGTTCATGTGGTTGTTGGCGTCGATCCATTCCGGCAGAACCTCGCCACGATAGCGGTCGAAAGGCGCCGGAAAGCTCATCAGGCCGGGCGCGAAGCGGCTAGGATCGCCACCGGATACGCATAGTAGATCTCATCCCGGTCGAGACGGACCGGGACCCCGAGCCGGCCATCGACTGCTGATGCTTTGAACATTTCGATGATTTTGACGTCGTCACCGGGGTTCGGGAACGACCGGGCGAGCAGGCTCGGCACGTCCCCGCGCAGTTCGTAGAACGTCGCGTCGGGCTCCGGAAGGCCGGCCGCGGCGAAAAGGCCCTTCAGCTCCGTCAACGTCAGACAGCGCGAATGCGACGGGTCGCGCAATTTCTCGAGACGGTTGAACGCCGCCGCCTTTGCCGGATCCTCTGACGCATAATCATCGACGACGACGATGCGCCCGTCGGGGGCGCATACGCGGACCATCTCCCGCAGCACCGCGGCCGGGTCGAGAAAGTGGTGGAACGAGAAGCGGGTGACGACAATCGTGAAGCTGGCATCCTCGCACGGCAGCGAATACACGTCGCCGTGCCGCCAGCCGACATTTGCCAAGCCTTTGTCCGCCGCCAGCTTGCGGGCCCGATCGAGCATTGCCGGGGTCACGTCGATCCCGATCGCCTCGCGGACGTGCGGGGCAAAGGCGCAGACAACGAGGCCAGGGCCGCATGCCACGTCGAGGACGGTATCGTCGGGGGCGGGCCGGGCGGCCTCGACGATCATCCGCAAAGCGTCCTCATCAGTGATCGCTGGGGCGGTACTGAAAACCGTCGCCTGGCGCGTGAACTGGTCGAGGATCAGCCCTTGATGATCGGACTCTGCCATTGCCATGTTGCTTTCTCTCAGAGGGGGCCATTCGGCAGCACTAGCACCTTGCCGTGGCGGCCGCCTTGCTGCGCCCGCGTCAACGCCGCTTTGATCTCCTCGATCGGGTAGAACGCATCGATAGGCGCCTTGAGCACGCCGTCGCGGAGTTTAGCGGCGAGGTCGGCGTAGATTGCACGCACCTGCTCGGGGGTGCGCTTGGCGAGACCGCGGCCGAGATTGAAACCGGTCAGATTGACCCCGCGCATATTGACGGCGGCTCGGCTCATTGTCGGGTCCTGCCCGGACATTGAACCGTAGCTGACCACAACGCCGCCCTCGGCGACACAGTCGCCGATGCGCTTGCAGGCCTCGCCGGAAACCGCGTCTATGCCGAGCCGGATCGGCGCGCCGCGAGTGGCTGCGCGGGCGCGCTCGGCCAGATCCGGACCGTCCTTCAGCATGACATCGGCGCCGAGGTCGCGCAGCTCCGCCGCTACATCGTCGCGGCGCACGACATTGACGGTACGCGCACCCCGCGCTTTGGCCAGAACGATGATGTGCCGTCCGACCGCCGAATTGGCGACGTCCTGGATCACCCAATCTCCCGGTTTGAGGGCGACATGATCTTCGAGCAGCAGCAGCGCGGTCGGCGGGTTGATGCGCAGCATCGCCGCCTGCGCCAGATCCAGCCCACCCGGGATCGGGATCGCCTCCTCGGCCTTGACGCGGCGCCGCTGCGTCCAGTTCTCGCGCTGCATGTTGATGACGAGATCCCCGCGTTTCATGCGCGTGACGCCCGCGCCGACCGCAGCGATCCGCCCCACACATTCCGCACCGGGTGTAGCCGGAAGCGGTGGCCTCAGCCGGTAGCTGCCGCGGCAGAACGAGACGTCGGCGGGGTTAATCGGGAAGGCGAGGACATCGAAAACGATCTCGTCTGGTCCGGGATCGCCGACATCCGGCACCTCGGTGCAATGGGCGACCTCTTCTGGCGCTCCGTAAGCAGTGATCTCGATCTTCTTCATCTCACCAACCTCCATCGATACCGATCGCCTGGCCGGTCACAAAGGCAGCTTCGCCCGAGGCAAGGAACGCGATCATCGCGGCGACCTCGTCGGGGCTACCAAAGCGGCCGACTGGAATGGCCTTTGCCCGCTCGGCAAAGCCGACCTCCAAATCCTCGCCGTATTCCCGGCGGTTGGTGCTGATGGCTCGCGAGGTACGGATTGGGCCGGGGCAGACGGCATTGACGGTGATCCCGAACGGCGCGAGGTCAAAAGCCAATGACTTCGTGAAACCGACGATCGCGGCTTTTGAGGCGGCATAGGTCGCGCGCCGCTTTCCCGGCCGGAAAGCCGCCTTCGACGATACGCTGATGATGCGGCCCCAGCTTGCCTTGCGCATCGCCGGCACGGCAGCGCGCGACATCAGGAAGTCGCCGCGGACATTGACGCCCATCGTCCGATCCCAGGCCTCGACCGGCACATCTTCGATCTCGTTGCGGTCGGCACCCTGCGGCGCCCCGGCATTGTTGACGAGAATATCGAGCCGGCCGTAGCGGCGCAGAACCTCTTCGACCATCCTCGCCGCGTCCGCCTCGACGCTCACATCGCCCAACGTCGAAGAAGCGCTTCCGCCGTTCCTGACGATCTCCTGGACCAAACTCTCGACCCCGCCCCAGGCGCGGTCGAGATCGCCCTCGACATTGTGCTCGTTGGCGACACCGGTCGGCACGACGTCGGAGACGACGACAGTTGCCCCGGTCTTGGCGAGGGCTCGCGCCGTCGAATTGCCGATGCCGATCGGCTTGCCGCACCCGGTAATCAGCGCAACCCGAGCAGAACTCGGCATGGAGCCCCTCCCTCGAACCGACCAGCGTAAGGTCGCTGCCGCAACATCTCACAGAATCGACACATTCGCATCCACCTGTCTCGCTGCTCTGCCGGATCGCGCCCGGCACGATTTTGGGGCTTTCAATGATAAAACGTATGGCGGTCTTGTACCTGCTGCTCGTCGTGCTCGGAGCGGCCGATGCCCGGGCGGATGAAGACGGCAAGGGCGAGCCGCCACCGCGAGTGACGACCCACCACTCGATGACCCTTGGCAACCGTCACATTGAGTACGAGGCGATCGCTGAAACCCTTCCACTGACCGACGCCAAGGGCGAGATCACCGCGACGATCTTTACGGTGAGCTACATCGCCGACGGCGAGGCCGCCGGTGGGCGGCCGGTCAGCTTCGTGTTCAATGGCGGCCCCGGTGCGGCTTCCGTGTTTTTGCATCTTGGCGCGCTGGGCCCGATGATCCTGCAGACGCCGCTAGACGGGGCGGTGCCGACTCCACCCGGGCATCTCATTGACAACGAGGCGACCTGGCTCGATTTTACCGACCTTGTTTTTGTCGACCCGGTCGGCACCGGCTTCAGCCGGGGCAAGGGTAAGGAGGAAAATCCCGACAAGCCGTTCTGGGATGTGCGTGCCGACATCGCTTCGCTCGGCTCGGTCGTACGCCTTTGGCTCACCAGAAACCAGCGTTGGGCTTCACCGGTCTATCTCGTCGGCGAGAGTTATGGCGGGTTTCGAGTAGCCGCGATGCTGCAGAGCCTGCCGCACGATGCCGGCGTCAGCGTAAAAGGGGTGGTATTGGTCTCGCCGGCGCTCGACCTCTTGGCGCTGCATCAAGGCGAGCGCGATCTTCTCGCCGCCGCGTTCATCCTGCCGTCTTATGCCGCGACGGACGCGGCTTACAATCCGGCTCCCGCGAACCGCGATAACTCAACGGTCGAGCGGTTCGCGCTGTCGGATTACCTCGTCGGCCTCGCCGCGCTGAAGGGCCAACTTCCTCCCGGGGAGCCTTTCGTCAACCGGGTCGCCGAAATCACCGGGGTCCCCGAAGACATCGTGCGCCGCTACCGGGGCCGCATTCCGCGCCATGTCTTTGCCCGCGAGATCCGGCGAAACCGGGGCGAGGTCGTAAGTCTCTATGACGGCATGATTGCCCGGCCGGCAGGTCCCGAAGAAGGGGAGGCCGGTGATCCCGTTCTTCAGCCGGCCGTCGCTGCCTACGGAACGGCATTCAACGCCTATTTGGCGGAGGCACTGGGGGTTCACACCGATATGGCTTATCGCGTGTTGCCAAGGGAGATATCGCAGCAATGGAACTGGCAAGGCGAACATCAGCACGGCAGTGGCGATTTGGCGATGTCCTCGCTCGAGGCGGCATTGCTCGAGCACCCGGGGACAAGAGTGCTCATTGTCAACGGGCGGTATGACCTAGTGACGCCCTATCTGGCCTCGCGCTGGCTGGTCGATCAGCTGGAAGTGCCTGCTGAGGTCCGCACTGGCATCCGGCTGCGCGTCTACGACGGCGGGCATATGGTCTACATGCACCCCGGCGCGCGTTCCCATCTCGCCCGCGACGCCGCCGAGCTGTACGGCGCGGCCGGCCCGCCCGCCCTCTCGCCGTAATTCTTAGCTCAGGTCAATCGCGTAGCGCTTGAGCACCTCGAGGGGGACGACTTCCAGCGTCGCGTCATGCGTCGCGGTCAGCCGCACCTTGGGAGCCTTGCCGGCTTCCAACGCCTCCTTCCAGCGCTCCGCGCACAGGCACCAGCAATCGCCCGGTTTGAGGCCCGGAAATCCAAATTCCGGCACCGGTGTCGACAGATCGTTGCCGGCCGCCTTCGAGAACGCGAGAAAATCCGCATCGACCCGGGTGCACACAGTATGCACCCCAAGATCCTCCGGACCCGTGTTGCAGCTGCCGTCGCGATAGAAGCCGGTCAGCGGTTTGGTGCAGCATTCGGCGAGCGGCTCGCCGAGGACGTTGCGCGCTTCGGCCATTGTCATTTCCCCACAGAATTGGATCACGCCGGCGTGCGATTGGCTCGCTCGTCGAGGCGCGCCTCGACCGCGTCCCAGATCTTCGGCGCGATTTCGATGCCGTCGAGCCGTGCAATCTCCTGGATGCCGGTCGGCGAAGTGACATTTATCTCGGTCAGGAAGCCGCCGATCACGTCGATGCCGACAAAAACCAGGCCTTGCGCGCGCAGGGTCGGGCCGATCGCATCGCAAATCTCGCGATCGCGCGTGGTCAGCTCGGTCTTGACCGGGCGCGCGCCGACATGGAGGTTGGCGCGCGCTTCGCCTTCGGGGGGCACGCGCAGCACCGCGCCCTTGGCTTCCCCCTCGACGAGGATGATGCGCTTGTCGCCGCGGCGGATTTCCGGCAGATAGCGCTGGACCATGACCGGCTCGCGCTGGATCGATTCATACATTTCCAGCAGCGCAGTCAGATTCTCGTCGCTCGGCCGCAGCCGGAACACGCCGGCGCCGCCATTGCCGAACAGCGGCTTTACAATGATGTCGCCGTGCTCTTTCCAAAACCCGCGGATCGCGTCGCGGTCGCGGGTCAAGAGGGTCGGCGGCATCAGCTCCTTGAAGCGCAGCACGAACAGCTTTTCGGGTGCATTGCGCACGGCGGCCGGGTCATTAACGACAAGCGGCCCATTATCCGGCAGCAGCTCGAGGAGATGGGTCGCGGTGATATAAGCCATGTCGAAGGGCGGATCCTGGCGCATCAGGATCACATCGACACCCGCCAGGTCGAGCTCTTCGAAATGCCCGAAGCGATGATGGTGGCCGTGGTGCCGGAACACGTCGAGCGGCCGGGCGCGCGCGTAGAGCCGGCCGTCGTGCAATGTCAGCGCCTCCGGCAAATAATGGAACAAGGCATGCCCGCGAGCCTGCGCCTCAAGGGCGAGGGCAAAGGTCGAATCGGCATCGATGTTGATCGTGTCGATCGGATCCATTTGGATTGCGACGGCGAGCGCCATGCCGACCTCCTCCCTGGATCGCGGGCTTCCAGCCCGTATGCGGGCGGGACCCCCGCGCTCCTGTCAGTTTAGCTTTGCCTTCAGCTGCTGCAGCATCGCCGCGGCCTGATGCCGCGCCATGCCGTCCGGCGCGCGCAGCACGAATTGTTCGAGCGCCGCGGCGGCCGCGCGCATGTTGCCGAGCCGTGCGTGCAACATTCCCGCTTCGCGCCACAACTCGGCGAGATCGGGCGCCAGCATCAGCATCGTCTCGACCACGCCGACCCCCCGTTCATGGCGCTCCGCCTGCAACAGACGCGCCTTCAGATTGTTCTGGAGGCGCAGCAGCACGTCGCGGTCCGGTACCGGGGCATAGTATTCCGCCTGCAACTCGCTCTCCTGCCCCGTAGTCGCCTTCAGTAGCTCGCGCAATTCGGCGGCGCCGCATACCTGGCCGCCATGAAACGGGTCGAGGATCAGCCGCTCGGCACCATCCGACAGCCGGATCAGAAAATGCCCAGGGAATGCGAGCCCGACTGTGTCCCAGCCCTGGGCGCGGCCGGCATGCATGTAGAGGATTCCGAGCGCCACCGGCAGGCCCTTCCGCCGGTCGACGACGCGCATCAAATTGGCGTTCTGCAGGTCGTCATAGGTCAGCTCGTCGCCGGAATAACCATATTTGAGCAGGATGATCTCGTTGAGCGCACACGCGCGCGCCGCGGCATCGCCGCCGGTGCCCGCGTGCCGGCCGACATCCCGGGAGAGCACGCGCAGATGCTCGCGATAGCGCGACGGCCCGACCCGAGGGTGCTCGAACGAGGCGAGCGCCAATGCCGCTTCGGCGATCGGCAAGACCTGCTCGCCCGACGCGCCTAGATCGCGCAGAAAGCGTGTGCACGTCTCCGGGTCGTAGTCTGCCGGCGGCTCGCTCATTCCCCTTTATATCAGAGCTTCTGCACTTCGACAGCCGTCGCTGGTGCGGCGGCCGGGGCGTCAGGAGCCTGCGCACGCGGAGCCGAGGCTTGAGCCGGCGTTACCGGTTGGGCGGCGACGGGTTCGCCCGGCCGGATCTCGACATAGGAAACCACCCGCTTGACGCTGGCTACGCTCCTCGCGTCTTCGGTAACGCGATCGAGTTCGGCCTGCGAGCGCGCCGAGCCGATCACGTAGACCGAGCCGTTGACCGTTTCGATCGTGTAATTGACCGAGCGAACCTGACCGTCGAACGTGAGTTTGGATCGGATCTGAGTGGAAATCCACGTGTCTTTGGTGCTCTGCCCGACGCCCTCGCTCGGCGCCACTTCGATCTCGTCGTAAACTACTCGCACCCCCGGGACCTGAGCCGCGGTCTGTTTCGCCTGAGCTTTCAGCTCCGGGTTTGGCGACATGCCGGTCAACAACACGCGCCCCTGATAGACAGTGATATCGAAATCGCGCTGCATCAGCGGGTTCACTTGCAGCCAGGCATTCTGGATACTCGTCTTGGTCCCGACATCGTCAAAGGTTCCGCCGACGCCGCGTTCCTGGTTCGCGGCATAACCCGCACCGCCGGCGGCGCCGAGGCCGCTGACGATCGCCAGCGGGCAGCCGCCCAATGCGATCGGCAGCGCCAGCGTCAGGACTGAACAAAAGATTCGATGTAACCGGCACATGGCCATAAACCCCCCGTTGATGTTTCCCCGGGGTCATTGTCCGACAAACCGATGCCGCTTCCAATTGCGAGAAGGGAGAGGAGGTCAAGCGTCAGCTATCGACCCGCCAAGCGCCCTGCCAATGGCGCGGCAACCCGAGCGGCGCTACCAGCATCAAGTCGAATCGGAGGTCGAGGGGCGCGAGATCGGGCCGCGACAACAGGAAGGCTTCTGCGGCGCGGGCAATCCGTCGCCGCTGCCGCGGCGTGAGTGCGGACGCCGCCGCGTCGATCTTCCCGCGTGACTTCACCTCGATCACTGCGAGCACGCCGCGGCGGCGGGCCAGGATGTCTATCTCTCCGGAAGGGCAGCGCCACCCGCGCGCAACGATGCGCCATCCGCGCAGCCGCAAATGCCAGAGGCAGAGCCATTCCGCCGTTCGCCCCGGCGCTGCGCGCGTTGCCGGCCGCGCGTGACGGCATGTCGCGCCTGCCTCATCCCTTCCCGTTCCGGATAGCCAACGCGCGCCGATAGAGTTCGGCGCGGCGGAGACCGGTCTCGGCAGCAACTTTTGCCGCCGCTTCGCGCACGCCGAGCTTGGCGAGCGCTCTCCGCAGCCGCCCATCGACCTCCGCTTGGTCTGGCTCGCTGCGTGTTGGCGGAGCGACGACGATCACCGCTTCGCCGCGCGGAGGCCCCTCACCGCGGTAGTAATCGGCGAGCTCGGCCAACCCGCCGCGGCGGATCTCCTCGTGGAGTTTGGTCAGCTCGCGCGTAATGGCCGCAGGCCGGTTGCCCAAGGTCACCGCCATATCACGCAGCGCCTCGGCGAGTCGCGGTGTGGTCTCAAAGAATACCAGGCTGGCCTCTACCGAGGCCCAGCGTTCGAGCGCACGCCGCCGCGCCGCCTGCCGCGGCGGCAGGAAGCCGGCGAAGAGGAACGCATCGGGGGGCAGGCCCGAAAGGATCAGCGCGGTCAGCGCCGCAGACGGGCCCGGAACGGCGGTGACCGGCAGATTTTCCGCGATCGCCGCGCGGACCAGCTTGTAGCCGGGATCTGAGATGAGCGGCGTACCGGCGTCCGATACTAGCGCCACTCTCGCGCCCCGGTGCAGCGCCGCCAGAATGGCGGGCCGGACCTCCTCCGCATTGTGGTCATGATAAAGCGCGCGCGGGGTCGAAATGCCATACCGCGCCAGCAGCTTGCTGGTGACCCTGATATCTTCGCAAAAGATGCGGTCGACCCCGCGCAGTACCGCCAGCGCGCGCAACGTGATGTCGGCGAGATTGCCGATGGGGGTCGCGACGAGGTAGAGACCCGGCGCCAATCCCGATTCGGGAACCATTTCTGTCGCGTGCAATGGAGCGGCGGCCGGCTGGCCGCGACCCGAAGGCGTCGTCCGGTCGCGTTTACTCGGATCAGGGCGGCGGTTAGGCTGAAATCTGCCGCTCGCTTTGCTGCCGGAGCTCACTCTTGCCGCATCCGTCGCCTTCGCGGTTCGCCTCACCTTTCACCGCCCTCGCCGTGGCCGCGCTCGCCGGCTGTGGTTCGCCGATGGTACCGGCGCCGCTCTCCACACCGCAACCGCCCTATTACGGCTATGGCCGGTTTCCTCCACCGGTTGCTCATGGCCCTCCGCCGCCCGGCCCCGCCGCGCCCGGGCCTCAGAAGGTGGCGTTGCTTGTGCCGCTGTCTGGCGCCAATGCCGAACTCGGGCAGGCGCTTCTCGACGCGGCCCAGCTGGCGTTGTTCGAATCCGGCGGAGACAGACTGACCCTGGTCCCGCGCGACACGGGCGGGAGTGGCGCGGGAGCGGCCAGTGCCGCCCGCGCCGTGATCGGCGAGGGAATACACTTGATCCTCGGACCGCTGCTCGCATCCGAGGTCGAGGCAGTGAAACCGATCGCGCAGGGAGCGCATATCAACGTCATCGCCTTTTCGACGGTGACCAAGCTCGCTGGCGCCAACGTTTATCTAATGGGCTTCCTGCCGCGGCAGGAGGTGGCGCGCGAGGTCGCCTATGCCCGCCAGCGCGGCCTCGACCGATTTGCTGCGCTCGCTCCGAATTCGCCTTATGGACACCTGATGGCGGACGCGCTGCGAGAGGTCGCATCGGCGAGCGGCGGGACCGTCGCCAAGGTTGAATTCTATGACCAGCGGGCCGGTGATGTCGCAGCACAGGTCCGGCAACTGCTGCCGGGGGGCGTCGAAGAAACCGATGCACCGATGCCGGCGATCCTGCCATCCGCACCCTCGTTTGAAGCGCTGCTGCTGCCGGAAGACGGCGCCAGGCTCAAGCAAATCGCTCGCCAAGTCAGAGGTGCGGCCGGTTCGAACAAACCCTTGCAGCTACTCGGCAGTGGCTTGTGGGACACCCCGGACATCGGCAGCGAACCGGCCCTGGTCGGCGGCTGGTACGCCTCCTCCTCGCCGGAAGCGCGGCAAGATTTCGAGCATCGCTTCGGCGCCACCTATGGCCACAGCCCGCCGCGTCTCGCTTCGCTCGGATATGACGCGGCGACGCTTGCAGCAGTGCTGGCCCGCGAGCCGAGCGCAGAGCCTTTCTCGCGGGAAGCAATCCTCAACCCAAGCGGCTTCACCGGGATCGACGGATTGTTCCGATTCTCCCCCGACGGTCTCGTGCAACGCGGCCTCGCGGTGCTCGAAATCGAGCCGCAAGGGCCAATCGTCGTCAGTCCACCACCGCAGAACCCCCAGGACCTGGGGTATTAGCCAGCTGATTGAGGTTTCCTCCGCGCACTTAACGCAGCAGGACCGCGAGGACGGCATTGAGACGCTGGCGGCCGGCTTGTGTCGCGCCCAGCCGCCCGCCATCGAGGATCAGGAAGCCGCCGTCGATCAGCGGCGCGAGGTTGCGGCCAAGCAGGATCTCGACATCCTGACCGGCGGCATTTTCGAGGCGCGCTCGCGGAATGCCCTCGACGAGGCGCAACCCCATCATCAGCATCTCTTCGATCGCCGTCTCGCGGTCGATCGCGGCGGTCTCCTCGATGCCGGTTCCTGCCGCCTCGACGGCGGCGAGCCACTTCTCGGGCAGCCGATGTTGGCGGGTCGCGAATTTGCCGCCGTTTCGTGTCAGGCGTCCGTGGGCTCCGGGACCGATGCCGGCGTAGTCGTGGTAGCGCCAGTAGGCGAGATTGTGGCGGCATTCGGCCCCAGGCCGGGCGTGGTTGGATATCTCGTAGGGCGGCAGCCCGGCGGCCGCGAGCCGGTCCTGCGTCCGCTCGAACATTATCGCCACGGTCTCCTCCGCGGGCAGGGCCAATTCGCCGCGCCGAGCCAAAGTGGCGAATGCGGTGCCGGGCTCGATCGTCAGCTGATAGAGCGACAAGTGGCCGCTGGCGAAGGTAAGCGCCTCGTCGAGCTCGTCCTGCCACGCTGCAATGCTCTGCCCGGGGCGCGCGTAGATCAGATCGAACGAGAAGCGGGGGAAGGTCTCGCCGGCCAGCTTGATCGCAGCGATCGCCTCGTTCCGGTCGTGGGCCCGGCCCAGGAGCCGCAGCGCCGCCGGGTCGAGCGCCTGCACGCCGAGCGAGAGCCGGTTGACACCGGCCGCGGCAAAGGCCCTGAAGGCGGCGGCCTCAGCGGAATTCGGGTTGGCCTCGAGGGTGACTTCGAGATCGGTCATTACCTCCCAGCGCGAGCGTATCCTTTCGAGCAAGGCCACGACGGTCTCTGGCGGCATCAGCGACGGCGTGCCGCCGCCAAAAAATACCGAGCCAACCTCCCTCCCGGGTACGAGCGCCGCCTGGTGGTCGAGATCGCTCAGCAATGCCCGCGTCCACCGCGCCGCATCGACATTCTCGCGGACGTGGCTGTTGAAATCGCAATACGGACATTTCGACCGGCAGAACGGCCAGTGAATGTAGACGGCGAGCGGGTCAGCGCCCATTGAAGCAGCTGTCGACGAGCTTGGCGAAAGCCCGGGCACGGTGGCTGATTTTGTGCTTCTCCGCCGGGTCCATCTCCCCGAAGGTCTCGGTCCCGCCCAGAGGCACGAACATCGGGTCGTAGCCGAAGCCGCGGTCACCGCGCGGCGGCCAGGTCAGCGTACCGGCCACCTCGCCGCGGAAACGTTCGATACCTCCATCGGGCCAGGCGAGAGCGAGGACGGCAACGAACATCGCGTCGCGGTCCCTGTCGCCGAGTTCTTGCTGGACCCGCTCCATCGCGACACGGAAATCCTTGGCCGGCCCGGCCCAACGGGCCGAGTAGATCCCAGGAGCGCCGCCGAGCGCCGGGACGACGAGACCGGAATCGTCGGACAATGCGGGCATCCCGCTCATTTCCGCCGCGGCTGTTGCTTTCAGCACCGCGTTGGACTCGAAGCTGTCCCCGGTTTCGTCGGGCTCGGGTATGCTGAGCGCGCCTGCGGAGACGGCTTGGATAGAAAACGACGCCAGCAGTTCCGCGATTTCCTCGACCTTGCCCCGGTTGTGGCTGGCAATCAGCAGTCGATCCCCGGCGAACTGGCGGGAGGTCATACGACGCCGAGTCCGAGCGCGGCGCGCTGGTGACGGACCAGCTCGCCAACGCCGGTTCGTGCGAGTCGCAGCATCTCGGTGAAGAGCCCCTCGTCGAACGGGGCGCCTTCGGCGGTCGCCTGGATCTCGACGATCCCGCCTGTCGCGGTGAGCACGAAATTTGCATCGGTCTGCGCCTGCGAGTCCTCGGCGTAGTCGAGATCGAGCACCGGGGTGCCGGCAATGACCCCGCACGAAATTGCCGCGACGCTGTCGCGCAACGGCAGAGCACCGATCAGCGCTGTCGAAACCATCCACTGCAAAGCTTGGTGCAGCGCCACATAGCTGCCGGTGACCGCAGCCGTGCGGGTGCCGCCATCGGCCTGCAACACATCGCAATCGATCTTGATCTGGCGCTCGGCGAGCTGCGTGAGATCGGTGACCGCGCGCAGGCTGCGGCCGATCAGCCGCTGGATCTCCTGCGTGCGCCCGCTCTGACGGCCGCGCGCCGCCTCGCGCTCGGTGCGGCTTGCCGTCGAGCGCGGCAGCATCCCGTATTCGGCGGTGACCCAGCCCTTGCCGGTATTGCGCAGAAACGGCGGCACCCGCTCTTCGACCGAAGCGGTGCACAGCACATGGGTGTCGCCGAACTTGGCGAGGCAGGAGCCCTCGGCGTATTTGGCGACGCCAGCCACCAGAGTGACACGACGCATCATATCGTCGGCGCGTCCCGAAGCTCGCATGCTGCTCTCCGTCGAGATTTGGGCCTACTGGAGTTCGACGTAGCTCACGCTGTGACCCCGGCGAAAGCTCGCCAGCCGCGCCGGCGCAACTCGCAGGCCGGACAGTCGCCGCAGCCATAACCCCAGGGATGACGATGCGCGCGGTCGCCGAGGTAGCAGCTGTGCGTTGCCTCGACGATCAGCTCGACGAGGGCATCGCCGCCGAGAGCATCGGCGAGCGCCCAGGTCGCTGCCTTGCCGCGCCACATCAGCGGGGTATGAATGACGAAACGATGGTCCATCCCCAGCGACAATGCCGCCTGCAGCGCCTTTAGCGTGTCGTCGCGGCAGTCGGGGTATCCCGAATAATCGGTCTCGCACATGCCGCCGACCAGGTGCCGCGTGCCGCGCCGATAGCCGATGGCGGCGGCAAGGGTGAAAAATAGCAAATTGCGCCCGGGCACAAAGGTGTTCGGCAATCCGCTCTGCGCGAAACCGACCGCAGTGTCGCGGGTCAACGCCGTGTCGCTGACCTCACCCAACACGCCGAGATCGATGATGTGGTCGGCGCCGAGCTTGCGGTCCCAGGCCGGGAATTCTCCGCGCAGGCGCGCGATCACCGCGGCGCGGCAATCCAGCTCGATGCGGTGCCGTTGACCGTAATCGAAGCCAATCGTCTCGACGGCGGCGAAGCGCGCCAATGCCCAAGCGAGGCAAGTGGCCGAATCCTGCCCGCCGGAGAACAGGACCAGCGCCTTTTCCGGGCTTGGTTCGATCGGCTCGTGCACGTGCTCGCTCACATGCACGAGATAGCGTGCCGGCGGGTCCGCATCAACGAGCCCTCAGCAGCTAGTGGTACCATCGAAGATCGCGCACCGGCAGCGTCGGCTGTTATAGTCGCCGCATTCGTCGCCTTGGAGGTGCCATGAACGCCAATCCCTACCTGATGCTCGGCGTGCGCCCGTTCATCAATTGCTGCAGCGTGCGCACGATGCATGGCGGGAGCCTGATGCTGCCACAGGTGCGCGAGGCGATGGCCGAGGCGTCACGCCATTTCGTCAATCTCGACGAGCTGATGGAGGCGGCCGGTAGGCGGCTCGCAGAGCTGACCGGGGCGGAATGGGGCATCGTCACCTGCGGCAGTGCCGCGGCGGTGGCGCTCGGCACCGCCGCCTGCGTCGCCGGCAACGACCCGGTCAAGATGCTGCGCCTGCCGTTCACCGAAGGCATGGTCAACCGCGTCATCATCCCAAGTACCCAGCGATTCGCGTATGACCAGGCGGTGCGGATGATCGGCTGCCACCTCGTCGAGATCGATACGCGCGAAGACCTCGACAGGGTGCTCGCGGAGCCGGTCGCGATGGTCGTGCTCCTCGGCAAGCAGGAGCATCTGGGGAGCTTGCGGCTCGAAGAAATCGCGGCGGTCGTGAAGCCGCGCGGCATCCCGATCATGGTCGACGCCGCCTCCGAGCATCTCGAGCGGCCGAGCCCGTGGCTCGTTCGTGGCGCCGATCTCGTCGTCTATAGCGGCGGCAAATTCCTGCGCGGCCCGCAGACCAGCGGGCTCTTGCTCGGCTCCAAACGCCTCGTCCAAGCGGCCTGGGCCAATGCCTCGCCGCACCAGGCGCTCGGCCGCCCGATGAAAGTCTCGAAGGAAGACATCATCGGTGTTCTGACCGCGGTCGAGCACTGGTTTGAGGAGCGCGATCGCGAAGCGGAGCGCCAGAAATGGTTCGACGACCTTGCCGTCATTAGCGATCGGGTGAGCCGCCTGCCCGGCGCCGGAGCCGAAATCATCGAGCCAAGCGGCGTCGATCGGGTGCCGCGGCTGCGCGTCTTCTGGGGGCCGGATTACCGGATCGACGGTCTCGAATTGCGTCAGCGGGTGCTCGAAGGCGAGCCGCGGGTCATGCTCGACGACAACTCGGCGGCCGAAAACTCGATCGCGATCGACCCGTTTCAACTGGAGGCCGGCGAAGCGACGCAGGTCGGGGACGCGATCGCACGGGTACTGCGCGAGTCGCGCAGCCGGAAACCCCGCCGGCTCCGGCGCCGGTTGCCGAAATCGCTGGCAATTGGGAATTACGGGTCGATTTTCTGCACGGCTCGCGAGTTCACCGTCTCAACCTCGCGCAGAGCGGGTCGAAGGTCAGCGGTCACCAGCGCTCGACCTATTTCGAAGGGCCGGTTTGCGGAAGCTTGAGCGGCGATGCGGTCAGCTTCTCGTTCGATCAGCGCTACGAGGGCAGCACGATCTCCTATCTTTTCGACGGCACGGTCCACGAT
>Ga0318557_10000055_pt1 | contig 19062 bp, 23 predicted proteins | sample GRESIP065b5f19_FD_203497 | JGI IMG/M metagenome (GOLD analysis project Ga0318557, IMG submission 203497) | Tropical soil microbial communities from Luquillo Experimental Forest, Puerto Rico - GRE.SIPMG.065b5f19 | ecosystem: Environmental > Terrestrial > Soil > Tropical forest > Bulk soil... | reverse complement strand
CGACGAAACCATGCCATGACCAGGACAAACGGCGCGAAGATGGCGCGAGGATGCAGCACCCCAACCGATTGGCGACGAAACGCACGGTGGCCGCCATGCGGGCCGGCGGCCGCCTCGAAGGCGTCGACCAGGCGGCCGTGGCGGCCGCGCTGACCTCGGCCAATCTCCTCGACGCCGCCATGGACGACCCCGACCAGCCCGCCTACGCCAAGGCCCAGGCCGTCCGGGCGCACCTGGCCGCGCTGGCGGCCCTGGTAGGGAAGGATGCCTATGTCGGCGACGACGGCGTCAGTGCGGTCATCGCTGCGCTGTCCACCGCGGCTAGCTACCCCGAGAAGCGAGAGACCTAGCTGGGGCGGCCGGGCCGCCAAGTGGGCCGAGCTGATCGGCCAGCCGCTGATGGACTGGCAGCGCCTGGTCCTCGACGTCGCCCTCGAGGTCGAACCGGCGACCGGCCTGCCGGCCTACCGCCAGGTCGGCGTCACCGTGCCCCGGCGCAGCGGCAAGACCACGTTGTTGCTCGCCGTCACCATCGACCGCTGCCTGGCGTGGGGGCGCTGGCAGCGTTGCCTGTACACCGCGCAGACCCGCATCGACTCGCGCGAGAAGTGGGAGGAACAGGTGAGGCTGCTGACCGCCTCGCCGCTCGCCCCGCGCTTTCGGGCCTGGCGCCAGACCGGCTTCGAGCGCACCGAATGGGCCGACACCGGTTCGGTGGCCGGCATCACGGCCTCCTCTGAGGCGTCGGGCCACGGTTTCGACCTGGACCTGGGCATGATCGACGAGGCCTGGGCCCAGCACGACACTCGGCTGATCCAGGCCTTCAGGCCCGCCATGATGAGCCGGCCGTCGGCCCAACTGTGGTGGGCGTCCACGATGGGGACCGACGAGTCGGTGCTGATGAACGAGCTGGTGGACGACGGCCGGGCCCGGGTCGACGCCGGCCAGCGCGACGGCGTCTGCTACTTCGAATGGTCGGCCGCCGACGACGACGACCCCGACGACCCCGCTACCTGGTGGCGCTGTATGCCCGCCCTGGGCCACACCGTCACCGAGGACGTCATCCGCGCCGACCACGACAGCCTGGACCCGGCCGAGTTCGCCCGCGCATACTTGAACCGCCGAGCCACGGCAGGCCGGCCGGTCATCTCTGCAGCGGCTTGGTCGGCCTGCCGTGAACCTCGCAGCCAGGCGCGCGGGCTGGTCTGCTTCGCCCTCGACGTCACCGTCGACCGCTCGGCCGCCGCCATCGCGGTCTGCGGCTATCGCCCCGACCGCCGGCGCCACACCGAGGTCGTCGAGCATCGACCCGGCACCGACTGGGTCGTCGCCCGCCTACGTTCGCTCTACGACCGCTGGGCGCCCCTGCCGGTCATCATCGACCCGGCGTCGCCGGCTGGGTCCTTAGGCATCGATCTAGCGGCCTCTGGGGTCGCTACAGAGTCCATAGGGACCCGCGAATACGGCCAGGCGTGCGGTCTGTTCTACGACGCCGTGGCGGCCGGCGAGATCGCCCACCTTGACCAGCCGGCGCTGAACGTCGCCGTCAACAGCGCGCGCCGGCGCGTGCTGGCCGACGCCTGGGCCTGGACGCGGCGAACCGGCGGTGACATATCCCCCCTGGTCGCCGCCACGCTGTCACACTGGGGACTGATGAAGGCCGGCCAGGGCGAGGCGCAGATCCTCTGATGGCACTGTTCCGCCGGCGAGCCGCCCGCGGTGGCGAACGGTCGAACATGGCTTCTCCCAACACAGCCCCGGCCAGCCTGGCGCCCCCGGCCATCCCGGGCGCCACCTTCATGCCCGGGCCCGAACAGATGTTCCCGGCGCCTCTCAACCTGCCCCAGCCGTCGGAGACCCAGGCGCTGAGCGTCCCGGCCTTCTGGCGCGGCTGCTCCTACGTCTGCGGCACCGTCGGCCTGCTGCCCGTCGTCGCCTACCGCGGCACCGATGCGCTCGACCCCCAGCCCGCCGTGCTCCAACAGCCCGACCCCAACCAAACCCCGATGGCCTACTGGTCGGGGGTCACCGAGTCCCTGCTGCTCTACGGCAACGCCATCTCCCTGGTCACCTCGCGCGACCGCCTGGGCTATCCCCAGACGCTCAAACCCATCCACCCTACGCTGGCCGCCGTGCGCTTCACCGGCAACCCGATGGCGCCCACCATCGCGGCCTGGTACATCGCCGGCCAGGTCTACGACCCCGCCGACGTCTGGCACGTGAAAAGCCATCTCGGCCGGGCCGGCTGGCCGCTGGGCCGCGGCCTGATCGACACCAACTCCGACGCCATCGCGCTGCAGGTGGCGCTGCAGGCCTACGGCGCCCAGTACTTCACCCGCGGCGGCGTGCCGGCCGGGATCCTCAAGATCCACCGCCCCGAGATCACCCAGGACCAGGCCGACGCGGCGAAATCGTCCTGGGTCGCCAACTACGCCGGCGCGCCGTCGGTCGCCGTGCTCAACGAGCTGGTCGATTTCACGCCCGTCTCGTTCAACGCGGTCGACAGTCAGATGATCGAAAGCCGCCAGTTCTCCCTGGTGGAAGCCTGCCTTCTCTTCGGCCTGCCGCCGAGCAAATTCGGGGCCAACCAGGGCAGCGTGCCGTACAAGAACGCCCAGATGGACGAGGTCTCGGCGCGCCAGGACGGTGTCGTGCCCTGGACGACGCTCCTGGCCCAGGCCACCAGCCTGGAATTGTTGCCCCGGGGCCAGAACTGCGAATGGGACCTCACCGCCGCCATGGAGGCCGACACCCTGTCCAAGTACCAGGCCTACAACTTCGCCCTGGGCGGTCCCGGCCCGGCATCCCAATGGCTGCTGGTCGACGAGGTCCGGGCCCGGGAGAACATGGACCCGATGGGGGTGGTGGCCGACGAGCTGGGCGTGCCCAACCCGCTCGAGGCCGAGCCGCCGCCGCCGCCACCCAAACCGGCGACGCCCCCCGACTCGCCGCCGGTCGTGCCCATCATGCCCGCCGACAGCCCCAACCCGGCCAACCCGCCCGACATGGCCGGCGCGCCCGTGATGAACGGAGGATCCCGATCATGACCAACCCGGTGCCCTACATGAACCCTCAGATGATGGCCGGCCTGCCCGACGACCCCGAAGCGCTCAAAGCACTGATCGCCCAGATGATGGGCCAGGGCGGCGCGGCGGGTACGAACCGGGGCCTCACCCGCGACGTCTGGACGACGGCCTACGTGAACGACCTCCCCGACTCGGCGTTCCTGCTGGTGGAAGGCGGCGGGCGCAAGGACGCCGACGGCAAGACGATCCCGCGCAGCCTGCGCCATTTCCCGGTGCGCAACGCGGCCGGCGACGTCGACGAGCCCCACGTGGCCAACGCCCTGGCCCGCATCCCCCAGGCGTCGACCCTGACGCCGTCCCAGCGGGCGGCGGCGATGGACAAGGCGAAGGCGCTGGCGAAGAACACCAACGTCAGCGGCGCCAAGGGCGAGTACACCGGCAGCGCCGGGTCGGGCCGCCACCGCGGCCCGGTGCGTGAGGTCCTGACCCGTTCCTTCGCCGTCGAGCTCGAGATCCGTGACAGCGGTGACGGCCGTACCCTGGTGGGCCGGGCCGTCCCCTACGGCGAGACCATCAACCTGAAGGACGGGACGCGCGAGCAGTTCGCCTACGGCGCCTTCGGCGACCAGATACGCAGCGGCCAGATCGGCCAGGTCAAGCTGTTCGACAGCCATGCGGCGCGCAGCTCGGGCCAACAGCCCATCGGCAAGACGGCCACGCTGGCCGAAACGATGCAGGGCCTGATGGGCACCTGGCCGCTGTACAACACGACCCGGGCCTCCGACGCCCTGGAATTGGTCCGCTCCGGCGAGGTCACCGGGCTGTCGATCGGGTTCTCGCTGCCCCGGGGTGCCACGGCCCAGGGGCCCAACGGCGAGGCCGTGCGCACGGCGGCCCACCTGGACCACGTGGTGCTCACCCACGAGCCGGCCTACAGCGGCGCCGTGGTCACCGCCATCCGTGACGCCCGGGCCGCCCTGCCGGCGTACCGGCGTGAGGCGGCGCGCCATCACGCCATCATCGACCGCCTGCGCGTCGGCGGTTAGTCTCTGCGCGACGACGGCTGAACCGTCCAGGGCCGAACCCCGTTGACCCAGTCCGGGAACCGGCGAGAGGCGAACCGGCTGCGAGGGCAACCCACCCCGCGCCGCGCGCCCACGGCGCCCGACCTCAGTGGAGGTCCCATCATGGCGAACCGCCTGCTCGACAGCCTGGCCGAGGACTACCGCACGCTGAGCGGCCAGTACGACGAGATCCTGAACCGCTGCGACACCGAAGGCCGCGACCCCACCGACGACGAGACCGGCCTGCTCGAAGGCCTGCGTTCGCAGATGACCCCGCTGGGCGACCGCCTGGTCGAGCTGCGCGAGACCGACGACCGCCGCCTGGCCGCGCTGCGCGCCATGACCGACGCCCCCGACGTCGAGACCCGGGGCAACGGCAGCGGCCCGCTGCACGTGCGCGTCGGCGCCGAGCCCGAGATCTACCGGCGCGACGCCGGCGGCGACGAGCCGCGGTTCTTCCGTGACCTGCTGCACGCCCAGATGGACCACGACCCCGACGCCAACGAGCGCCTGCGCCGTCACCAGATCTTCAACCGGGCCGCCGGCACCACGACGACCGGCACCGGTGTCATCCCGCCCACCTGGCTGTTCGAGGAGTTCGCCATCATCGCCCACGGCGCCCGCCCCTGGGCCGACACCCTGCGCCGCGTGGGGATCACTGACGCCAACCCGGTGCGCATCGGTGTCCAGGTGGCGCCCGGCGCCGCGGTGACCGCCCAGTCGGCCGAGAACGCCGTCCCCAACGACGGTTCGTTCAACGTGAACATGCTGACGGCCAACCCGGCCACCTACACCGGCAAGGTCGACGTGTCGCGCCAGCTGGTCGACGGTTCGAACCCGGCCGTCGACGGCATCGTCTACGCCGACTGCATGGGGTCCTACAACGAACAGATCGAGACCGCCGTCGTCAACGCCATCAACGGCGCCACCGGCTTCGCCGCGGTCATCACCTACCCCGGCACCGCGCCGGTCTACGCCAACCTGCCCGACGCCTTCATCGACGCCTCGGCGTCGATCCGAAAGCACCGTAAGGCGGCGCCGAAGGTCGTGTTCTGCTCCGAAGGCGCCTGGGCCTACATCGCCAAGGAGAAGGACTCCCAGGGCCGGCCGCTGATCACGACCGGCTACCACGGCCCGGTCAACGCCTACGGCCTGGGCGAGGCCGTCACCTACGGCCAGATCGCCGGCGAGGTCGTCGGGCTGTCCGTCGTGGCGTCCTGGGCCGCCACCGACAACCTGCTCTACGTGGCCAAGGCCGACGACCTGTTGCTGCTCGAGTCCTCCACCTTCAACTTCCGCTACGAGGAGGTGCTCGGCCCCGAGTCGATCCGCCTCGGCGTCTGGGGCTACGCGGCGCCGGTCGTGGCCCGTTACCCGGCCGCCCTGGCCCAGATCAACGCCGGCACCACCATTCCTGCCCCCCAGGCCGAGCGCGAGCTCGCCGACATCGAGAAGCTGTCCGAGGCCGGCGAGGAAGCCGAAGCGGCGGCCAACGGCGAGGAAGGCGAAGGCACCGGAGGCGGCCCGGGAACGCCGCGCCGGCGGCGCTAGGTGACAACATGACGGCAAGATCCCTCCATGCAGAAATGGAAGTGGGGTCAGCCGGCATGGGAACGCGTGCAGGAACGCACGCGACGCGAGGGCGATTGTCTGGTCTATGTCGGCAAGCTGAATGGCGGTTACGGCCGACTGTCAGACGGAGGCAAGGACAAGTACGCCCATCGGGTCGCTTGGGAAGCGCAGAGGGGTCCGGTTCCAGACGGTTTGGAGCTGGACCATCTCTGTCGCAACCGGGCCTGTGTCAACGTCGAGCACCTCGAGGTGGTGACGCATCGCCTGAACGGGAAACGTGGGGAGAGCTTCGCTGCTCGCAACGGGCGCAAGACCCACTGTCCGCACGGCCACGAGTACACGCCCGAGAACACCTACATAGGCCCGAGTGGTTCGCGGTTCTGCCGGGAATGCCATCGCATCCGCAACCGGGTTTACGAGGCGAAACGGCCACCGCGTCGGAGGTGAGCGGCTGATGGCACTTCAGGACCTCTTGGATTTGTTACCGGATAATACGGTCGGGGAAATAAGCCCGGCCGATATGCGCACCATCGTCACCGAGCTCTACAACGATGCGAACCCGCCGTATGCCAACGTCGTGAACCAGGGACCGGCCACCCTGGCGGTCAACGCCGCCTGGACGGCCGTCCCCGGCACGGCGCCCTACGCCTTCACGCTGGTCGACCCGGCCGACGTGCAATTCGTCCTGTCGCTCAACGTCGACTCGGTCGCCAACAACAACCAGATACAGGTCGGCCTGGACATGAGCGGCGCCACCACGGTGGCGGTCGGCTCCAAGCCCGAACAGGTACTCCTCATCGGCGGCAAGCAGCAGGTCCAGGCCACCCTCGAGGTCACCTTCATCCAGGCGCTGGCGGCCGGGACGACGAACCTGGCCCTCAAGTACACGGCCCAGGTGGCCGGCGGCCTGCTGTCCGCCATGGCGGTCATCGCGACGACCATCTCGGCGCCATGACCAGCGCGTTCGACGCCGGTTTCTCGCCCGGTTTCGGGGCGCCCTATGTCGGCCCGGTCGCGGCCGGCTGGCCGGCGGTCTCAGACGTCCAGAACCTCCTGCGCGTCGAAGCCGGCGTGACCGGCGACGACGCGCTGGTCGGCCAGGAGCTCAACGCCGCCATCGGCTGGGTGACGGCGCGCTGCATGCCCGAGTACGTGACCGAGGGCACCGACCGCTTCTTGCCCGACCAGCTCTTCGCCGTGGCCATGCACGAGGCGGCGCGCCTGTACCGCCGGCGTGACAGCGTGGACGGCACCATCGGCTGGGGCGACATGGGCGTGGTACGAGTCGGGCCCAAGGACCCCGACATCGAGACCCTGATCGCACCGTTCCTCAACATCGTGTTCGCGTGAAATGGAACCGCGCCACCGTGGCGGCGGCGTTCGCCGCCACGCTCGAACCCGCGGTCGGCGTCAAGGTCCACCAGTGGATGCCCGAAATTCTGAACCCGTACTGCCTGGTCGTGAACCGGCCGGTCAGCGTCAACTACGGCGCGGTCGCGTTCGGCGCCGACGAAGGCGAAGTGCCGGTCGTCGTCGTCGGCGGCGTCGAGACCGAACCGGCGATCGACGCCCTGAAGATGACGGCCCGCGACGCCGTCGAGGCCGACCCCACCCTGGGCGGCGCCGTGACGAAAGCCTGGCCGATCCTCGAGCGCAACTGGTTGAACCGCGTCGGCGCCGGCGGCCTGCAGCTGCTGACGGTCGACCTGGTCTTTACGGTCGTGACCTGATGCCCGCCCCCACCGTCGCCGTCGTCGGCATGTCGGCCCTACGGCGTGACGTCACGCGCATGACCGCCCAGGGCGGCGCCCTGAACGCCGCACTCGTGAAGGCCGGCCTGGCGGCCGTGGCGCCGGTCGCCGACGCCGCCCGCGCCAGTCTGCCCCAGGTCAGCGGCCGCCTGGCCGCCGACGTGCGCACCAGCGCCACGAAAACGGGCGGCGCGGTTCGCATGGGCCGCGCGTCGCTGCGTTATGCCGGCTGGGTCGAATTCGGCGGTCACCGCAAGGCGCCGCACCCCTCGACCCGCCAGTTCGAGCCGCGCGGCCGCTACCTCTTCCCGGCCGCGCTGACCCTGGCCACGGCGGTCGCCAACCGTTACGACCAGGCCGTCACCCAGGCGCTCAATTCTTTCCAATGGACGAACGAAACCACGGACGCCGCCGGCGTTCACGATTAGGAAGGTAGGCCATGCCAACAGCTACAAAAGAACGAAACGGCGAGCCTGAAATTCACACATTCGGCACGCCCGAAACGATGGCCGCCGGCGACGCCACGCCGCCGACCGCGCAGCCGCTGGTGCTCAACGACGCCTACTACGAGCTGACCGGGGTGAACCTGCGCTGTCTGGTCAAGCACCTGGAATTGGTGCCCGAGAACAAGCTGCAGACGGCGACCACGCTGTGCTCCGAGGTCGACTACGTCGGCGTTACGAAATGGCACCAGCGCGTGACCTTTTACCAGTCCTTCGACCCGGGCGCGACCTACGCCACGCTGAACGCGGCCTATCAGGCCTGGGTCACCAGCGCCCAGCCGGCGCAGTTCAAGGCGCGCCCCCATTCGTCCCAGGTCGCCAGCGCGACGAACCCGGTTATTTCGGGCCTGGTCATCCCGATGCCCTTCGAGCTGCTGATCGGCGACGCCGGCGTCCTGTCCGAGGTCGCGATTGACTGGAACATGACGGCGCCGCCGACCGTCGACCTGGGGTCGGTCGCCGCCACCGGCGCCACCGCCGGCGTCCCCGGCTATTTCACGCCGCTCGGCTGCGTCACGCCGGCGAACCTGGCCGCGCTGACCGCCGGCGTCACGGCCTCGCCGGCGGCGAACTGGACGGCCGGCCAGTACGTCATCACGGCCGACCATATCGGCGCCAACTGGAACGGCACGGCCTGGGTCGCCGGCGTTCACCCCTAAACCGTCCAGAATCGCCCAGGAGGTCACGAAACGAAAGGGCTGGCACCAATGGACCAGGAACCGAACACGCAAAACGCCGCGCCGGTCGTCGACCTCGACGAACCGCTGCCGACGCTGGTCACCGTGACCCAGGAATTCAGCGCTCGACTGCCGACCCAGCGCGTCATCGACACCATGGCGCGCGCCGAACCCGGCGTGAATTTCGCCGACCTGGCGCAGAGTCAGCCGTTCCGAATCGTGGCGTTTCGTGCGCTGCTGCGCGATTTCCCCGGCCGCGACCCCACGTCGCTGTGGATGCACTCTTACGACGTCGAATGTCAGGTCGTCGAGGCAAACCCTACGAACGGGAGGTCGCCGACGCCCGCGCCCGGTTCTGCCATTACTGGAACCTGAAACCCTGGGAAATGGACGAACTGACCGATTCGGATTTCGCCGCCATGCTGCGGCTGATGACGGCCGAAGCGCGCGAAATCGAGCGCGTCAAGGCGGCGACCGCCCGCGCCGCTAGAAGGTAGGGACCATGGCCGGCCCATCGGTCATGGTGCGCGTTCTCGGCGACGTCAGCGGTCTCGGCCAGGCGTTCACCGGCGGCGCCACGAAGGCGGAAGGGGCGGCGACGAAGATTCACGCCGCCTTCTCGACCGTGCTGGGCCAACTGAACCAGACCGGCGTGCTGGGACCGTTCGGCCAAATGCTCGAACAGGCGAACAGCTCACTCGAACAGCTGAGCGGCCACGGAAAAGAGGCGTCGACCGTGCTGCTGGGCATGGGCGGCACCGCGCTGACCGCCGGCCTGGCGCTGCAGCAGGCCGGCAGTAAGGACCAGGCGGCGCACCAGCAGCTGCAGGCGGCCGTCACCGCCACCGGGAAGAGTTATTCGACCTACGCCGGCCAGGTCGAGGAGGCCATAAAGCACCAGGCGAAGTTCGGCAACGACGCCGTCGAGACGCAGAACGCGCTGCAGAAGCTGACCCAGGCGACGCACAACCCGGCCGAAGCGCTCAAGCTCTTGAGCACGGCGACCGACCTGGCCGCGGCGAAACACGAAAGCCTGACCGAGGCGGCGACCCAGTTGGGCAAGGTCTACAACGGCAACGCGAAATTGCTGAAGGAATACGGCATTGTCGTCGACAAACACACGCATCTCACGGCGCAGGGCCAGACGGCCACCGAGGCCTTGGCCAAGGTGCTGGCCGGCCAGGCCTCCGCGTCGGCCAATACCTTCAGCGGCCACGTCAAGGCGATACGGACCGAAATGGAGAACGGCGTTGCCACGATGGGCCAGCGCTACGGCCCGGACCTGACCAAAGTAGGCGCCGCGCTGTCTGGCGTCGGCGCCATTATGAAGGTCGTCCAGGGCGCGACGCAGCTGTTCAAAACGACCCAGGAGGCATCGACGGCGGCGACGGAGGCGGCGACCGTCGCCGAAGATGGGCTGAACGCGTCGCTGCTGGCGAACCCGCTGGTTCTGATCGTCGCCGCCATCGTCGCCGTTATCGCCATCATCGTTATTTTGGTCATGCGGGTAAAGGTCGTGCGCGACGCGTTCAAGGACCTTTGGGCGTTCAGCGTGTCGGCGTTCAAGGACATCTGGAACGCCATAAAGACGGCGTTCGATTTCGTCGTCGACCATGCCAAGGACGTCGTGGCCGCGCTGCTGCTGCTGCTGGGACCGCCCGGCTGGATCATCGCGGCGTTCGTGCTGTTCCACAAACAGATCATCGACTTCTTCACCAAGCTGCCGGGCGAGATCGTGTCCGCCATCGGCGACGTCGGCAAACTGCTGACCCAGATCGGCGAGGACATCTTGAACGGCCTGTGGGCCGGCATCCAGTGGGTCTGGAACAACGTCGTCCTGGGCTGGTACCTGGGCCTGGGCAAGCTGATCGTCAGCACCATCGGCGACCTGACCAAGGTGCTCGAGCAGGCGGGCAAGGACCTCTTGGGCGGCCTGTGGGCCGGCATCCAGTGGGTCTGGAACAACGAGATCGCCGGGTGGATCGCGATAGGCGACTGGATCTCGGGCGCCGTGGGCGACCTGGGCAGCGCCCTGGTGTCGGCCGGCAAGGCCCTCATCGGTGGCCTGTGGAACGGGATGAAGACGGCGTGGAACGACGTCACCGGTTGGATCGGCGGTCTCGCCGGCCAGATTTCGAACCTGGCCGGCGGCATGTTCAACGGCATCACCAACGCGTTTATCGGCGCGCTGAACCTGCTGATCGACGCCTGGGACGGGTTGCATTTCAAACTGCCCGATATCAATTTCGGCCCGATTCACATATCAGGGCCGGATATCGGCGTGCCGAACATTCCCCATATCCCCAAGGTCGACACCGGCGGCTACGTCGCGCGGACCGGCCTGGCGGTCATCCACCAGGGCGAGAACGTCATACCCGCCGGCCGGGCCGGGCCGATGGTCAACATCGAGAACATGCACGTCGCCAAGGACCTCGACGCCGATGCCTTCGCCAAACGCCTGGCCTGGCAGCTGAGGCTGGCCGTATGACCATCGCCCCCGCCACCGTGCCGCCCGGCACCTACCCGCCCGCTGTACGGTCAGCCTGGCTGGACCTCTACGGCGACGGCACCGTGACCGTGCCGCTCGAGGACTACGGCCGCGGCTACTTCTGCTCGAACCTCGACCTCGGCGCGCCGGCCGTCCGCGCCGTGGTCTACAACCGGCCCGACGCCCACGGCGAGGTCGACCTGACCCAGTACTTCGGCGGCCGGGTCGTCACGATCAACCTGTCGGCCTATGCGGGCGCCGGGGCGCAGATCGACGCCATACCCTCGCTGTTCGGCAAATTCTCGGTGCCGAGCGCCCGGCCGGTGCTGCACTTCATCCTGAACCGCCCCGGGGTGGCCGAGCGCACGCTGGCGCTGCGGCCCTCGGCCTTCTCCTGGCCCATCACCGCGCCCGACCGGCGTGACGTCCAGCTGCAATTCGAGGCGGCCGACCCGGTCATCCGCGATGTCGCCGTGAAACAGGCCACGGCCTGGTCCGGCTCGACGGTCGGGGCGGGGCGCACCTACAACCTGACCTTCAACCGGGTCTACCCCGCCGGCGGCGGCGCCCAGGTGAACGCCACCGTGCAGACCAACGGCGACGTGGCGCTGTCCCCGCTGGTGCGCATCTACGGGCCCATCACCACCCCCCAGGTCGGCTTCTCGCTCCAGGTGGCCGGCACCCAGTACGCGCTCTACTTCGTCAGCGGCTTTCGCATCGACGTGGGCCACCGCGTCGATGTCGACTGCGCTGGGCGCAGCGCCTTCTACGACGGCGACCCCACCCAGTCGGTGCTCTCGAGCATCGACTGGCGCTACTTCAACCAGGCCGGCTACGTGCCGAGCTGGCCGCTGATCCCGCCCGCCCCCGAGTCGGCCGTCCTCACCCTCAGCGGCACCTCGACCAGCTCATCCACCCAGGCCGTGGCCATATGGCAGGACGGGTACCTCACGTGACCGACCTCGCCGAAGCCCCCACGCCGGCGGCCGCACCGGGCACCTACCCGGTGCCGGCGGGGCGCGGGCGGTGGCGCCTGACCCTGCACAACCGCGTCTACGGCGACGCCACGCCGGCCACGACCCAGATCGCCGAGCTCTCAGAAGCCACCAACCGCAAACTGGTGCGCGCCTGGGACACCCCGGCCGTCTTCACCTTCGACCTCGACGGGTGGCGCCCCTCGGCGCGCTATGTGGCCGAGCTGTGCACCGAGGTCGTGGCCTGGCGCTGGGACGACACCACCGGCGCCGACGTGGCCTACTTCCGCGGTCCGATCACGGCCAGTTCCGACACCGTCGACGAGCAGTCCCACGTCGTCAGCTTCACCTGCACCGACTACCTGGCCCTGTGCCAGCGCCGGATCTGGGCCCAGGCGACCCCGTTCACCTACACCCAGGACCAGGACTGGGTCGCCAACACCCTGATCGGGCTGTGCATCAATGCCACCAACAGCGCCAACACCTCGTTCGGGGCGTCGTCGTACCTGCCGCTGAACGTCGCGACGGTCAATCCTGACGGCAGCGCGCGCACCTTCGGGTCCAGCGGCCAGTCGCGCACGATGACCTGGCAGGGCAACGCCGAATTCCTGACGATGTTCGACAACCTGGCCAAGCTGGCCAACGGTTTCGACTACGACGTTGTGCCGTTCGGCTTTTCGGGCCAGCGTGACAACGTCCGCTTGTTCTTCCCCGCCCAGGGGGTCACCCGCAGCGCCCCGGCCCTGTACTACCCGGGCAACGTGACGGCGTTGCAACGCCAGGTCACCTCGGCCGATTACTCGAACTACTGGCGCACGCTGGGCAACAACCAGAACGCCACCCAGAACGCGCCCCAGATCTTCGGCGAGGCCAACACCCCCGACGCCATGGGCGCCCAGGCCGGGGCGGTCGGCCTGTGGATGACCGGCGACTCGGCGCCCGACCAGGCTCCCACGGGGGCGCTGCTGACCCAGATCGCACAGGGCCAGCTCAACATCTACTCGGTGCTGATGCCGACCTACACCCTCACGCTCGCCCCGGGCTTCTACTACCAGGGTGCGTTCAACATGGGCGACACGTTGCCGCTGATCGTGCAATCCGGCCGGCTCAACGTCAACACCACCCTGCGGGTGATGGGCATGGAGTTCGAGACCACCGACGACGGCACCGAGCGCTTGACCCTCACGGTCGGTCGCTCGCCCACCAGCCTGGCCAAGATCCTGGGCAATTACCAGGCCGACATCCGGGCCCTCTCGAGGAGATGACGCCATGACCCGACTTGCGCCCTTGTGGCAACAGGGCGGCTCCTACGCCGCCAGCGTCGACCGCATACTGCCCGCCACGCTCTGGCCGTCGGGCGGGGTCAGCGGCGGGGCGGTGAGCGCGGTGGCCAACACCATGACGGTCAGTGTCGCCCCGGGCACCGTCGCCGTGGTGCTCCAGGCCGGCCAGGGGGTGGCCCTGTGTCGCTGGGACGCGGCCGAAATCGTCACCATCGCCGCGGCGCCGCCGGCCGGCCAGAGCCGCATCGACCTGATCGTGGTCCAGGTGCGCGACAACGCGCTGGACGCCGGCGGCAACAACGACTTCGTCATGGCGGTGGTGACCGGCACCGCGGCCACCACCGGCTCCCAGGTGCCGCCGGCGGTGCCCACCAACGCCTACGCGCTGGCCCAGGTCCTGGTCGGGCCGTCCATCGCCAACCTGAACACGGCCACGATCACCGACCTGCGCACCGGGCCGCTGGCGGCGGGCAACCGCCGCGTCAAGGCTTACGCCACGGCCAACCAGTCCGTACCGGCAGCCACCCAGACGACCGTCACCTACGCGGCGACCGAATACAACACGGCCGGGGCCGACATGAACGTGGGCACCGGGGTCTTCACCTGCTCGGTGCCGGGCCGCTACCGGGTCTCGGCGAGCGTGGTGACGAACATCACGCTCAGCGCGACACCCTTTACGCAACTGCTCACCTTCGTGAAGAACGGTGCGGTCTACCTGCGGGGCATGCAGCTCGTCTCGGCGACCGGATCGACCAGCTATAACAGCGGCCTCAACGGTTACGCCGAGATGGACCTGGCGGCGGGCGACACTGTCCTGACGGCGATCCAGGGCAACCAGGCCTTCAGTACCCTCGGCGGAGCGCCCTACGTGCAAATGACCGTGAGCCTCATCGGCCCGACCTGAGAGGAGTAGAGAATGACGACCCAACCCGAACCCCAGGTGATCCCCGAGCCCGCCCCCGAGCCCGACACCGAGCCGGTCCACGAGGGCGCCGAAGAGAAAGAACCCGATGGCGCTCCGGCGTGAGTGGATCGGCTCACCGAACTACTCGAGCCGGGGTGCGGCCGTAAGGCTGGTGGTGCTGCACACCGCCCAGGGCGCGCGCACGTATCAGGAGCTCGGGAACTTCTTCGCCAACCCGAGCTCGGGGGTGTCGTCCCATGTCGGCATCGACGACACGAGCGGCGTGGTGGGCGAGTACGTGCGCCGGGATCAGAAGGCCTGGACGGCGGCTTCGGCCAACCCGTACTCGGTCCAGGCCGAAATGTGCGCCTGGGCCGAGTGGTCCTACGCCCAGTGGCAGGCCCACCCCCAGATGCTGGCCAATACCGCCGAGTGGATCGCAGAGGAGTGCGCCGCCTTGTCCATCCCGCTGGTGCGCCTCAATGCCAGCGAGGCCCAGGGCGGCGCAGCCGGGGTGTGCCAGCACGCCGACCTGGGCGCCGCCGGCGGCGGGCACTGGGACTGCGGGGGCGGCTTCCCCATGGACGACGTGCTCGAGATGGCGGCGGGCGGCCGTCCCAACGTTGGCCCGGCGCAGAAAGGAAAGACCATGATCGCAAGCACCGACACCGGCCGGGGGTACTGGACGACGACGGGCGACGGCGCCGTCTACGCCTTCGGAGACGCGCAGTTCCGGGGCAGCAGCTTCGACATCGACCCCAACCAGCCCGGCGCCCAGCGCGTCGAGATCTCGGGCGAGGTGGTGGGCATCGCCGGGGTCGGGCGCTCGGGCTACTGGCTCTTGGCCTCGGACGGCGGGATCTTCGCCTTCGGCGACGCCCAGTACTACGGGCGACCGGACCGGGTCTGAGACGAAACCGAGCCCCGACGCCGTCGCCGCCCTGCTGGCGGTCGCCCTGACCCTCGCCGTCGTCGCCATCGGCGTCGCCCTGGTGGCGAACGTGCTCGAGCGCCAGAACCCCGTCGCCACCCTGGGGGAGAACACGACCCAGGTCCTCACGGCCACCGTCGGCGGCGTCATCGGCATCCTGGGGTCGTATCTGGGTCGCCACCACAACGACCGCGACTAGGTCACAGCGGTAGGGCAGACTGGGACCCCCAGGCCGGCGTCGCCCAATCCCTCTTTCACGTGTTCGGGCACTTGTTTGGGGCGGCGCCGGCCACCCCAACCCTTTCCACAGGCGCCGATAACCACCCTTACGTAAAGCTGCTCTCGTCCAGCTGGTTCAAGAACCGTCCGAGCTCGGCATGCAACCGTCGGAGCATGTCGTAATAGGCAGCACGCTCGCGCTGGTTCAGTTGCTCGGGGCGGATCAGCTCGAGCGTGTCGATCAGGTACTGGGTGGCACGCATCAACGTCAGCCTCACTCTGCTGGACCGGAGCTCAGTGCCTCGAGTGCCACCCGAAGGAGTTCGGTTAGTTCGACCTTTGACGCTTTGAAGGCTTGCTTGTTGTCTTTGTCCGGCTTCTCAAAGCCCTGTCTTTCGAGACGACGCATCTCATCGCGAAACCTGACGCCGGTCATGTGACGCCGCCCTGTAGCACCGATTTCGGGCGTCCATTTGACTGTCTTCTCCTCCAGCACCCAAGCGCTGACGCTCGGTGGGAGGTTCTTGTTTGCTGAATAAAGCAGCTCGTCCCTCTTTCGGCCTCTAGGAGAACGGCCGGACCCATCACTCCTGTTCACCAAAACCCGTTTTTCGTGAATTGCGAATTTAACCAGGCCTTCGACCCAATCACGTTTAGCGGCCAGTAATTGACCAGAACTCCAGGGCTCGCCCGGAATATCCCGGCCTTCCCTTCGCCGCGCTTCAACTTCATGACGATTCGCGTCGTTCTGATATGCCGATGGCATACCATCTACAAGCTGGTCAAATGTCAGATCCTGCTTCGCGTTATAAAGCATGCGATAGAGATCAATGAGAGCGGCCGGCCAAGGCTTCTGACCCTGCGTCACGAACTAACGAAAGAAGACTGCGCCGGCGTCATCTGCTCGTAGTAGGCGACCTGTGCCTCGGCCACACGCCGCACCTCACGCCACAGCTTCTCGTCTTCGGCCGCCTTCTCCGCCTCATAGAGCTCTTCGGGCGGGCGCAGATTGATCACCTGGGGCAGGACCATGCGCATGCGTGCCGCCTTGGTGTTGCGGACTACTGCCACCCCGCCGGGACCACCGCTCGGGTTGTCCCGCGCCACCGCAGCGATCGTCTCGAGCGCTTCGGTCTCAGACGGCGCCGCCGCGATGTCGTCCACCATCGTCTTGACCGTCGCGTTCGACAGGCGTCGGGATCCGGCCAGCTCGACGGCGGCCTTGAACGGCGCGTCCTGGACGATCTTGCCTAACAGCTTGTGCTGTGTGCTCGGCACTAATGCCAGCGTTTCGCTCGTGTTGGTACGGGTCGCGTGGCGGCCCGCCTCGCGCTCGATGCGCCAGTTGCGGACCTGGGTGGCCGACTTGCCGGTCGCCTCGGCGATCTGGCCATCGGTGAAGTTGAGGTTCTCGCCCATCATGTCGACGGCAGCCTGGTACGACTCGTCCTGGGTGAGCCGCACGCCGCCGGTGTTGTTCAGGTAGGCGCCGAGTGCTTTGGCGAGGTCGAGCGAGCTCACGGTGACCAAATAGGCGGGGAACGTCTTGAGCTGTGCCTTGCGTGCCATCGCCAAGCGCGTGTTCCCGTCGATGATCGTTCCGGGTTCGGCCAGGACAACAGGCGGGAACGTGGCGCCGGCCTTGTACTGCTGGAAATATTCCTCGACGACTTGGTGATTGGCGATGTTCGCCGCGAAGCGAACCTGCTGGCCGTCGACGTTCTGGATCGACTCGATCGGGAATTCCTCGACGAGCCGGTACTCGAGGCCGAAGCGGGCAAACACCCTTTCGGCCTGCGGATTCGGCAAAACTTCTGACATGGTGTGACCGTCCCTTTCTGGCGGTTGCACCTAGGGCCGGCCGAGGCATTGACGTTGCCCCGGCCGGCCCGCCTTCCCCCTTGAGAAGGTACGGTGCGGATCTGCACTGTATACCTAGATGATGTCGAGTGCAAGACATCCAACTGAAATCATGCCATAGCCTGGACGAATCGTTCGGTACGGCCGATAACTCCTTCAATATGTTAAGTAGTTTTCCCCAGGTAGTCCCCATGCGGGCTGGGGTATCCTAATCCGGAAATGGCCACCCCGAGTCTCGACCCGTTCGAATCCCCGACCATGACGGTCGAGGACCTGGCTGAACTGCTCCAATGCGGGCGGACCGCCACTTACGACGCCGTGCGCCGGGGCGAAATTCCCTCTTTCAAGGTCGGGCGCCGGTTCATCATCCCGACCGCGGCGGTGCGCCGCCTGCTCGCTCTGGACGACCCGAAGGAGGCCTCGTGACGCCGATAAGCTTCATTCCGCGCTTTTGCGTCCGTTGTGATGTTGGGCGCCCGTTGTGACCCTCGACGAGGTCACCGGCGAGCTGGTCCCCGCCGAGCCCATCACCATGACCGCGGCCCAGGCGGCGTCGTACATGGACGCCTACGAGAAGGCGTGCCGGGCCATGCTCAAGGCCGAGGACTTCCAGCGGATCAACAAGCGCGAGTTCATCAAGCGCTCGGGCTGGAGAAAGCTCGGCGTCTGGGCCATGGTCTCGGCCGAGATCATCGAAGAACGTGAGTTCCGCAACGACTCCGGCCAGCTGGTGCGGGCCCGCTTCAAGGTCCGGGCCACCTCGCCCAACGGCCGGCACATGGACGGCATCGGCATCTGCGACGTCACAGAGCGTCAGTTCACCCACCCCGAGCACGACATCGTCGCCACCGCGCACACCAGGGCGATCAACAGGGCCTTTGCGGATCTGTTCGGCCTGGGCGCGGTGTCGGCCGAGGAGATGACAGAGGAGCGCCCTTCCTTCGACGCCCGGCGCCTTGAGGTCGAACGTGAGGCACGGGCGAAGCAGCCCAAAACCATGGCCGTGAGCGTCGACCCGGGCGCCGAGGACATCACCGCCCGCGAAGACGACTTGAGCGCGGAGGAGCTGGACGGCTATCTGGGCGAGATCGAACGGCGCAACCTGCGAGGCACCAGCCGCTCGGTGCTACGGGCCAAGGCCAAGATGCTCGACGCGATAGAAGCCGGCCGGGCGGAACAAGCGAGTGAACCCCACGACCCGGCCGACCCTGGGTCCGATTATGACCGCTACATCGAGCACGGCGGCGGGCTCGGCACCTGATGGAATGCCCGCACTGCGGCACCAAGCTGTACCTGTCGCTCGTCAAGTTCCAGTCCGAGACCGAGTCCATCGAGCGCCGCCAGGAGTGGCTCGACGCCATCGCCCAGGCCGAGCTACGGGAAGCCGAGAAGGGCGAGCAGTGAGCGTCAGGGTCATGGCCGCGGTGTGGGACCACAGCCAGACCACGATGGGCACGCGTCTGGTCTTCCTGGCCTTGGCCGACCATTGCGACCACGAGGGCGTGTGCTGGCCGGCCAAGGCCCAACTGGCCCGCAAGTGCCGCATGTCCGAGCGCACCATCCAGCGTGCGCTGGCTGAGATCGAGGAGCTCGGCGAGATCGCCCGCACTTTCCGTGATGGCCATTCGACGCTGTACCAGGTCGTGCTCCCAGGCTGTGGAAAACCTCTCATGGGGGGAGTCAGTTTGTCTCCCCTAGGGGAGACAAATCGGGCCAAGGGGGAGACAAATACGACCAAAAGGGGAGACACTGCTGTCTCCCAGAACCGTCAGGAACCGTCAATTGAACCGCGGTCCGCGGAAATCACACC